>JAABUX010000397.1_pt1 | contig 74439 bp, 76 predicted proteins | sample 5561851 | NCBI WGS metagenome assembly JAABUX01 (sample SAMN10711883, study PRJNA513361) | rock metagenome | isolation source: Antarctica rocks | place: Antarctica: Victoria Land, Richard Nunatak red sandstone | collected 2016-01-03
TCCGACGCCGACGCCGACGCCGACACCCACGCCGAATCCGACACCCACGCCGAATCCGACGCCGACGCCGACGCCGACACCCACGCCGAATCCGACACCCACGCCGACACCCACGCCGACACCCACGCCGAATCCGACACCCACGCCGACACCCACGCCGAATCCGACACCCACGCCGACACCCACGCCGAATCCGACACCCACGCCGACACCCACGCCGAATCCGACGCCGAATCCGACGCCCACGCCGAATCCGACCCCGGCGCCCACTCAAATTCCGCCACCGACGCCAATTGGACCTACCCGAATGGTCGCCAACCTCCAGCGCTTCGGCTTTCACGCCCAGCCGACCCTTTTGGTCCTGACATTCGACGGGCCATTGGACCCTGCGCAGGCTCAAAATCCCAGCAATTACGACCTGCGATACGCGGGGTCCGACCGCCTCTCCGGGACGCGGATCGCGATCGATTCGGCCACTTACGACCCGGTCAAGGACACGGTGACATTGACGCCCCACAGCATCATTCCGCTGCGCCGTTCCTACCGGCTGACGGTCCACAACCTGGGAAATGATTATGCGAAGACCTTCGGAGATGAGATCCTGGCGGGACCCTCTTCGAAGCCGATCGTGACGATCAGGTCTCACAAGACGGTCCCGGCGGCATCGGGGCAAAAAACCACGTTCATCGTCTGGAGCGCCGCGACCCGGCATCGCGTTTTCCGGTACATCCTCCACGGCCGTTGATCTCGGAGAAACCGCCGCCTGTCGCCGACTTGGGCAACGTCCAGTTCGGGATCGGCGATCCCCTTCGCGGCATCGGCTTCGGACTTTGACGACTGGTCCGAGTCGGCTTGGGAATCTACAATGAAGGCTCGCCCGGTTTTGTGGAAGGGCGAGACCTTGCCCCCTCGCTCTTGAAAAGACGTCCCATGTCGCTTAAAGTCGCCAATATTCGCCTCGAACTCGACGAACCCGAACAGGTCTTGCCCTCCAAGCTGGCCGCCAAGTTGGGTTTGGGAACCGATGGGATCGCCCATGTCCGGATCTTGCGGAAGAGCCTCGACGCCCGACGGCATGATGACCTCCACTTCATCTACGCCGCCGAGGTCGAGCTTCCCGAGGGGGACGACGGCGCCTCGCTTTCGGGCAGCCTGGGCGGCGACGTCGCCCGCTACGAGCCCGAGCACTTCGATTGGCCCGAGGTCCCCGGTCCGGCCCCGATGAAGCATCGCCCGGTCGTCATCGGCGCGGGGCCTGCGGGGTTGTTCGCCGGTTACATGCTGGCGATGCATGGGTATCAGCCGATCGTCCTGGAGCGAGGGCGCGACGTCAAAGAGCGGGTCGCCGACGTCCGGACGTTCGACGGCGGCGGGGTCATCGACGGCGAGAGCAACTACCTGTTCGGCGAAGGCGGGGCGGGGACGTTCTCCGACGGCAAGCTGACCAGCCGGAGCACCGGGCCGGACGTCAAGCGAGTCCTCGAAATCATCGCCGACTGCCACGGCAAGCCGTCGATCTTGTACGACGTCCGGCCGCACCTCGGGTCGAACCGGCTCCCCTTGATCGTCCGGACGTTGCGTCGGAAGCTCGAAGCCCTGGGGGGCGAGGTCCGGTTCTCGTGCCGGGTCGAGGACATCGACTGGAACAACGGCCAGCTCGCGGGGGTGATGACCAGTTCCGGCTACATCCCCGCCGACGCCGCCGTCCTGGCCGTGGGACACAGTGCCCGGGACACCTACGGGATGCTCCTCCGCCGCCAGATCCCGATCGAAGCTAAGGCGTTCCAGTTCGGCGTCCGGATCGAGCAGCCTCAAGAGCACGTCAACGCCGCCCGCCACGGCTCATTCGCCGATCACCCCGCGCTCGGGGCGGCGGACTACAACCTCAACGTCAAGGCGGGCAATCGCGACCTGTTCACGTTTTGTATGTGCGCGGGCGGCTATGTGATGGGGAGCGTCAGCGAGCCGGGCTACTTCTCGACCAACGGGATGAGCGAAAGCCGCCACGACTCGCCGTTCGCCAACAGCGGACTGGTCGTCACGATCCGCCCCGAAGACACCGGGAGCAAGCACCCCCTGGCCGGGGTCCACTTCCAGCAAAAAGCCGAGCGGTTGTCGTACCTGGCCGGGGGTCGGACCTACTCGGCGCCGATCCAGAGGGCGAGCGACTTCCTGGCCGATCGCCCGAGCAAGGGGAAGATCGCCAGCAGCTACCCCCGAGGCACGGTCCCTGTCGACCTTGGCTTGATCCTGCCTCCGGTGGTGATGGACGCCCTGGAACGAGGCTTGCCCGCCATGAACAAGCGGTTCCGAGGAATGTTCCTCAAGGACGCGACCTTGACCGGCCCCGAATCCCGAGGGAGTTCGCCGGTCCGAATCCCCCGAGACGACGCCACCCGCCAGCACCCCGCCGTGTCGGGCCTGTTCCCCTGCGGCGAAGGGGCCGGGTATGCTGGGGGGATCGTCAGCGCCGCCGTCGATGGCTTGCGGACCGCCCGGGCGATGGTCGCCACCTTCGCCCGGCCCGGTTGATTTCGACCGCGAACCTGGCCTGGTTCAGGGTTGATCCGGGTCTTCCGAAGGGGGTGTGGTCGTATAATCCTCCGGCGACATCTCCGCCTTACTCACGAACGGCCTCGAGGTGGGCGTGGCGATGGCAGTGGGTTCGCCCATGCGGGGTACCAACCCGCCGGGCTGGGTCGAAGCGGTTCTGCGTGAAATGCCAATTCTACCCATGCCCATGATGGCGACCGATTTGCCAGGCTGGACCGAGGGCATCAGGTTGCCTCCGGCCATGCGAGCCATGCAATTTGGGTCGAAATCGGGAGGCGCCGGGGGAGTCGGAGCGACCCTATCGGTGAGGTCTAGATTTATTTCTCGAGAAGTGGAGGGAGCGAGGTCGCGGCGAATGCCAAGCACCGCGGCGACCGCCGAGATCAAGGTCAGCCCGGCCATGCCCAGTTCCGCGAATCTCCGGGTCCGACGGCGATGGACCGCCCTCAAGCCCACCGGGCAATCGGTCGTGAGGATCGTCCCATCGGTCCGCTGGTAGTATCGGACGCAGGGCATGGGACCCGCGCCGGCGACCAGCGCCAAGGCTTCGGCGGTCGTCATCGCCGACAGGTCGTAAACCTCCTTGTCGCAAATTCCGCACGATCGATGGCGGTCGTTCCCGGTCATGGCGTCCCAGTTCGCCTGGCACGGCGACGCGATCCGGAGGTCATCGAGAATCGGCAGTGACTGATCCAAAGGGTAGCTCCTTCCCCCAAGTTGGGACGGTCGGGCGAACCCAACCCGCGACATCGACGGCCCTTTGACCGACGACCGTCCGGGAAAGTTCCCGGGTTTCCGAAAAGATGGCCCGACCGCCTCGACGGTTGACCCCAACGTGGGCTCAAGGCAAAATGGGCGACTCGACGACCCGAATCCGAGGTGAAATCGCGCACATGCTCCTAGCCTTCGACGACGACGGACCCGGCCCGGTGGTGGTCTTGCTCCACGGATTCCCGCTGGACCGGACGATGTGGTCGTTCCAGAGGTCGAGCGTCGGCTCGATCTACCGACTCATCACCCCCGACCTCCGAGGCCACGGCCACTCCGCCGCCCCCGACGGTGTGTACTCGGTCGACGCCATGGCCGACGACGTGATCGAGACCTTGGACGCCCTCCAACTGACCGCCCCTTTGGTCCTCGGCGGCCTGTCGATGGGGGGCTACATCGCGCTCTCGATCGCCGAGCGCCACCCCGACCGGCTCAAGGCCCTGATGCTCCTGAACACCCGGGCGTCGGCGGACTCCCCGGAAACCGCCGCCAACCGCGAGGAGCAGGCCCGCGAGGTTGAAGCCTCGGGCGAGACCGGGCCGGTCGTCTCGGCGATGGTCCCCAAGCTGTTCGCCCCCTCGACCACCGAGGCCCACCCCGAACTCATCGCCCGGACCCACGCCCAGATGGGCCGGACCCCGGCGCGGGCGATGGTCGGGACCCTCCGGGGGCTGGCCACCCGCCCCGACCGGACCACGCTCCTGCCCAAGATCAACGTCCCCACCCTGGTCCTCGCCGGCCTCGAAGACGCGATCGTGCCGACCGCCGAGGCCCGAGCGATGGCCGCCGCCATCCCCGGCTCCCACTTCATCGCCATCCCCCACGCCGGCCACTTGTCCCCGCTCGAAAACCACCAGGCCACCGACGCGGCGATCTTGGGATTTCTAGAGAGCTTGTGGTAAACTTGCGTCTTCGAGGTAAGTTCGCTATCTAGACCTTCCCACGAGCCAGTTCGACCAATTGAAGGAAGTCGCTTTCACCCAAAATACGAAGCACTTGTCCCTTGGTTAGAAGTTCTTCGGCCTTGCAATGCTTAGAACTCTTCTCCTGCCCTGCCAGACGGGAGGTATCTTGATCGCCGACGACAAGTGATGTTGTCTGCTTGGTGACTCCCGATGCGACATCGCAGCCTGCCTCAGCGGCAAGGTCTGCGATTTTTCGCCGAGTGAATGATAAAGCACCAGTAAAAACGACTGTCTCGCCTGCCAAGGGACCATCCGTGTTGCCTTGGCGGGATGAGGTCTGCTTCCCCGATAAATTGATTGGTTGGCCGATCCGATTCACCCAATCCGACACTGTCAAACCTGTGTCGGTGATGGCCTTCTGGAAGATTTCTCCGGCCACTCTCGCGTCCTCATGTGCCGCGTGATGCTGAAACGCGATTGCGAACACGCCTGCGAGATTCGCCAAGCCGTAGCCACCTGCGGCAAATGCTGGCCATGCTCTTCGAGCTACCTTGACGGTATCCACCCAAGTACAATCAATTTCAGGAAGTTGATACTTGCTGATGACCTTGCCAAATGCCAGCCGGTCGAACGCAGAATGGTGGGCGACAACTTGGCCTCCAAGCAGCCCTTTTAATCGTTCATGAATCTGAGGAAGGGTTGGGGCACCGAAGACATCTTCCTTTCTGATGCCATGTATTGAGGTGTTACCCCAATAAAAATAGTCTTCCGGGTCGATAAACGATTGCCAGGTTTCGCTGACTTGACCAGCTTCAAAAGCAACAACGCCAATCTGGCAAATGCTGGCAAGATCCGGATTGGCTGTCTCAACGTCAATCGCGACGAATTTCATATGATGTAGTATCCTGTCAAATCGGCATCGGCTTGATTCGCGGAGGCACGCATTCTATCGGTTGGTCCGATCATCGTCCAGCGTCGGTTAAGTGTCGCTCTATCCTCTCGCCAACATGCCATCCATGAGGAAGAGGAAGCTCCTCCGTTTGAATCTTCTCGAACTCGTCCGGCATTACTTCAATGATGATCGAAGGGAAATGGATGCCCACCGCTGGGGACGGAGCGAAATGGAGCGGTATGATTCCGGCTGGTATGGTATTCTGATTCACCTCCAGCAGTTTGATCGGTTCGTTGGGCCGAACCTCCGCCTCGGCGGACCCGACAACCCGAAAAATCTGAGTCATCCCGCCTTCAACCTGGTAGTGCCTCTGGGCCAAGTCGGAAGCGGTCGCATCTTTGTCCGGCATTGTTTGACCTCGTGGGTTTAACGAAGAGTCCCCGCTCGATCCTTAGATCATGATGCTGATCGCGCCAGATTTGCACAGCGAAAGGCTTGACTGATGAAGAACCTCGATTCCCTTCTCGCCCCCCTCGACGAGGAAGACCCACAGGCGAAACTCCTCCTTTTATCCGACCTCGCCGAACTGCTCGGTCGCAATACTCGGGTCAACCTGGATCAAGACCCGGGCTGCTTTGATAGCCCTGAGATCGAGGCGTTGCCGGTCCACCTCGAACCCACGACGATTGCCCAGATCGCCCGGCGGGTCGGGCCGGTCTTGCTTGACCATAATGAGGACACGGACGTCCGTGTGACGGCGGCGTTCGTGCTCGGCAAGACGTTCGACCCGGGTGCCCTGGCCACGGTCGCCCGCGCCGTCAGTTCGCCCGAAACCCTCCCGCGTGATGTGGGCCGTCAATGCGGCTTCTCGTTCGATACCCTGTGGGATTCTTGCGGCCCTGGCGACCCGCCGGTCGACCTCGACGCGGTGGAAGCGGGGTTCAAGGCCCTGGGAGTCCCCTGGGACGACCAGACCCGGACGGTCGCGGTGAACGATCTTTGATCCGCCGGGTCGAGGGCTTGCGTGACCTTGGGCTGAGGAGGATAATTTGGATGGAGCATGGATGCGGGCGGTTCGCGGTTTTGGACCCCGAATGACCGGCCCTCGGATGAACTTTGGCGAGCGAGCGACCCATCGACGATGGCGGACCCCCACCCCGACGACCGTGCACCTTTGATCGCGACTTCTCGGGCGTTGCTCGAACTGGTCGACCACATCCGCGAGTCGGGCCGGTTCGCGTTTGATACCGAGTTTGTTTCCGAAGACACGTTCGAGCCGGTGCTTTGCTTGATCCAGGTCGCCACCAAGACCCGACTGGCCGTGGTCGACCCGCTCCGGATCGACGACCTGTCGCCGTTCTGGGACGCGGTGAACGACCCGAGCATCGAAGTGGTCATGCACGCGGCGGGGGAGGACCTGCGGATCTGCCGGTTCCAGACCGGGACCATCCCCAAGCGGGTGTTCGACGTCCAGATCGCCGCCGGGCTGGTGGGGTACAACTACCCGCTCTCGCTCGGGAATCTGGTCAACCAGACCTTGAGGATCTCGCTCCCCGGCGGCGAAACCCGGACCGACTGGCGACGCAGGCCGCTGTCCGACGCCCAGCTTCGCTACGCCTTGGACGACGTCCGCCACCTCCTCGAACTGGCGGATTTCTTGGGCGACAAGCTCCAGCAATTGGACCGGGTCGCATGGGCGGAAACCGAGTTCGCCATCTTTTTGCACGCGATCGACCACCGGGCCGAAGAAGAACGCTGGCGGCGCCTGCCGGGGTTGCACCTGCTCAACCGCCGAGGGCTGGAGGTCGCCCGCCGGTTGTATGACTGGCGGACCGACGATGCCAGGCGGTCGAACCGGCCGCTCCGGAGCGTCCTCAAGGATGACCTCCTCGTCGCCGTCGCCCGTCGACAGCCGGGCAACCGCAAAGACCTCGAAGCCCTCCGCGACTTCAACCGCCCCGCCTTGCTGAGCCGGGCCGACGAGATCCTCAAGGCCCTGGCTGAAGCCCGGAACACCCCCGAAGACGACTTGCCCGAGCCGACCGGCCGCCACGACGACCGCCCCGGCCTGGCGATGGTCGTCAGCCTGTTGTCGGCGACGTTGTCGCAGTCGTGCGCCCAAGGCAAGATCGCCGTCGGACTGGCGGGCGGGGCGAGCGACCTCAAGGACCTCGTCCGCTGGTACGGCGAAGGCAAGCCGAGCGACCGGACCCCCGAACTCCTCCAGGGGTGGCGGAACGAGGTCTGCGGCGAAACCCTCCTGGATGTGTTGTCCGGCCGACGCGCCGTCCGGATCGTCGACCCCGAGGCCGAAGTCCCGGTCGCCCTGGCCCCGATCGTGGATGGGCCTTCGGCTTGATCGGTCGTCCCGGCCGCCGACCCTTCCCGCGCCTTCCGCTTTCGACGACAATCTCAATGGTTGTCCTCGATGGGTTGATCGGACCCCGCGCTGGAGCTGCTTTTCATGTGGGAACTCGCCTGGGTGGTCTGCGGTTCGGTTGGTTTGCTCGCCGGGTCGCCGACGAGCAGCCCATTGCCGCCCGGCGGTCGAGTGGTCATCCCTCTGGAAAGGCTCGAAGCGGGGGCGACCTACCGGGCGACCGTCACGCTCGAAGGGGTCCTTGAGCCGACCGCCCGGGTCCGCGTTGTCCTGACCGCTCCCGGTGGTTTCGAGCGCGAAAAGACCCTGAACGCGGGCGACTCCGACGTCTTCTGGTCGTTCCGGCCCCAAGGCTCGGGGGATGGCCGTCTCGAAGTCATCGCCGACGACCGGAACCGCTCGCCGATCCCCGTCCGGGTCGATTGGGGCCGCCGCGATGTCGAATCGGACGCCGACAGGGCGGTCATCGAGGCCGAGCCGAACGACTCGTGGCGGGAAGGGCAACCGATCTCACTGGGTCGGCCCGTTTATGGCTCTGCCGATGACGTCGACGACCTCGACAACCCCGACGAGGGCCGATCGGGGCTGGACTGGTTCCGGTTCGAAGTGCCCGCCGGCCCGCCGATCCTGGCCTTCTTCCAACTCGAACTCCTCGACCGCGACGTTTCGGCGAACCTCCGGGTTCATCGCCTCAACCCGAAGGGGGATGGGGTCAACCTCTACGAAGAAGGCAGAGACCCGACCGAGGTGGTCCACGACCGCGAGCGCGAGCGGTACTCCACCCACTTGAGCCGAACCTTGGGGCCGGGAACCTACTTCGTCGAGGTCAACGCCAACCACCCCGACTACATCCTCAGGACGCGGACGGGCGTGGTCCCTCCGTTCAAGGACGACCCGAAGCAGGCCGTCGACGTCGGGCTTCAATACCTCCTCGAAGCGGGCGACGCCTGGTTCGCGCAGATTCCCCGCGAGGGGAACCGATTCTCCCGGTCGAGCAACCTCCACGACACCGCCGTCCGCTGCACCGCCTGCCACGCCTCGACCTACCCGGTCGAGGCGGCGCTGGTGGGGCAAGGGCAGGGGTATCCGATCCGGGCCAAACAGAGCTTGCTCTACCTGACCGACCGGCTGGCGAACTCGCCGACCCCGCTCTACGGCGGCGAGGGGTTGTTCTGGCAGCGGTTCATCGCGATCCCGCTCCAGGCCCAAGGCAAGCAGGGCGGGGTTTTGCTCGACTTCGCCCGCCAGGTCGATGCTCGGGACGCTTCGGGCGTCGACCGCTTCGGGCCGTTCTTGCAAGCCGCCTGGCGGGGGCGGTGGGAGATGCCCGGCGACGAATTGAACGGCGTGGTCCCGCTCGACAGCAAGTTCGGTTCGGCTTGGCGCGACTGGCGGGTCTTGACCGAGATGACCCGAAGGACCGGCCGGGTCGCCTACGCCCAAGGCGCCGACGCCATCGCCGACCTCCTCGGCGACACCAGCACCGATGCCCGGGTCGAAACTTTGCAAGACCGGATGCACCGGCTTTACGCCTGGACGATTATTGACCCCGAGCGGTTCGCCGAGCGGATCAGGGCCGAGACCGAAGCGCTGCTCAAGCTCCAGAATCCCGACGGCGGCTGGCATGAACTCGGGCAACCCGGCCGCCCGAGCGCCGTCTACGCCACCGGGCAGATGGCCTGGACGCTCATGAAAGCGGGCGTCCCACGCGACGACCCCCGGATCGCTCGCGCCCTGGCATTGCTTTTGGCTCGTCAACGACCGTTCGGCGGCTGGTTCGAGACCTCGACGCACGAGAACTTCCGGACCCCGATGCGCGAGACCCGCTACGCCCTCGAAGCCCTCGCTGTCGGCTTCCCCCGGGCGAACAGCCCGCTCAAGTCGTGGGGGAACCGCGACGAAGCTCCGGCCCGCATCCCCCGGACAAGCCCCCTGGCCGCGACGCTCGATGACCTCGACAACTTGTGGGATGTCCCCCTCGCCGATCAACCCCGGTTCGCCGAGGCGATCATTTCCTTGCTCGACTCGCCCGACCCGATCGTCCGGGGTCGGGCGGCGGCGGCCTTGGGGCGGCTGGGCGACCCTTCGGCGGTGGCCCCTTTGGTCGCCCGCCTCGGCGACCCTTCGAAGATCGTGTCCCGATCGGCCGCCTGGAGCTTGCGGAAGCTGGGGAACCGTGGGATCGGCGTCGACTCGATCCGCCTCGCTCTCACAAGCCCCGACCCGAGCACTCGTCGGGGCGCAGTCCGGATCTTCGCCCAGCAGTTTTATGGGATGGATACGCGAACCGATCTTGCCGACGCCTTGATCCACCTGACGAGCGACCCCGACTTGCGGACGCGGCTCGAAGCGATCCGGAGCCTCCGCCAGTGGTTTTATCGAACCGCCGACGCAGGCCTACAGCGGCGGATCATCGACGCCTACCTCGCCCGGATGGCCGAGCCGGATGCGCCGGTGGTCCGCAAGGCGTTGTCCGAGGGGATGTACATCATGCTCGACGAGAACCTCGGCGGCGGCGTCAGCCTGGCCCGGACCCTGGCGATCCTGCCCGAGCGGTCGAGGCAAAGGGCGACCCTCGGGCGCGAGGCGGTCGAGCGCGACATCCTGCTCGGGCCGATCCTGGCGAGCTTGGAATCGGGCAACCCGCTCCAGAAAGAAGCCCTGGTCCGGTCGTTCGACGGCCGCTTCTTCCGGGGGCGATTCTACGCCAGGAGGCCGACCGGGATGATCGACGTCGGCAACGACCGCGAGTTCGGCTTCCTGTATGAGCCGCCCGCTGAATTGGTCGACCGCGTGTTCGCCTCGCTGTTGGGTGACGCCAACTTGTCGGTCGAAACCCGGATCGGGGCCATCCGGCTGGCGAGCTTTTTTCAAAGCCTGGACCGGACGGACAACCCGAGCATCCAGTCGGCGATCTTGAGCGGGTTGCTCGACCCCGACGACCGGGTCCGGGAGGCGGCCCGGCCCGTCGTCGCCCGCGACTTGTCGCTGGCCGGAGCCGTGACCGACCCCGCCCGGGTTGGCTTGATCCTCCGGGCGATCGAAGCGGCTGACCCCGAGCGGCGGGCGATCATCGCCGCCCTGGCTCGCGAGCCGAGCACCCTGGCCAACCCCGAGATCCTGGCCGAACTCCGGGCCAAGCTCGACGATCCGACCGCCGTCGCCGGCCTGGCCCCGCCGCTCCGGACCTCGGCGTTCACCGACGCCGAGGTCGTCCGCGTCGTCCCCCCGGCCTGGTCGCGGTCGACCGACCCGGCGGACCGCCTGGCCCTCCTCGAAACTTTGCTTGCTCGCCCCTCGTTGCTCGACCAAGGCGAGTTGCCCCCCCCGGTCGTCGCCCTGCTGAAAGCGGCAAGCCGTGACCCATCGAGTCCGGTCCGCGAGCGGATGCTCGAAGCGGTCGGGTCAAGCCCCCGGTTCGGGTCCGGCCGATCGGGCGAGGTTTTGCTCCTCGCCGCCCTGGCCGACGACACCCCGGCGATCCGCCGCCGAGCGCTAGCCTTGGCCGGGGATCGGGCCGGGTTCTGGGACCGACCGGAACCTCGCGAACGGATCAAAGCTCGCCTGGTCGACGCCGACGCCTCGGTCCGCGACCAAGCCCTGGCGATCGTCGCTCGCCAAGCCCTGGCCAAGGCCGACCCGAGTATCGCCCGCCGGGTCAAGTCGGTCATGGCCGACTCCGCTTTGAAGCTTCGGGCCGAGGCGGCTTTGCGGGACCAGGGGCTTGACCCCGGCGCGGTCGAGGCCGACGTCCGGCTCGGTCGCCCCCGGCTCTTGAGCCTGTCGACGTTCCGCGAGCGGATCAACCCGCTGTTCACCCAGACGGGCGAGGACGGCGTATCGTGCGTCCAGTGCCACGCCAACCAGAACGTGTTCCGGGTCGTCCCGATGGGAAACTCGGAAGGTGACGCCCTGGCGACCAACTACCAGTCCGCCTTGAAAGCCCTGAACCTGGGCGACCCCGAGTCGAGCCTCCTGTTCCGCAAGCCAAGAAGCCCGAGGGGGGCGGGGGGACTCGAAGGGGCCAGCCCGACCGGGTTGACCCACAATGGCGGCCCTCGTTGGGAAGGCCCCGACCACCCCGCCTACCGGGCGCTCCGAGGCTGGATCGACGAGCCGGGCGGCGACTTGCCCCGGATCACCGCCGACGGCTATTCGCCGGGGTTCGAGCCGGGTGCGGCGGGCGACGGCGACCTCGACACCCTCTGGCACACCGAGACCGAAGGGGCCTTGCCCGGCTACCCCCATGAACTGATCATCGACCTCAAGGCATCCAGGGAAATCAAAGGGCTGCTCGCCGTGCCTCGCCAGGACAGGTCGGACGGCCGGGTCCGCGACTTCGAGATCAGTCTGTCGGTCGACGGAACCATCTGGGGCCAACCCATTGCCCGAGGGACCTGGCCCGACGACCCGGGCTTCCGCTACGTCCCGCTCGCGGGGCAAGCCCGGTTCGTCCGCCTCCGAGGGTTGAATGAGGTTGGCGGCGGGCCGACCATGAGCCTGGCCGAAGTCGCGGTCGACGCTTCACCGGATTAGCAGGTTCGACGTAAGCTCAAGCGTCACTGCTTCTCTTGGAGACTCGACCTAAAGTGTAGCCACCCGCTCCACCGCCGCCTAAACCGATCAGAAGGGCGATGATCTCGCGGAGAAGTTCGCCCTTCCCATAGTGGAGAAAAACGAAGCAGAGCCCAAAGACAAGGATCGGGATCGAAAGCAGTAGCGCGAACCCCATCCAGTTCCGCTGGATGTCGAGCTCATGTTGTCTTCTGCTGTCGTCACTGGTTTGGTCGAGCAATTTGCCGAGTTGCTTGGTATCCAATCGGTCGACGAACGAACTCCCCGGGAACCCGCCGCGAAATTCGGCCATGAACCGCTCGATGAGCTGGGGGGCCAACCTTGGTGGGTTGCGCGGTTCCTTGGGTGTCTGCGTCGTCGATTCGCTCGGCGGGAGCTGTGGGCGACTCATCGCGCATGTTTAATGACCTTCCGAGCCGCTTTGTCGAGCTTTAGGAGTCGAATATGGACTCGTCGAAGCGGCCGTTGGCAATGATCGACGAAATAAGATTGAATTTGGTCCTCGGCCATCTGCCGGAGGAATAGGTCGAAGAGGTACTGGACCTCTGTTTCGGTCAAGTTTGATCCCTCAATGGCGGCGGAATAGCCGGATTGAGATCGAGCTGTCGTGGGAGGCATCGGTTTAACCCACCGGTTGAATCTGGCCGTAATCACCGATAATGATTGGAGATAACGGGTTCGACAGGAAATTTTACCGCGATCAGCCCGTGATCTGTTCGAGCGTCGGACTCTACCAAGACGCGGGTGATTGGAAAACACCGAACGGTTTACCCTAATTTTAGAACGACCATCGACCCAAAATCCACGATTTCATCGCGTTTTTTTTGGTGTCGTGGAAGTGTCACGATCGGTCTGGTTTCAATCGCCGGCCTCTAGGTTGGAGATGAGGTTACTTCCTTCGAGCGCTATTGAAGTCATTCACGATCAAATCGCCTCCGGGCGGTTTGGCGAGAAACCCGGTTATTTCTCTTTCAAAATTCCGATCTTATCTTGTTGAACAACCGCATGGACCAAGATTTTGGGGGCGACTTCGCCTAAGGATTGGGTTCGTTTTTCCCCGGGCATCGAACCATTTGACTTCTGGCGAGAAAAGTCACGTCGACCGCTCGCGACGAAACGAACCCACTTGGTCGAAGATTTAATCGGTTTGTCCTTGATTTCGACGAAACGAACCCACTTTGCGGAAGTTCCATGGCTTCGTTCTCCATTTTCAACAAAACGAAGCCACTCGACAGGTTGGGTTTGTTTGGGATGGGTACACTGGGGTTGAGGGCAACCGGGCGACGGCTGGGGTGAGGGGTTTTCATGGCGACGATGGCGATGACTCGGACGGCGGATTGCTTGGGGGCGCTCGGGTTGCCCGAGCCGGTGGCGGCTTTGGCGGGTCGGCGGTGGGATGTGATCGTCGTCGGCGCGGGGCACAATGGTTTGACGTGTGCGGCTTATCTGGCCCGGAGCGGGAAGCGGGTCTTGGTCCTGGAGAGCCGGGAGCGGGTCGGCGGGGCTTGCACGTTGGAAGAAGTCTGGCCGGGTTATCGGGCGTCTCCTTGCGCCTATCTCCTGGGTTTGCTCCACCCGTTGGTCATGGAGGAGTTGGACCTGAAGGGGCGGGGGCTGCGGTGGGTCCCGGCGAGCGCGGGGATGTTCGTCCCGTTCGACGATGGGGCGAGCTTGCGGCTCGGTGAGGATGACGCCCAGTGCGAGGCCGAGATCCGTCGGTTGGCCCCAGGGGATCTCAACGGCTGGCGGGCAATGGGGGACGTGAAGCGTCGGCTCCGCGACGCCCTTCGGCCCGATGGCGATGGCGACCTCTGGGTCGGGCCTTCCCCCCCTCGTGAGGCGATCGAGGCCCGGCTCAAGGGGGACGACGCGGCCCGGAAGATGCTTTTCGAGTGGTCGATGGTCGAGTACGTCGAGCATTTCCTCGATGATGAGCGGATGCAGATGGCCTACCTGGGGCAAGGGGTGATCGGGACCAACGCCAGCCCCCACGACCGGGGGACGGCCTCGGTCCACTTCCACCACGCTTCGGGGCGGCTGGGTGGCGAGCCGGGGATGTGGGGGTACGTCGAGGGGGGGATGGGGATGGTCTCGTTCTGGATCTGCGACGCCGCCCGAGGCGAAGGGGCGGTCGTCGCGACCGGCGTGCCGGTGGCCCGGATCATCCCCGGCGAGGGGGTCGAACTGGCGGGCGGCGAGCGGATCAACGCGCCGGTCATCGTGAGCAATGCCGACCCGGCGGCGACGGTCAAGCTCTTGGGCGACGGGGCCGACCCCGGCTGGCGAAGTCGGGTCGACGCGATCCCGATCGTCGGCTGCACGGTCAAGATGAACGTCGCCTTGCGGGAATTGCCCAACTTCCTGGCGAGGCCAGGAACCCGCGAGCCGCACCACTTCGGCCAGATCAACACCCCGTTGACCAAGGACGAGTGGCGGACGCACCACCAAGCGTCCCGGGAAGGGAAGCTGCCCGAAAAGCTCTGGACCGAGCTTTACTTCCAGACGGCGCACGACCCGAGCGTCGCCCCCGAGGGGATGCACACCATGAGCGTCTTCGCGCAGTCGGTCCCCTACGCATTCGCCGAGGGGACCTGGGATGCTCGCCGCGACGAGGTGACGCGGCTGGCCTTGGGTTCGATCGGTCGGTATTGTTCCAACATCCCCGACGCGGTGGTGGCCACCCAGACCTACGGACCGCCCGACATCGAGGCGCACGTCGGGTTGACCGGCGGACATATTTTCCAGGGCGAGATCACCCCCGACCACCTCTGGGACCGACGCCTCACGTCGAGGACCCCGATGCCCGGCGTCTACCTCTGCGGGGCCGGGACGCACCCCGGCGGGAGCGTGATCGCCGTCAACGGCCGGAACGCGGCGATGGCCGTCCTCGAAGATTCCCTCGGAGGCTCGACCCGATGAAAGCCGAACTCCCGCAAGTCTACCTCGCCCGCCACGGCGAAACCGAGTGGTCGCTGTCGGGCCAGCACACCGGCACGACCGACATTCCCTTGACCCCCAACGGCGAAGCTCAGGCCCGGGCCTTGGGCGAGCGGATCGCCGAGGTCCGGTTCGACCGGGTCTGGAGCAGCCCCCGGACCCGGGCGATCCGGACCGCCGAGCTTGCTGGGTTGAATCAGGTCGAGGTCGTTGGAGACCTCGCCGAGTGGGACTACGGCGACTACGAAGGGTTGACCTCGGACCAGATCCACGCCAAAAACCCGGACTGGCTGATCTACCGCGACGGTTGCCCCGGCGGCGAGTCGGTCGAAGCCGTCCAGGCCCGGGCCGACCGGGTCGTGGCCCGGCTCCGGACCTCCCCGGGGACCTCGATCGTCTTCAGCCACGGCCACTTCACCCGGCTCCTGGCCGTCCGGTGGCTCGGCTTGCCGATCCTCGATGCGCAATATCTGATGGTCGGGACCGCCGCGCTCGGGACCTTGGGCTGCGACGGTGACCCCGGCAAACCGGTGATCGAACTTTGGAACGACCGTCAGCATACGAAGAAATAATAAGGGTTCCAGATATTTGCGCATGCGGGTTTTTCGAGGGCGGATGGCCATCCCCCTTGCCGGTGGTGGTACGGTCAATCGGAAATCGATCTGACCGGACGGCCGACGGCGGCGTCGAACCCTCGTGCCGCAGCCCGCGCCAGGAAGAATGCTCCCACGGCCTGGGCGGTCGTGGTGATCAGCCAGGCGGCGAGGACGAATCGGGCGCCTCCCACGCCCTGGATGCCGATGGCGGCAAACTGGGGGACGGGGATCGAGAGGGTCATGGCGTGGACATCCTCGTAGGAGAGCAGCGACGCCCAAGCCTGGAAGGGGATCATGTTCGCGGCCAACACGGCGGCGGCCGGACCCGGCGACATGAACGGCAAAAGACCCAAGCCCACGCAGAGCGCCACGGGCACGATGATCCTGCCGGTGGCTTGGTTGCGGTCGCGCGACCACAACGAGACGGAAACCCCCAGGGCCGCCAGGAACCAGCAGGAGACGACCAGCCCGGCGATTGCCATCAAGAAACCGATCGGATGCACGGCGCCGACCAGAAGCCCGACCAGCCAGAGGGCCATCATCACGAGCGCAAGCCGGCGTGCCCTCCAGATCGACCCGAGCCTCTTGGCCCGGAGGATCTCCCGACCGGTCAAGGACGTGGCGATCAGGCCGAGCCAGGTCTCGCGCTCCCGCTCCTTCGCCAGGCCCTCCGCGGCGAAACCGGCCACCAAGAAGATGTAAACAACGTCAAAAATCAATGTGGCCTGCCTCAAGACGATGTTGAACTCCAGGCGAGCCTGGCCCGGGTCGGGAGCGGCACCCAGCTTCGACAACTTCGCGAACAGCACCCGAGCGAGCGGGTTCAACTCGGGGATGCTCGGAGACACGGTCATCGGCCCATAACCATGCCGGGACAATTCCGCGAAGGCAGGCACCGCGAACCATGAAATCATATAGGCCAGGAGGCCGATCATGAGCACATTGACCAGCCGATGGGCCATCATCATGGCGGGGCTGATGGCTCGGGCCGAGTGGAGTTCTCGCCAGAGCACGGGGTCGTCGCCGCAACGGGGCCGGGGCGGCCAACGGGCACGGAGCACGCGAAGCAGGGCGGCCCGTCCCTCCAGGTCGTAGACGGCTCGGGAGGCGGGCCGGAGCCGGACGATGGCCCAGGAAATGAGCACAACGGCGGCCAAGGTCTGGTACGCGATCATCCTCACGACCACATCGACCAACGAGCCGCGCCAGATCAACCCGACGAGGTTCACCGCCACCGCGATCGGGCTACCGTCGAGCACCGAGAAGCCGATCGGGACCAGCCAGGATGCGGCGGCCAGCCAGACCCGAGGTAGGAGGAGTACGATCAAGGATGGCAGGTAGAGCCATGTCAATAGGCCGGCGACTGTCAGTGACGCGGCTTCCGAGGCCGTGCGTGCGCCGGACGAGACCGCCACGGCGAGCGCCGCCACGGCCAGCGCCGTCGAGGCCAGCCCCGCGACGGCCAGGAAGACCAGCCTCGGATCAACTCCCCCGAGGAAGGTCATCAACACAAGGAAAGGGACGACGACGACCAGGCTGTTCGCCGACCGCAACAGCCCCGCCATCATCTTGCCCACGACGATGTCCGCCGAGGAGAACTCCGTCGCCAGGAGGGCATCCAGGCTCTTGCGATCCCGTTCCATGGCGATCGCCGGGGCGACCAGGGTGGAAACCAGCCCCAAGACGAGGACCGCCTGCGTGGCAACGAGCAGCCCAAATGTTGTCCAAGCGAACGAGGCCATCCCTAGGACCGAAGACCGGTCCCATCCCCACCAATCCCAGACCAAGACGGAGCCGACGACCATCGCCGCCATCAAGGACGCGGCGGCACAACGCTCGGAAAACGCCGTGCCGCGTCGCACCGAGGTGATCAACTTACGCCTGAGGAACGGCTTGAAGGACATGCCCGCGCCCTGAAAAGTTGCCAGATTCAACAAACACGAAACAGGGCCAAACGCGGGAAAATCCAGGACAAAACGGGTTGATCATCGCATCATTATTGTCGTGATCGCCTTCCATCGGCGATCTTGCGATTTGCCCCGATCCGGTCCAACTTAAACCACGGTCCGGAAGTAGTCCAAGGTTCGGGTGAACCCTTCAGCGCGTTCGATGGTCGGGTTCCAGCCGAGGAGGGTCTGGGCCAGGGTGATGTCGGGGCGTCGGCGGCGGGGGTCGTCCCGGGGGAGGGGTTCGTAGGCGATCGTGCTCTTGGTCCCGGGGACCATCGCGATGATCTCCTTGGCCGTTTCCAGGACGGTGATCTCGTTGGGATTGCCGATGTTCACCGGCTCGGAATACTCGGAGTGGAGCAGGCGGTAGATCCCGTCGACCAGGTCGGTGACGTAGCAGAACGACCGGGTCTGGTCGCCTTTGCCGTAGACCGACATCGGCTCGCCCCGGAGGACCTGGCCCATGAAGGCGGGCAGGACCCGGCCGTCGTTGAGCCTCATCCGGGGGCCGTAGGTGTTGAAAATCCGAACGATCCGGGTCTTGACTCCGTGGGCTCGGTGGTAGGCCATGGTGATGGCCTCGGCGAACCGTTTGGCCTCGTCGTAGCAGCCTCGGGGGCCGACGGGGTTGACGTTGCCCCAGTAATCCTCGCGCTGGGGGTGGATGTCGGGGTCGCCATAGACCTCGGAGGTGCTGGCCAGGAGGAACCGGGCGTCTTTGGCCTTGGCCAAGCCCAAGGCGTTGTGGGTCCCGAGCGAGCCGACCTTGAGGGTGGCGATCGGGTGCGCCAGGTAGTCCGCCGGGCTGGCGGGGCTGGCGAAGTGGAGAACGTTGTCGACCACGCCGTCGATCGCGATCGGCTCGGACACGTTGTGCTGGAGGAACCGGAACCGAGGGTTGTCTGAGAGGTGGGCGATGTTCTTCGACGCCCCGGTCAGTAGGTTGTCGACGCAAAGGACGTCGTGCCCTTCGCTGAGGAACCGCTCGCAAAGGTGGGAGCCGACGAAGCCCGCCCCGCCGGTGATCACCGTTCTGGCCATCTCGATCCGTCTCCCGCCCGCCTCGGCGCTAAAAATCCGTTTGGTCGCCCCGACCGACCCGAGGTCGCCCCCCGGTCGGCCCTTCCTCGATCGCCCAGATTAAACCGACCGGCCGATCGACGCAACGGCGGATTGGCGGCGGACGACCGGGCTTCAACCGGTATCTGCCGGGTCGTCGACGGGTCCGACCTCGACGGGGGGGGCTTTCGGCGAGCTTCGGGGCCGGGCCTTGGCCAGTCGGGCAGCCATCTCTCGGACCTTGGCCGCGGTCCCGAACCGGAGCCGTCGCCAGAAGTCGAGCCAGCTTGGCGGGGCGTCGGGCAAGATCATCCCGAATGGTCGGGCCTGGACACGGAACCCAGCTTGCGCGAGCCGGAGGACCATCTCGTAGGACGCGATCATGTTGTGGCTATGCACCGTGAACCGAGCCCGGGTCAGGTGGGGCCGACGCTCCCGGGTCAGCCAGCGGACGACCTCCATCCCGCAGTCGCCTCGGCTCGAATCGACGAAGTGCTCGCCGCCGAGGTCGTGGTCGAGGTGGACCTCGTCCCAGCGCTCCGCGAGCCTTTCCAGGCACTCGGGGACGGTCTGGACCCAGGCCGCGTCGGGGTGCCTACCCAGGAAGACCGCCGCCCTGGCCGGGTCATCGTCGAGGAGAAGGCGTCGACGCATGTTGGGTCGTTCGTCGGTCGAAGGAGGGGGGAGGGTTTGTTCCGGCTACTCGAGGAGCCGAGAGCCCCAGCCTATCCGAACCGGGACCGACCGGGGAACAAGTTTCCGGGGACGTTGAGTTTGCGAATCACCCTGGGGCGGATCTTCTGAAGCTAGGCCCTCGAGGCGGCTCGCCATCGGGCCTGGACCTCGGGCAGAGGGTACTCGATGATCGTCAGGCCGAGCGAAGGCAACTCTTTGAGCCTGAGATAGCCCCGGGTCACCCGCGCCTCCTCCCCGGCGACGAACTCGGGGTCCAACTGATCCTTGGCGAAATACCCGTCGGCCACAACCGGTTCAAACCTGTCGGCCACGATGAACTGCGCGAGGGTCGGATTGCATCGCAGGTGTCGTTCCGGGCTGTCGTGCAATGTTTCCGGGTCGACCTCGCCGAGGACGTACCGGAGGTAAAGGTCCGACTCGTCGATGGTCTCGACTTCGACTCCGCAAACGTCGCACAAGTAACCTTGGTCGCAAACGGCCATATTCGCAGGGCTCCACCGAAGACCTTACCGGAACAGATCCGCCATGCCATACATCCCGGGAGGGCGACCGACGAGGAACTTGGCGGCGTCGAGCGCCCCGCTGGCGAAGCCGTCTCGGTTCAAGGCCCGATGAGTCAGCTCCAGGCACTCGCCCATCAGGCCGAAGACGACCGTATGCTCGCCGGGGTTGTCGCCGGTCCGGAGGGCGTGGATGCCGATCTCCCCTCGAGGGCGCTCGCCGGTCAGGCCGCTCCGGCCGTGGATCAAGTTCTTCGTCCCGATGGCATCGGCGGCGACCTCGGCCAACCGGAGCGCGGTGCCGCTCGGGGCGTCCTTCTTGAACCGGTGGTGCCGCTCGACGATCTCGATATCCGCCGCTTCGCCCAGGCTTCGAGCCGCGTCGCCGACCAGCTTCATCAGCAGGTTGACGGCCCGGCTCGTGTTGGGCGATACCAGGAGCGGGATCTTCTCGGCAACGCGGGCCAACTCAGCCTTCGCCTCGGGCTCGAACCCGGTCGTCCCGACCACCAAGGGCGTCCCGAGTCGGGCGCAAGTCCGGGCGATTCCCAGCGACGCGAGCGGTTCGGAGAAGGCGACCACCACGTCGAGATCGACCGGATCGCCGAGCGAGTTCGACAGCCGGACGCCAAGCTCGGGAAGTCCCACCAGGGGGCCGACGTCCTTACCCTGCGCGGGATGCTCAGGGCGACCGATCGCCGAGCCGAGGGTGAGGTCGGGGTCAAGCTGAATCAGGTGGATCAGGCGAGTCCCCATCCGACCGGGGACCCCTTGGATTCCCACGCGAAGCGGTTGTGCGGCCAACTTCGTCACCCCTCCCGGTTCAATCATCCGAGTTCGAATAAAGCGCGATCGACCGGATGATGTCGTCGAGGTCGTTGGGCACGATCACCGGCCGGTTGGCGAACCCGGCGCGGCGGACTCCTCGACTTCCCAGGACCTTCTCGAAGTTGTCCTGGTCGGTCCCGTGGTAGGCGACCGTCGCGGTCGGGTCCTTGAGCTGGTGCCCGGTCAGGATGCAGACCACCGAGTCGGAAGGGGCGATCACCCCCTCGTCTCGGAGCTTCTTGGCGCCGGCTACGCTCGCGGCGCTGGCGGGCTCGCAACCCAGGCCCCCGGCGCCGACGCGAGCCTTGGCGTCCATGATCTCCTGGTCGGAAACCTGACGGACCACGCCGTCGCAGAAGTCGAGCGCTCTCAGGCACTTCTTGAGGTTGACCGGTCGGTTGATCTCGATCGCCGAGGCGATCGTCGATGCTTTTGATCCGGATGCGTCGAGCTTGCTATAATAGGCGTGGGTGGTGTCCATATCGGGCAAGCCGTCCGACCAGGTCAGGTCGTGGTTTTCCACCAGTTCGTCGAGCGTCCTGGCTCCCGAGGCGTTGATCACGGCGAGCCTGGGAACTCGGTTGATGAGGCCAAGATGCTTGAGTTCGATGAAGGCTTTGCCGAAGGCGCTGGAGTTCCCCAAGTTTCCGCCGGGGACGACGATCCAGTCGGGAGGCTCCCAGGCCAGGGCTTCGAGGACCCGGTACATGATCGTCTTCTGGCCTTCGAGTCGGAACGGGTTGACCGAATTCATGAGGTAGATGCCGAGCTGATCGGCCACCTGGCGGACCCGGAACATGGCGTCGTCGAAATCGCCGACAATCTGGATCGTCAAGGCCCCGTGGTCGAGCGCTTGGGCGAGCTTGCCATAGGCGATCTTCCCCGAGCCGATGAAGATGATCGCCTTGAAGCCGAACGACGTGGCCGAGCAGTAGACCGCGAGCGCCGCCGACGTATTGCCGGTGCTGGCGCAGGCCACCCTTTTGGCCTGGACCATCCGGGCATGGGTGAACGCGGCGGTCATCCCGTTGTCTTTGAAACTCCCCGACGGGTTCATCCCCTCGTATTGGAGTCGCAGTTGACCGGGATTCATCCCGACATATTGACCGACCTTGTCCGCCACCTGGAGCAGGGTTTGCCCCTCGCCGATCGTGACGATCTGGTCGAGCGGGGCGAACGGGAGCAGCTCTCGGAACCGCCAGACGCCCGAGAAGCTGAGCGGGTTGAGCCGGTCGGACCACTTGGTTTCGAAGTCGGACAGGTGGCGAGGGACGGGCAAGCGGTCCCAGTCGTAGATCACGTCGAGGAGATCGCCGCACTCCGGGCAAGCGAAGGCGACCTGATCCACCGCCAGCGTCGTCCGACACCGGGGGTTGATGCATCTCTGAAACGCCAGGTCGGTCGACGTCATGGCGAGCGAACTCATCAGAACCACCCCCGACCTGTCGTTTGAAAACCAGGATGGCTTGTCCTGCATAGCCGGTCGTGTCGACCCGCTCACCGCCTTCTGGCCCGGATCAAACATCTTGTTTTATCTTACCGGCGATGACCGATCGGCGACAAGCCGAAACCTGGCTCGGATCATCGGCCAGGCTCACAATCATGGGCGAACTGGGGGAAGCCTACAGGAGATAAATATTTTGATAGATTCCTAACTTGGCCTTTTAGAGGATCGAGCGCCATGAAATTGCGACAATTGTCATTAATGGTGTCTTGCCGGGATATTTGGTCGGAAGAGATCTACGATTGAAGTGGACGCTTGTGACAGAAGAGATTTTATATCTGTCTAAAATTGAGAAAGGTGATATTTGGATTTCGATTTTGGTTGACCCAAGTGATTTCTATCATATTATTGAAATGTAAACTGTGCGTCCCCCCTGCAGTTTCGACTTGTGATTTTCGCTGAAGTTCATGACCTTTTTGGATCGAGGTCTCGTATGGCTGCCCACACGACTAAAGCTGCTTCCGCCAAAGCTGCCGCCGCAGCCGCCGCCAGTGTTCCCGCCCCCGCTCCGGTCGCCCCTCCCAAGCCCACGGGCCGCCCCGCCCCCGAGATCCGCCGGGTCGCCGACTTGCTCAAGCAAGTGTCCGACCCCACTCGTCTCCAAGTCTTGATGCTCCTCAACGACAAGGAACGGAACGTTTCGGAGTTGTGCAGCGACCTGGGCACGCAGAGCCAGCCGGCGGTCAGCCACCACCTGGCCTTGCTCCGCCACGGTCGCCTGATCGAGCCGCGTCGCTCGGGCAAGCACAACTTCTACGGTTTGACCGATGCCGGTCGTGAGCTGGCCCAGGTGGTCAACTCGATCGTCGGCTGATCGGTCGAACTCCCGAAGTCTCGACCTACCGGAGGGATTGATGAGTTGTCGCGACCTTTTTCATGGGTCGCGACGACTTTGTTTTCTAGGGTCGAACGATCGGCGATCAGGGCTGGGCTGCTGGGGTTCGAAGCGTCCCTGGGGTTTTGATCGGTTCCGGCCTGATACCAAGCTGGTCGACGACCTCGGTCACGCCCACCGTCTCCTGGGCCAACTCCACCGCTTTCGCTTTTGCCTTGGCGTTCGCGACCGACCCGTTCAAGGTGACAACCCCGTTTTGACTCGTCGACAACTCGATGGTCGCGTCGTTCAGGGCCTTGTCCCAGTGGAGGCGACCGTAAACCCTCGACTCGACGCCCATGTTCTGCACCGAGGTCTTCGCCGAGGCGAATCGCTCTTTGGCTTCCTGGCCCGCCTTGTTCAGCCCTCCTCGGAGATCCCGGCCCACCTGGTCGAGCTTCTCGCCGACCCGCTTGCCGGTCTCCTGCGCCTGGCCAGGCGCGGCGAAAGCCAGGATCATCAAAGCCAGCGTCGGCACGATCATATTTGAAGTGATGCGCATGAGGGATTCATCTCCATCGTGACAAAAGGAAGCGGCGTCCGATCGCGCCCCGCGATGTCTTCGAAACACGATGGAGAGGAGGCAAATCGTGGACCGACGCCACCTTAGGATCGAGGCGAATCCGGGTGGGGTAGGCCGGGGTGGGCGTCGTCGGCGGTGACGGGTTCTTCCAGGGATTTCCGGATCAAGTCCAGCCCGCTCCGGATGTCGGCGATCCGGGCGGGTCCCGTGCCCACCTCGCGCTCGACCACCAGGGGGCCCACATAGCCGACGGTGATCAGGGTCTTGAGGAACTGGGGGATGTTGACTTCCCCCTGGCCGAGCGGGACCTCTTGGCCCCAGTTACCGGGGATCGTCGGCCGCTTGGCATCCTTGACGTGGACGCTCCGGATTCGGTCGGCGAGGATCTCGACGGCGTGGATCGGGTCGCCCATGTCGTACAAGAGCATGTTGGCCGGGTCGAAGTTGACCTTCAGGCTCGGCGAGTCGACCTCGTCCAAGGTCATCCGGAGCAGCAAGGCCGACTCCTGGCCGGTTTCGAAGGCGAGGGTCACGCCCTTATCCCCGGCCATCCGCCCCGCTTCGCCCAGGGTGGCCAGCATCGACGGTCGGTCGGGGTGGTCGGCTTCGGGCAAGAACCCGGCGTGGAGCGTCAGGTCGGTCAACCCGAGCGCCAGGGTCCGGTCGATCCCCCAACGGAGTTGTTCGAGCCGCTCGGCGCGGGTGGCGGGGTTGCCGAATCCGCCGGTCTTCTGGATGGTTTGCGGGGTCGTGTAGTCTTCGCCGGGGAAGCCGAGCATCGCGCCGGTGAAGGTCAGGCCGGAGTCCCGGGCCACCTTGGGGAAGTCGTCGCCTTCGGACCATCGGGCGTGGTGCGGGTCGCCGCAAGCGATCTGGGTCGCCTCGACGCCGAGCTCGCCCAGGAGCCGGACCAGTTCGGCGACGCTGGAGACCTGCAAACTCCACGAGCAAACGCCCACGGTGAGCGGCGGCAAGGCGGCGGACGGCGTCGGCATCGGGGCAAACCTCACAAAGCGCGGAATGGTCGATTGGGTTCGATCCGATCCGAGAAGATCGGGCGGGGAAGACGATTCCGCCGCGACGTTCCCGATCATACACCGACGCTTTGGGGGTGGTCGACCGCTTGATGGTCAGGATTCGCCATCGATCGTCGACGACGACTCGATCAGTCGGGGGGCGATCTCGTGGCTGAACACCGCTCGATCCCTCCCCGAGTTCTTGGCCTGATACAGGCCCCGGTCGGCGGTGGCCAGGAGCGAGGCGACCGACCGGGGGCGACCCGCCGGGGTGAACGCCAGGCCGATGCTGGCCGTGACCTGGAGCGGCGTCCCGGCGGCAAGGATGCGCTTCGACGACAAGAGCATCCGCATCCGCTCGGCGCGGTCGGTCGCGCCGTCGGGGGCGGCGACGGGCAGGGCGATGACGAACTCCTCGCCGCCGTAACGGGCCACCAGGTCGTCGGACCGGGTCGCCTGGCGGAGCACGTTGGCCACTTCTCGAAGGACGATGTCGCCGATGTCGTGGCCGTGCTGGTCGTTGATCCGCTTGAAGTGGTCGATGTCGAGCATCAGGACCGCGACCCCCAGCCCTTTCAGGCCGCTCCGATCCGCCAACGCCCCGAACTGGGCCAGGAAGTAGGCCCGGTTGTAGAGGCCGGTCAAAGAGTCGCGGACGGTCCGCTCGAACATCTCGCGCTGGAATTGCTCGTCGCAAGGGTCGGGTCGGATGAACTTGAAGACGACGTTGGCCCCGAACTGGAGCCGGTCGCCGTCGTTGATCCGGACCGGCGTGTGTTCGGGGATGCGCCTCTCATTGATGTACGTACCGTTGGTGCTCCCCAGGTCGCTGAGCCGGACCTGATCTTCCTCGTCGATCCCGAGGAAGGCGTGGTACCGGGAGATGCTCCCGTTGGGGAGTTGCAAGGTGTTGTCGGCCGCCCGACCGAGCCGGGTCCCGCTGCTGGACAGGCGGAGCATGGCCCCCGGGATGCCCCCGCCGATGACGACGAGATACATCGGGTACTGCGCCGGGGTGATCGGCGGCGCGGGGGCTTGGGTTGACGGTCGGACCAGGTCGCACAGATAAGTTGCGCCGTTGTCATCCATGGTCTGGTTCCGCCTGGGACGATGCTGAGGTGAATTCCAATGGCTCAAAAACCCAACAGGCGAGCGAGGGGCTGACTGGACTCGATCTACCGTCTCCCCTCGGCGCTTCGCGGCCCTGACCCTCGACAGGTTCGGTCCCGCTCAAGCTCCGAAAGCCCGTTCTCTTCCAAGGTAGGTCACCACCCTTCCTTGTCAAACTCGTTCGAAAAACTTTTTTCGGATGTTTCGGAAAGCCTTCATTCCGGTCATCGGCCCTGGGCTTGGGCTGTCCAGAACTCGGCTTCCTTGAAGTAAAACTCGACTTCGGCCACGTCGAGCGAGTTGCCGAACCCCAGCTTCCGGATCTTGGCGATCTTCGCCTCAAGCTTCCTCATCCGGGCCAGGTGGGCTTCCGCCGCCGCCACCCGCCCGGCCTGATCCGTGGCAGAATCGCTGGCGGCTTCCCAAGCTCGCTTCGACCACCGGTAAACCTTGTCGGCGTCGATCCGGTTCTCCGAGTAATAAAGCCAAGCGAGGTCCGCCGCCTTCGCCCCGAACTCGGCCCGTGCTTTGGCCAGGCTGGCGACCGTTTCCGGGGTAGCTGGGGTCGGAGTAACTTGCTGCGATTGCAAAGGGGCCACGGCCGCGAACAACATCAATAGGAGGGCGGAGCTAACCATCCAACGCCGAACGAGTTTGGGCATGATTCGATTCCTTGGGCGTAAGTTTCTCGGTCATGGTATCGACGGGGGGAGGTACTGATGGTAATAAGGAACCGAGTACCTTGCTTGCCGTTGCGCACGAGCTTTCGAAATGAGGCTGGCGTAAAGTGTTTTGCCCCGATCGGTCAGCGGGATCGTGACGATGACGGGTCCCCCGCGATAGATGTCCATGAATATGACGGTTTGATAGGCACCGTCGGAGGAGATCGCTCCGAGTCGGGCGTCCGTCCGGCCCATGTCGATCGGACGCCCGGAGGCGTGGAGGATCGAGACGGCCTGGTCAATCTTCGCCCGAACGGTGGCGGCTTGATGGGCACGATACCCGCCCAAACCGAGGGCAATCAGGGCCACCAGAAGCATCAAGGTCGCTGTTCGGGGCCGCATCCATCGCCATTTCATTTTCCGCTCCTCCTTGGTTGGGGTCGAAGCGAACGTTGTCAACCCGGTCTTGGCCCGAGTGGCCTGAGCGGTTATAACCGAACTTGGCGCGATCCGGGATGGGTGGGCGCTCGACCTTCGATGATGTTCCGCTGGTGAAGGCGTCCAAAAGGAGTCGGACTCGTGCCGCACCCAGTTTCGAATCCCGGGCGGTTCGGCCCTTTCCTGGTCCTGTTTTTGGTAGGCTCTGTCGCTGATGGGCAGGGGACGACCCCCTCCAAGGGCCGGTCGCCGGTTGTCAGCCGACCGTCGGCCCCCGCGACCGGACCCGCACCCTCCGCGACTCGACCGGTGGCCGAAGGGCTTGGCTTCGCCAATGGGTTGTATCGGAACCGGCAGTACGACCTCGCAACCGAGGAATATGAGCGGTTCCTCAGGGCGGTGAAGGCGGGCACGGCCGAGGCGACCGACGCAGAGATCGGCGACGCCTGGTTCGGCCTGGGCAATGCTCGGTTGTTCCTCCATAAGTATAAAGAGGCTCGCCAGGCATTCGAGGGGTTCGTCAAGGCGGCCCCGAATCATCCCAACGCCCCGCTGGCCCGGTATCGGATCGGTGAGGCGGCGTATGTCCTGGGCGACCTGCCCGAAGCAAGGCGAAGTCTCGAAGCTTACACGAGCGATGGGGGCGGCGACCGCCGGTTCCTCCCGGCGGCCTGGACCTTCCTCGGCGACATCGCCACCAAGTCGAACGACCTGCCGGGCGCCCGCCGGTCCTACGAGAACGCCTTGGGCGGCGACCTGAAAGGGGCCTTGGGCAGCCGGGCTCGGCTCGGCCTGGGCCGGGTCCTCGCCGCCCAGGGGGAGTCGGCGCCGTCGGTGGCCGTGCTCCGCGAGTTGATCGCCACCGGCGGCCCCGAGTGGCTCGACAAGGCGTGGCTCCAGGTGGGCCAGGTCGAAGCGACCCTGGAGCACTGGCCCGAAGCGGTCGAGGCGTTCGAGTCGCTCGAAAAGTCGAGCCCCAAAAGCCCGCTCATCGCCGAAGGGCGGCTCGACCGGGCCGAGGCGCTCAACAAGCTCGGGCGCCGGGCCGAGGCCCTAGCGTTGCTCCGCCCCCTGGCCGCCGACATGCAAGGCCCGCTCTCGATCGCCGCGAGCGATGCGCTGGGGACGACCCTCCTGGCGGAAAGCCAAGCGGACGAAGCCTTGACCGTGCTCGACGCCGCCCTGGCCCGCCCCGGAGTCACAGGCTCGACGGCGACGGCCCTGCGGTTCCACGCCGCGCAGGCCGCCCTGGCATCGGGCAAGACGGGCGAAGCCCGGGCCCGGTTCGCCGCGATCGCCACGCTCGACCCGAAAAGCTCGTGGGCCGACGACGCCCAGCTCCGGGCCGCCGCGCTGGCCCTCGACGCGAAGGATTTCGCCGAAGCCCGCCAATTCGCCGGTTCGTTCGCCCAGACCTACCCCGACAGCCCGCTCCAGGCCGACGCCCACCTGATCGACGCCCGGGCCGCGCTCGGCTTGAACCGGCCCAAGGACGCGATCGCGATCCTGACCGCGCTCCTGGCCAACGACAAGCCGACCCCCGCCGTCGCCCAAACCGCGTCATTCTATCTGGGTTTGGCCTATCAGAAAGATGGTCAGGCCGAAAAGGCGGCCGAGTTGCTCGGCCAACTGGCGTCCGGCCCTACGGCCAACGGTCCCGCCTCCGCTGACGCCCGGTTCCTAATCGGCCAGGCCGACTTCGAGGCGGGCCGGTTCGCCGAGGCGATCTCGGCGTTGGAAAAGTACCTCGCCGACAAGCCAGGCGGCGACGTCGCGCCCGACGCCCTGGCCCGGATCACGCTCGGCCAGGCCGCACTCGGCCAATTCGACGGTGCCGAGGCGACCTTGGCCAAGCTCTCGGCGTCGTTCCCGCAAAGCCCGACCCTGTCGCCAACCCGGCTCCGCTTGGCCGAGGTTGCCCTGCAAACCAAGCAGTTTGACCGTGCCACCCCCTTATTCCGGCTCGAAGCCGAGGCCAAAACCGGCGACCCCGCGACCAAAGCCCGGGCCTGGGCCGGGTTGGGGTGGTCGCTCCTCGGGTCGAATCATCCCGCCGAGGCCGCCGCGGCGCTGGGGTCGGCCGTCGGACTGGCCCCCGACAGCCCGGTCGCCCTCGATGCCCTGTTCGCGCAGGGGCGAGCCTTCGAAGACGCCAAGCAACCGGCCGAAGCGATCACGGCCTATTCAAAAGCAATCGCCCGACAGCCCGACTCGGCGCAGGCCGGGGCGGCCTCGCTGGCCTTGGCCCGGCTCCAGGTCGAGGCGAAGCAGCCCGCCGAGGCGGCGAAGACCTTCGCCACCGTGGTCGACAAGTATGCCGCCACCTCGGGCGAGTCGGTCGACGCCGTCCTGGCCGAGTGGGGTTGGGCGCTCGTCGACGCCGGGCAACCCGCCGAGGCCGACGCGGTGTTCGAGCGGTTGCTCAAAGATCATCCCGACAGCCCGAAAGCCGACGACGCCCGGCTCAACCTCGCCGAATCGGCGTATGCGGGCCACGACCTCGACCGGACGCTGAACCTGCTCAAACCCTTGACTGCCCCTGGAGCGACCGCAAAGCCCGCCCTGGTCGAACCCGCGCTCTACCGGGCGGGTCGGACCGAGATCGACCGCCGCGACTGGCCCGCCGCTTCGAAGACGCTGGACCGGCTCCTGGCCGACTTCCCCAACGGGCCGTTCCACCGCGAGGCCCGGTTCTGGCGCGCCGAGGTCGCTTTCCAGACAGGCGAGACGAAGACCGCCGAGGCCGACTTCACCACCTTGGTGAACGAACCCCCCGGCGAGTACGACCCGAAAGGGATGGTCAGCACCGCCCGAGGGCGGCTGGTCCAAGCCCTGGTCCAGCAGAACCGGTGGGGCGACGCCCTCGCCGCCGCCGACACCTGGGCTTCAGGCGCAACCGACCCGAAGACCGACCCGATCGGCCCCGAGATCGATTATGCCCGAGGGCGAGCCTTTCAGGGGTTGGCCCGCTTCGACGAGGCCCGTGACGCCTTCGACCGAGCGATCGCCGCCCGCAAAGGGACCGAACTGGCGGCTCGGTCGGTGCTGATGCGAGGCGAAACCTTCTTCCACCAGGAGCAGTACCGCGAAGCCCTCCGCGAGTTCTACCGGGTGGTGATCCAGTACAACGCCCCCGAGTGGCAAGCCGCCGCCTTGCTCGAAGCGGGCAAGGTCCACGAAAAGCTCAACCAGTGGCGGGAAGCGGCGGAAACCTACGAGAAGCTTCAGGCCCAGTTTCCCCGGGACCGAAGCGCCGTCGAGGCAGGGCGGAGGCTCGAAGCCGCCCGGAAGCGAGCGTCGGGCGCCGGGGCGGCTCCTGCTCCAACCGGGTAATCGTCGCCTTCGATTCGGATTGCCTCAAGATGCTTCGGGCCGGGTGCAGGGCGACTGCGGATCTTCACGATAGAAAGAGGAAGAGGGAGACGGATTCCCTCGGATTGGCCATTCCCGATTCTCAAACGCGGGCAAGCTCGACGGCTCGCGTGGCTCTTTGCCGGTAAGGACGCCACTCATGCATCAACCATTCACCGTGGTCCGTCCGACCGTTCGGGTCGCCCTTGGTTGCTTCGTCGCGATCGTCATCCTGGTAGGCCGATCCGACGGCGCCGATGCCGTCGCCCCCGGACCCGCCCCCGTCGTCGGTGCCAACATCACCTTCGAGTTGGTCCAGCAGCGGGCCGATCAGTTCGGCAAGCTCGCCCTGGCCTGGTATCGCCGGACCCCGGCGGTGGACCGCGTCACCTGGGGTGGCCTGGGCGGTTGCATCATCCTCGGTCTGCTCGTCCTGACGGAGCGGTCGATCCAGCTTCGACGAGGCCGGGTCGCGCCGACGAACTTCCTCCGGAGGTTCCGCGAGCGGCTCCAGGATGGCAAACTCGACCGAGGCAAGGCCCTCGACCTTTGCGAGTTGAACCCCAGCCCCGCCGCTCGGGTGGCCCTGGCCGCCGTCAAGCGATGGGGTCGGCCTGTGGCGGATCTGGAGCGCGCGGTCTCGCTGGCGTCTCGCCTGGAAACGGACCGGCTCAAGCGGAATGTCGGGACGTTCCGGCGGATCGCGGCGATGGCCCCGCTCGTCGGGCTACTCGGTACCTTGATCGCCTCGGGCCGGGCGTTGTCGGCCGGCGGCGAGAACTGGGGATCGGCCCTGGGCTCGGCCTTGATCCCGTTGACCTCGGGCGTGGCGCTCTCGATCCTGGCCCTGGTGATCTATGACGGCCTGGTCGGTCGGGTCGAGAAGCTCGCCGGGGTGATCGACCGCCTCGGGGCCGAGACCGTCGACGCGATCGCGATGTCGGCCCCGACCATCCCCGATCCCGCCCCCTCGCCGCACAGGGCCGGCACCGAACCACGCCGAGGCCCGCACCTCCCGATCCGCCCGCAGCAGCACCGGATCGAACTCCCCGACAACCTCAACCCCCGGAACCTCGACGACCCGTACGACGACTGAGCCTCGAAGGGTCGGTCGAGGACCGGGAAATCGCCGACTCGGGGTCCGATCCGATGGCGGTCGGCGGCGGATTTCTTTACAACGGAGGCTCGGCAGATTGGCGACCCGTTGTTCCCTCCTCGCGCCGGATAGGATGCCGCCTGATGACTGGCCTCAACCTGGAAACTTTCCTCCATCTCCTGCGGGTCGCCCCGGGGGCCTGGGCCAGCCTGGGCGTAGCGGCGATCATCCTTGCTTTGATGACCTGGACAAGTTGGGGGTCGAGAAGAGTCCTCCGGAAGTGCCTCTTTCTGTCGATCGCCGCGCACATCGCCTTGATCTTCTACGGCGGGTCGTCGCCCGCGATCCAGCGGTATCTCCGGCTCGGGTCGAAGGTTCACAAGCCCGACCGGGCCATCGAGCGGATCAAAGTGACCTCGTTCGATGATTCGGCCCGAGCCGAACGCGACCCCTCGGCGCAAAAGTCCCCGACGGCTTTGCGACCCGTCGCGGCGTGGGACCGCGACCCGGGAGTCCTCGCCCTCGCCGAAGCGACTCGACCCCTCGCTCGCCCCGACCGGCCCGACCCCGCTCCGGCCCCGGCGCTCGAAGCTCCCAGAGCCGCCGAATCCACCCTGCCGGCGAACACCGCCCCCGAGGTGGCATCGCCCGAACCCCCGGCGAGCGAACCGCCTCGCAAGATCAACGACCTGGCGTCCGAGACTGTCCAGGCGCCCGCCCCCATTGTCGAGGCGGTCACCCCGGGCGAAGGGGCCGCCGTCCCGACCCCCGAACCGATGCCCACCGCCGAATCCGCACCGGCTCCGGTCGGTTTGCCGGTCGAAGGGGGAATCCGGTCGCGGTTGCGTCCCCGGTCGCAGCCTACCCGCCTGGACCCATCGGCGACCCCTTCACCCGACGTCCCCGGCGCCCCCGTCTTGCCGCTCGCGACCCCGGTCGCCACCCTGGATCGCGACCTGATCCCTCCGGTCACCTCGTCATCGACCCCATCGCCGAAGCCCGGCGATGATCCCGCTCGACCGATCGCTTCGCCCGCTCCGGAACCGCCCACCCCGATCGCCTCCAACGACGAGCCGATGACCGACCCCAACCCCGCGCCCCCGCCGGCATCCTCGCCGACTCTGACCACCAGCCTGTTGCCGCAATCCGACATCCGGCGGTCGATCCGACCGGGCCGCCCTGCAATCGGGTCGAGTTCGGCTCCCGCTCCGGCCCGGACTTTCGAACCGTCAAGGTCGGGTTCGAACCTGGGAGACCTGGCCCGGGTGACGCCTTCGATTTCGTCGGCGATCCCGAGCCTGCCGAAAGCGACGGGCCGGAGGCCGCTGGCCGAGGTCCCGTCGGTGTACCGATCTCGCCTCGACCCGAATCGGACCGCCCTGGCCCAGCGAGCGGGGGCGAGCCAGGCCAGCGAGCAGGCCGTCGAGCGTGCCCTCGAATGGCTCGCCAGGCACCAGGACGCCGATGGACGGTGGGACGGCGGGACGGTGAAGTACCGCGACGGCCACGTCGCCGACACCGACGACACCTTCATCGTCCACTGCCCGCCGGGCGACATCTGCTTCGGCGAGTGTTTCTACGGCGAGGCCGACACCGCGCTGACCGGCTTGTCGCTCCTGGCGTACCTCGGGTCGGGTTATACCCACGTCGACGGGACGTACAAGGACACGGTGGGCCGAGGACTGAACTTCCTCCGCCAGTCGCAGAAGCCCGACGGCGACCTCCGGGGCTCAAGCCTGGCCGTGGGGATGTACTGCCACTCGATGGCGACGCTGGCCCTGTGCGAAGCCTACGCCCTGACCGGAGACCCGGCGCTCCGGCTCCCGGTCGAAAAAGGGGTGACCTTCCTGCTCCGCTCCAGGGCCGCCGACGGCCTGGCCTGGCGGTATGCCCCCGGCGACAAGATCGGCGACACGAGCATCCTCGGCTGGGTGGTGATGGCCTTGAAGTCGGCCAAGACCGTGGGCATCCCCATCCCCCCGCCGGTCCAAGGGGGGATCGCGACCTGGCTCGACCGCGTGTCGTCGGGTCGGAGCGCCGGGCTGGCGCGATACCAGCCGGGGGCCAAGGTCACGCCGACGATCACCGCCGAAGCCTGGGCCTGCCGCCAGTTCCTCGAAATGGGCGGCCCCGGCCCCGCCAGCGACGAGGCGGCGGCGTCTTTGCTCGACAACCCGTCGGATCGAGGCGACTTCAACATCTACTACCTGTATTACGGGACGCTCGCCATGTACCAGCACGGCGGGTCGGCCTGGTCAAACTGGAACGCCCGGGTCCGCGACCAAGTGGTGTCTCGCCAGCAAACCAAAGGGCACAAGGCCGGAAGCTGGGACCCCGACGACAGCCCTTATGGGACCCACGGTGGGCGGATTTATACCACGGCCCTGGCCACCCTGACCCTCGAAGTCTACTACCGCTTCCTCCGGCTCTATTCCACCGCCGATAAGTCCAATCCCCTGATCCCTCGACCCAGCGACAATGGAACCCGACGCGCCGGGCTCAACTTGCCGGGACCCGCCGCCGGTCGGTGATCGGATCGAGGAACAAAAAGACAAGAGAAATTTGGCGATTTCCCAGTCGAGATGGGGGCGTTTCATCGTTGGTGGGGAAAATGTTATGGATTATGAAGTTGAATTTAAACCCCGGGCAATTAAAGATCTCCAGACCATCCCCAAGTCGATACAACAGCGAATCATCAAGAAGATAGAAGCCTTACGCGGTGACTTGGCGGGCAATGTGAAGCGGGTCACGAATTTCACGCCCGAGTATCGCTTGCGGGTTGGTGACTATCGCATCCTCTTTGAAGTCAAAGCGACTATGATTACCATCTACCGAGTTAAGCATCGCTCGAGTGCCTACGGCGAGTGAAGGAGTCTTAGCATGATCCCACTTCATCCCGAATTTTTGACGAAAGACGGCAAGAAGGCGTTCGCCGTCCTCCCTTACGAAGAGTTCGTCGCGGTCCAAGAACTCCTCGATGATGTCGAAAATCTACTCGAGTTGCGAGAGGCCAAAGGCGAGGAGGCGACCGCCGAGGCTGTCCCATTGAGCGAGGTCAAAAAAGCGTTAGGACTTGACTGAAGACTTCGCATGAGAGGGTTCGGCAGTCACTGGTTCGCCACGCCCCGAGGGCTTACAATCGTCCGTCGATGAACCGGGCGAAGGTTGGCGGCTTGGCGGGGGGGCGGCGCTTTGGACGGATCGATCTTGGTGCCGGTGGTCTGGGCTCAAGTCGCGCCAGGCACGATGTTTGGGGGGGCGGGAACGAGCCCGAGCGGCGGTTCACTCCTGTCGCTGTCGCTCCGGCGATGGTTCGCCAGCCTGACGCTTTCACCGCCTTCGATCCGAGCGGGCGAGATCCCCGAAGGGGTCTGGGCGTTCCTGGGCGGACTCGGCGCCTTGTTGTTGCTCGTCCTAGTGGTGCAGGGGCCTCGGCGGGCATTCAAGCAACTGGTCGACCTGAAAGGGCATATTGAACTCTGGGACGCGGCGGTCGGTCGGGTTCGCCGGTCGGGGCGGCTCTTGATGGCGGTGGTTGGGGTTTCGGTCGTGGCCTGGACGGTGTCGCAAGGGGTCCGTTATGCCGGGCCGGCGGGCCGCGACGACCTGGCGCTCTTGCTCAAAGATCGGCGGGTGATCGACGTGGCCTGGGCCCAGGGGGCGCTGGCGGCTTTGACCCCGCTCCGGGATATCGTCGGCCTGGGCTTGATGATCCCGATGCTGCTGGGGGCGGCGTTCGTCTTGTTCCAATACTCGACTTTTCGGTGGTCGGCGATCCGACCCGACCCGACCATCCGGGCGCAGGCGACCCGCTGGGCGACGCTGGGTTGGGGGGCCACCGCGACCTACGCGATCTACCGCTTCGTCAGCCTCCTGGCGGGCGGCGGCAGCGACCGGCCGCTCGGGGGTTGTTTGAGCGTCGAGGCCCTGATCGTCCCCGCCCTGATGGCGCTGGCCGATGGCGTGTTGGTGGCCTGGGTCCTGGTGGAACTTCGCCACGGGGGCGGAAGGCGTGTCGGGGTGGATGCTCCGTTGCGATCCGACGGGATTCGCGACAGCGGCGGAGGGACCGATGACGACCGGCTCGACGTCACGGGGATCGTCCTGGCGATCCCATCGGCGGTCGTGGGCTGCATCCTGGCGTTCCCCGCCCGGTACGTCGCCACCGGCGTGGCCTTGGGAAGCGGTTACCTTCCGCTCGCGGTCCTGGCCAGCCCGAGGATCGCGGCATTCTTGCGCTGGGAGCTGAGCTGGGGGTTGATGGTCTGGCAGGCGGCTGGACTGTTGTTTGTCGGTTGGCTGGGGGCGGCGGCGTGGAGCCAAGGGGTCCGGTGGGGCACGGCTCGAGGTTTCGGGCGGATGCTGGGGGCCGACGGCGGTCGGGTCTTGGTGGTCCTCCTGATCGGCGGGATGGCGGCCGGGGTCCTCTCGGCGCTGGCGTATGTGGTGGTCCTGGCCTTGCCGGGCTCGACCTGGGCCTTGGGCGCGGCGGACAGCTATGCCCATTATGGGTCGCTCCCGGTGGGCTTGGTGATGCTCGCGGCCCTGGTGGAGCTGGGGGGTCGGTCGGTGGTTTCGCCCCCAAAACCGCCCAAGATCGAGGCGGAAGACTGGGCCGAGTTGCCCGCCTGGGCTCCGGGTTCTCGATCGGCTTCGCTTGACACGAAACAAGGGGCGGGGTTGTAATAAGAGTTGTCGGCCCGACCCTTGACCCAAAAGGGCATCGGTGTCGTCACCCGCCGCGAAGGCCGGATCGCCCTTTGATCTTCGGGCGTGGTCAGGCTTCGCTTGCCGGACGATGAAGTCGGCTTTGCTCGCGTACTCGCTCATCCCATCAACGATTCGCCCATCCGTCTGCTTGACAATACGGTAACGCTTCAACCCGAAGACGCGCTGGTTTCGCCGATCGCGAGCCGAGGGCTCGCCTTGGAACTTTGCCTTCGCGTCGTTCGCCTGAACAATGCGCGCCGCCTTGACGGATGATCCACCGCTCAGGAGGGGAACCGACCATGCCCGCGACGACAGGATTGGATCTGATTTCACAAATCGCCGGCCGGCAAAACCGGGCGGATTACCAGAAAAGCCACTGGCAAGGGACCTTCGCCGAATACCTCGACATCGTTCGACGCGACCCGAAAGTGACCCGGACGGCTTATCAGCGGATGTACGACATGATCTTGTCGCACGGGACCGAGGAAGAAACCGTTAATAAGGAGAAGCGGGTCCGCTACCTGTTCTTCGACGACCCGATCGGCCAGGGGCAGGACGCAATCTTCGGCCTCGACCGGACGCTCAGCAGCCTGGTCAACGTCCTGAAGAGCGCCGCGAACCGGTACGGGACCGAGCGCCGGGTCTTGCTGCTCCACGGCCCGGTCGGCAGCTCCAAGAGCACCATCGCCCGGCTCCTCAAGAAGGGGATGGAGACCTACTCCAAGACCGACAACGGGGCGCTTTATACCTATAGCTGGCGAGAGATCGGCGCCGACGGCACCGAGACGTTCGTCGATTGCCCGATGCACGAGGAAGCGCTCCACCTGATCCCGCCCGAAGCCCGGGCCGAGGTGGTCGAGTCCTTGGGCGGCACCTTCGAACACTACCCTTACCCGTTCATGATCGAAGGCGACCTTTGCCCGTTCTGCCGGCAAACCTTCAACGAGCGGATGCTCAAGTGCGACGGCGACTGGTCGAAGGTCCTGGCCGACATCCGGGTCCGTCGCCTGATCTTGAGCGAGCAGGACCGCGTCGGGATCGGCACATTCCAGCCCAAGGACGAGAAGAACCAGGACGCCACCGAACTGACCGGCGACATCAACTACCGGAAGATCGCCGAATACGGCACCGAGAGCGACCCCCGCGCCTTCAACTTCGACGGCGAGTTCAACATCGCCAACCGGGGCGTGATCGAGTTCATCGAGGTCCTGAAGCTCGACGTGGCCTTCCTGTACGACCTCCTCGGGGCGAGCCAGGAACACAAGATCAAGCCGAAGAAGTTCGCCCAGACCGACATCGACGAAGTGATCATCGGCCACACCAACGAGCCGGAATACAAGAAGCTCCAGTCCAACGAGTTCATGGAAGCCCTCCGAGACCGGACCGTCAAGATCGACGTCCCGTATGTGACCCGGCTCTCGGATGAGATTCATATCTACCAGAAGGATTACAACAGCCGGAAAGTCCGGGGCAAGAAGATCGCCCCTCACACCCTCGAAGTCGCCGCGATGTGGGCGATCTTGACCCGGCTCGAGGAGCCGAAGAACGCCGGTTTGACGCTCCTTCAGAAGCTCAAGCTTTATAATGGGAAGACCTTGCCCGGGTTCACCGAGGACAACATCAAGGAGCTTCGCGAAGAATCCGAGCGCGAGGGGATGCACGGGATCAGCCCGAGGTACGTCCAGGACAAGATCAGCAACGCCCTGGTCGCGCACGCCGACGAACGCTCGGTCAACCCGTTCATGGTCTTGAACGAACTCGAAGCGGGCTTGAAGCACCACTCGCTCATCAACAACGACGAGGTCAAGAAGCACTACAAGCACTTGCTCGCCATCGTCAAAGAGGAGTACGAAGACATCGTGAAAAACGAGGTCCAGCGTGCCATCGCCGCCGACGAGGACGCCCTGTCCCGCCTTTGCGGCAACTACATTGACAACGTCAAGGCGTACACCCAGCGCGAGAAGGTCAAGAACAAGTACACCGGGGCGACCGAAGAACCCGACGAGCGCCTGATGCGGTCGATCGAGGAGAAGATCGATATCCCCGAAAGCCGCAAGGACGACTTCCGCCGCGAGATCATGAACTACATCGGCGCCCTCTCGCTCGACGGCAAGAAGTTCGACTACAAGACCAACGAGCGGCTCCAAAAAGCCCTGGAACTCAAGCTGTTCCAAGACCAGAAGGACACGATCAAGCTCACGAGCCTGGTGTCGAGCGTGGTCGACAAGGACACCCAGGAGAAGATCGACATCGTCAAGGGCCGGTTGATCCGCAACTACGGTTACGATGACGACTCGGCGACCGACGTCCTCAACTACGTCGCCAGCATCTTCGCCCGAGGGGACGTCAAGCGCGGGCATTGATCTGGAATTCCCGAACGAGCGATCGGTCCTTGTGATCGATCGCCCGCCTCCCCCACCTTAGAGGACCGATCCCATGAGCACGGTCGAAACCCAAACCGAGCCGGAAGTCACCACCACGTCCGTCGCGGTGGGCTTCCCCGAACACCGGATCACGACGGAGCGCTACCTGAAGATGGTCGAGGTGGGCGTCTTCGGTCGCGGGGATCGTGTTTTCCTCTGGCACGGGAGGCTCGTGGAGAAGATGACTAAAGGGCGTCCCCACTCGTTCGCCGCACTCAAGTTGAACGGGCTGCTCGCCCAGATCATTCCGGCCAATTGGCACGTCGAATTGGAACAGCCGATGGACTTGGGTGACGACACCATGCCCGAACCCGACTTGATGGTGATCCGAGGAACGCTGGACGACTATCGGACTCGGATTCCCACGCCTCGGGACATCCCCTTGATCATCGAGGTCGCGGATTCCAGCGTGGCGGAAGATCGCGGACCCGTGCTCCGCGATTATGCACTAGCACAGATCCCGATTTACTGGTTGGTAAACATCCCAAAGCGTCGGGTCGAGGTTTATTCGCAACCGTCCGGGCCGGTCAAGGTTCCCGGCTACGCCGTTCGCGGCGAGTATGGGACGGAAACCGAAGTGCCGCTGGTTCTGGACGGTCGGGAAGTGGGCCGGATCGCCGTGAGTGGGTTTATTCGTTGATCCGAGCCAAGATCGAGGATGGGAGATAGACCCGATGAGCGCACCCCGCAAGTCCAGCGAGGACACTTCGCCTGATCCTTCGATCGAGGCCACCGACTTCGTTGATTTCCGGATGAACGGCGAACTTTACGGGCGGATGTTTGATCTGGATCTCTTCGGCCACAAGGCGCCGTTCTTTCTCTGGGATGGGAAGTTGGTCGAGAAAGAAGAGTTGCCCGGAGGTGACGGCTTCCGGCCCTACCGAATCGACCTAGCTCGCTACCAGAAAATGGTTGCGTCAGGCGTCTTCGTGCGAAACGAGACAGTGACGTTGTGGCAAGGAAGGCTGGTCAAGCCGATGATGCCGGACCACACGCAGAATTTTATCGTCTCATTACTCCATGAGCGGTTGATCGAGATCGTGGAGCCGGGTTGGGTGGTCATGGCCCGGCGTCCCGTCGTGATCAACGAGTGGAGTCTCCCAGAGCCAGACTTCACTATCGTCCGAGGGGAGCTGCGCGACTACCTCGAACGCTGGCCGAACAGCTTGGATGTCGGGTTGTTGATTGAAGTGGCGGATTCAACCCTCGCCATCGATCGCGGGATCAAACTCCGAGCCTACGCCCAGAGCCGGCTCCCCTGGTACGTGATCGTCAACATCCCCGATCGCCGGGTCGAAGTGTTCGAGCAGCCGATCAACCTGGCCGACGGTCCCGGCTATGCGGTTCGCCGCGATTACCTGCCGGGTCAGAGCGTGCCCTTGGTGCTCTACGGCACTCAGGTTGGGCTGATCGCCGTGGACGAGATTTTTCCGGCCTGAGGTCGTTCGCCCAACATATGCCGCTTCCTTCAACCGTGAGGGGTATCCGGTCGTGGTCCGAAAAATCGAGCGTGATCAGAATCGGTTCAAGCAGATCGTCCGAGGAAAGATCAAGGGCGACCTCCGGAAATACATCACCCACGGCGAGATGATCGGCAAGACCGGCGGCGAGCTGGTTTCGATTCCCTTGCCGTCGATCCAGATCCCCGAGTTCCGCTACGGCCCCAAGAACGGCGGCGGCGTCGGCCAAGGCAAAGGGGAGGTCGGCCAGCCGATCGGTCGGTCCGACGACGGCGACCCCGCCGGAGGGGCCGGCGACGCGCCGGGGCACCACATCCTCGAAGTGGAATTGACGCTCGACGAACTGGCCGAGATCCTCGGCGAAGGGTTGGCCCTCCCCCGAATCCAGCCCAAGGGGCGGGCCGATATCGTCGAGGACAAGGACAAGTACACCGGGATTCGCCAAACCGGCCCGGAAAGCTTGCGGCACTTCAAGCGAACGTACAAGAAGGCCCTGAAGCGGCAAATCGCCTCGAATACGTACAACGCCGAAGATCCGATCGTGATCCCGGTCCGCGAGGACAAGCTGTACCGGTCGTGGAACCCGGTCGCCTTGCCGCACTCGAGCGCTGTGGTCTTGTACCTGATGGACGTGTCGGGGAGCATGACCGACGACCAGAAGGAGATCGTTCGGATCGAGGCATTCTGGATCGACACCTGGCTGAAAAGCCAGTACGACGGCGTCACCACCCGCTACGTCATCCACGACGCCGTCGCCAAGGAGGTGGACCAGCACACCTTCTACCACACCCGAGAAAGCGGAGGGACGCGGATCAGCTCGGCCTATAACCTGGCCCACAAGATCCTCGAAGCCGATCACCCGGTGTCGGACTGGAACATCTACGTCCTCCACTTCTCCGACGGCGACAACTGGGGCGAGGACAACCGCCACTGCGTCGGGATGCTCCGCGACCATTTGCTCCCCAAGTGCAACCTGTTCGGCTATGGCCAGGTGGAAAGCCCCTACGGCTCGGGCGAGTTCTACCGCGAGCTCGAAGAAGCCTTCGAGCACGTCCCCAACATGGCCCTGTCCGAGATTCGCAACAAGGACGGGATCTACGACTCGATCAAGGAATTCCTCGGGCGGGGGCGGTGATCGATGGCAAACTTCGATCGGGTGGCTAGGACCGACCTGGATCTCCTGGCCGACTGGGCCAGGGCGATCGGGCGGTGGATTGCCGAGGTCGCGGCGCCCCAGATCGCATAGATTTAGGATGGAACTGATCATCCCCGCTTTCGTGAAGCGGTGTTCCGACCGTTGAGCAAAAGGAAAGCGAACCGCATGGCATCGTTTCGAGTCCCCTATCCCGGCGATCCCGAGCGTCGGCAAACCCTGTTCGACCGGGCCGCGAGCACCCTTGTCCGGTATGGCTCTTATGAAGGGACCCCCGACGGCGGGACGTTTCGCGGGAATACCCCGGTCGGGGCGTTCTCGGGGATCTACCGAAGCCCGGAGGGGGCCGATTTCCTCGAAATCGAGCTGAGGGAGAAACCCTGGATCGTCCCGGTGTCGATGGTTGAAAATCAGGTCCGCAAGTTCCTGTCCACGGTTTGAGCAAACTGGATCAAGCGATGCGTTGAAACTCGGAGGAAGGACGCCAAGCCCATGACCACGATGAGCACCGAGCACGACCTGCCGGCCGACCTCCGGACGCTCCAGGTCGAGATCGAAGCCCACGCCCTCGCGATGGGCTTGGATTTCTACGACACCGTGTTCGAAGTCTTAGACTATGATGAATTGTCCGAGATCGCCGCCTTGGGTGGGTTCCCGACCCGCTATCCGCACTGGCGGTTCGGGATGGAGTACGAGCAACTGGCCAAGGGCTACCGCTACGGGCTCCAGAAGATCTACGAGATGGTCATCAACAACGACCCCTGCTATGCGTACCTCCTCCGGTGCAACATGCGGGTCGACCAGAAGCTCGTCATGGCCCACGTTTACGGCCACAACGACTTCTTCAAGAACAACATCTGGTTCAGCCAGACGAACCGGAAGATGATGGACGAGACCGCCAACCACGGCAACCGAATTCGGGCCCACATGGAGCGGTTCGGCGAGGAGACCGTCGAGGACTTCATCGATAGTTGCTTGTCGCTCGAAAACCTGATCGACATGCACTCGCCGTTCATCAAGCGGCGCGACGAGGTGAGCCGGTACGACTTCCGCCCCGAAGGCGACGACCCCTCGGACCTCGTCCGGTTCCAGAGCAAGGGGTACATGGACACCTACGTCAACCCGCCCGCGTTCCTCAAGGACCAGGCCAAGGCCCAGGAGACCGAGCGGGCCAAGGCGAAGCAGTTCCCCGAGATCCCCGAGCGCGACGTCCTCCTGTTCCTCCTCGAGCACGCTCCGCTGACCCCTTGGCAACGCGACGTCTTGGACATCGTCCGCCAGGAAGCCTATTATTTCACGCCGCAAGGACAAACCAAGATCATGAACGAGGGGTGGGCGTCGTACTGGCACTCGACCATCATGACCACCAAGACCTTGGACCCCTCGGAACTGATCGACTACGCCGACCACCACTCCGGGACGATGGCGACGCAGCCCGGCCGCTTGAACCCGTACAAGCTGGGGATCGAACTGTTCCGCGACATCGAGGAGCGGTGGAACAAGGGCCAGTTCGGCGCCGAGTACGACGCTTGCGACAACCACGAGGAGAAGAAACGCTGGGACAAGGGCTTGGGCTTGGGCCGGGGAAAGATCTTCGAGGTCCGGAAGATCCACAACGACGTGACGTTCGTGGATACCTTCCTGACCCCCGAGTTCTGCCGACGCCACAACATGTTCTCGTTCAAGCACAACGACCAGCGGGAAACCTACGAGATTGAAAGCCGGGAGTTTCCCAAGATCAAGGAGCGTTTGCTGTTCGGCCTGACCAACTTCGGCCAGCCGATCATCCGGATCAAGGACGGGAACCACCGGAACCGAGGTGAATTATACCTCGAACACGAGCACTTCGGGGTCGACCTGAAGGTCGACCATGCGCAGGATACGTTGCGGCATTTGCACCGCCTTTGGACGCGACCGGTTCACCTCGAAACCAGCGTCGATGGGCGGCCCACCCTCTTGTCATTCGACGGGACGGATCACGCGATTCGCCCCTTGGGAGGTACGACTCATGACGCTGAGCCAAAAGATCGCCGACGCGGTTGAAACCCACGCCCGGACCGCCGGGGCCAACATCCCTGGGCCGATCGGCGCCGAAACCGAAGACCATCGGATCGCCCTTCGCTTGATCGGCGGCGGTCCGGTCGGCGTCGCCTTCGATGAGTTGACCTTCGCGGCGATCAACCCCGACCCGTCGCTCTCTGGCGCCGACCTCCGGGCCTGGGGCGATCGCCTCGCCACCCGCTTGACCTACCTGATGGAACCGCTGGTCGTCCTGGAAGTCGACGCCGAAGCCGGTTCGGCCGAACTTCGGAGCGAAAGCCCGACCACCCGGGGCGACGTCCGGTCGTTCTACGAGGTCCGGCTCGCCCGCGACCGGAGCCTCCGCCTCGGGCGGGTCAGCTTCGACACCGCCACCCGCCAACGGCGCCCCGCCGCTTGCCAACTGACCGGCGAGATGCTCGAACGCTTGACCGACGACCTGGTCGCCAGCCTCTCGTAAGCTATCTTCGATCCTCTTCGCGTCCAGGTTCCCGGGCGGCCTTCCTCGAACCGAGGAGGGCCGCTCTTTTGTTTGTCCCTTGAGAGCGAGCCCGAGTCGCCATGAACCGGACTGGACCCTTCTTGCTGGCGGCTTTCCTGTTCGTCGCGGCGGCGGCCCTCGAAGTCGCCGGAGACGCCGTGATTCGAGTTGGGTTGCGGGGTCGAAGCGGCTGGATCATCGTCCTCGGGGCGCTGATGCTGGCGGCCTATGGGGTGGTCGTGAACTTGATCCCCTGGGATTTTTCCCGCCTCCTGGGGACCTACATCGCCGTGTTCGCCGTGGTGGCGATTCTTGTCGGTCGGTTTCACTTCGGCGATTCCGTCCCTCTGAGTACCTGGCTCGGCCTGGCTTTGATCGTCTTGGGAGCGGCGGTCATTCAGCTTGGCTCTCGTTGATCGACTTCGAATCTACGAGAGAAAACCGGCTCTATCCGCAGAGAATCTCGATTCCCTCCCCACGGTCTCGGCCAAGGCATTTTCGGAGAAAAGTGACCGCCGGTCGATTCTTTGGGGAGAATGTCAGGGTCAGTGGTCGAATGTCAGGGTCAGTGGTCGTCGGCCTCCTATGGGTTGTGTTTGGATTTTCGGGGGGGGGCCGATGCCTCGGGTACGTGGCCTGGGGTCCGAAGGCATCAGCTCGTCCTGATTCCATCCAGGAGATGTCCCGATGGTCCGATCAGTCCTCATTCTCGCGGCCCTCCTTGCAGCATTGCCGTCCGATGGGCAGGAGTCGATGAAGGCGATCGACGAGAGTTATCAGGCGGCCGTGAAGCGGATCTACGCGGCCAAGACGGAGGCCGAGGAGAAGACGGCGTCGGAGGAGTTCCAGGCGCTCCGCGCGACGCTCGTCGATCGGGCGTTCGAGCTGGCGCAAAACCATCTGGGCAGCCCGGAGGCAGTCGATGCCTTGACGTGGGTTATCCGCAATGGTCCGGGGGGGCTCGGAGCCGAGATTGAAGGCGCTGGAGACGCTTCGCCGCGAGTATATCGCCAGCGACCGGTTGGGCGAGGTCTGCCATTGGGCGTCGAACACCGTCGGAAACGAGTCGCTCGAGGCCGAGCGGCTGCTCCGCGAGGCGATCGAGAAGAGCCTGCACCCGAAGGTCCGCGGCTGGGCGTGTTTCAGCCTGGCCGAGTTGCTCGAGAGCCGCGCCGACATGGTCCGCGACGTTGACAAGCTGCCTCCAGCCTACAGGAACTGGATCGGCGAGGTGGCGCTCGAGCGGCTGACCTCCCGGACAGCCGATGACCTCTTCGGCGAGTCCGAGGCGCTCTACGGCCGCATCGCCAAGACCTACCCGGACCTCGAGCACTCTCGGACCAGCAAGCCGCTCGGCGCCGTCGCCGAGGGCCGTGCCTACCGGCTCCGCAACCTCGCGATCGGCCGGGCCGTCCCGGAGATCGAGGGCGTGGACGTCGACGGCAAGCCGCTGAAGTTGAGCGACCACCGCGGCAAGGTGATCGTGCTAACCTTCTCAGGGATTTGGTGCTCGTCGTGCCATGACCTGTATCCCCAGCAGCGCGAGCTGCTTAAGCGGCACAAAGGGCGGCCGTTCGCCGTGCTGAGCGTAGATACCGACGAGGACGAGGCCCCTCTCCGAAAGGCGATCGAATCGGGCGAGATCGCCTGGCCCTGCTGGTGGGACGGCGGTGTCGGCGGGCCGATCACCGTCCGCTGCGGGATCTACTACTTCCCGACCGTCTTCGTGATCGACCGCAAGGGCGTTGTCCGATACAAGGACATCCAGGGGCCGCACCTCGACGAAGCGGTCGAGGCGCTCTTGAAGGAGGGGAGTTGACCATCCTCACGCCTCGACATCCAGACTTGCTTTCTTCGAAGAAATCTCGCCTGCCCTGTGGGCTGACCGGCGGTCACTTTTCCCGAAGATGCCATGCTTGTGAAACCGGCTAGAGAATTGAGATTCTCCGCGGTCAGAGAGGCGTCCCCCTCTCCCCTTGCGGCGGTGTCGAATACCTTTCTAGTACGAGGATTCAAGTCTGTCGAACGAGGACGAAGCCCGAAAGCCGACCTCAGCCCAGCCTGCTAGGGCTCCCTTCAAGAGACAGACTCTCAGCGGGAATTCTGAACGCTTTTGGTCCTTTTGTCTCTTGGCAACCGTTCGTTTCCTTAGAAGCTGGGCAGGTTGGTAAACCCCCAGGCGATCTGGTATGATATGACTGAATTCGGGCGATCTAGCCCTTTGCTTCGCACTTTTCCGACGGTGAAGGTCCGACTTGATGCTCCATCCCTGGCATGACGTCATCCCCGGCGAAAACTTGCCCCGCGAGTTCAACGCCTTGGTCGAAATCCCGATGGGGTCGAGCGTCAAATACGAACTCGACAAGAAGACCGGGCTTCTAAGGCTCGACCGCGTGCTCTACTCGGCCGTCTACTATCCGGCCAACTACGGGTTCATCCCGCAGACCTATGCCGAGGACGACGACCCGCTCGACGTCCTGGTCTTGTGCCAGGAGGCCGTGGCCCCGATGACCTTGGTGACGGCCCGGGCGATCGGCCTGATGACGATGCTCGACACCGGCAAGCCCGACCACAAGATCCTGGCCGTGGCGGTGGGCGACCCCGAGTTCAACAGCTTCCGGGAAGCCCGCGAGTTGCCGCCGCACCGCCTGAACATGCTCCGCCGCTTCTTCCAGGATTACAAGATGCTCGAAGGGAAGTCGGTCGAGGTCGACGACATCCAGTCTTCCGAGGTCGCCTTGCCGGTCATCGAAGACGCGCTCCAACGTTACAGCAAGCTCCGTCGAAAGGGTTTCTGACATGTCGCTTCGCGCCCTGGTCGTCGGCGGTTCGGGTCAGATCGGCGGCTGGTTGCTCCGGACCCTGGCGGATCGGGGGCATCAGGCCATCGGGACCTACTCGACGGTCGCCTACCCCGGCTTGACCCATCTCGACGCCTCGAACCTCGAAGCCTCCGCCGCCTGGGTCCGCGACCAGAAGCCCGACGTCGTGTTCTACCCCGCTGGCTTCACCTGGGTCGACGGCTGCGAGCGCGACCCGGCCAAGGCCCGCTCGGCCAACGTCGAGCAGCCGCTCAACATCGCCAAGGCGGCGAGCGAATCGGGGACCCGCTTCGTCTACTTCTCGACCGACTACATCTTCGACGGCAAGGACGGACCATACACCGAAGCCAGCCCGACCCGCCCCTTGTCGGCTTATGGCCAGTCGAAGCTCGACGGCGAACATGCCCTGAGCGAAGCCTTGGGCGACGCCCAGCTCACGGCCCGGACCGCCTGGGTGTTTGGCCCCGAGCGGCAAGGCAAGAACTTTTCGTACCAACTCGCCAAGGCCCTCTCGAGCGGCAAAACCCTACCCTGCCCGACCGACCAGATCTCGAACCCGAGCTACGGCCCCGACGTCGCCAAGGCGGTGGTCGCGCTGGTCGAGGCGGGCCATTCGGGCTTGTTCCACGTCGCCGGCCCCGAGGTCATGAACCGGGTCGACTTCGCCAAGGCCCTGGCCGTCGGCTTCGGACTGGACCCGGACCTGATCGTCGGCAAGACCACCGCCGAACTCGGCCAAGGCGCCCCCCGCCCCCTGACCGGCGGGCTGTCCTCCCCTCGCCTCGAATCCCTCTTCCCAGGGATCATGCCTCCGCTCGCCGAATGCCTCCGGGACTTCCATCATCGACTCAAGACCACCGAGGGGCTGGCCCAACCCCTGCCGACCGCGAACACGACTCCTTGATCGCTCCGGGCTTCCTTCCCAAGTTCGATCATGAGCGAATACCAATATTACGAGTTGCGCGCGATCGACCGTCCCCTCACCTAGAAGGAGATGAGCGAACTGCGGGGCTTGTCGACTCGGGCCAAGATCACGCCGACGAGCTTCACCAATACCTATAACTACGGGGACTTTCGGGGTGATCCCGCCACCTTGATGGAACGCTACTTCGACGCCTTCGTTTATGTCTCGAACTGGGGTTCTCGCCAACTGCTGCTCCGCGTCCCCCGGCGCTTCCTCGACCTCGAAGCGGCCCCGCCCTATTGCGACGACGAGACCCTCTCGCTCCGAATCAAGGGGGAGCAGGCCGTCATCGACTTCTCGGTCGGCAACGACGGCGACGACTACGGAGACGAAGACGAGGATGATTGGGTCGAGGGTAGACCTTGGATGTCCTCGCCGATCTCGCTCCGCGACGAGCTAATGCGCGGCGACTTCCGGGCACTTTACCTGGGTGGGCTCGCCTCGTTCCGCTCGCGAGGCTGGCAAGACGAGGGCGAGTGGGACGGGGAGGAGGCCGACGGTGACGACCGATTCGAGCCTCCCGTCCCTCCGGGCCTGGCGAAGCTCTCGGCGCCGCTCCGGGCCTTGGCGGAATTCTTGAGGGTGGACGATGAGTTGATCCAGGTCGCCTCGCTCGGCGGCGCCGATGAGCCTCTGGCCAAGCCTTCGATCGCCGAACTGGCCCATTGGGTCCAGGGACTGCCTTCCGCCGAGAAGGATGCCTACCTGCTCCGTTTTCTGGGCGAAGAGGGGGACGTCATGCTCCACGCCGAACTGTCGAAGCGGTTCCGCGAGGCGACCACGGCGAAGGGATCGGAATTAAACCTTGCCGCCGACCGTCGAACGGCCAACCAACTGCTTGCCGCCCGAGCCGCCCTGATCGAATCGAAGGACCGGAAGGCGACCGAGCGGGCGGCTAAAGCGCGGGTCCAGCTCGATCGCGAGCGGGCCGAGGCTCGATCCAAGTACCTCGATACCTTGCCCCCTCGCGAGTCGGCGGTCTGGCTAGAGGTCGACACGCTGATTGCCACGAAACTCGCCAGGAATTACGACCGCGCCGTGGCCCTCTGCGACCTGGCCCGGCGATCGGGCCGGACCTCGGCGGCGGAGGCGCGAATCCTCAAGCTCCGGCAACAGCATGGCGGCAAGCCCAGCCTGATCAAGCGGTTCGACGCCGAAAATCTGGGAAGGCCAAAGTGACCTACCAGAGGACCGGCACGGGGTAGTGCGCGAGAACCTGGTCCGCGCTCACCAAGACCGCCGACTCCGCGATCGCCTGGGCGATCAGCAGGCGGTCGAAGGGGTCCTTGTGGAACATCGGCAGCGACTCCACCCCAAGGACATGCTCGATCGAAATCGGGAGGAGCGTGATCCCGTTCGCCACTTGCCGGTCCGCCATCGCGCGGACCGAACCTCGGATCATGGGCTTCCCGGCCTGCGCCTTAACGACCATCTCCCAGAAACTGATGTCGCTAACCAAGATACGATTGCCGGGGTTTTCAATCAGCCGCAACGCCCCAGGCGAAATTTTGGCTTGATCCCACTCCCACCAGACCAGGACATGCGTATCCAGGATAACATTCATAGTTCGCCCAGCCAGAACTCGTCGGGCAGGGGGTCGTTGAATCCGGGCAGGATCTCGATCTCCCCCACACCCAACCCCGGGACGCGGGGCTTTGCCTGCGCGGATCGGGGGTAGATGGGCACCCGGATTATCCTAGGTTCGCCAGCGAAGGTGACGGTCAGCTCTTCCCACCCCTCGGGTTCGACGGGCGTCGTCGCCAGCGCCATCGGGGTCAGGGTCGCTTTAGGTTGTCCCTCCTCAGTTACGATAATCTCGTGGCCTGGCTGAGTTCGCGCGAGCAGTTCGCCGAACTGATTTGCCAAGTTCTGGATATCGACCGACAACTTTTCCACGACGTTGCCCCCGAATCGTCCATCTAGTTTGAGCACCTGAGCGAATAGCCACGATACCCCAGAACCGGAAAGATGCCAACATCCGTCCATTGGCTGCCCAATATTCGCTTCGGTTCCGCGCTAGGCGATTTCCGACAACGTCGGTACGATGGGGGCGGGTCCAGGATGGCGACCCTTCTTGACGAGGAACCGGGAGGTCAGGATGACTTTGACGACTTACGATGCGGCGATGGCGGGAGTCGTGGTGGCCGGAATGATCTGGGGGGCCTGGCGCGGTGTGACCTGGCAACTCGCCAGCATCGCCTCTTTGGTCCTGGGCTATATGGTCGCCCACCCGATGTCGGCCCAACTGGCCCCGCATTTTCCGGGCGACCCGGTGATTGCCCGGACCTTGGCGATGCTCGCCGTGTACGCGGGGGTCTCCGGCGGCGTGTTCCTGGCGGCCTGGGTCGTCCGGGCGACGCTCAAGACGATGAAATTCGAGGCGTTCGACCGCCACCTGGGGATGCTCCTGGGGGGGATGGAAGGGGCCTTGATCGGTGTGGTGGCTACGTTTTTCGTGGTCAGCTTGTCGCCCTCGATGCGCGAACCGATCTTCTCCAGCCCCTCGGGCCACCTGGTCGGCAACGTGATGAACGCCCTCGGGCCGGTCTTGCCCTCCGAGGCCCGCGACGCCCTGGCTCCGTTCATCGCCGAGGCGAAGCAGGCGGTCGCGACCGGGGAAGCGGCCCTGCCCTTGCTCGCGCCACAAAATACGAACACAAGCCCCACAATGCCCAACGACTCCGACGTTCAACGCGCGAGCCACTCCGATGACGACGGCCATGGAACAACTCAACGTCGGTGAGAAACCGATCAACCTGACCCAGGTCCTCAAGAGGGCAGGGTGGGTGATGCACGGCGGCGAAGCCAAGGGGCTGATCGCCGACGGGATGATCCGCGTCAACGGTGAGGTGGAAACCCGAAAACGGCGGCAAATGACTTTAGGTGATGTGGTCCAGCTTGAGGGTGGACCAAGCTTGACGTTGACCGCGTGAAAAATCTTCGTCCCAACCCCTTTCGCTCGCAAGGCGAACCGGGGCTGGGATGCGTTTGTTTTAATCCCTTTGACCCGAGGGCACGGACGACGATGAAGCGGATCGGCATCTTGACCGCTGGAGGCGACACCCCGGCCTTGAACGCGACCATCGAAGGGGCCGTCGAGCGTGCCAACCAGGCTCGCGTCGAAGTGTACGGTATCATCAAGGGGTTCAGCGGCCTCCTCAACCGGGAAGTCCCCCACGTCCACCTCAACCCCCTGTTCCATAAGATCCCCGAACTCGACCCCACGCTCGGCGGGACGATCCTGGGAGCTTCTCGCGACTACGTCGACGCGGACGACTCGGAGACCATCGCTCGCGTGGCCGACCGGCTCAAGCGACTCGGGGTCGACGGTTTGATCTGCGTCGGGGGCGACGGCACGCTCAACGGGATGCAACCCTTGAGCAACTACCTGCCCACGGTCCTGGCCCCGAAGACCATCGACAATGACCTCGGCTTGAACTACCCCGAAGAACCGACCGAATGGACCCGCGAGGAAATCCCAGGTCCGAAGGGGTTTCGCTATAAGAAGAAGCCGGAGCGGGAATTCGGCCTCGACGAGATGGTCAATTATGTCACCCCAGGCTTCGCAACGGCGGTTTATGTCTCGTCGCTCAGCGTGGAGCGGATTCGGACCACCGCCGAAAGCCACCGACGGGTGGCGATCATCGAGGTGATGGGACGCGACTGCGGGATGATCGCCCTGGGGACCGCCTACGGCCAGCCCGACATCATCCTGGTGCCCGAGTCGCCGGTCGACCCGGAACCCTTGGTGGAAAAGATCCTCTCGCTCTACGACATCCAGAAGCATGTCGTCTTGTGCGTGTCCGAGGGGATCGTCGACATGGAAGGCGACATCTTGGGGTCGAAGGTCGCCAGCAAGGACCCCGCCGGCAACATTCAATATAAAGGAACGGCCGAGGCGGTCAAACGGTTGCTCGCCGAGAGGATCGGCGACTCGTTCTTCACCAAACAGAGGCGGAACGAGAGCGCCGATGCGGCGATCTTCGTCCGGAAGATCGGCCACACCCAGCGAGGGGGCCGTCCGATCCGCTTCGACCGGTTCTACGCCTCGCAACTTGGCGGCAAGGCGGTCGAACTGCTCCTGGACGGCTATCACAACTGCGTCGCCCTGCTCCAGAACCGCGACGGCGAATTCCACCTCGACAGCATGGACGCGAACAAGCTCCGCGATCGCTGGGGGATCATCCACGCCCGACCACTCCCGACGGCGTTCTACGACGCGCACCGGTTCCAACCCTCGGCGCAAGGGAAGGATTACTTCCGGTCGATGTTCACCAACGCCTTGGGGGCCGAGGACGTCGAATGCATCCGATCGATCTTCGACACCGGAAACTTGACCCACCCTTACGACTCGGTGAACGTCCACGTTCACAAGCGGATTCGTCGGCTCATGCCCGAGGGTTGAGCCGGCTGGTCGCACGATGTCAGCGAATTGGCACCGTGAATGCTCCAATAACATCGTTTTCCCAAACGAACCCAATCGTCGATGTTTCTGTCTCCCCGAGCTTCTCGACGCGACTGAGATTGAGGCTGGATTCGTTTGGGATGGGTGTCGAGGCGGTCCCGCCCGGCTCTCGACTTTTTTCCGGAAACCAGGCTGGTTTCTCTGTTCACGTCCACTGGATTGGGCGACCCACGGTGGATGAGGTGAGTCTTGCCATTTCAGGCAATGTCGTCGGTCCGAGCGGGGCGTTTGTCGATCGTCGAAGGGCCAACGTCGGGGGTTGAACCGCCCGACGCCTTCGCCAGCGCGGTTCATTCCGGGCTGAGTTCGACCCCCCGGACCCTGCCTTGTCGCTACTTTTACGACGAAGAAGGGTCGCGGTTGTTCGAGCGGATCTGCGACCTCCCCGAGTATTATCTGACCCGGACCGAAGATGCGATCCTCGAACAACACGCCGACGTCATGGTCGAGGGCTGGGTCGCCGACCCGGTCCTCGTCGAACTCGGCAGCGGCAGCTCGTCGAAAACCCGACGCCTGATCGACGCGGCGCTTCGAGCCCACGGTCGCCTTCACTATGTCCCGATCGACGTCTCGCGCTCGATCCTCGAAGATTCGGCAAGCGCCTTGGTCGCCCATTACCCCAACCTCCGGGTGACCGGCTACGCGGCGAACTACCGAGACGCCCTCGCCAAGATCACCGGACGGTTTGACCGCCCCAAACTCTTCGTCTTCCTCGGCTCCAGCCTGGGAAATTACGAGACCGAGGCCGCCGTCGACCTCTTGAGCCTGGTGGCCCGAGGGATGGATGCCTCGGATCGGTTGCTCCTGGGAACCGACCTGGACAAAAACGAAGCCAAGCTCAAAGCCGCTTACGACGACGCCGAGGGTGTGACCGCCCGGTTTAACCTGAACCTGCTCGAACGGATCAACCGCGACCTTGGCGGCAATTTTGTCCTCGACCAGTTTCGCCATGAGTCACGCTACAACGCGGATCACCGGCGGGTCGAGATGCATCTGGTCAGCCAGGCTGATCAGACGGTGACCATTCCCGCCGCATCGATGTCGGTTCGATTTAACCGGGGAGAGTCGATCCATACCGAAAACTCGCACAAATACACCCCCGAATTGCTCGCTGAATTGGCCAACCGGTCCGGATTCGAAGAAGAAGCCGCCTGGATCGATGCCAATCATCAGTTCCGAGTTCAGCGCTGGCGGTCTCAAACCTTGGTGGGTGGCTGATCAAAAATTGCCGCTTCAACGAAGCCATTTTCCTTTCCGATGACTCTTCTCAAAACGCAAACCGGTCGCAAGGTGGGTTGGGCTCAGACGAGCCCAACCCGCCGACGATGGGCTTTGCCATTACCCTCGCGACCTTTGGAAAAACGAACCCAATGTGATCGTGGATCGAGATCCTCTCCAGTTATCGCGCGCTGTGTTGCGTTGATCCAGCCAACCCCAACGGTCCGTGCGAATACGCTCGGTTATTCGCCGGTATACGCTCGATAAGCCGTTTGGGCGATTCAGCAGCTGAATCTTAATCCTGTTTGATGTCGCGGTTTTGGCTGAATAATAATAGGGTATTTTGTCAATTTGCGAAATCTTGGCGGTTGCAAGAGGTTTGAGGCCAATAGTGTGATTGGACGGCCTTGGGACCACGATAATTATGTTGGCGAAGTTGAGGAGATCCGTCGGCTTCGCCTGATCTGGATTTGGATCAATATCCAAAAACGAACGCCTCAATAATTCAGAACTTGGGATCTCGGAAAAACTTCCAGCGATTTTTGTTTAAAAAACAGACCGTCTCTCACCCCGAATGGGTAGGGCGGCCTGGCTTTGGGAACTCGTCATCAAAGGACCATTTCAATGGCCGCCAGCAAGATCTTGTCGCAAGTCGAGTCTGTTCCCCTTCCCGAAGCGACGAAGTTGTCGTCGCGTCGATCCCGGCCCACTTCCGCTTCCGGCGACAAGCCGAAGAGCGTCGGCCAGCGTTGGAAGTTCCGGCGGAACCTGGTGATCTACATCGCCAACCAGCATGGGGCTTCGCAGCGAATGCTGGCCGATGTGTTCGACCTGCCTCATTCCCGGATCGCCGCGATTCTCAAGGAACTCCGAACCAAATATGGCCAACCTCCCCAGCGCTTGCTGGAATGAGGGTGATTGCCGCCCTTTGAAAAACCTCATGGCGATAAACATCCCCGAAGACGAGAACGTCCGGCCCGAGGAGCGACCGACGACCCCCGATGAGCTGAGAAAGTGGATCGAAGATTACACCGGGTTGGAAATTGCCGATCAACCGGTCTGCGACGGCCACCAGTCCCCTTGGGAAATTTTCAAGACGATCTACTTGGAACGTCCGTCGATCGCCTTGGTGCTCGGGTCCCGAGGGAGCGGTAAGTCGTTTCTCTCGGCGCTCGACACTCACCTGACCAGTCGTTGGGACCCCAACCACGGGACGAGAATTCTGGGCGGAAGCAAGCAGCAATCTGCCCAGATTTATGAGGCGCTGCAGGCGATCGCGACCGAGCATTCCGGCGAGGCGGGTAATGACGCCGCCACCATCGCCCAGCTCCGGAAAGACCGGGCCGTTTACGCCAACGGGTCGAAGGTCGAGATCCTGGCCGCGTCGAGTACCAGCGTCCGGGGGCCTCACGTCCCCAGTTTGAAGCTCGACGAGGTCGACGAGATGGACACCGACATCCGAGAGTCGGCGATGGGGATGTGCATGGGGCGGCTCAAGCGTCGAGGTGAATCGAGGGGCGCGATGAACGCCTCGGTCCTCATGACGTCGACCTGCCATCGGATCAACGGGCCGATGGCGAAACTGGTCGAGAAGTCTCAGAAGGGGGATTTCCCTTTGTTCACGATGTGCACCTTCGAGGTCCTCGAACGGTGCCCCATCGAGCGGTCGGGACCTCGCGACCTGGAGCCGGGACCGCCGAGATACGAACACTGCCCGGCTTGCCCGATCCAGCGCTATTGCTATGACGTGGTCGAAGGGGATGAGCCCAAGGCCAAGCGATCAAACGGCCACTATCCGATCGAGTCGCTGATTCAAAAGTTCCGAGCGACCAGCCTCCGGGTATTCGAGGCCGATTACCTGTGCAAGCTATCGAGCAGCGACGCCGTATGGTTCCCCAAGTTCACACCGAAAACGCACGTCTCGGAAGATGCCGAGTATTGCCTGGGGCCGGATGTCCACCTCGCCATCGATACCGGAGTCTTTACCGGAGCTGTGTTCTTCCAGGTCGTCTCGTCGCAAGGCGACGGGAGGAGCGACGTGGTCCATGTCTTTGCGGACTACCTATCCGAAGGGGGGACCGCCGAGCACAACGCCCAGGAGATCCGGAAGATGGCGGAATCGCGTTGCAAGGAAGGTCGACGACACCTGACGACCGACCCGGCGGGGAAAGCCCGGACGGCGATCGGGCCGACCGTCATGGCCGAATACTTCCGGGCCGGCCTGGACCTGAAACCCTGGCCGTTCTGCAAGGTCAGCGACAGCCTGGCGCTCCTCGACTCGTTTATCAGTCCGGCCGATGGGAACCCTCGGTTGTTCGTCCACCCTCGGTGCGAAGCGACGATCGACGCGCTCCAATCCTACCGGAGGGCGAAGAAAGGGGGGCAGTGGCTCGATGCGCCCGCCGACCCGCAACACCCCCACGAGGACCTCGTCGACGCCCTCCGGGGTGGTCTCAAGGCCAGGTTCCCCGGCGGAAGGATTCCCCAACAAACCTCCCTCGTCCGTGTCAAAGCGAATAGGATCTTTTAAATGATGTTGGGTTCTTATTCGACCTCCGCGCCGCCCGGCTTGAACGAGCTGATCCAGCTCCGGCACCCCGAATGGCGCGAGCACCAGATTCGCTGGCGATGGCTGCTCGACTCGCTCGAAGGGGGCGAGCGCTATCGCCAGGCCGTTTACGGCTACGACCCCAGAGGCTTGCCGGTCCGGAACCTGATCCGCCACAAGCGGGAGTACCCCGACCCCCGAGACTTCGAGGGGATGTCCGGCGATTCGATGGTCTTCCGCCCGGGGCCGGCGACGGGCGAAGACCCCGCCACCCTGAGCACCGACGACGACTACGAACTCCGACGAGCCAGGACGCCCGTCCCCACCTTCGTCGCCGAGGCGATCGACACCCACTTGTCGAGGATCTTCGCGCGGGAGGTTCGCCGAGAAGGCCCCGACCGCTTGATGGACTGGTGGAGCGACGTCGACGGCTGCGGGACCTCGATCGACCAGTGGATGGCCGAGATGGTCGCCCCCTTGCTCCTGACCTTGGGGCAGCTCGACCTCTGCTTCGACCACCCGATACTCCCCGACGACGTGGTGATCGAGACCCGGGCCGACGCCGAGCGCCTCGGCCTCGACCGCTGCCTGGCATCGTATATCCTCCCCGAAAATATGCTCTGGTGGCGGCTCGACCCGACCGAACACCGCTACGAGGAGTGCCTGGTCCGCGAGTTCGCCGAGGTGGTCGACCAAGGGCCCGCCCTCAGGACGGACGTTCGCTACCGCCACTGGACCGCCGAGGGGTCGACCCTGTACGACGCCGAAGGGCAAGTCCTGGCCTCGACCCCGCACCCCTTCGGTCGGGTCCCGATCGTCCGGGTCTTCGACCGCCGGAAACCTCGGTGCAAAAACATCGGCCAACCCCGATACGAAGGGGTCGCCGAGCGGCAGCGCGAGTATTACAACCGGGACTCCGAGCTAATCCTGTCCGACACCACCCAGGCGCACCCGCTCTTGCAAGGCCCCGAGGACTTCGTCCAGGCCGACGGCACGATCCCGGTCGGCCCGAGCTGGCTCCTGCCCAAGAAGAAGAACGTTCAAGGGGGGGCGACGACCTACGAAGGGTTCGACGTCGTCGTTTTCCCCAAGGACGGCGCGGATTCGATCCGAAAGAACAAGGCCGACCTCCGCGATGACGTCGACCGCGACTCGGCCCTGGTTCGCCCGACCGGCCGCGATGGTGTGGCCCAGTCGGGAGTGTCGAAGGTCATCGACCACGCCGACGGCAACAACCGCCTGGCCAAGATCGCCAAGATCCTCGGGCGGGTCGAGGAGCAGATCGCCGAACTCGCCTTGGTGGTCCTCAACGACGGCCCGGACGCCTCGGCCTACGCCACCGACGACTACACGATGGTCCGGATCGCCTACCCGACCGAGTTCGACCTATACACGGCGGGCGACATGGCCCGAGCGACCGCGAACTTCCAGGCGTTGCTGGCCGACTCGGGAGCGTTGCCGGTCACCGAGGGGCTGATGCTCTCCCGGTTGATGCGGTTGTGCTTGCCCGGCCTGGGAGATGGGCAGTACGCCGAGTGCGATGACGAATTGAAAGCGTTCTTGCTCAAGCGTCACCAGAAGGGGGCGGGAGCCCCACCGATCAGCCCGAGTTCGTTGGCCAACTGACCGGTTCGCCGGTCGCCGGCCGCTCAGCATTGATGATTTTTCCCGTCTCGGTGGTTCAGGATGTCCGCCGAGTCGTTTTCAATCCAAACGTGCGGGGATCGCGCTGATTTTGGGCCGCTCATCGGTCGCGATTCCTGTCTGCGTTCGGTGCACCTTTGGGGCGAAGGTCTCGACCTACGGCCAAAACGCCAAGTCGATTTCCTTCGCCCCAAGGTGTTTTCTCCCCAAAAATCCCACCACGACCGCTTCGAGTCTTCACCCCGAAGTGAGCCGTGGTGTTTTACATAATGCCCTGGTTTTGCAGTCGTTGCGGCTGAAGTCGTTCCGGCGAACAGAGCGGTGGTAGTGGAAGGGGTATCGGGCTTGATTGCCGAGGGCGTTCCGCTTCGGGCGGATCGAACCTTTCCTCACAAAGAACTCGAGGTGCTCAGGGTGTTTTCGCTTTACGCGGCGTTGGCGGTCGGCTTCGTGTTGACCGCTGTGCTTTTCACGGTGGCTATCCCTTTTCTGGTCGGCCTCTTCGACCGTCACGACCTTTTTTGATTGGGGGAGTGATCGATGCGGCTGAGCTTGATCCTCAGGGCTCTCGACCCTGAATCCGCCGGCAGCGGGAGCGTTGAAGCGGCGACCGAGGAAGTGGTGACCATTTCTCGGGCGGAACTCGATGAACTTCGGGCCAAGGCGCTCGGGGCTTCGGGATTGGACTCGAACTCGAAGCTGAACGACGCCAAGGCGGAGTGGGCCGAAGCCCTCAAGGGCCGAGACGCCGAGCATTCCCGAGCGATCGCCGACAATGACCGCAAGGCCACCGCGATGGAGCGGGCCTACAAGGCGGCCCTCCTCGACCGCGAGTTGGCAACGGCCCTGGCCGGCAAACCGCTCGTCCCGGGCGCGGCAACTCAATTGATCTGTTTATGGCGCGACGCCTTCGAGGTGATCGACGACGACGGAGTGATCCGGGTCGTGTCGAAGGAAGGGTGGAGCGTCGCTCAGGCGGTCGCCGATCGCTTGGCGGGACCCGAGTTCGCGCACTTTTGCCTGCCTTCGTCGCGGGGGGGGACCGGGCAACGAGGCCAAAACCGATCGGCGACGCCCTCACCGGCTCCGTCCGCCCCTCGGACCCTGGGCGAAGCGGTCGTCAACCAGTGGCGAGAAGCCGCTTCCCGGAACCCTGCCGAATCGAGATCGCCTGGCTGGGGCCGGCGCCGCTGATCGACCCGGGTCAGGATCGACAACCCGTCCGCCCTTCCAAAGGCGGTCGAAGCTCCCTTGGTCGAGGGCACCTCGCTTTGTCGCGACGGTACCACTTTCTTTATGAGCTGATTTTCCATAAAAGCGGAGTTCGCTTTCGATGCCGAGCAGTTATTTGCAAGGGATTCAGTCGTCGTTCGACAACCAAGCCCAGATCGTCAACGACATCTATGTCGTCACGTCGAACTGGTTCGTCAACCGGTGCCCGATCGTGGCCCGAACGCCTCGGGTCCCGGTCGGTTCAACCACGTTCACCATGGTCGGCCGAGGTTTCCGTCCTCGGGTCGCCACCCTGGCCGCCGCCGTCGCCCCGGGGGACAACCAGATCACCCTGGTCGACGCCAGCGCCTTCATGAACGGCGATGTTCTCGAACTCGCCTCGGGAGAACGAGTCGAAATCACGGCATCGCCGAACACCGTGACCAACGTCGTCCCGGTTCGCCGAGCCGCCGAAGGGACCACCGCTTCGAGCGGCGCGACCAACGACACCATCCGCCTGATCTCCAACAGCCGAACCGGCGCCGAGATCAACCAGGACGGCGTTTCGCTTCGCCCGAACGGCATCTCCCAGTTCTGCCAGACCTGGCAACACCCGGTCCAGGTTTCCGGTTCGCTCCAGTTCTCGGCGGGCTATCAAACCTCCCGGGGAGTCCGGTCGCCGTTCGAGCAGGTCAAGATGGACGCGCTCCAGAACATGATGGACGACATGGAAGTGTCGACCTACTACGGGCGAGGTGAAGATCCGGCCGTGGCGACTCGACCGAAGCAAAAGGGGATCAAAACCCTGCTGTCGGTCAATAACGTGGTCAACCCGGTCAACGCCGGGGCTTATAAGGCGACCGACTTCATTCGGGATACCCTGGAAGCGTGCCGGGTCGGCGGCGGCGATCCCGACGTCCTCCTGCTCTCGACCAACTTCATGGTCGGCCTGGCCTTGTGGGGCCAGTCGGTCATGCGGATCGACGCCGGGACCAACGTGTTCGGCACGCCGATCGACGTGTTCGAGGCCCCGTTCCTGGGCGGGATCACGATCATCGAGGCGCCGCTGTTGAAGCCGTTCACCGCCGTGGCCCTGACCTCGTCGGAAATCCGGATGCGGATGAAGCGCAACGAATACTGGAACCCCCGAGGCAGTCGAGGCGACGCCATCGAAGGCGACTGGATGGCCGAAGGGGCCATCGAACTCGAAAACCCCGCGCACCACGCCTGGGTCGAAGGGATCACGGCATTCTCGGCCAACTGACCCGAAAGAGTCTTCGGCGAGGACCTCTCCGGCTCGGTCCTTTCTCGGTCGGTCGTTCCCAGCTCATCGGGTCGATCGACCGGAAAAGGGCTGGTCTTCTTTCCACTCATAAGGAGGCGACCCCGTTGCCGTCGTCGTTCGTGTTTCCCGGTTATCCCGCCTACCTCGAAGCCGCCGCGAATCAATTCGGTCGCCCCGAATCCGCCCGAGCGGCGGGTCGCTTGCTGGCCCTGACCGCCCTGGCCAACCTGTGCGCCCAGGCCAGTCGGGCCGACTTGGCGCATGTGGACGCCATCCTGGCCAAAGGGGTCGAGTTCCGCGACCAACTGGCCATCGCACTTCAAGCCGCCGACGCCATGCTCGACGACGTCAAGGCCGCGCGGATCGCCCCGGAGGACCCTCCGGAAGCTGGACCTTCCAACGACGACCTCGCCGAAGCGTCGGTCGGCCGTCGAGTCGCGTCGCGCAAGTCGGCCAAAGGAGCGTCGTCATGACTACCTATGCGACCGATGAGGAGATCGCGCTCCGGGCCCCGGCCGACTTCTTGGCCTTATGCCCCAAAGACCAGACTTTAGCCTTCGGGACCGACGGCATCCTCCTGCCGACGGACCCGTGGACCCTCCGGTCCCCGACGATCAACTTCGCCGCGATGGGGTTGATGCCGGGCCAAGTGGTCCGGCTCTCGGAACCGTCGACGTTCGGACCTGATGGCGAATTCTTCGCGGTGGATGTAGTCGGTCCGGGGGGGCTGACGCTCCGTCGAAAAGGGCAGGCTTCGGGTGTGGGGCGCCCCCCTTCGCCGACGTTGGGGTTGTCGGGCGTCGAGTTCGTCGTCCGGACCCTTTCCCCCCAACTCGACCGGGCCAGCTATGACCTGAACCTTCGGTTCGGGATCGACGAGACGATCGCTGGGCGTCGCTCGTGTGACATCCAAGACCCTCGTGTCCTGATCGATGCCACCGTGTTGACCGTCCTGTCGAGGCAATACCTTGACCGGTCTCGACGGTTCTCGGGCCCCTCCGACGAGCCTGGAGACTGGTACGGCGTGAAGGCTCGACTGGCCAAGGCGGAACTCGACGACCTGCTCGACCGCTTGGTCATCCGGTGGCACTCGGCGACGAACCTTGCCGAAACAGCTCCGACCACCCGGTTCAGCACTCGACTGTCGAGGTAAGGCTAATGGCGATCTCCTATCACGTCTACTCCAACGACGGGCAAGGCGGAGCGATCGACTACACCAAGGTGGTCGCGACGATTCCAGCAGCCTCGGCGTCGCCCTTGGGTTCGTTCCTGGTGGGGCCGCTGGCTTCGCCGAGCGACAATTCCTACGCGGTTCGGGCTTTTGATGACGTGTCGGGGGTCGAGGAAGCGAACACCGACGCCCGGGTTCGCGTCGTGATCGACGCGCAAGGGCGAAATGTTTCGGCTCAACCCAACCCTGTGGTTGGCCTCACGGTTCGCTGGACGGTCGGCGAGACCTGTCTGGTGTCTTGGGGATACCCCTCGGCCGGACAGGGCGGGGCTCCGACGCGGTTCGACGTTTCCGCCTCGCCTGTCGCCACTTCGGCCAACCCTGGCGTCGCGATTCCCACCACACAATCCGTCGTCTTCCTCCCCGGAACTTCTGGTTATGGATGTCGCTTGGATGGTCTGGCAACCACCTTGGACTGGACGGTCGGCGTCAGGGCCGTGGGCTCGTCGGAAACGATGATCAGCCCCCTTGCCTCGGCGAGCCTCGGTCGCCAGTCCGGGGCGTTGGCACCGGTAGACGGGCTGGTGGCGACCCCATCGGCTTGATCGCGGTCCGGCTCACTTTGGGCGAAACGGAGGTAGACTCGGATGCCTGGCTTCTTGACCGACTATGTAAACAACAAGGTCCTCGATTGCTTTTTCGGCGGTCGAGCGTTGGCCCCTCCACTCGAGCTGCATGTCGGGCTGTCGCTGACGGTGGCGTACAAAGGGGGATACGTCGCAGAGCCTCTGGGCGAAGGGTACGAGCGGGTCGCCATTCCCAACGACCTGATCCATTTCCCGAGGGCCTCGTTGGGCCGGAAGTCCAACGCGTCGGCCATCACGTTCCCCGAGCCCCTGGCGGGTTGGGGTTCCATCCGGAGCGTATTCGTGGCCGACGCCGCCGAAGGGGGCAACGTCCTGGCGATGGCCGACCTGCCCTCGCCTCGAACCGTGGGCCTTGGTGATGCAGCACCGACGATCGCCGTCGACGCCCTTTTCTTTTCTCATGCCTAACCTTGAGGTTCATCAATGGCCTTGCGCATCCGTTTCCAATACCCGACCGGCTCACAGCTCGGTTATTCGATCGAGCGGCTGAGCGACGGGACCTTCGCCGACTTCGCCGACGGGACGTTCAAGGCGACGCCCACCACGCTGATCGCCTCGCTTCCCGAAGATTCGGGCAATTTCCTGGGTCGGTACAAAGTGACTTTGAGCCCGACTCCGGTGGCCCAATTCTCCGATGGCCACTACGCCATCACGGTCCACGACCAGAAGGCCTCCAACGCCGTGGTCGCCGAGCTGGCGGCTACACTCAGAAACGGCGACGACGCTCCTGCGACCACACCTCCGGTCGTCGACCCCTGGTCGGTCTCGATCCCGGGTGCTTATCCCGCCGGAACGGCCGGGGCGATCCTGGGCCAAAATCTCGATGCTCAGGTGTCGACGCGCTCGACCTATGCCGGAGGCGTGGTCGCGGGCGTTTCGTCGCCGGTAACGGTGGGGACGATCACCGACAAGTCGGGATACAGCCTGGCGGCCTCGGGTCTGGACGCAATCTCGGTCGAGGTCGGAGTAAATGCGAGACAAGCCTTGTCGCCGATCCTCGCGGCGAGCGCAGGGGTTGTCGCCGGGGCGGGGACGGGCGTGGTCGTCATCAAGGGAGGCAACTCCTCGATCACCCGGATCACGGCGACAACCGACAACGCCGGCAACCGATCGTCGGTCACGCTCGCAATTCCGTCGTAATTCCAATCCGGAGGGAGTGTCCCGATGGTGAAGCAACGCGACTTACCGGCCCGGTTCGCCTCACCATTATTCGGCTTGTCCGGCGGTGACCTGGCCAACTCGACCGGAGTTCAAACTCCCTACAACGCTCCGACCTATTTCCCGCCCGCCTACTTCTCCGGTGGTGGGGCCGATTCTTCGTCAGTGCCGAACCCAAATCTCGGACAAACCCCTTACAACGCTCCGACCTATTTCCCGCCGACCTACTTCTATGGAGGCCCAGCCGGCCCAACGTCGCTCCCGACTCCCCCCAGCCGCATCCCGGGGCGTGATGGGGGATGCTACGACGCTTTGCTCGCCTTGCTTGAAGCGATCGATGGACTGGATTCGGTCATCTTCGGCGACCCGACCCGTCGGAGCGTTGCGGGTGCTGATGCCTACCCGCTGGCGGTCGTCACGCCGAAAGGGTGGGAAGAAACCGACGACACCGACCCGACGCTCTGGGTCCGCCGGGTCTCGTTCACGATCCGACTCGTCATCCGGGTCGAAGAAGACGCCTCGCCGTTCGACCGCCTGGACCAGTTGGCGGCGGCGGTCCAAGTTCGGGTCGATCGATCGGATCTGAACGGCCAGTGTCTTCCTCCCCTGACGAAGATCCGGGCCGGGCGCTACCAGTCGTCGCCCCAGTACCCCGAGTGGTCGGTCGACCTCGACGGAGAATTCACGTTGTTGATCGACCCGACGGCTGACCCGTTGGTGTTTTGATCGCATTTCTTTGAGACCTTTGAGAACTTCGATAATTGTAAAGGTGGACGTATGTCGGCGACAAAACGGTTCATGAACTGGAGCGGTGTCACGTTCACCCCGGTCGGTGGTCAACCCACCCTCATCAGCGGCGTGACGTCGGTGGCGATCGAGAGCGGAGGGAGCCTGGCTCGATTCGCGGGCGACGGCGACCGCTACGTCACCACGATGGTCAACGACTTCAACGAGCCGACCGTGACGATCCAGGCGGCCGACCTGGCTTCGCTCCGGGCCAACCCGGTCGGTACGGTCGGCACGTTGACGGCCACGCACAACGACGCCAAGAACGGCACGGGCAGCGGGGCGGTCACTTATACGATGAGCAACGCCGTGGTGGCGTCTTGCCACGTCCACGGGGCGCATCGCCAGTTCGGCCAGGGGAGCATCACCTTCGCCGCGTTCTCGGGCGATGGCGTGACCAACCCGCTTTCCACAAGCATCACTTCTTGAAACTGTTGAAGGAACCGATTGGATGACGACTGAACTCGGACCCGACGCCATCCAGGCGCCGATCGGCTACGCGGGGGCCGGCGATGCCTCGACCCGCCTGGGGCGGCTCCAGGCCGAGTTCGCCCCGATGCTCCGGACGAAGCGGGTGTTCGTCCGCCACCAAGGAGCGTCGCACTTCGTGTCGGGCAGCGCCGACGACACCCTCTTGTTCCCCCAAGCCGGCCTCCGATCGGGTCAACCTCGCTATGAGTGGACCGACCGAGGGGACGGCGTTTCCCTGGGACGGCTGATCCCTCCATGCGCCACTTGACCGAACACGACCGTCGGAGGCCGGGAGCCCAGGGTGTGTCGGCGATCCTGGCTGACGGCCACCCCTGGCTCCTAGCCGAGCCGACGTATCGACCCAAGGCGGGTCCTTTGACCACGCCCGACATCGACTCGGCCCTCGACCGCTTCTACGAGCGGATCATCCTGGGTGACGACCTCCCGCTCGACGACCTCTTGGGCGTCGCTCGGACCTTGCTCCTGGCCAACTATCATCTTACCGACCTCGAAGCCGGCAGCTTGCTCGACATCGACGACGGGGATGAGGCCGAAGCCTTGGCCGGGGTGGTCTCCGAAGCGCTTTTCGGCCCCGAGTACCGCGTCCGAGGCTACACCGATTGGGTCCGAGCCAGCTTCCTCGGCAATGGCCTGACGGCCACCGAAGTTCCCGCCTCGGCGGTCAACGACGTCCTGACATTATTGCTCGCTTCGGGGCGGACCGTTCCTCCCGCGCAGTTCATCGACGCATGCCGCGAGGCGCAGGATCGCGAAGCTCGGGAGCGGTTGATATGAGCGATTTCGATGTCCTCCCGTCGCCCGATTCGACTCGACGCGCCTCGGTGCCTGCTCGGATCATCTCACTGGCTGACGGGCAACAGTGGGGCTTGGCGTTACCGACCCCTCGATACCGCCCGGAAATCGTCCCGGGAGTCGATGGACTCGGCCGACCCACCGAAACGATCCGAGTGGTGGGATGGATTGGCTACTCGTTGCCGATCGAGCGACTCATCGATGATCTCCGGTCGGCATGTCGCGCCGAGGTGGATTCCGAAGGCGAAGGGCGACGCTTCGACATCTTGATGGCCTTGGCGGTGGCACTCTTGCGGAGGGCTCACGACTTGACCTTGGTCGAAGCCGTCGCGTTGCTCGACCTCGACGGCGATGGCCTTTGCCGATTGGTCGATATGGTTTTGTCGACCGTCGCTGGCGATCCCTCCCACCCTTCCAACGAGTCGGTTTCCTCAACTGGAGGCGATGATGCTCGACCCTCGTGCTCGTGACTTCATGATGGCGGTATCGCCTTCGACCCCCACCGCCGCCATTCGAGTCGCGTCGAACCGACTCGCAGCCCTAGCACCAAACTGGGAGAGGCCGAAGGCGACTCCAAGTCTGCCGGCTTGGCCCCAATCATCGGTCGGCGGGCCGCAACCGACCGGAACCGGGTCGGAGTCCAAGCGGGCTACCGCCTCGACAAACGCCGTCGAGCTGAACCGAAGCGACTTAGCTCGGCCCAGCCTGGTAGCGAGTGATCCCTCGTCCAACGCAACCAAAACGCCCGAGGTTTTGCCTACCGAGGTGGGACTTGGGGCGACTGGGGCGGTCGACTCGCACCCGGCCCTTCCGACGAGCAATCAAGCGGGCCAGGCGTCGCCGACCATCCCATCGGCGGCCATCCCCGTGGTTCCTGGAACCGCTCACGGATTCGGTGGCCTCGGTGGCGAATTTGCCAGCAATCATGTGGCGACCCAAACGACAGATTCATCCACACCCAGCCTCGTCGAGTCCCGATCCGGTGGCGGATCTGATGGTGGCGCAACTTCCCCGATGGCTCGGGGCGCAATCCCGATCTTCCCCCTAGCAACTCCGTCGAGCGATCGGACGAACATCAATCCGGCGGTGGGAGGTGGGTCGCCTGCGTTGACGCCTAGCGTTCGAGGCCGGATTCCCACCGCAATATTAGGCTCGATCATGTCTGTGCTGGGGGCTCCAAACGGCCCCGCGATGGGTAGCCATGACGGGGCGACTTCTGGCAGCGATATTTCGGGGTTTCCCGCGATGGGGTCTAACAGCGGTGGCGACGGTGGTTCGGCGATGGATCTGTCGAAAACGAACGAATTACTCCAACAAATTGTGGACGCTGTTCGGAAGCAACAAGGTGGAAGCGGTACGCCGCTTCCAGCCAGTGGTCCGTCGGTGTACGCCGAGAGGATCTGAATCTTGAACTTCAAGGATTAATCGAACTCGAATTGGAAATTGGTGGGGTCCCAGATGCCCAATTATGGTGGGATCACGATTTTTGGGTCCGCCGTCGCGATGGCGACGGCGGACGTTGCTCGGCAGAGCCAGGTCAACTCATATTTCGGGATCAACGGCCTGGAAACGCTCGATGGTGGATTCCGGGGGCGAGTGACCAAGGTCCGGGGGGTGCTTCACGGCACCTCATCGCTGGGGCTCGCGTCGGCGGAAAATCTGTTTCGCTCTTACAACGACGGGGTGACCCGGACCTTGGTCGACAACCTCGGCACGGTCTGGACGAATGTCCGTTTGATGGCGTTTCAGCCGCATGGGCGAGTCCGGCAGTCACCCGATGGCACTTATTTTCGGGCCTATCAAGCTCAGTTCCTTCATCTGGCGTGATCGATCTATGGCTTTTTCCCAAATTGGCGTCGTCGACGTCCAAGTTCTGGCCAATGGGCCTGACTTGTTTATCAGTTGGTCGGCGACGGTTGCCTCGGGGACGACGTTCCAGGTGTACGTCGATCGCCGACTCGTGTGGTCGGGCACCGCTCATCGATGCCACGTCCCCATCCCCTTCGGCGCGGTGGGTCGCAACGTCTGGGTGGAAGTCGGGACTGTTGCCGCCAACGAACCAACTCGAAACTATTCCGCGAGTTTGACCGCCCCGGGGAATCGGACCGAACGGGCAACCTTGAGCTGGTCGGGGGGGACTTATCTCGACCCGACCGGCCTCGACGATATCGGGGCGTTTCAAATTTATCAAAGCGACCTCGCCGGGGGGCCGGTGGATCGGACCTTGGTGGTCGACACCGTCGCGGCGTACCCGGGTGGCTGGATCAACGACGGATTCGGCAAAGGGGGGTTTGGCGAGGCTGGTTTCGGGCGGGCCGCCACAAATTATCAGTGGCAAAGCGGCCCGATCGCGTCGGGTGTCTGGCAGTTCGCCGTGGTCCCCGTCGACCGCGCGGGGAACCCGAGAGGGACTGGCATGACGTCGAGCGTCAGGATCAACCCCGCACCTCGGCCCCCCGCCGTCAATGCCCTGGGAGCACGACTCACCCCGACTTATTCCAGTTCGGGCGACCGGCGACTCACGCTCCAGTGGCTTCCCAGCCCGACGACCTGATCCTCAACAACCAGCATGAAGGGGCCCTTGGTGGCAACCACTTATTCCGCAAACGCTCGACTCCAGAAGCCGGGAGCTTCCGACCGGCAATGGGACGTCCCGATCAATGTCAACACCGACGCCCTCGACGCGATGACCGCCGTCGGGAGCCTGGTGGTCACCGCGACCGAGACCCCGAGCGCGACCTTGCAAGCTCGCGTCTCGGCCGGCAGCTTCGTCAAATCAGACGGCACGGTGACCACTTTCTCGGGTGTCCCCGCGTTCGCCGTCCCGGCCTCGTCGAGGGTTTATCTCTGGCTCGACGGCAATGGTTCGATCGCTTCGGGCTCGGCGTTTCCCGCCTCGGCGCACCTCCGGCTCGCCCATGTCGTCTCGGGGACCGCTTCGATCTCGCAGGTCATCGACGAGCGTGTTCAATGCATGGTCGCGGGTTCGGGCCTGGGTTTTGTCTTGAAGACGGGTGACACGATCAGCGGATCTTTGACGATCTCGGCCCCGACTTCGGGGGGCGCCAACTCCCCCGTGGTCGTCGCCGATCCCGTGAACCGGTTGATCGGCTTCTTCGGGGCCACCCCTTCGACTCAAGCTCCTTCGCTCACTTCACTGACCGCCTCGGCCGGGGCGACGGCTTCGGACTCGCTCGCCGATGTGGGAACCTCGTTTTCGCAAGCGACGCTCAACAACAATTTCGCCAGCCTGGCGGCCAAGACCGACGCGCTGATCGCCGCGTTGAAGCGGCACGGCTTGATGGCCAGCTAGCGGACCGATCGGACCAACCCATAGGGGCCATTGATTCATGCCGGCTTTCGCTTCGATCGAACCATCAAAGACGCCCTTGGGGCGACCATCTGCGGGGGTCGGTGTCTTTCGCTATACCCCTGATGCCGGCGGATATCAGTACCTGCCAAACATCCGGATCTTGACGATCCGGTATCGTGAAGGGGCCGACGCCGGCGTGGCTCGGTTTCGTTACGTTTTCAACGCCAACGGGTCGAACGACGTCCCGAATTCGTTTACCCAAGTCATGTCGGTCGACGCTTCGTCACCCGGCGTCGTCGCCAACGACGATCGCCTGGTGGTCCTTGCCGAGAGCCCCGACGGCACCCCTCAGGTCTTGTTCGACGGCTTCGCCCAGGTTCCCGAGCTGGGGCTCGCACCCGACCGCGAAGTGGTCACCTTCCTCGCCTTCGGCGTGGCGATCCGCGAGTGGGATACACCGATTGGAGGCGCCTTGGTGCGCGACGCCGACGATCCGACCACTGTTTCTGATCAAGACACCGACCTGGTCACGCATTTCAACCCCCAGGGCCTCCCCAACGCCACTCCCGATGGGAGCGACGCGACGACACCCTCGGGCGAGACTTTTCCGACCTTTCTCGACCCGAATCTCGCCCGATCCCCCGCGCCTCAGCGGCTCTGGACCCTCCCGATGGCGGTCCGCTACCTCTGTTTCCGCCACAATTCGGATCAAACCTATGTCCGGAATCCCGATGGCTCGCTGATCGACGCCGTCCTTGATAGCCGTTCTCCCTTGGGGTCGGGGCAAGGGGGGTTCTTGCCCGGCGAGCCTGGTCAGTTCCAGAGCAACGACTTGATCGTGCCGGATTACCCCGCTTCGGGCAAAGTCTGGCCGTTGGCAATCCGCGACCTCCTCGCCCCCAACGGCTTCGGGATGGCATTTCGGATCGAGGCCGATGAGAGCGGCAACCCGATCACGGCACTGGATATCTTCCGACTCCAGGATGGCTCCTCGGCGAATCTGAAGGACCTGTATCTCCAACCCCGGGGGGCGACCCTCGACCCCGGGCAAACCAACCTCGGCGCCGCGGAACTGGCGCGCGATATGAGCGGAGTCGCCAACGCGGTGACCGTCGAGTCGGGGCTGATTCGCTATGAAGCGTCGTTCATCCTGGCACCCGGGTTTCCGATCACTTCGGGCGACGCTTCCGGATCTTCGAGCCTGTCGGGCTTCGACTTCAGCAACCCCAGCTTCTCGCAGACTAATCACGACGCCTACCGGCTGTATGTCCTCGACGAAACCGGAGAGGGACACTGGGATCGACCTTCATCGAGCCTCGTGAAGACGGTCCCATCGCTCGACGCCCTCTTCGACGACGAGGATGCCTCGAAGAAAAGCTATGTGGCTCGCCGACGGATTCCGATCGGGACGCTTTTCTCGGTCGATGCGAGCCAGAAGCCTCTGGGTGCCCGGTTGTCGATCTCGACCGACTACACGGGGACTCAGCCCGGCTTGTGGGATGGAACCGGGACCTGGCAGCCGGTGGGCGGCGGCTTCGAACTGCTCAAGGATCGGTTGGGGGTCTGGATCAATGCTCCGAATCCCAATAGCTGGAATATTCAACCTTCAAAAGTGTCGGGCGCTGCTTACCCAGCCGGGGTCGTCAAGGGAGTCGAAGACCAGGCGAACGCCAACGCGAAGCACTTCACGTTGCGATTGACGTGCGTCGTCGAAGGGGATCACGTCCTGAGCGCGACGGCCGACCGACGACCATCGAGCCCGACGAACTACGCGATCACCCGACGGGTCGACGCCCGAGACCGCTACGCCAAGCAAGTGATCGCGGCGAACAGCGAGTTCAATTCCAACTCGAAAGCCAACGTCGTTCGAGACGACAGTGCGGACGCCTTGGCCGAGGCCAACGCCCGACGCAACGCGAACGAAGCGGGCGAAGTGGCCGGGTCCGTGGTGATCCCTCGATTCACGCAAACCTACCGAATCGGCGACCGAATCCGTTCGATCCAGGGGCGCAACCTTTCCTTGCAAACCAACGCCGGTGCCCCGACCGAAGAGGGGGAAGTGTTTCCGGCCGTGGTCGGCGTGATGTGGGACTTCGAGGGGGATCAGCGGACCGTATTGCAACTTTCCGACCAGAGGAGCCGCTCATGAACAGCTCATCTTTCGACGAAGCGAAACGACTGCGCGCTCGCGACGCGGCTTTGCTCGACGACCTAAGCCGACGCGACCGATCTCCATCATTCGGCTCGCCCAGCCTCGTCGCGCAAACCCAAGCGATCAGCACCTACCCGACTTCGGCCCAGCGGTTTTACGCTTGCGTCCCCCAAACGGTCCTGGGCGTCGAGGTGGAGGGCGGGTCGGGGACCTTTTCGTCCAACCCGGCAACCTTCTTCGCGCTCAACCTCGGGACGGCCGTTCCCCCCGTCGGGACCAACATCCTGGCGACGTTCGTCGAGAGCCGCTGGGTGTTTCGCTACGACGGCTGATCGACCGATCAAGCCACCTCGACTTTGGCCCGACCTTCCTTGACGCAGGCGAGGTCGGCCAACCCCGAGCATCCCGAGGGAAGTTCGGCCTCTTCGATGATCATGTTGGGGATGTCATCCTTGATCGAAAACCGCGTCCCACAGTGCGAGCAAGTCAGGGTGTCCCCGTCGCGTTTGAGCGGAGCTTTGCCCATCGGGCACACCAACAAAGAGAGAAAGTGATCGCTGATCATTGGTGAAATAGTCCTTCGGCGAGAGGGTGCGCGGACGCGATGCAATTCTAGACGACAGCCGCCGTTTTTCTTGGTATTATGATGACGCTACCCTCGTGGGGGAAGGTGGATTCCTTCGATTCCCGCGATCAAAGCCTTTTTCCTTCGGACCACCGATCGCTTCCCCTCAAATCTCCCGCAAGCCATGACTCACCCTACATTCGTGGTCCGATATGGCCAGATGCGTCATCTGGGCGAGTGCAACAACGGCGACGGTCGGACCTATATCCGAGGCGATCGAGTCGTTCTCCGAAGCGACCGAGGGACCGAGATCGGCGAGGTGCTTTGCCTCGCGACCGACCGGACCTCGAAGTTTCTGATCAACCCGACGCAAGGGCTCATTCTCCGGTCGGCGACCCCGGACGACCTGAGATCCGAAGGTCGGATCGCCGAGCGGGCTCGACTAGGGATGGTGGCTTGCCGGGAGTTCGCCGCCAATCGTCGGCTCCAGATGGACCTGGTTGATGTCGAGGCGATCTTCGGCGACGAGCGAATGGTCTTCTATTACGTTTCGGAGAAGCGAGTCGACTTCCGCGACCTCGTCAAAGACCTCGCCCGGGCGTTGCAGACCCGGATCGAGATGAGGCAGATCGGCGTCCGCGACGAAGCCAAGTTGCTGGCGGATTACGGCGACTGCGGGAAGCCCGTCTGCTGCAACACACATTTGACCCGGATGCCCCCGGTGTCGATGCGAATGGCGAAGGTCCAGAAGACGACGCTCGACCCTTCAAAAATCTCGGGGCGGTGTGGTCGGCTCAAATGCTGCCTCCGCTACGAGTTCGACACGTACCAAGCCCTGGAACGCGAGTTGCCGCCGGTCGGTGCCAAGGTTGTGACCGCGAGTGGTCAGGGACGCATCCTCGCCCAGGAAATCCTTGCCGGGAAGTTGGTCGTAGAATATGAAGATCATCGACGAGTCGTCATTCACCGCCAAGATATCCTTGGGGTGGAGAAGCAGGCCAATCGCCCCGCTGATGACGAAAATGATCCCGTCGATGAATGAACCGAGGACCTCGACTTCGAGCCCGAAGCGAAAAGGAGGCGGCGATGAGCCTTCGCGATGATCTGGCGGGGGTGTTGGCGCGTGACCCTCGCTACTCGATTCACGCTTACTTGTTCGTCTTCGAGGCGCTGGAACATACCAAAACCATCAAGAAGCGGGCTCGAAGGAAGACGAAAACCCGATCCCCCTCGTCGAGCGGTTCGCGGCACGTTTCCGGTCGAGAGCTTTGCGAGGGGGCAAGGTCGCTGGCGCTGGCGCACTACGGGATGCTGGCGATCGCTGTCCTGGCGAGCTGGGGCATCCACAAGACTTCGGATTTGGGTGCGATCGTCGAGAACCTGGTCAACTCGGGCGACCTTGAACGCTCGCCGAACGATTCGCTGACCGACTTCGACGAAATTTTCGATTTCGAGACCGCGCTCCGCCGTGACTTCGTGCTTTCGCTCGACGACGTGATCTAAACCCATGTTGAGCCTTTCGCCCAAAGGACGAGTTCCGATGAATCCACGTCGCCGAAACTTCGCGATCGCTTTGGTCTTGTTCTTCGCCTGGGTCGGTGGGCTGGCCTTCATGGCGAGCTACTCGGGGGAACGACCTCGTGCGAAAGGTGTGGTCGAAGCCCCTCGATGACCTTGCCTGGGAGCTTTTGCACGATCCTCTTGGTCCCAGGGCGAGGAATGAATGGCCAGTTTCTGGGTTCCTGACCGCGTCGACCGACCTGAACTGATGGATGCGCCCGGGCTCGCCACAGCCGAGGTTCAAGACGCCTACCGGGTGCTCCGCCGGGTGAATCGCCAACTCGGCAACCTCCGGACGGCTCGCCTCGAATTCCTTCGGTTCCTCAATGAAGACGTCGCGAAAGGCTCATCAATCTCGGTGCTCGACTTGGGCTCGGGTTCGGGTGATATCCCCTTGGCTTTGCAAAAGATGGCTGTCGGGAGATCGGCTCAAATCATCGCGCTCGACCGCGACAAGACCGCCGTGGCCGAGTCTCTTCGACAAGGTCTTCCGGTCGTCTGCGGCGATGCGCTCCGACTCCCATTCGCGGATCGATCGATCGATCTGGTCACCGCGGTCAAATTCGCGCACCACTTTTCGGGCGACTCGTTGACTCGCTTGGTCCTCGAAATGACGAGGGTGGCCAGCCGCCGGGTTATCGTCCTGGATATCAGGCGACATCAACTGGCTTACTGGGGTTTTCGAGCCTGGAGTCAGGTTTTCACCTCGAACCGACTTGTTCGCTACGACGGCTCCTTGTCGGTGCTCCGAGGTTTCACTCGCGAGGAACTCCTCAGCGAAGCGGCTTCAATCACGGATTTTTCATGGGAAGTTCGATCTTACGCGGTCTTTCAACTGGCACTCGTTGGTCGTCGCTTGATCTGATCGAGCCGCCCGCAGCTTTGAGCTGACGATTTCGGTTCAAGGCGGCGAAACCATCGAGGCCTGGCTCGCGGTCCAGAGCTCGGCGAGGAGTCGCCCGAGGTCGGTCAACTGGTAGTGCGCATTGAGACCACTCGGGTTGGGAAGCACCCACAACCGGGCATCGAAAATTCGATCGGGTTGCGGTCCCACGGTGGCTCGAGGGCGTCCGAACGCGGCTCGGTAGGCGGTGATTCCCAAAAAGGCGACGATCGAAGGGTTAAACCGATGGACTTTTTCGACCAGCGCTTGCCCGCCTTCGACCATCTCGACCGCCGACAACTCTTCGGCCGTCGCGGTCGCCCGGTCCACCACATTGGTGATCCCACAACCAAGTTCCAGGAGGAGGGCCCCCTCAAACGGCGAGAACAGTCGAGGTGTCACCCCAGCCGCCTTGAGTGATGGCCAGAACCGGTTCCCTGGTCGGGCGAAGTGATGACCCACCGCCGCCGAGTAGAGACTGGGGTTGATCCCAGAGAACAAGATATTGAGGTTGGGCCTGATCAGGTCGGGGACGGTTCCGCCGTACGTTTGGGCAACCTGCTCCCGCGTCGGCTTCCGGAAGTTTGTCAAAAGCAGCCTCTCGACTCGTTGTCGATCATCTTGGAGATCGAAACACAGCTTGATTAAACTGAGGCTTCCGCCCGAATTACGCAGTTCGAGCGAATCGCAGGCTCGGCAGATTTTCTCCAAAAACCCTCTTGAAATCAAATCCACCCGGAAAGTGGTCGGTTTCAACCCTTGATGTTCGCTTTGAGTCGAAAACTCCCCCAATTCTTACGGCTGAAAACCAAGAAATATCTGGGTAAACCCAAGCTTGATCCAAAAAGTCGTCGTATTCATTGGAAAATTCGCAAAATTCCCAGAGCGCGCAATTGATGATGCCGTATACTGGATCGACCCAATCGCGATGGTCGTGGACCCGGTCACGGTCATTGAATCCGATCTGGGCGAAATGAATCATGGAGAATGCCACAGTGATCGACCGCACGATGTTTGGTCTGGCCTCGGCCGCCGTCCTGAGCATGAGCTTGGTGGCCAACGCTCAGGCCCCGCAGAAGTCCCTTCCCGCCGCGCAGTCGCCCGCCAAGGGAATGCCGGCTCCGATGGCCCCGACCAAGGTGGCTCCGGCCCCGATGGCTCCGGCCGCGGCCCCGCAAGCTCCCGCCAAGGTGATGCCGATGATGCAGGCTCCCGCCAAGGCGGCCCCGATGGCGATGGCCCCGGCTCCGGCCGCGGCCCCGCAAGCTCCCGCCAAGGTGATG
>JAABUX010000398.1_pt1 | contig 74421 bp, 74 predicted proteins | sample 5561851 | NCBI WGS metagenome assembly JAABUX01 (sample SAMN10711883, study PRJNA513361) | rock metagenome | isolation source: Antarctica rocks | place: Antarctica: Victoria Land, Richard Nunatak red sandstone | collected 2016-01-03
GCTTGCGCTGTCGTGCTACCCTGTTCCATGGCGTGGTCTCCGCCGGCGCACCAACGCCGGTCATGGCTCGTTGAACAAGCCGGAGACTACGCCACCAACCGATTCCACCACCTACGCGACACCACCCGGCCCACCAACGCCCCATGCACATCCATTGACCAAACCCCGTCACCGGCTGACAGCCGTGCCATGCTCCCGACTGCCTTAGGTCTGGCCCCCTGGCTGTCCGCTGGCACCCCGCTCATCATGGAGGAGCGGGGCGTCAACAGCGCCGGCCTGTATGCGGCAGGCCCCGGTCCAATCGTGGAAGCAGCGAACCGCGCCGCGCTGACTGCCTGGAGGCGGCGGCCGTCAGGGGCGTAGGGCGCCAATCCGCCGATACACCGTCAGCAGCCGCTGGGCGTGCGCCGCTGGGGTGAACGCTTCCGCACGACGCCGCCCTTGGGCCGCCAGCCCGGCCCGCAGCGAGGCATCCCGGTCCAAGGCAGCGATCGCCCCGGCCAGGGCGCGCACATCCAGCGGATCAGCCAGCAGTGCCGCACCGCCGGCCACCTCCTCCAGCGCGCCGCCGCGGCTGGCCAGCGCCGGGACCCCAAGGGCCATGGCCTCCGCCACTGGTAGGCCGAAGCCCTCCGCCAAGGATGGCATCAGCACGGCCTTGGCGCCGGCCATCAACGCCACCAGCGCGGGCCGCGGCAGCCACGGCACACGGCGCGTGAGGGGACCAGCGCCGCCCAGCTCCCCGGCCGCCTGCCAGCCATCGGGTCCGGCCAGCACCAGGGGTGTCTGGACGCCGCTGGCGTGGTGGGCCTCGATTAGGCGGGCGATGTTCTTGCGCGGCTCGACGGCGCCGCAGCACAGGAAGTAGCCGCCGGGCTGCAAGCCTTGGGCATGGACGGCAGCGCCCACCGCATCCCGGTGCGGGGCATCCTGCAGCACCGACACCGACTGGAGGGTGCAGGTCACCCGGTCCGCGCGCCAGCCGGTGGCAGCCAGGATGGCCATGCGCGACGCCTCGGAAACCGTCACCACATGCGCCGCCGCCCGCCCCACTCCGCGCAGCAGTCGCCGCAGCCGGGCCGGCGACACCGGGGACAGCTCCGGATGCTGCAATGGGATCACGTCATGCACGGTGTAGATGTTCGGCGCCCCGGCAAAGCGCAGCGGCACCGGATAGGTCCAGTGCATCAGGCCCGGCGGCGTCGCATCCCGCAGCGCCATAAACCGCCGGTGGATATCGAAATGCACCTGCGCCGTGCGGAACACGTCCGGGCTGGCGCGCAGCCCCGGCCCGGACAGCGGTGCCGGCCGCGCCCCCGGTGGCAAGGCTGCCAACCAGCGGCGCAGGCGGCCCGGGGCGCCGGCCTCGGCCAGCCGCTCAACCGTCAGTCCGGCGCCGGCCATGCAGTCCGCCAAGCCTTGCGCATAGGTGGCGACCCCGGTGCCATGCCGTTGCAGCAGCGCCCGGGCATCGATGCAGACCTGGGCGGCAGATGCAGGAGGCGTGTCGGCCATTCCACCCGCCTACACGGTCAGGGCCTGCCCGCGCGGATAATCGTACCAACCATCTGCGAGCATGGCCCATGGAGCGGTGCCGTCATCGAGAGCCGCGCCTACAGCATGACGATCCAGGTGGGCGAGCACGGTCCATGCCGCCCCTGGATCGCTGTGCCGAAGCCGGCTCGCGATGACCGCGTGGCCCAGGATAGGAAAGATCACAGGACCGATCATAGGCGGCTGGCATCACAGCTCCGTCAGCCAAAGGTCCGTGTCCCCCGTCCGCTCCCCGGCGGGGGTCAACATGGCGTGTGCCTGGCCGCGATGGTGCGTCTGGTGGTTGAACATATGCGCCACCAGCAGCGCCGTCGGCCGCACCTGCTGCTGCCCCGTGGCGCCGCTGAACCAGCTTGTCGTGCCGTCCAGCCAGTCCTGCCGCACCCGTCCGGCCCACTCCCGCAGGTCCAGGTCTGCATCCACCCGCGCATCCCGCATCGCGCCGAACGCCGCGAACAGCGCGCCGCTGTCGGCCAGGAGCGCCGCCGGCTTGTCCCAGCCGTCGAACCGCGCCATCCACATCCGGTCCGCCCAGACCAGGTGGCTCAAGGTGCCATGGATCGAGCGCCAGAACCCCCCGCGGTCCCGTAGCCGTTCCGCCTCCGGCAGGCGGCCAGCGGCGGCATACATGCGGCGGTTGATCTCGGCGTTGTAGGCGGTCATGGCCTGGACGTAAGCTGGCGTGATCATGCCGGCAGCATAGGGGCGGACAGGCGCCACGGCAGCCCCCGCCACCCGGCACAGGAGGCCGAGATGACCGAGGATAACATCCTGCTGCGTGAGGACCGGGACGGCGTGGCCTGGCTGACCCTGAACCGTCCCGCCGCCCGCAACGCCCTATCGACCGCCCTGATGGCGCGGCTGCACGCGGAGCTGGACCGGATCGAGGCCGACCCCGGCATCCGCGTCGTGGTGGTTGCCGCCGCCGGGCCGGCCTTCTGCGCCGGGCACGACCTGCGCGAAGTGCACAGCATGGACCCGGCCGGCCACGCGGCCCTGTTCAGCCAGTGCTCCCGCCTGATGCAGCGGATCGTCAGCCTGCGGGCGCCGGTGATCGCCCGGGTGCATGGAACTGCCTCGGCCGCCGGCTGCCAGTTGGTAGCGAGCTGCGACCTTGCCGTGGCGGCCGATACCGCACGCTTTGCCACGCCGGGCGTCAACATCGGCCTGTTCTGCTCGACGCCGATGGTGGCACTGTCACGCGCGGTTGGGCGCAAGGCGGCGATGGAAATGTTGCTGACCGGCGACATGGTGGACGCCCCGCGCGCCGCCGCACTGGGATTGATTAACCATGCCGTGCCTGAGGCCGCGCTGGACGACGCCGTATGGGCACTGGCCCGGCGCATCGCGTCCCGTAGCCCGGCAGCCATCGGCTTGGGCAAGCCGGCCTTCTACCAGCAGGCCGAGATGCCGTTGGCGGACGCCTACTCCTACACCTCCGCCGTGATGGTCCGGAACATGGCGGAGCGCGACGCCGTGGAGGGGATTGACGCCTTCCTGCAACGCCGCCAGCCCGTTTGGGCCGGCTGACTCTCCGTCTTCGGCCAGCTAGCTTTTCGTCTTCGGATTATGCGTGTGATGCTTGTCCCGCTCGCCGCCGCCGCCGGAGACATGGCTGCTGTCCCCGCTGGTCGCAGCGCCCGGCTCCGGCGGGTTGTTGTCCCGGCCGCCGCTGCCGCTGCGCGCAGGCTCGGGTTCCGGCTTGTCGGCGTTCTCGTGGCTGCTGCCGGGGCCGCCATGGTGGCGGTTGGTGTTGGGGTGCTTGTCCGGCACGGTCAGCGATCCTGGTGGCCGGCGGGATGCCGGGTGTTTTGCATCATGTTGCCGTGGTCGCCCTGCTCGGCCAGGTTCTCGTCGGCCTTGTCGGGGTGGACGTCGTTCTTCTTGCCGCCGGTGGGGGCCGCTGGGTCGCCGGGACCTTTGGTGGTGCGGTTCGCCGGCGGGACCGGGGGTGGATGTGCGGACATGACGAGCCTCCGTTGATGGCCGTGGGGGGAACGGTGCGCCGCCGGGCAGGGATTTGCCCGGCGGCTACACAACCTTGTCACATCTGGCCATGGCACCCCAAGCGGTTCCGGCCCGTTGTCCCTAGTACGACACGGAAAGGGTCCAGCATGAACGACAAGACGCAACCGTCCACCCGGAAGGATGGCTTCGGCACCGAGGGCATCGGCGAGGACGGCGACGCCGGCATGGGCCAGTCGAAGTCCGGTGGCGGCGGCACCGGGGCAAAGGGCAAGCCCGACACGCACCAGGCCGAGGGCGCCTCCGGCGACGAGCACGGCAGCCATGGCCGCCGCAACCCCGCCAACAAGCAGGGCCTGGACGGCGGCCAGCAGGACTGACGCCCTCCATTCCGAAGGACAACATCACCATGCGCTATGCCTTGATCGCCGCTGCCGTGCTGGCGCCGTCGTTGGCGCTCGCCCAGGCCAGCGACGCCACGAAGTCCTATGACCGCTCGCTCCCCGGCAGCAGCAACATCCGCAACTTCACGATGAAGAACACCTCCAAGGAGAAGATCATCGACGCCCGGGTGCGCTTGTCCGACGACAGCACCCGGGTGCTGACGGAGAAGCAGCCGATCACCAGGTCGGAGGGCCAGACCTTCGCCGCCCCGGCCAAGATGTGCGTCACGCAGGTGAACGTGACGTTCGAGGGCGGGCGCACGCTTGAGGCCAACGGCATCAACGACTGCGATGCGCAGACCATTGTGGTCGATGACGGCCGCATCGTCGTGCAGTCGTCGCCGACCTCGGGGCCGCCGGCGCCGGTGCAGGTGTCGCCGGCGAAATAGCACCAACCGCCGGGGGTCCTAACCGGCAGCGAACATGCCGCCATCGCAAGCCGCACCTGCGGCGTGACGATCCAGGGCGGCTACGCAGTCCATGCTGACCCTGGACCGCTACGCCAAAGCCAGCCCGCAATGACCGTAGGGTCCAGGGAAGCAATGACTCAGCCGTCAGCAATCGGCAAGGCTTCGGCCGGCTAATCTGAAGCCTTGTAAAAAAAGATGGTATCGACGGGTTGCCCGGCCGCGTTCTTGGCATAACCAGGAATGCGGCCCACCGCAGTCCAGCCGAGGCCGGCATACAGGCGTTCGCCTGCCCCGCCAGCCTCGGTATCCAGCGTCAGCAGGGTGCGCCCGGCCCGTTGCGCTGCCAACTCGGCCGCCAGCATCAGCGTGCGTGCCAGGCCGCGGTGGCGGCATGCGGGATGCACCAGCAGCTTGGCAATGTCAGCCCGGTGCGGCTGGTTAGGCGGCGTGTCGAGCTGCAGGCGCACCGTCCCGCCCAGGATGCCGCCGGACCAGCCGCCCAGCAGCACGCACCGGCCGTGCGCCACCTGGCTCGCGATGCCGCGCATGTAGCCGCACGCCGCATCCTGGCTCAAGGGCGGCAGGAACGACACCGACGCACCGCCGTCCACGCAGGCCACCAGAATCTCGCCCAGGCGGCGTACGGCGGAGGACGCGGCGGCGGCGTCCAGCACGGCCACGCCATCGACGGGCTTGGCGTAGCCGAACTCCAGGCTGTTCGACAAGTCGTCCAGCGCGCGGATCGGCCCGTCGCGGACCCAGCTCCGCTTCTCGTAGAACCGGTGCGCCCGGTCGAAGCGGGTGTCGGTCCACAGGCAGAGCCGGATCGCGCCAGCCGCGATGGCGTGCTGTTCCGCCCTGTCTAGCAACGCGTGGGCCAGCCCGGCACCGTGGCGGTCCGGATGGACGTACACCTTGCAAACTTCCCAGATCGGCCCGTCCATCAGCGCGACCGCTGCCATGCCGATCACGATGCCCGCACTCTCGGCGACCCACAGCGCGCCGCCGCGCCCGGCGAAGTAGCTGGCGGGGGTCAGCAGGCCCGGCTCCTCCCGGTCCACGTCCAGGATGCAGCCGGGGTAGTCCGCCCAGCATCGGCGGATCAGCGCGATGATGCCCGACGCATCCCCATCCAGGCCCGCCCGGATCAACCGGGCGCCGCCCCGGGCCGGGCCATCACCGCAAGCTGGTGCAGAACGCCACGATGCGCCGGCATGCCTCAGTCAGGGCGGCCTCGTTGGTCGCGTAGCTGATCCGCAAATAGGGTGACATGCCAAACGCCGCGCCGTGTACGACGGCCACATGCTGCTCGTCCAACAGGGCCAGGGCGAAGTCCTCGTCCGTATGCAGCACCGCACCGCCGGGGGTGGTCTTGCCGAGGCAGCCGGCGACGCCGGGATACACGTAGAACGCCCCCTCCGGCTGCTGGCACAGCACACCTGGGGCGGTGTTGAGCGCATCCACCACCAGGTCCCGCCTGCGCCGGTAGGCGTCCGCCATCATCGGCACCGCATCCTGCGGCCCGTCCAGCGCGGCGGCGGCGGCGGCCTGGCCGACCGTGGACACGCCTGCCGCCACCTGGCCCTGCACGTTCACCATCGCCTTCACCAATGCGCGCGGCCCGGCGGCGAAGCCGATGCGCCATCCAGTCATGGCGTAGGTTTTGGACACGCCGCTGACCGTCAGCGTGCGGTCGCGCAACCGCGGCTCGACCGCCGCCATCGTGCTGTGCCGGCCTTCGAACACCAAGTGCTCGTACATGTCGTCCGACATGATCCAGACGTGCGGGTGGCGCAGCATGACCTCGCCGAGCGCCTGCAGCTCCGCGACGCTGGCGGCGGCGCCGGTGGGGTTGTTGGGGTAGTTCAGGATCAGCCACTTGGTGCGCGGGGTGATGGCAGCGTCCAGGTCCTCCGGCCGCAGCTTGAAGCCGTTGTTCTGCGGGCAGTTGACCACCACCGGCTCGCCGCCGACCACGCGGGTCATCAAGGGATAGGCGCCCCAGTAGGGGGCTGGGATGACGACCTCGTCGCCCTCATCGACGGTGGCCATCAGCGCGTTGAAGATAACGCCCTTGCCGCCGTTGCCGACCGTGATCTCGTCGAGAGCGACGTCCAGTCCGCTGTCCCTGTGGAACTTGCGCTGGATGGCCTGCTTGAGCGCGGGCTGGCCGTCCTGCGGCGGGTACTTGGTGTCGCCGGCCAGGGCGGCCTGGTAGCCGGCTTCGATGGCGTGGCGGGGGCTGTCGAAGTCCGGCTCGCCGATGGTGAGGGCGATCACCTCGGTCCCGGCGGCGCGCATGGCGCGGGCCTTGATGGTCATGGCGACGGTGGCGGCGACGGGAACGCGGGCGAGGCGCCGGGCGAGGGTCGGGGTCATGCTGCCTGCCCCCTCTCCCGGATAGAGGGAGAAGGAAGGCATCAGTGCAGGCCGGCGCAGAAGTGCTGGATGCGTTCACACGCCGTCCGCAGTTGCTCCGTCGCGGCGGCGTAGCTGATCCGCAGGTGGCCGGGGTACATGAACGCGCTGCCGTGCACGGCGGCCACGCCCTCCTCCTCCAGCAGGGCCAGCACGAAGCTCTCGTCGTCGGCGATTGCCGTCCCGCCACGGCTGGTCTTGCCGATGCAGCCGTGTACGCTGGGGAACACGTAGAACGCGCCCTCCGGCAGGTGACAGTGCATGCCGGTCGCCTGGTTCAGCATCGACACCACCATGTCGCGCCGGGCCTGATAGACCTCGACCATCTCGCCGATGAAGTCTTGCGGTCCGTTCAGCGCCTCGACCGCGGCGGCCTGGCTGATGCTGCTGGTGTTGGAGGTGCTCTGCGACTGCAGCTTGTCCATCGCCTTGACCAGGTGCGCCGGGCCGCCGGCGAAGCCGATGCGCCAGCCTGTCATGGCGTAGGCCTTGCTGCAGCCGTTCATCGTCACCGTGCGGTCGCGCAGCCGCGGCTCGACTTCTACAACCGTCGAGAACCGGAAATCTCCGTACACCAGCTTCTCGTAGATGTCGTCGGTGAACACCCACACGTCGGGGTGGCGCAGCAGCACGTCGCACAGCGCGCGCAGCTCGGCGTGGGAGTATGCGGCGCCGGTCGGGTTGCAGGGGCTGTTCAGCACCAGCCACTTGGTGCGCGGGGTGATGGCGGCCTCCAGGTCCTCGGGCCGCAGCTTGAAGCCGTTGTTCTGGCCGCAGGGCACGAAGACCGGGGTGCCGTCGGCCAGGGCGACGATGTCGGGGTAGCTGACCCAGCACGGCGTGGGGATGATGGCCTCGTCGCCGGGGTTCATGGTGGCGACCATGGCGTTGAAGATCACCTGCTTGCCGCCGGTCGAGATGATGATCTCCTCCGGCTTGTAGTCCAGCCCGCTGTCCCGCCGGAACTTCTCGGCGACGGCCCGGCGCAGGGCGGGGGTGCCGGCTACGTCGGTGTACTTGGTGTCCCCGGCCTGGATGGCGCGGATGGCGGCGTCCTTCACGTTGGCCGGGGTGTCGAAGTCCGGCTCTCCGGCAGACAGGCTGATGATGTCGCGCCCACCCGCCTTCAACGCCCGCGCCTTGCTGCTGATGGCGATGGTCTGGCTGGGGCTGATGCGGTCCAGGCGTTCGGCGATGAAGGTCATAAGGGGTCCGGCTGCGTAGGAAAGGCCGCGACACTAGGCCCGCCCCCTGCCCGGCACAACAGCCGGCGGGCAGCCGGGCTGCATCGTCCGTCCCTCACGGTTGCTTAACCAAACCGGCGCATCTTCCGGTCCAGCGGCGGTCCGTCGCCACCAACCCCAAGGCAGGGCAGTCCCCTTGCCCTCTGCAACGAGGTGTGAAGATGTCGAAGATGCTCGTCCGGTCGGCCTTGATGGCCGCCGCCGCGATCGCGTTGGGCGCCGGCGCGGCACAGGCGACGCCGGTCACGTTCGCGCAGTTTACCGGCGGCGCGGCGCAGAACTTCGCGTTCACCAACACCGGGTCGGGCGCCAGCTTGACCGCGCTGGCGGCAGGGTCCCCGGTAACGTTCACCTACCAGTCGTTCGCGCTGGCCGGGCTGGACCCCTCGCTGACCGGGCCGCTGGCAGCGACCCTCACCATGACGGCGAACGCAGCGCCCGGGGCGACGCAGGACGCCAATGGCCAGGACCGGCAGCGCTTCACGTCAGCCACGCTGCAGTTCACGCTGGACACGCCGATGCGCAACGGAAGCAACCTCCTGACGGCCACCATCCAGCCGTTTGGCGCGCACGGGCCGAGCCTGCAGGGCGACGACGGCGGCAACGCGGCCTCGTTCCAGGGTGGCAGCGCCAACTTCAGCGTCGTGTTCCAGTCGGACTTCCTGGACTTCTCCCAGACCATCCTGCGCGACTATGCGCTGAGCTTCACCGGCCTCAACCCCATGCTGTTCCTGGACACGGCCAACGGCGCCCAGTTCTTGTCCAACTTCACTGCGGACGGGACGGGAACGTTCGACTCGGACCCGCCGCCCACGGTCGTCTTCGCCGTGGCGGAACCTGGCTCGATGGCGCTCATGGCGTTTGGCCTGGTTGGCGGCGCCGTGGTCCGGCGGAAGATCGTGCCGGCTTGACAGCCGCCCATGGCGCTACTTTTCCACGAACGCCTTTTCGATCACATACTCGCCCGGCGTGTTGCTGCTGCCCTCGGTGAAGCCGCGGCCGTCCAGCAGCTTCACCATGTCGGCCAGGAAGTCTGGGCTGCCGCACAGCATCACCCGGTCTCCGGCGGGGTCCAGGGGGGGCAGGCCCAAGTCAGTGGTCAGCTTGCCCGTCTCCAGCCCGGTGGTGATCCGGCCCTGGTTGCGGAACGGCTCGCGCGTCACCGTCGGATAATACAGCAGCTTGCCGGCCACGACCTCGCCGAGCAGCTCGTCGCCGGGCAGGCGGGACACGATCTCCTCGCCATAGGCCAGCTCCGCCACCTCGCGCGCGCCGTGCACCAGGATGATACGCTCGAACCGGTCGTAAACGTCGGGGTCGCGGATGATACTGGCGAACGGGGCCAGGCCGGTGCCGGTGCCGAGCAAGTAGAGGTTGCGGCCCGGCGTCAGGCTGTCCTGCACCAGGGTGCCGACCGCCTTGCGCCCGACCAGCACTTGGCTGCCTTCCTGGATCAGTTGCAGCCGGCTGGTCAGCGGGCCGTCCGGCACCTTGATGGAGAAGAACTCCAACTGCTCGTCGTAGTGCGGGCTGGCCATGCTGTAGGCGCGCAGCAAGGGTTTCCCGTCCACCTGCAGGCCGATCATGGTGAACTGCCCCGACAGGAAGCGAAACGCCGGGTCGCGGGTGGTAGTGAAGCTGAACAGCGTGGGCGTCCAGTGGCGGACGCCGGTGACGATCTCGTGCAGCAGGTTGGACATGGGGGCCTGTGTGCGATGGGGATGCGCGGACGGGCTTAAGCCTGACATCGCGCCGGTTGGCAAATCGGTAGGGATGTGGCGACGCGGACGGCAGCGTCCAGGCGGGGCGACCTATTCTGTATGCAGCCGGGTCTCTGTCAGGATTAGCCAAGAAGCTGTGCTGCGCCTGGCTTCCGACACAGGGGCGGCCTACGTGGGCGGACGCGGACAAGGAAATGAACGGTGCGGATGCTCTAGCTTGGGATTGGCATGTGCGTGGCCGGGGCTGCTCACGCCCAATCCGCGGACGCGCCGCTGGTCGCCGCGAACGATAGCTGGGTTTACCAGGGAACGGTCGAGAAGGGCACTGGCTGGCAGCAGGACCGTTCCGAGGCGACGGTGGTGCGGGTGGGGCCGTCCTCGATCCTGCTGAGCAAGCGCCCGGCTGGTTCCCGCCTGCCGCCCACCGAGCAGATGCTGGGCGCGGACTGGAGCCGGATCCGCAGCGTGGACGGGCATGAGACCGTGGTGAACCGACCGCTGTCGTTCCCGCTCCGCGTCGGCCGGAACTGGGTCATCGAGTACACCGAGACCAACCCGAACCGCCAGCACGCCAGCGAGCACTTCCGCAGCGCCTACCGGGTGATGGGATGGGAGGACGTGACCGTTCCCGCCGGCACCTTCCACGCCATCAAGATCGAGGCGGAGGGCGAGTGGCAGGCTGCACTTGCCCCGGCCCTCTCCGCTGCCAGCGGCAGCCGCGTTGACGCCCAGGGCAGCACGGTGGTGGTGCAAACCAACCGGACCACCCCGCGCACGGTCAGCGGGCGCACCTACAAGGCATTCTGGTACGTGCCGGCGGTCAAGCGGTGGGTAAAGTCCGTCGAGGAGTACTACGATGGCAACGGCGTGTGGAACGAGCGCTACACCGACGAGCTTGAGTCCTACAAGGTCGCAAGCTGAGCCTCAGCCCCGCTGCGCCGCGGTTCAGAGTGCGGCGGCAGCGCACCAGAATCGAGAAACTTCAGGCGCTAACGGTTACGGTGCGGCGCAGCGCATACGATCCGCAGCGCGCCCTCCAACTCCTCCGCCTTGGGTCGCAGCGGCCGGATGCTGCATTCCGGGACGGGCAGGAGGACGCGATCCGCCATGTCGTCGAGGGCCGCGGGCGGCTGCTGGTGGTGCAGAAGACCGGATGGGGCAAGAGCTTCGTCTATTTCATCGCCGCCAAGCTGCTGCGTGAGGCCGGAGCCGGGCCGGCGCTGCTGGTGTCCCCGCTGCTCGCCCTGATGCGGAACCAGGTTGCGGCGGCCGAGCGGCTGGGGCTGCGGGCGGAAACGCTCAACTCGGGCAACAAGGCCGACTGGCCGGGGATCGTCGAGCGGATCGGGGCGGGCGAGGTGGACATCCTGCTGTTCCACCCGAAGCAGCTTGCCAGCGTCCGCTTTGCCAACACTGTCCTGGCGCCCATCGCCGGGCGGGTGTCGCTGCTGGTGGTGGACGAGGCGCATTGCGTGTCCGACTGGGGGCACGACTTCGTCCCGGAATACCGCATCGTCCAGCGCACCGCACGCAGCCTGCCGGCCAACCTGCGCCTGCTGGCCACCACGGCCACGGCCAACAATCGGGTGATGGAGGACCTGACGGACATCCTCGGCCCCAACCTGAAGGTGGTCCGCGGCGACCTGAACCGCCCGTCCCTGACGTTGCAGACCATCAGCCTGCCCGGCCAGGCCGAGCGGCTGGCCTGGCTGGCGGAGCAGCTTGCGGCGCTGCCGGGCCATGGCATCGTGTACACGCTGACCGTGCACGATGCGGAGCAGGTGGCGGGATGGCTGCGGACCCGCGGCATCGCTGCCGAAGCCTACACCAGCCGGTCCGGCGGGCGGGAGGGCCTGGAGCAGGCGCTGCTCGACAACCAGGTGAAGGTGCTGGTGGCGACCACGGCGCTCGGCATGGGCTTCGACAAGCCGGACCTGGCGTTCGTCATCCATTACCAGATGCCCGGGTCGGTCGTGGCGTACTACCAGCAGGTCGGGCGTGCGGGCCGGGCGGTGGCGTCGGCCTATGGCGTCCTGCTGAGCGGCGACGAGGAGGACGACATCGTGGACTGGTTCATCGACACCCCATTCCCCACGCGGGAGGAGGTCGATGCGGTGCTGCAGGCGCTGGACGACGCACCGGGCGGCCTGACGACGCCGGGCATCCTGGGCCGGGTGAACCTGAGCTGGCATCGGTTGGACAAGGCGCTCACCCTGATGTCGCTGGAGGCCCCGGCGCCGATCGTCAAGCAGGATGGCCGGTGGCGGCTCACCGCGGCCGACCTCGCCGAGAGCTTCTGGGGGCGTGCGGACCGGCTGACCCGGCTGCGGCGCGAGGAACAGCAGCAGATGCGCGAGTACGTCGCCCTGCCATTCGGCCAGCACATGCGGTTCCTGATCGAGGCGCTGGACGGGGACGGCGCCACCGCCAGCAGCCCAGGCCTGCCGCCGCTGCGCACCGGCGTGGACCCCTTGCTGGCCCGGGACGCCGCGGCCTACTTGCGGCGCGGCAGCCTGGTCATCGACCCCCGCCGGCAATGGCCCGCCGACGGCTTGCCCGGCTATGGCGTGAAGGGCAACATCGCCGCCGCGGGGCAGGCGCAGTCCGGCCGGGCGCTCTGCACCTGGGGCGATGCAGGGTGGGGGCAGCAGGTGCGCGACGGCAAGTACCGGCACGAGCACTTCTCCGAGGAGCTTATGCTCGCCTGCGAGGGAATGATGAACGAGTGGAACCCCCTCCCTGCCCCAGCCTGGGTGACATGCATCCCGTCGCACCGGCATCCCGGCCTGGTCTCGGACTTGGCGCGGCGCCTGGCGGCGAGGCTGCGCCTGCCCTTCCATGGCATCCTGCTGAGTGCGGGGGAACGGGCCGAGCAGAAAGGCATGGAGAACAGCGCCCACCGGGTGCGCAACCTCGATGGCGCATTCGGGCTGCGTGACGGCCCGGTCCCGTCCGGTCCGGTGCTGCTGGTGGACGACATGGTGGACTCGCGCTGGACGCTGACCGTCGCCGCCTGGCTACTGCAACGCGGCGGCAGCGGTGCGGTCTGGCCCATGGTGCTGGCGGCGGCGGGGCAGGCCGGATGACCCCGGCGCTGTCTCCGAACACCCGGGCTACCCTGCTGCTGACAGCGCCGTTGCTGGCCGGGCGCGGCAGCCCGGCGCCGGACCTTCTCACGCCCGGCGAGTACAAGCGGCTGGCCCGGCACCTGCGCGGCGTGCAGCAGCAGCCGGCGGACCTGCTGGCGCCCGGAGCCGGGGCGTTGATCCGTGACTGCCAGGATGCGGTCCAGGCCGTGGCCGTGCAGGATGGGCGCCTGCTGCGCCTGCTGGATCGCGGCTTCCTGCTGAGCCAGGCCGTCGAGCGCTGGCAGGCCCGGGCCATCTGGGTGGTCAGCCGTGCCGACGCCGAGTACCCAGGCCGCCTGGACCGGTTAAAGGAGAATGGTCCTGCCGTCCTGTACGGCGTCGGCGATGCGGCGCTGCTGGACACCGGAGGGCTGGCCGTCGTCGGATCTCGGGATGCAGACGAGACGCTGCTTGCCTATGCGTCCGGTGTCGGCCGCCTATGCGCGGAGTCCGGGCAAACGGTGGTGTCTGGCGGCGCAAAGGGCATCGACCAAGCCGCCATGCGCGGTGGGCTGGACGCTGGGGGCAGCGCCGCCGGGGTGTTGGCGAACGGGCTGGACCGGGCTGTGCTGGACCGGGACAGCCGCGACCTGCTGCGCGCCGGACGACTCGTGCTGGTCTCGCCGTACGACCCGGCGGCCGGGTTCAACATCGGCCACGCCATGCAGCGCAACAAGGCCGTCTATGCGCTGGCGGTGGCGGCGCTCGTCGTGTCCGCCGACTTCGAGCGGGGCGGAACATGGGCCGGCGCGGTCGAGCAGTTGGATAAGCTGCACCTGGCGCCAGTCTATGTGCGCCGGGCGGCGGGCGAGAAGGCGCTGGATGCCCTTTGCCGGAAGGGTGCGCTCGCCTGGCCTGACCCAGCCAATGCGGCCGCGTTGCAGGCAGCGCTTACCGCACCAGGCCTGCGGGAGCTGCATCCTGTCCCGGCAGTGGACGCCGATGTGCCCGGCCTGGATGAGACTTCGGGCGGCACGCAGTCCGACCTGTTCGGCCGCTAGGCTCGCGCCTAGCTTACCTGCGCGACCAGCCTACCTGACTTGGGGGGAGCCGCTTGCTGGCTTCGTCGCTGGAACCGGAACAGGTTTGTTACCTTTTAAGATGCGCTCGCCGGCGTCAAAGGGCGTTATCCAGGAACGCGGGGCGTTGCGCCCCTGTTTCAAGAGGAGGTTGTCTTGAAGAGCTTGGCTATCGTTGGATGCATCATGGCGCTGTGCACGGGCCAGGTGTCCGCAGCGTCAACCGTTCCCCCCCCGGCGCCGGCAGCGAGCGGCATCGTCCAGGTTTCGGGAGGCTGCGGTCTCTATGGGTTCCGCGACTACTATGGCTACTGCCGGCCGCGCCGGGTCTTTGTTGCGCGGCCTCGCTACTATGGCTGCCCGTTCCGCTTCCACCCGACGCCGTATGGATGCCGGCCGAACTACTGAACCGCATCATCGGGCGGAGGGATGCCGGTCCAGCGGTGTGGCCCTGGCATCCCTCTCGTGGTATGGATTGGCAGGAGCCGGGTTAGCACAGTGGTAGTGCAGCGGTTTTGTAAACCGAAGGTCGCGGGTTCAAATCCTGCACCCGGCACCACCTCCTGCACCTTCCACCAGCGGGAAGTGGCACCGCACCAGCCGTCCCTCCACCTCCCGCAGCATCGGCGCCTCCACTACGCACCGCGGCTGCACCTGCGGGCAGCGGGTGTGGAATCGGCAGCCGGATGGGGGATGCACCGGGCTGGGCGCCTCGCCCTGCAGCACCACCCGGGCGCGGCGCCGGGCCGGGTCCACGGCCGGGTTGGTGGACAGCAGCGCCGCCGTATAGGGATGCGTCGGCGCCGCGAACAGCAGGGAGGTCGGGCCGTGCTCCACCACCTGGCCCAAGTACATCACCACCGTGCCAGCCGTGATGCGCCGGATGACGCCCAGGTTGTGGCTGGACACCAGCAGGGTCAGGCGCATCTCCCCCTGCAGGTCCAGCAGCAGGTTCAGCAGATCGCCCTGCACGGACACGTCCAGCCCGGCCGTCGGCTCGTCCGCCACCAGCAACTCCGGACGCAGCACCAGGGCGCGGGCCACCGCCACCCGCCGGGCTTGGCCGCCGCTGACTTGGTGCGGGTACTTGTCCAGCAACTCCGCAGGCAGGCCTAGCCGGCGCATCAGGACCTCAATCGCCGCCCACGCCTCCGCCTGTGGCAGCCCATGGATGGCGGCAGGCTCGGCCAGCAGACGGCGCATGGTCATGCGTGGGGACAGGGACCCGGCGGCGTCCTGCAACAGCATCCCCATCCGGCGCCGGAACGCCAGCCGGCCGCGGGCCAGCAGCGCCGGCAGCGGCTCGCCCCCGACCAGCACCGCCCCGGCCGTGGGCGCCTGCAAGCCCAGCAGCACCCGGCATAGCGTCGTCTTGCCCGACCCGCTCTCCCCGACCAGCCCCGTCACCGCGCCGCGCGGCAGGGCCAGGCTGACCCCCGCCAGCGCCCCGACGCCGCCGGGGAACATGACGGCCACGTCCCGGAGTTCCGCCGCAGGGGTCATACTGCCCTCGGTCATGCCGCCTTCCAGCACGCGGCGGCGCGGTCCGGCCCCACCGGCCGAAGCGGTTGCGGCTCCGCCCGGCAGCGTGCCTCGGCCGCCGGACAGCGTGGAGCGAAGATGCAGCCGATGGGCGCATCCACCGGGTTCGGCACGTCGCCGGGGATGGAACGCAGGCGGCCGGCGCCGTCCTCCTCGATCTCGCAGGCCAGCAAGGCCGCCGTATAGGGATGGGCCGGTGCGGAGCAGACCGCGGCGGCCGGCCCGGTCTCCACCACCAGGCCGCCATACATGACGGCGATGTCGTCACAAAGCTGCGCCACCAGGCCCAGGTGGTGCGAGATGAACAGCACCGACCCGGCCAGCTCCGCCCGCAGGCCGCGGAACAGGTCGATGATCCCGGCCTCCACCGTCGCGTCCAGCGCCGTCGTCGGCTCGTCGGCCAGCAGCAGGTCCGGCTGCGCCAGCAGGGCCATGGCGATCATCACCCGCTGCCGCATCCCGCCGGACAGCTCGTGCGGGTAGGCGTGCAGCCGCCGGGCCGGGTCGGCGATCTCCACGCGGCGCAGCGCCGCCTCCGCCCCGGCGCGGCGGGCCGAGCGGGACAGGCCAGGTCGGCGGCGGCGCAGCACGTCGGTCAGGTGCGTGCCAACGGTGAACAGCGGGTTCAGCGCCGTCGCCGGGTCCTGGAAGATCATGGCGATGCGCCGGCCGCGCCACCGGTCCAGCGCGGCCTCGTCCAGCGCCAGCAGGTCGGCGCCGTCCATCACCGCCCGGCCGGACAGCCGCGTGACGTTGCCCGGCAGCAGGCGCAGCAGGCACAGGGCTAGGGTGCTCTTGCCGGACCCGCTCTCGCCGACGACGCCGACGATGCGGCTCTGCCCGATGGTGAGCGACACGCCGCGCAGGATGTGCGCCGTGCCGCGGGGGGTGCGGGCGTCCAGTTCCAGTCTCTCGATCCGCAGCAGGTCCGTCACGGTCGCCTGGCCCGGGGATCGACGGCGTCGCGCAACGCCTCCCCGAACAGCGTGAAGCCCAGCGTGGCGACAGCCAGCGCGAGGGAGGCGACCAGGACCGGCAAGGCGCTGTCCGACAAGTAAGAATAGCCGTCGTAGATCAGCGTCCCCCAGCTCGCCAGCGGCGGGCGGACGCCCAGGCCGATGAAGCTCAGCCCGGCCTCGATGGTGATGACCACAGGGATCTCGATGCTGGCCAGCACGATCAGCGGCCCCGCGATGTTGGGCAGCACATGCGACCATGCGATGCGCCATGGACCCGCGCCCAGGATGCGCTCGGCCTCCAGGAACGGCGCGGCGCGCAACGTCAGCACCTGCGCCCGCGCCACCCGGCCGAACTGCGGCACGAGGGTCACGGCGACAATGCCGACCAGGTGCGCGTTGCTGGGGCCGAATACCGCCACCACCGCGAGCGCCAGCACCAGCGACGGAAAGGAGGCAACGATGTCGAACAGGATCAGCACCAGCCGCTCCCACCCTACTGGGACCGACGCTGCCAGCACGCCCAGCCCGGTGCCAACGACGGCAGCCAGGGCGATGGAGGACAGCGACACCGTCATCGCCACCGTCGCCCCATGCAGCAGCCGGCTGAGCAGGTCCCGCCCCAACTGGTCGGTGCCCAGCAGGTGCGCCCGGGACAGCCCGGCGAACCGCTCCAGGATGCTCAACTGGTCGGGGTCGTAGGGCGCGATCCAGGGGGCGAACACGGCGGCGAACACGACGCCTCCGACGATCGCCGCACCCAGCAGCCCGGCCGGTGTCGCCACGACCCGGCGCATCAGCGCCGCTGCCGCAGCCGTGGGTCGATGGCGCCATAGGCGAGATCGACCAGCAGGTTGGCCCCGGCGAACAGCAGGACCACCACCAGCACCGCGCCTTGCAGCACCGGGTAGTTCCGCACATTGATGGCGTCCAGCACCAGCCGCCCCAGGCCCGGGCGGCTGAACACCAGCTCCACCAGCACCGCCCCGCCCAGCAGCCGGCCGACGCCCAGCCCCAGGACGGCCAGCAGCGGGACGCAGGCGTTCTTCAGCGCATACTTCAGGATGATCGTCCGGCGCGGCAGGCCATAAGCGCGGGAGGTGCGGATGTACGGCTCCGCCAGCACTTCCAGCATGGAGGTCCGCACCAGCCGCGCGATGTAGCCGATCCAGCCGACCGACAGCGCCACGGTGGGCAGCACCAGCCGCCGCGCCTGGTCCAGCAGGTCGTCGGCCCGGCCCGTGCCCAGCACCGGCAGCCAGTCCAGCCAGACGGAGAACACCAGCAGCAGCAGGATGGCGATCACGAAGCTGGGTACCGCGATCAGCGCCACCGACACGCCGGCCAGCACGCTGTCGAGCACGGACCCTGGCCGTGTCGCCGCGAGACACCCAAGCGGCACGCCCAGCAGGACCGCCAGGGCGATACTGCTGAACGTCAGGACCACGGTGTAGGGCAGCACGGCGCCGATGGCCGCCGACACCTTGCGCCCGCTGACGACATCGGTGCCCAGGTCGCCCGTCAGCACATGGGCGAAGAAGCGCCACAGCCGGATGGGCACCGGCTGGTCCAGGCCCATCTCGGCCACGAAGCGCCGGGCATACTCGGGGCTGGCCTGCGGTCCCAGCAGCGCCGCCGCCGGGTCGCCGGGCACCAGCACCGTCAGCAGGAACAGCAGCAGCATGGCGCCGAACACGATCAGGGCCGTGGTGAGCAGACGGCTTGCAACGTAACGGACGACGCTTGCTGCACCCTCTCCCTCAGGGCTGGGGTCAGGGAGGCGGGCCGACTCATCCGATGCAGCGACCGGCTCCCCAAGGGGCGGGTCCTGCCTCTGCGGCAAGCCGCCCTCACCCCGGCCCTCTCCAGGAGGGAGAAGCGAAGCGTCGGTCATCAAACCGGCGCGAAGCGGTCCATCGCCCAGTCGATGCCGCTGGGCAGCAGCGCCGGGCGCAGCCAGTCGCGATGGATGAAGATGCCGACGTCGTAGGTCAGCCACACGAACGCATCGCTCGCCTCCATCAGCTTCTGCGCCTGGATGAACAGCGCCGCCCGCTTGCCGTCGTCCAGCTCCGCCGATCCTTGATCCAGCAGGGCGTCGAACTCCGGGCTGGACCACCGCTGCCAATTCCAATCGCCGATCTGCCCGGTCGTGAACCACTGCGCCAGGAAATTGGGGTCCAGCTTGCCGTTGAACCGGATGATGAACAGGTCCAGCCCCTTGCCCACCTCCCCTTTGCCAGCCGAGAAAAAGCTGCCGGCGTCCTGCGCGTCCACCTCCAGCGTGATCCCCACGTCGCGCAGCAGCGCCTGCGCCACCAGGGCCATCGTCTGGTAAACCGGCTGGTTCTGCACCAGGATACGCACCTTGAACCCGGCGCCTTGCCCGGCCTCGGCCAGCAGGCGCTTCGCCTCGGCCACGTTGCGCTTCACCACAGGGGCGTCCGGCCAGTAACCCACCACCTGCGGCATGATCAGCGCGTTGGCCCGCGGCGCACGGCCGTTGAACCCGGCCAGCAGCATCTGGTCCACGTCCAGCGCCAGTCGGACCGCGCGCCGCACCCGCGGGTCGTTGAACGGCGGCTTCTCCACGTTCATGCCCAGCCAGATGTTGGCGATGCCGGGCTGCTCGATCACCTGCAGGCCCGCCACGCGCCGCAGCGCCTCGGCCTGTGACGGCGGCAGCGACGCGAAATCCAGGTCGCCGGAGCGCAGGCCCAGCTCGGTCGTCTTGGGGTCCGGCACGTAGCGCACCGCAACCTCCTCGAACCCGGCTGGCACCCCGGCATAGGCGGGGTTGCGGCGCATCACCACCTGGCGCTGCTGTTCGAACGCCGTGACCATCAGGGGGCCGCTGCCGACCGGGCGAGTGTTGTGCTCCACCCCGCGCTGCTCCACCGCGCGGCGGCACAGGATGCTGCCGGCCACGTCGCCCAGCGCGATGGTGAACAGCCCGGCGCGCGGCCGGTCCATCACGATCCGACCGCGCAGGCGGTCCAGCACTTGGACCTCCTTTAGATTGGCCCACTCGCCCCGGTACGGGCTTTCCTTGCCCTGGGGGTCCGGATGGATGAAGCGCTCGTAGGAGAACTTCACGTCATCGGCCGTCACCTCGCCGAAGCCGTCGTTGAACATCTGGCCGGGCTTGAGGGTGAAGTCGATGGTGGTGGGCGAGGTCTGCGTCAGCTCCGCCGCGGCATCACGCACCAGCTCGCCATTGCCCCCCGGCGCGACCGTCACCAGGCGCTGGGTGATGGTGCGGACGATGTTGCCGTCCTGCAGGCCCGTGCGGAAGGCGGGGTCCAGCACCTCCAGGTCGCGGTCAACGCGGACGGAGATAGCGGACTTGGCGGTGCCTGCCTGGGCCTGCGCGGACCGGCCCGGCAAGGCGGCCAGGGCGGCGGCGCCCAGGATGGCGTGGCGGCGCAGCATCGGCATGGCGAGGTCCTGACTGTTGGCGCAACCATGTGGCCCCATCCACCCCGGCAGGTCGAGACCCCCATGCGGCTTCAGGTCAGCTGGATGGTCAGTTGAAGGTCTTTGCTGCGATGCCGGACCGTGAACGCCGGCATGTTCCATCTGGGCGACCCGCTGCGCCGATTGAACAGATTGGCGTCCCTCCCGAGGGGATGGCACCGCAGCTAAACGGCCCGGATGGCTGCCGCAATCGCGACGCTGAACGGCGGCACCTCGACCCGATATCCCCCGCAATGTACCAGCACGTCCGCGACGCCGGCTGACCGGCCCGCTTGAGTGTCCCAAAACGTCGCGCGATAGTCGCCTGGCGCCAGCCCCTGCAGGGTGACGCCCGCCGCCCGGCACGGTGCCGGGTCCACCCGGCCATCACCTAGCAGCGGCCCCGTCCGCAACAGGAACAGCACCGCCTGCCGCGCGTCGCCGCACGCGAAGCACGCCACGTCAGGGTCGCTAACCACGGCATCCATCGGGCGCCGATCGAAGCGCAGCCAGTCCACCAGCGGCAAGAAGTCCGCCAGCCCCCGCTGCGTCCGCCGCATCCCCGGCGTCAGCGTGTGCGGCGACCGGTTCGGCCAGCGCATCCCGCCCCCAGCGCCGCCAGACGCCAGGTGCGCCCATTGCAGGTGACAGAAGTACTCGTCGTCGAACCCCTCCTCCAGCACCCGCTTATGGTCCTTGAAGGTATGGATCGGCCCGTGCTCGCTGTCGAAGAACGGGCGCTGGTCCTCAATCTCCGCCAGCGCCTCCCGCACCAGGGTGCCCACCGCCAGCGCCGGGGCGACGGTGTCGGAGGGGTAGTCGATGGTGCCCTCCTCGTAGAAATGGTTGTTGGCAAAATCCAACGCCGGGTGGCGGAACACCGGCTCGTTCAGCCAGGGCTTCCAGTGCAGCTCCGGCCCGAACACCGAAACGCATTGCAGGTGCGCCCGGCCATGCGCCCGCAGTTCCACGTCACGCAGGAACGGGCCGACGTCGCCGATCAAGTCCTCGAAGCAGCCGGGGCGGTCCTCGCCCTGGACGGGGTGCATCTCGTTCCACAGGTCCCAGGCGAACAGCGTGCCGGTGCCGCTCCAGCGCTCGGCGGCGAAGCGCAGCCGGGCTTTTATCAACTGGCGCACCTCCGGATGCACCATCAGGCTGGTGCGGGCGTCGCAGGGGCCGCCATTGGCGGAGTTGTAGGGGTGAAGGTCCCAGCGAACCCACTGGAAGAAAGTGTCCAGCGGCGTCAGCAGGATGCGCAGGCCGGCCTCCCCGCAGAGCCGGAACAGGTCATCCCATAACTGCACCAGCACAGGGTTGAAGGTGCCGGCGGGCTGCTCGAAGAAGTGGCCGCCGAACTCGGCATACTCCAGCATGAAGCGCAGGCAGGTGACGCCGCTGCCGGCCAGGTAGGCCAGGTGCCGGGCCACGCTGTCCAGGTCGCGCCGGTGCAGCAGGCCCGCGAACTCCACCCAGCTTATCGAGTCGTTCTGGCCGATGGGCGTCCAGGGCTGGCCGTCGTCGGTTTGAAAGTAAGGCACGCCAGGCGCACGCTGAACCCAAGGCAGCATCCAGCTTACCGAGCCTGCGCCACGCGCAATGCGTTGGTCGTGCCGGGCTGGTTGAAGGGCACGCCCGCCGTGACCACGACCTCGTCGCCGGGCTGCGCGAAGCCCTCGCTGCGGGCGATGCGGGTGGCGCGGGACACGGTTTCGGTCATGGTGTGCGTCTCCGCCGTAACCACCGCGTGGACGCCCCATACCACGGCCAGGCGGCGCGCGGTGGCGAGGTTGCTCGTCAGGCCCAGCACCGGGCAGCTCGGGCGTTCGCGGGCCACGCGCAGGGCGGTGCTGCCGCCCTCAGTGAAGGCGGCGATCACGGCAGCCCCGATGGTCTGCGCCACCTGCCGGGCAGCGGCGGCAATGGCGGAGGGCGGGCTGCGCTCCGGCGGCAGGCGGCTGCTCTCGATGATGGCGCGCCAGCCAGGGTCGCGCTCCACGCGTTCCACGATGCGGTCCATAATGTTGACAGCCTCGTAGGGGAACTGCCCGGCCGCCGTCTCCGCGCTCAGCATCACCGCGTCTGCGCCGTCGAACACTGCCGTCGCCACGTCGGACGCCTCGGCGCGGGTGGGGGCCGGGGCGGTGATCATGCTCTCGAGCATTTGGGTGGCCACCACGACGGGGATGCCGCGCTCCCGCGCCGCGCGGATGATGCGCTTCTGCGCCAGCGGCACCTCCTCCGGCGGCAGCTCCACGCCGAGGTCGCCGCGGGCCACCATGACGGCGTCGGATAGGGCGAGGATTTCGTCCATGTTGTCCAGGGCCTGCGGCTTTTCCATCTTGGTCATGATCCAGGCGCGGCCGGCGGCGATGTTCCTGGCCTCCGCCACGTCCTCCGCCCGCTGCACGAAGCTCAGGCCGATGTAATCGACCTCGTGCAGCAGGGCGAAGTCCAGGTCCAGCCGGTCCTTCTCGGTCAGCGCCGGGATCGGCAGCGCCACGTCGGGCACGTTGACGCCCTTGCGGTCGGACAGCGCGCCGCCGACCATGACCTCGCATTCAAGATGGTCCCCCCGCACCCGGTCCACCCGCAGGCGCAGCTTGCCGTCGTCCAGCAGCAGGCTGGTGCCAATGCCGGCGGCGGCGATGATCTCCGGGTGCGGCAACTGCACACGGCGGCTGTTGCCGGGCACGGGGGACAGGTCGAGGCGGAACTCCTGCCCGGTCTGCAGCGCCACGCGCCCGCCCTGGAACCGGCCGACCCGCAGCTTCGGCCCCTGCACGTCGGCCAGGATGCCGATGGGGCGGCCTGTATGCTCCTCCAGGGCGCGGATCATGGTGATGCGGGCCAGGTGGTCCTCATGCGCGCCGTGGCTGAAGTTCAGGCGGAACACATCGGCGCCGCCGTTGAACAGGCGGGACAGCACCTCGGCCGAGCTGCTGGCCGGGCCGAGCGTGGCGATGATCTTCGTGCGCCGGCGGCGGCGCATCTTCACGCGGAGGGCCATGGGGGAGTCCTTTTGAGCGGTCAGAGGGGCCAAGCGATCAGGATGGCGCGCAGGTCATTGATGTCGGCCAGAGTCGGGAATGCCAGAGTCGGGGATATTCGGACCAGGTCGCCCAGGCGTCGGATATTGCCCGCACTGCCGTGCGCGCCCATTGGTCGTCCCAACTCATCCCGCCTCCCCACTCCGGGTCACTATGCGGCGGAGCCTGCGGATGATCCAGGCCCCACCTGTTCAGGTGATAGCGCGGCTTCGGAAACCGCTCCCGACCTGAAGCCGCCCCTGCATCCGTGGCCGAGCCTTCTGCCTGAAGCCGCGATTGCGGAGGTGCCGCTTACTTGGCGTCCGCCACCTTGCGGACCAGGTCGGCGCTCATCGGCAGGTCCAGGTTGACCCCGCCCGGCTGGAGCGGCGACGTGAACCAGCGGTCGTAGAGCGTCTTGAACTGCCCACTTCCCATCACCTCGTGCAGCCCGCGGGTGGCCGCCGCCCGGAAGGTATCGTTGCCCTGCCGCACCATGATGCCATACTTCCGGGCGCCCAGGCCGCTGTCGAAGGTCCGGTAGTCGCCTGGGTGACCCGACTGCGCGATCAGCGTCCGCAGCAGCACGTCCGAGGGCACCATGGCGTCGGCGTCGCCCGCGGTCAGCATCCTGAAGCCTTCGGGCGTGTCCCGCGCCGGAATGACCGTGAGTCCCAGGTGCTGCGTGGCCTCCAGGTCGTTGACGGCCTGGATGTTCGATGACCCGGTCACCGCGATGACCCGCCTGCCCCGGAGGCCCGCGACATCCGTGATGGGCGAGCCGGCTGCCACCGCCAGTTGCGTCCTGCCATAGAAGATGGTGTCGAGGAAATCGACGGCGTCGTCCCGCCCGCTCGTCTCGGTCGTGAGGTCGCATTCCATGTCCGCCGTGCCATTCTCGATCATCGACATGCGGTTGGCCGGGCTGAGTGGTACGATCTCCACCCGGATCGGACCGATTCCGGCGTCCGTGCGGACCTGTTCGAGTACGCTGCGGCACAGGTCCAGCGAGAACCCCGTGATGACGCCCGCCGCATCGGCCGAGGCAAACGGGAACACGTCCGTCCGCGCGCCGACCACGACCTTGCCGCTGCTGCGCATGCGTGCGGTCGTGTCGGTGTCGGAGGTGGACAGCCGCGGCGTCTGGGCCAGCAGCGCCGCGAACGGCGCCGTCTGCTCCTGTGACCGGCTCGGCCCGATGAGGCCGTCGGCGACCCCGAGATAGGCCAGCCCGACCAAGGCAGTCACGGTGAACCCCGTCACGAACACGGCGCTGCCCCCGCGTTGCCCGGCGACGGCCATGGCGCCGACCACCTGCGTGACGAGTGCGAGGGCGACGAGCCCCACCCATTGCGGGACGTTGCCAGCCGCCCGGCCGAGCGTCAGACGGTCTGTGCGCGCATTGGTCAGCTCATCGACACGGTTGAGCAGGGCGCTCTTGAGCACGTCGGACGCGCCAGGCTGCTGGATGAAGCCGGTCGTGATCAGGTTGAGCGAGAAGGCCGGCCCGGTGCCGGGCGCCTCGCCGGCGCCGCGCTGGCTCAGCCAGTCGCGCTCGGTGGTGGTGACCACTTGGAGGTATTCGATCATGGCCTCGCGGACGGCGTAGGCCCGCGGGCCAATCCCGGTGGTGAAGTTGAGGATGGAACGGGCGGCGCTCACCTCGCGCTGCGCGGCGAGGCGAAGGCCGCCGCCGCGCGCGGTGATCTCGGCCGAGCTGAAGCCGATGAACAGGCCGAACAGGATGCTGATCGCGCCGATCATCGGCGGCGGCATGGTGCCGTGCTTCTTCACCAGGGCGCCGACGCTGGGGCGCGTGCTGATGAAGAAGGCACCTGCCGCGCCCACGACGACCAGCAGCATGAGAAGCAGGAACAGGGTCGTCGTCATGAGGGGTCCTATCCGGGCAAGGATTGTTCCTGAAGCAAGACCAAGGCCACCGGAACGATCACGCCATCTGCGACTTGCCCTGACCCCCTGCACTGCCGCACCCGATCAGGCGCCGTCGTGCCTCGACGAGGAGGGCCGCTTCCGACCAGAAGCGGTCCTCCGCAGCCACGGCCCGACCATCCGGGGCCTGGCCATCCGGGATTGGCCGATGCCGCACCGTCCGCCTTAGACGAGCAGCACGTCAGAGCGGCTAGTCGCTGAAGACTCCCTCGAGGCAGCAGCAATCTCTTGCGCACAAGCCCACGCGGTGGTCAGAGAGCGTCGCACCAACCCGGATCACCTTACATGAGCGACACCTCCACCCCCGCCCTACCCGAACCAGCGCGCCGCTTCGGCGCTCCCCGCCAGAAGGTCCCCCCGTTCGCGCGCTATAAAGGCACCTCGGCCTGGAAGAAGAATCCCCGCGGCGCGCGCGAGTACGCACGGTTCCGCGCCGCGGCAAATCGGATCAACCGAAGCCCGGCAGTAACTGGGGCAAAACCCCGGGCACGCAGTTGCAGCAGAACAAAGGTCAGAGTGGGTCGGTAACTCTACCACCCTGAATCTATGCGGCTTTCTTCGTTCTTTTAGTGATATAGATTGGAAGGCGGTTCGTCTTTGCCCGGGGATTTGCCCCAGTTACGCCCGGCAACGCCAACCCCCTGATCCCCGGGGGATGGCGTGGCTGCGCCGGCCACTCCATCTATGCGGCACAGCCAGAGTAAGGACCCACCATGCCGATCCCCGAGATGGACCCAGCGACTCAGACCGAGCTTGAGGCCGCCGCCTTCCGCCGCTTGCTCTCCCACCTACGGGAGCGGGCGGACGTACAGAACATCGACCTGATGACCTTGGCCGGATTCTGCCGCAACTGCCTGTCCCGCTGGTACCGCGAGGAGGCCGACGCCCGCGGCCTGCCGCTGACCGACCCCGATGCGCGGGAGATCGTGTACGGCATGCCCTACAAGCAGTGGCAGGCCCTGCACCAGAAGGAGGCGACGGCGGAGCAGAAGGCAGCGCTCGCAGCGTCCAGCCCGGGGCACTGACCCCCGGCTTATTGACGTGCGGCGAAGCGCCGGCTCGCTAGCCACGCCGCGCCAAGCGCCAGGGACACCAATGCCAGGATGACTGTCGCCAGCGCGTTCAGCTCCGGCGTGACCCCCAGCCGCAGGGCGGAGAACACCACCATCGGCAGCGTCGTGGCACCGGGCCCGGAGGTGAAGGTCGCCACCACCAGGTCGTCCAGCGACAGCGTGAACGCCAGCAGCCAGCCCGACAGCAGTGCCGGCGCCAGCAGCGGCAGCGTCACCAGCAGGAACGCCTTGGCGGGCGACGCGCCGAGGTCCATTGCCGCGTCCTCCAGTTCACTCCCTGCGTCGGCCAGCCGCGCCTCGATCACCACGGCGACGTAGGACAGGCTGACGGAGACATGGGCCAGGGTGATGGTCAGCGCCCCCCGCCCCTGCGGCCAGCCGAGCGTCTGCTCCATCTGCACGAACAGCAGCAGCAGCGACAGGCCGACCAGCACATCCGGCAGCACCAGCCGCGCCGACAGCAGCGCCGCGAACACCCCGCGCCCGGCAAAGCGCCCGAACCGCGCCAGTGCGACGCCCGCCCCAGTCCCCAGCACGACCGCCCCCGTCGCCGACAAGGCCGCGATCCGCAGCGACAATCCGGCGGCTGCGATCAGCTTGTCGTCCTGCCACAGCGCCGCATACCAACGCAGCGAGAAGCCGCCCAGCACCGTCGTCAGCCGCGACGGGTTGAAGCTGGTGGCGACCAGCAGCAGCACCGGCACATACAGGAACGCATAGCCCACCAGCAGGCACGCGGTCAGGAAACCGCCCCGCTTCATCCCATGGGCCTCATTGCCGTGCCCTCAGCACGACCATGGGAACCAGCAGCCCCAGCAGCAGCGCGTTGGCGACGGTCGCCGCCATGGGCCAGTCGCGGTTGCTGAAGAACTCGTTCCACAGCGCACGGCCGATGGTCTGCGCGCCGGGGCCGCCGAGCAGCTCCGGGATGACGTACTCGCCCACCGCCGGGATGAACACCAGCGCCAACCCGGCCAGGATGCCCGGCACGGACTGCGGCAGGGTGACGGTCAGGAAGGTGACCCAGGGCGTGGCACCGAGGTCCGCCGCCGCCTCCTCCAACGCCGGGTCGCGGCGGGACAGGCGGGCATACAGCGGCAGGATCATGAACGGCAGGTAGGCGTAGGTGACGCCGATGTACATGGCGGTATTGGTGTACAGCAGCCGGGCCGCCGGCAGGCCCAGGCTGGTCAGGGCCAGGTCGATCCAGCCGCCGTCGCGCAGAAGCCCGATCCAGGCGGTGATCCGCAGCAGGAACCCGGTCCAGAACGGCAGCATCACCAGCAGCAGCAGCAGGCTGCGCCAGCAGTCCGGCGCCCGGGCGATGGCGAGCGCCATGGGATAGCCGAGCAGCAGGCAGGCGACGGAGGACACGCCCGCCACCGCTAGGCTTTTCAGCCCAGCGTCGAGGTAGAAGCTGTCCTCGGTGAGCGCGGCGTAGTTGGCGGTGTCGGGGGAGGCCAGCAGCGGGGTGTAGGGCGGCACGCCGGGCACGCTGGTGGAGAACGACAGCGCGGCGACGATCATCACCGGCAGCGCCACCGACAGCAGCAACCAGGCCCAGATCGGCACCAGAACGAATAGCCGCTGCCTCATATCTGCCTGCCTCCTCCTCCTCCGGGCTTGGGCCGCGAAGCAGACCAAGGCCGGGGTGAGGGAGTCTTGCAGCGCCCACGGCAGCCCTTGGCAGAACGGCCCCCACGCTGGAGGAAGCAGCCCGCCCCCTCACCCGGAGGGAGAAGGAGAGGGAGAAGAAGCAGAGCCCTCATTCGGCCAGCAGCACGCAGGCGTCTGGCTGCCAGGACACCGCCACCGCGCTACCCGGCGCCAGCAGCCCGGCGCCGATACCGTCACCCAGCGGCTGCGACACCAGCAGCGTCGCGCCTCCCGGCAACCGCACGTGGTGGTCCACCACGCCGCCACGGTAGGCGCTGGCAGCCACAACCCCCGGCGCGCAGTTCACCCCTGCCCCGCCGCCGGACACGATCCGCAGCCGCTCCGGCCGCAGTGCCACATGCACCACATCCCCTGTACCACCCGGTGCCGGACCCGCCGCCTGCGCGGGTCCAATGCCGTCCAACTCAAGCTCCGCCGCCGGCCCAGCCACCCGCACCCGGGCGGCAAGGATATTGGCGGCCCCCATGAAAGCGGCGACGTAACAGTTGGCAGGGTGCTCATAGATCTCCGCTGGCGTGCCGACCTGCGCCAGCCGCCCGGCGTGTAGCAGCCCGATGCGGGTGGCCATCGACAGCGCCTCGTCCTGGTCGTGCGTCACCAGCACGAAGGTGGTGCCAGTCTCCCGCTGCACCCGCAGCAGTTCTAGCCTCGTTTGCTCACGCAGGCCGCGGTCCAGCGCCGACATCGGCTCGTCGAGCAGCAGCAGCCGCGGGCGGGGCGCGAGCGCACGGGCCAGGGCGACGCGCTGCCGCTGCCCGCCGGACAACGCATCCGGGCGGCGGGCCGCGAAGTCCCCCAGCCGAACCAAGTCCAGCAGCGCCGCCACCCGCTGCGCGGTCTCCGCCCGCCCAATCCCCTGGCGGCGCAGACCGAAGCCGATGTTGTCCGCCACGCTCATGTGCGGGAACAGCGCATAGGACTGGAACGTGGTGTTCACTGGCCGGCGGTGCGGCGGCAACCGGGTGATGTCCTGCCCGCCGAGCACGATCCGCCCCGCCTGCGGCTGCACGAAGCCGCCCAGTGCCCGCAGCAGGGTGGTCTTGCCGGACCCCGAGCCGCCCAGCAGCACGAACATCTCGCCTGCGGCAATCTGCAGGTCCAGCCGGTCCAGCGCCGTCGCCGGGCCGTAGCGCACAGTCAGGCCCTCGACCTCGACATCAGCCAAGCCCGTTGCCACCCCGCCCCAGCCGATCCCGCCCCGGCCCTATCCAGCCTTGAACCGCGCCCACATCCGGGTCCGCAGCCGGTCGGCCGCCTGGCTGGGCGCGCGCACGGTGAAGAATCGTGGTCTGCTGGTGTCGGGGAACACGTTGGGGTCGTCGCGCACGTCGGCGTTCACCATCGGCAGGCTCGCCGGCACGGCGTTGGGGTAGCGGACCTGGTTGGTGATCGCAGCCATAACGTCAGGCTGCAACAGAAAGTTGATGAACTGCATGGCCTCCGCCGGGTGCGGGGCGTCCTTGGGCACGGCCAGCATGTCAAAGGTCAGCTCGGCCAGCTCCTTCGGCGCCACGTAGCGGACCTCCTTCTGCCCGGCTTCCTTCGCGCGCACCGCGGCCTGGATCACGTCGCCGGAGTAGGTCATCGCCAGGCAGGTCTGCCCGCCCGCCAGCGCCTCCACCGCGCCGCCGCTGGCAAAGGTGCGGATGTAGGGGCGGATGGCCATGAGCGTTTTCTCGACGTCCGCCAGGTCCTTGGGGTCGGCGCTCTCGGGGTTGCGGCCGAGGTAATTCAGCACGCTGGGGATGGTGTCGATGGCGCTGTCCATCAGGCTGATGCCGCAAGGGGCGATGCGCTTGGCATTCTCCGGCTTCAGCAGCAGGTCCCAACTGTTCATGGGGGCATCGGGGGCCAGCGCCTTGATCTGCTCGGGGATGGTGCCCAGGCCGACCGTGCCCCACAGGTAGATCGCACCATACCGGTTTCCGGGGTCGCTGCTGGCGACGCGGGCCATCAGCTTGGGGTCCAGGTTGGACAGGTGCGGGATGTGCGCCTTGTCCAGCGGCAGCAGCGCCTTGGCCGCGATCAGGCGGCTGAACGTCGGCTCGGCGGTGGGCACGACGATGTCATAGCCGCTGCTGCCGGCGAGCAGCTTGCCCTCCAGGGTCTCCAGGCTGTCGTACACGTCGTACTGGACCTTGATGCCGGTCTCCGCCGTGAAGCGTTCCAGCACCTTGGGGTCGATGTAGTCGGTCCAGTTGTAAACGTTCAGCACGCGGTCCTGCGCGTGCGCGGCGCCCAGGCCCAGCAGCACCGCCGCCAACATCCCCAACAGCTTACCCATCAGCGCCGCCCTTCCTTCACGGGCCGGACCCTACCCAGCAGCGGCGGCGATTGAAAGTCCGCTTGATTGAAAGACCGCTTGATTGAAAGTCCGGGGTTAACCCCCAAGCTGCTAAACCATGTGCGGACGCTACCTGATCCAGACCTCACCCGACGAGATCCGCCGCGTGTTCGAAACCGTGAACGACACGCCCAATTGGCAGCCGACCTGGAATATGGCGCCCACCCAGAATGGCCCGGTTGTCCGCCGCCATCCTACGACCGGCGTGCGCAACCTGGACCTGCTGCGCTGGGGCCTGCTGCCGCACTGGGTGCGCGGCGATCCCAAGAAGACGCGCCAGCCGATCAACGCCCGGGCCGAGACGGTTGCTACCGCGCCGATGTTCCGCGATGCCTTCCGCGCCCGGCGCTGCATCGTCCCCATCGATGGCTTCTACGAGTGGCAGGTGCTGCCGGCCATATCCGGGCCTGGGGGCAAGCAGCCGCACGCTGTCGCCCGTGCGGACGGCGCGATCATGGCGCTAGCCGGGCTGTGGGAGGGCTGGCGCAGCCCGGAGGGCGAGGTCATCCGCAGCTACGCCGTGATCACCACCACCGCCATCGACGCCCTGGGCCACCTGCACGAGCGGATGCCCGTCGTGCTGGAGCCTGAGGATTGGGCGGCCTGGCTGGGCGAGGTGGAGGCGGACCCGGCGGCGCTGCTGCGGCCCTCATCGGCAGGATTCCGGGTGTGGCCGGTGTCCACCCGGGTCAACAGCGTGCGAAACAACGGGCCAGAGCTGATCGAGCCGTTGCAGCCGGCAGCGCCGATGCAGGTTGTGGAACCCGCTCCGGCCGATGCGGGGCTTTGACCGGGCCGTCACACACATCGCCGCGCTATGGAGATGGCTCCACGCTCCGGCCGGCCTGGCGCTCAAGCGCCTCTACCTGCCGGACCAGCGTTGCGTTGACCGCCCGCACCGCAGCAGCAATCCGGCGCAAGTACAAGACCCAAACCGTTGTCAGCAACAGGATCGGCACCCAGCTCAGAGCATATTTCAACAGGAGATCGTCCGCCTCCTCCGGCTTGATGCGCACGGTGACGCCTTGGCTGGCGAGACGGCCGGCAAGGGTCGGGTCATCGGGCAGGTAGGCGTCGAACGATTGGCCGTCCGTCATGGTGGCGTGCAGCGATCGGCCCTGGATGGTTGCGCTGCGCATCCGGTGCTCCTCAGCCGCATTGAGCAGGTCCGTATATGCGGCAGGCTTGCCGGTCTGCGGCGGACCGGAAGGCTGGAACAGGTTGAACAGCCCCAGCAGCAGTAACGCCCCGCATACGGCAAGCACGCCGTATCCCAACCTGCGCATCCAGTTTTCCCTCTCAGCGATCCGCTAAACCGGCAGCCGCATCCGCGCCCGCAACCCGCCCATCGGGCTGTCCTCCAGCACGATGTCGCCGCCATGGGCGCGGACGATGTCGCGGGCGATGGTCAAGCCGAGGCCGGTCCCGCCGCCTTCTCCGCTCTCGAAGGGCCGGAACACGCTCTCCCGCCGGTCCCAGGGAATACCCGGCCCGTCGTCATCGACCAGCACCTGCACCGTCCGCTCCAGCGGCTCCACCGACAGCATGACGTGCCGGGCATGGCGGCGGGCGTTGTCCACCAAGTTGGTCACGGCGCGGCGCGCGGCATCCGGCCGCAGGTTCAGCGTCAGCCCGTCCGGCGCCTCCACCGCCACGTCGGCGCCAGCCCGGCGGGCCCCTGCCGCCACGTCCGCAAGCATCGCCGTCAGGTCCACCGACTGCGCCTCCTCCAACCCTTCCCCTCGGGCGAACGACAGGTAGCCGGCGACCATGCGCTCCATCTCCTCGACATCGGCGGTCATGTCGGCCACGTCGTCGTGCAGCTCGGGCGTGGGCGGCAGCACGGCCAGGGCCAGGCGCAGCCGTGTCAAGGGCGTGCGCAGGTCATGCGACACGCCGGCCAGCATCTCGGTGCGTTGCGCCAGGAAGCGGGTGATACGCTCCTGCATCCGGTTGAACGCGGCGGCGGCCTGGCGGACCTCGATGGCGCCTTCGGGCTTGATGGGGCCGCGGTCCCGGCCCATGCCGAAGTCCTCGGCGGCGGCCGCCAGGCGGCTGATGGCGCGGACCTGGATGCGCAGGAACAGCGCCGCCACGCCGAACAGCAGCAGCGCCGTGCCGGCGATCCACAGCACGAACAGGTAGATCGTGCTGGCATACAGGCGCTTGCGCGGCGCCTCGACCTCCAGCACCGCATCGTCCAGGCCGACGCGGATCAGCACGTTGCGGGGGTCGGTCATCCAGTCCATGCGGAACGGGCGGTGCAGCTTGCCGGCCAAGGCGGCGGCCAGGTCGTCGTCCATGGGGCCGATCTGGTTCACGTGCGTGTCGGGCGGCAGGTTGGCGCCGGGCACCAGGCGCATCGGCACCTCGAACTGCAGCCAGGCGGTGCGGAGGATCCACTCCTGGTCGGCGGGGAAGCGGTCCAGCAACTCGATGGTCTGCGCGACCTCCCCGGCGATGCCGCCAGACAGGCGGCGAGAGATGATGTTGAGATAGCTGCCGTAGAAGAACGTGAAGGCGACAGCCTGCAGCACCACCAGGGGTACCAGCACGATCAATAGGCTGCGGGCCAGCAGGCCGCGCGGCGCAAGGGTTTTAAGGGGCGCGGTGATCCTCACCGGGCAGCGTTCCTGCCATCGCCGAAAGGGGCTGGGGAATGCCGGGGCGGCTGCGGTGAGTCGATAAGCACCATTGCGGCGCCTCAATAGCACGTCCCGCACGGACGGCTTCGCTTGATTGTCCGTCATAGGGACAAGGCAGGCTGCCACAGGACGTTTCATTCATGGAAGCGAGGTGGGTTCCGAGACCTGCCATGCCTCCAACGGGACCGAACGTGTCGCAAGGGCCGCTCTAGCTTTCTGTCCCTCTGAGAGAAGGAGGCAGATTTTACACCGCCACCTTCAGCCGTGCCGGTTGGTCCGTCACCTCGAACATCTCGCCGTGCGGCATGATGCTGATCTGGCCGAACTCCTGGATCAGCTTGCGGTAGGCGTCCGCCACCGGGCGCGGCTTGCGGTCCAGGTCGTATAAGCCGCAGCGGAACACCTTATCGTCCTTGCGCGCCATCTGCGTGTCCCAATCCATCTGGTCCGTCAGGCTGTACCAGGTGAAGCCCAGCACCGGCACGCCATCCCCCCGCATCCGCAGGATGTTCATCCACTGCTTCCACAGCCAGGCCGGCGCCTGTCCGGGGTCCTCGACGTTGGTCTCGGTGTGCATCACCGGGCGCTTGTAGCGTTGGTAGTACTCGTGGGTGATGGCGTACCAGCCCATCACGTCCTCGGCCATCAGCATCTGGCCGTCTGGGGTGATGATGTGCTCGTTGCGGCCGTAGTAGTCGTTGCCCATCACCTGGTGGCCCGGCGGCTCGCCCTGCATGAACCAGTCGTACTCCGCCCGTGTCATGCCGTTGTCCAGCAAGTACAGCATGATCTCCGCATCCGGCGCATTGCCATATAGCAGGTCTAGCGCCAGGAAGCGCTGCTTGTTGGTCATCCGCACCGCGGCGGACTGCACGGCGCGGGCCTCGTGCGTGTACTCCGCCGACTCGCTCTGCACGATCACCGCGTCCGGGCGGCGGCGGACGATGGCCTGCGTCGCCATGATGCTGGCCGCGACCAAGTGCTTGGTCGCATTGACGAAGCCTCGGTCGGTCCGCAACTGCTCGTTCCAAATCCCGTCCTTGGCGCTGATGCGGGCAGTGACATAAATCTCGTTCACTGGCGTCCAGTGCCGCACCCAGGGATAGCGTTCGGCCACCGCCCCGGCATAAGCGGCGAGATGCACCGGCAACTCCGGGTTTTGAAAGTCGCCAAGCCAATCCGGCAGGCCGAAATGCAGCAGGTCCAGGATGGGCGTGATGCCGCACTCCCGCATGGCCGGCATCACCTGGTCGGCAAAGCTCCAATCATACCGGCCAGGGCCAAGGTGCGTCAGGTGGTTGGGCAGGCCATAGCGCAGCACCTTGAGGCCTAGGCCGCGCACCAGGTCGAAATCCTCGCGCCAGCGGTCGTAGTGGCCGCACTCGGCTAACTGGTCGCGCCGGATGGCGCCGTTGTTGATCCGGGGATTGCTGCACTCGATGCCGGTCGCAAAGGCGAACTCCCCCGGGGAGCCAGTCGGCAGGCCGCGGCCCGTGGCACCGGATGCGCCGCCGTACTCGTCGCCGCCGTAGTTGCCGTCACCGAACTTGCGGTTGATGATGTCGAGGAAACCACTGGCCAACTAACGTGCCTCCAGGAAACGGTCGGCGGTGCGCAGCGCCACGGCCATGATGGTGAGCGCCGGGTTGACGGCCAGCGCGGAGGGGAACACCGAATTGTCGGCAATCACCAGGTTTGGGTGCCCGAAGGCCCGGCCGTCGGCGTCCACCACGGCGTTGTCTTCGCCCGTGCCCATACGGCAGGTGCCGATGGTGTGGGCGTAGCGCGGGAACGCCCACACGTCAGTGCCGCCCGCCGCGGCCCAGATGGCGCGCATCTTGGCCTCAGCGTGCGCGGTCATGCGCTTCTCGTTCTCCCCGGCGGTGAAGTGGATGCGCGGCTTGGGCAGACCGCGGGCGTCCATCTCGTCCGACAGCTCGACGCGGTTGCCGGGGTAGGGCAAGCAGTCGCCCAGGATGTTGATGCCGGCCAGATGGTTGAACCGCTGCATATGGTCCAGCATCGCCTGGCCCCATAGGCCGCGGCCCCGGGCAGCCTGGCTGGCGTAGGTGACGGGCATGACGCCGATGCTCTGTAGCAGGTAACCCCCGGCGAAGTCGGCATCGGCAGGGCGGTGCGTGTCCTCGCTGATCAGGCCGCCGGGGATGCCCTTGTACGGGCGCACGTCCTCCGGGAAGGTGCCCCAGACCTGCACGCCGGTATGCGCCATGAAGTGCTGGCCGACGGGGCCACGGCCCAGGCGGTTCAGCAGCAGCAGCCGCGGCGTCTCGATGGCGCCGGCGCACAGGAACAGCGCGCGGCAGGGCTGGCGCTGCTCGACGCCGTCATGCACCGCTACGACGGCGGTCACGCGGCCGGACGGGTCGGTCTCAATGCCGGTGACGAACGTGTTGGTGCGCAGCTCGGCCCCGGCCGCGAGGGCCAGGGGGATGAACGTGGTGTCCATGCTGCCCTTCGCGCCGGTGCTGCACCCGGCCTGGCAGAAGCCGCGGTTGCTGCACGCAGGCGCGTGGCCGATGCCGGGGCGGTGGTAGGCACGGGACGGCGCGGCGTTGGCGGCGGGGGAGGTGCGGATGCCCAGGGTGGCGCAGCCCCGCTGCATTAGTTGCGCCGCGCCGTTCAGCGGCAGCGGCGGCAGCGGATAGGGTGTGCGCGGCGGTCCCCAGGGATAGGGCGACGGGCCGGACACGCCCAGGATGGCCTCGACCTGGTCGTAGTACGGCAGCAGCTCGTCATGTGGAAACGGCCAGTCGGCGCCGACGCCGAACTCGGTCCGCAGGCGGAAGTCGTCGGCGTGGGCGCGGGGCACGTACGCGGTGTAGTGCAACGTACTGCCGCCGACGCCGGTGCCGGAGTTGTTGCGGCCGAACGATACCGGGTCGGCGCCGGCGCTCAGCCGCTCGTCGTTCCAAAACAGGTCGTTCTGCGCGCGCTCGTCGGTGGCGAACTGGCGCGGCGGGTCCCAATGCCGCCCGGCCTCCATGATGACGACGCTCAACCCGGCCTGCGCCAGCCGTGCAGCCACAGGCGCCCCACCCGCGCCGCTGCCGATGACGACCGCATCCACCTCACCATTCATGCCACCTCCCCCGGGAAAGGGCCGAGGGGAGGAAGGCAGCAAGGGCCTAGCTCGCTCGGGGAGGGGCGGAACCAACTCTGAACCCAACAAATCTTGGCTCCCACAGCTTTCCTCGTAACTGGGGCAAAACCCCGGGCACGCAGTTGCAGCAGAACAAAGGTCAGAGTGGGTCGGTAACTCTACCACCCTGAATCTATGCGGCTTTCTTCGTTCTTTTAGTGATATAGATTGGAAGGTGGTTCGTCTTTGCCCGGGGATTTGCCCCAGTTACCTTTCCTCACCCCAACCCTTTCCCGGAGGAGGGAGAAGGCTCCCGGTCCTCGCGCTCATTCAGTCCGATGCGGTGCCAGCCCAGAGCGTCCGCCATGCCGACATAACCGATGCTCTCCTGCGCCAGCGGGTGCGCGAAATGCACCTCCGTCGCCTCCGCCAGCAGTTCCTCGAAGAACCGCGCAGCCAGCAGGCGCTGCCATGCCGCACCCGGCGGCGATCCATCCTGCACAGCCTGTACCACCTTGTCCTGGTCCTCGGCCGGCAGGCGGGTAAAACCCTGGCCGAACAGCGCCTGCGCCGCCTGATCGAACCCGGCCATCCCCGCCCGGTAAGCCTCCCCGTCCGGCGGCAGCGCGTCGTAGCGCCAGCCATCGCCGGCGCCATCGGCCAGCCGTGCGTCAATCGGCCCGGCCACGTCGATGTCCGCCCCGGGCAACAGGCGGGCGCACACCGCCTGAAGGGTGGCGAACCCCGCCGCGTCCAGGAAGCGCGGCACCGTCACAGGCGGCGCGGCCAGCCGCTCCTCCAGCGCCTTACGTGTCGGTAGAGTGACGGCACCCGTCCGCAACAGGGCGCGGACGGTGCCGGCCGGGTACTGGTCCGTCATCCCGCCATCCGCCCCGGCGGACGCATCCGCATTAGCAGGTGCGGCTGCTGGTCCCCTCGCGTGCCACCGTTCAGCCGCGCCGCCAGTGGCAGTTGCGAAACCGCGACATACAGCATCCCATCCGTCCCCCGGGTCAGCCCATCCAGCCAGAACATCCTCGGATGCTCCGCCAGTCTCCAGTAGGTCCGGTCTGCCGCCGGGATCACGCCGATGGCGCGTCCGCCGAGTTCCGTCATGTACAGGTTGTCCTCCGCATCGATGGCATAGCCGCCGGCATCCGGGCGGCTGGCGTAGCGCCCCACAAGTGCGGCCAGTTCCGCATCCGGCAAGTCCTGGTCTAGAAGGTCCGCCACCCGCACCCGGTATGAAGCGCCGCTGCTGGCAAGGTCGTAGTGCAACCACTCCGAGCGATGGTCGAGCATGATGCTGTCGTAGCCGCTGTGCATCGGGGAGGTGCTGCCACCCTTGCCGGTCTTCCTCACCTCCCGCCCGTCCACCAGCATCGGCACCGCCTCCGCCCGCGTGGACTGCGTGCCATGCAGCCGCCGCCGCGACAGGCCGGTGCCAAGGTCCACGACGATCAGCGCGGCCCCGCTGCCGTCGCCGTCGCGCCCGACGCCTTCATCGGCGATATAGGCGGCGTTGTTCCGGGCATCGAGCACGAAGTCGTTGGGTTCGGAGTGCCGGGACAGCGCGGAGGGGGTGATCGGCAGGATGCGGTCCAGCCGCCCGCCCTTGGTGTCCCACACCACGAAGCGCGGCGGCGTCCCGCTGCGCAATCCCATGTCGAGCAGCCACAGCCAGCCATCCGCGTCCGGACACAGTCCCAGCACTGCATCCAGCCGCTGATCGGCCGAGGCGGCGGGATCGTTCCAACGCAGGTCGGGGGCGGGCCGCAACTCGCCGGGCGCCATGACCTCGGACACGCGGGTGCTCGTCTCAAACATCGGGTGGTGCGACGCGAACAGCCAGCCGTCCGGTGTGAACGCCGGGTTGCCGAGGGGCAACGGCAACCGTTCCGCCACCTCTGCAGTCGCGGCCGGCATCAGGGGGCTCGCCTCAGCGGCACGGCCACGCCAACTGCGAGGCTAGGACGGGAGTGCCACTCCGCAATCTCCACTGCAACGCTCCGAACCCTAGGGGATGGCGGCCGCCCCATGGCGGACCCGACCGTTAACCGGGCACCGGGCGGATGGTTTCAATTCGCTGGGGCGTATCAGCCCGGGCCGATCAGAACGTGATCGTGGTCCGCAGTCCCAGCACCGCTGCGTCCGACAGGCGTTTCGACGGCTGCTGCGGGTTCGGCACGCCGCCGTTCAGGTTGAACACGTATTGCGCGGTGGGCTGCACCTGCCACCACGGCGCGATCTGCGCCTGGTAGGTCAGCTCCAGCACCGACTCGTGCCGACGGATTGGATACAGCCCGCCAGTGAACCGTGCGGTGTCGCTGTCCAGCTTGGCCGCCGTGTCGCTGATGCGCGCCAGCGCGAACGCCAGGCCGAGCGTGTCGCTGTCGCGCCCGGGTATCGCGCCCTTGTAGGTCACGCCGGCGTCGAAGTAGAAGTTGACTAGGTTGCGGTCCCCCGGCGCTCCCATGATGCGGCCGAACACGCCAAGCCCCTGGTCCTTCGTGCCGGGTTCGCGGTACACCAACTGGTCGGCGACGACATATAGGCTGTAGCTGCCGCGCCGGTTGCGCCCGGTGGCGGTGGTCCCCTTCGGGTCGGCCAGGGAGGCGCCGCTGGCGTTGCGGTGCTGGTCGGCGAAGTTCTGCGAGTCGTAGTAGGCGCCTGCCTTGTAGGTGCCAGGCAGGCCGGTCGCGCCATCGCCCTGGTTTGCGCCGTACTGCGCCTCAGCGATGATAAATACGCCGTCGCGCAGGCGAAACGCGGCGCCGGAGGGATCGCGGTCCTGCGGCACGCCGGAACCCGGCCCGGCGGGATCGCCGTTGAACACCGCGAATAGCAGGGACAGGTCGTCCCGCGGGATGTACTTCAGCCGCACCCCCGGCGTCGCCAAGGGGAAGGCCGGGCCGCCGCTGGGCAGGTCGGTGCTGGGGAACGTGCTCCAGCCGAAGGTGTGGTTCAGGAACAGCCCGGCGTACTGGCTGATCATGAACTCCTGGTCGGCCGCCAACTGGCCCGCGCGGACGGCCAGCTTCTTGTCCAGCAGCACCTGCTCGTACCACAGCTCAAACAGCAGGGTGCCGCGCGGCGCCTCAAGGCTGCTGACGGTGTTCAGGTTGTTGCCCAGGTTGTTCGCGCTCAGCCCACGGCCGTGAATCTGGTAGCCGGTCGCGTTGAAGGTGCCGCCGACGAGGCCGAACGCCTTCTCCGTGTCCACGCCGATGCCGAACTGGGTCAGGCCCTCGTAGATCACCCCCTGGCGCACGCCGCCGCTGGGGTTGCCGAACACCTCGCTGGTCTCGGTCAGGCCGAAGGTGACGCCATGGTCGGACAGCCGGATGCGCAGGCCGCCGAGGGTGCCGAACAGGTTGGAGCGGTTCAGGATGCCCTTGGCGACCTCCTCGCCGGGCTTCACCGCCGACTCGCCGCCCGGGGTGGCCTGGCGTGTCTCGGCGGCGCCCGGCTCGGTCTTTTCGCTGGGTCCGGGGGCGGTCTGGGCGTCCGGGCTGCTGCCCGGGCCGGCGCCGGGGATGCCGCCAGTCTGGCGGTCGGCTTGGCCAGGTGTTTGCGCGGCGGCCGGCGCGGCCAGCAGCAGGGCCAGCGAGACGAGCGCCCCGGTGCGGCGGCCACCGGTGCAGCGGCTCATGGACGCCTGCCTGGTTCCCCGGTGTCCGGCGTGCCCCCGGTCCCGCCGCCTGTCTGGCCGCCGACCGGCGCCTGGCGGACTTCCGGGGCGGCAGGCTCGTTGCGCTCGCTGGGTCCGGGGGCGACGCGGGCGCGATCGCTGGTGGCCGGCTCGGGCTTGATGTCCTCGGCCTGGGCCGCGCCGAGCAAGACGGTCAGGGTGATGACTGCGGCAAGTCGCATGGGGCAGGGACCTCGGCCGGCGGGCTACGTTGGCCAGGGCTTCTAACCAGGTGCCTGCCCGTCGTCACGGCGCCAGGCCAGCGCTGCTGCGATTGCCATAGCGGCGTGTCCGCTGAGCCACGACCCCTTTGCGGTGCGCCCTATGCCGCCCACGTCCTACGCTGCCTGGGGCTCCTCCTCCGCCAGCACGCGCCGTGTTTCGGGCGCCTCAAGCTGCCAGGGCACCACCAGCACCGACACGTCCGCGCTGCCATAGCGCAGGATCTGGGTCCGCAGCCGCTGCGCCCGGCGGGTGTGCATCGCGGCCTCCCACCAGCGCCCGCCGGCCAGTTCGCTCAGCACCACGATCACCGGGCGGGCCGGACAGCGCTGGCGCAGGGCCTCGATCTCGCGCAGCAGCGGCGCCAGGACGCTGCGGTACGGCGATGGCTCGATCACCAGGGTCGGCAGCGGTAGGCCGGCCTTGGCAGCAGGCTGCTCGACGAAGCGCGCCCACTCGTTGCGCAGCCGGGTTTCGTGCTCGACGGCATCGGGGCCTTCCAGGTCGGTCAGGTGCAGGGCGACCACGTCCGGGGACAGCCGGGCTGCCACCCCGATGGCGCGCTGGGCCATCTGGTCCCAACGCTCCAGCGGAATGACGACGGTCGGTGCGGCGTGGTCGCGCAGGTCCATGCCCCGAAGGCTGCCTCGCAGGACCTGGCGCTCCAGGTCGCGGTAGTAGCGCCGGGTCAGGCGCAGCAGCACCAGGGTGAGCGGGATGACGATGATGGTCAGCCAGGCTCCCTCGGTGAACTTGGCGACCAGGATGATGCACAGCGCCGCCCCGGTGGCGACCGCACCGAGGCCGTTGATGCCCAGCCGCACCCGGTCGGCATGGCCGCCGTTCTGGCGCTTCCAGTGCACCGCCATCCCGGCCTGGCTGAGCGTGAACGACAGGAAGGCGCCGACCGCGAACAGGGGGATCAGCCGGTCGGTGATGCCCCCGAACACCGCCAGCAGCGCGCCCGCGCCGGCGGTCAGGAACAGCACCCCGGCCGTGTACACCAGCCGCCGCCCGGGCACGGCGAACGCCTTCGGCAAGTAGCTGTCGCTGGCCACCTGCCGGCACAGCCGGGGGAAGCCGACGAAGCTGGTGTTGGCCGACAGGCACAGCACCGCCAGCACCGCGCCGATGGTGACGTAATACAGCCAGCCCCGCCCCCACACCGCGCCGACAAGCTGCGACAGGATGCTCTGGTAGCCGTCCGCGTCCTGGTCCATCGCCTGCAGCCCATAGCACCGCGCCAGATAAGCGATGCCCAGCAGCAGCAGCCCCAGCACGATGCAGATGATGGCGAGCGTGCGGTGGGCGTACTTGACCGTCGGCTCCTTGAACGCGCCGACGCCGTTGCTGACCGCTTCCACCCCCGTCATCGCCGTGCAGCCGGCGGCGAACGCGCGCAGCATCAGCCAGACGGTGACGGCGCCCGCCGCACCGTCCGGGTGGGGCGGCGCGACGACCGGCGTGGGGTGGCCGCCCGCGGTCCAGGCCGACCAGGCGCCGGCCGCCAGGATGAACACCAGCGTGGCGATGAACAGGTAAGTCGGCACCGCGAACGCCAGCCCGGATTCCTTGGTGCCGCGCAGGTTCACCAGGGTGATCCCCGCCAGCACCGCCAGGCACAGCGGCAGGGTGAAGTTGTGCAGCACCGGCAAGGCTGAGGTCAGTGCGCCCACCCCAGCGGAGATGCCGACGGCGACGTTCAGCATGTAGTCCACCATCAGCGCCGCCGCCGCCAGCAGCCCGGCGTTGTGCCCAAGGTTCTCCCGCGCGACGGTGTAGCTGCCGCCGTTGGTGGGGTAGGCCGCGATGGTCTGCCAGTACGACACGCACAGGATGGCCAGCAGCGCCAGGATGACCCCGGTGATCGGCTGCACCAGGCCTGTGCCCGCCGCAGCCAGCACGGTCAGCATAGCCTCCGGCCCGTAGGCGGCGGAGCCAAGCCCGTCGAGGCCCATGGCGGGCACGCCCTCCAGCGCGCCGATCTTGCGCCCCTCGGCCTCCTGGTTGGCGAGCCTGCGGCCAAACAGGGTGGTGGTCAGCGACATGGGCTACCCTTCCTTCTCCCCCCGCCTTCTGAAGGCCACCGTCTTCTGGAGTAAGGCCGCAGCCTGGGGAAGCCGCGAAAACCGGGCGCGGACGTGGAAGTTGCACCTCCTCGTAGTCGAGCTTGGTTTTTGTTCCCAGGCCGCGTCACCCCGGCCCAGGCAAGCCGCTGGAGGTTTGCGCACGGACGAAAAGCTGAGCAGGCTTGCGCAGCCGGCAGGCTCCGCAGCCGGCGGTCGCCGGTCAGGCGGGCGCGGGCGCCGGTTCGGCCAGCGTCACGTCCAGGTGGACCGGGTCGTGCAGCGTGTTGGCGACCGGAGACCACAGCAGCGCGTCGGCGACCAGCGCGCGCAACGCCTCGGGCGGCGCATCCGCCTGCATGTGGACGGCGATGCGTATGACCTCGAACCCGACCGGCCCCGGCGCCTGGCCTGTCAGCCACTTTGGGTTGGTCGCCAGGTCGGCCTCCACCTCCACCTCCAGGCTGTGCACCAGGACGTTGCCGGACGCCGCGTTGGCGTGGATGTGCGCGCTGAGGCAGGAGCCGAGCGCGGCGAGCAGGGTTTCGGACGGCGTCGCGGCCGGCGAATCGCCGGGTGGGCCGAACCGCTCCTCCACCATCAGGGGCGGCAGGGTGCGGATCAGGTTGGCCTGCTTGTAGCTGCCGGTGGCGATGGTGCGGCAGCGCAGCGTGAGCTGGCGCGATGGGACAGGCGGCGGGCGCGGCGGACTATAGACCATGTTGCGTTCCCTTGCAGTGCTCCGCTGACTGCGCTTTCGATCCCCGGGAAAGCTCGGCAGGTTAGGACTGCACGTGGACACGCTATGCGTTTCCACCCCCGCATGGCATCAGCGTTCCTCGACAGGGAACACGCAGGAATGCGCGGTGACGGAGAGGTGCGGTGCAAGCTGAGCGAGGGCGGTCCGGCGCGGTCGATGGCGCGGCGCCGCTGGAACTTTGGGGCGGCGTGGAGTGCAGCGTCGTCCATGCCGGCGGCCGATGGCGCGACCAGGTGCGCGAGACCGGCCACCACGACCGGCCCGGCGACCTGGACCTGATCGCAGCGCTTGGCCTTCGCACCCTGCGCTACCCCGTGCTGTGGGAGCGTTGCGCGCCCGGACCGGCCTGCTGCGGCTGGGACTGGCATGACGCACGGCTCGCCGGCCTGCGCGACCTGGGCATCACCCCCGTCGTCGGCCTGGTCCACCACGGCTCCGGCCCGCCCAGCGCCGATGTGCTCCACCCGGATTGGGCCTTGGGCCTGGCTGCCCATGCCGCGCAGGCCGCCGCCCGCTATCCCTGGGTCGAGGCTTGGACCCCGGTGAACGAGCCGCTGACCACCGCGCGGTTTGCAGCCCTCTACGGCTACTGGCGCCCCCATGCCACGAGCGCGGCGTCGATGGACGCCATGGTGGTGAACCAGTGCCGCGCCGTGCTGCTGTCCATGCGGGCGATCCGTGCACGCATCCCCGGCGCCCGGCTGGTGCAGACCGAGGACCTCGGCCGCGTCTTCGCAACCCCCCCGCTGGCGCAGGAGGCGGCGGAGGCGAACGAGCGGCGCTGGCTGTCGCTCGACCTGCTGCATGGCCGGGTGGACCGCCATCACCCCGCCTGGCCGCGCCTGGCCGCCCAGGGCCACGCCCCGGCGCTGGAGGAGCTGCGCGGCGGCGAGGCCCGGCCCGACCTGCTCGGCATCAACCACTATGTCACCAGCGACCGCTACCTCGACCACCGCATCCACCTGTATCCGGAGAAGCAGCCGAACGGCGGCGGACGCGACCCTTTTGTGGACATGGAGGCAGCGCGGATCGACCTGCCGCCGGCCATGACCGGCTGGGAGGCCCGGCTGCGCGAGGCCTGGCGCCGCTACGGCACGCCGCTCGCCATCACCGAGGCGCAGCTCACCTGCGACGACGCCGCCGAGCCGGTGCGGTGGCTGCTCGAGGCCTGGCAGGCCGCGCACGCCCTGCGCCGCGAGGGCGCCGACATCCGCGCCGTGACGGCCTGGGCGCTGTTTGGCGCGGTGGACTGGGACAGCATGATGCAGCGCAGCCAGGGACGGTATGAGGCCGGCGTCTGGGATGCAGGCGGGGGCACGCCGCGACCCACCCTGCTCGCCCGGGCCGCTGCCAGCCTGGCCGCAACCGGGGCGTTCGCCTTACCGGAACTGGAGGGGCCGGGGTGGTGGCGCCGGGCCGACCGACTGCATCCGGCCGCGGCCGAGGCCCTCGGCTGCTGATGTCCCTTGCTGGCGCTGATGCCCCTTTGGCGTTGATGCCATGACGAGTGAAATGGTTTAAGGGGGAGGCAGCCATGCTGACCGATCTTCCCAACCTGCTGACCCTGTCGCGCATCGCGGCGATCCCGCTGCTGGTGGTGCTCGTCGCCCTGCGCACGCCGGTCGGCGACTTCGGCGCCTGCGTGGTGTTCAGCATCGCGGCGATCACCGACTACTTCGACGGCAAGATCGCCCGCGGGCGCCTGCAGATCAGCGACCTCGGCCGCATGCTGGACCCCATCGCCGACAAGCTGCTGGTCGGCGCGGCGCTGATGCTGCTGGCCGGGCAGGGCCGGCTGACCGCTTGGGGGCTGTATCCCGCCATCGTCATCCTGCTGCGGGAGATCCTGGTGAGCGGGCTGCGCGAGTACCTGGCGGGGCTGCGGATCGGGCTGCCGGTGACGGGGCTGGCCAAGTGGAAAACCGGGTTCCAGATGGGCGCGCTCGGCACCCTGCTGGCCGGCGATGACTCGGCGGTGCTGCTGCACCTGCAGTTCCTGCCGGTGTCCATCATCGGCGAGGCCATGCTGTGGGTGGCGGCCGGGCTGACCCTGTGGACCGGGTGGGACTACCTGACCGCCGGGCTGCGTCACGCCGCCGCACCCGACAATGCGGTGCACCGCCCTTAACCTTGTACGGTGGCGACGATTTTTCCGATAGGCTGGCCCGACTTGAGCATTCCGTGCTGCACATGCACATTCGCCGCGCCGCAGCGGCGGTCCTGGAGTCCTGATCCCATGCGGCGCATCGCCCTGCTCGGCCTGCTGCTCACCCTGCCCGGCTGCACCGGGTTCGGCGAGTTCCTGTCCCACACCTTCAGCCCGCCCCCGATCAACCCGAACCTGCCGATGGCTGACAGCGAGAACGTGCGGCACGCCCTGGGCCAGCCCATCGAGTTCACCCCGATGACGCCGGAGCCCGGCAACGTGTGGCCGGGTCCGGAGGGTCCGGAGCCGACGCTGGCCGACGTCGCCAAGCAGGACGGCGCAAACAGCGGCGCCCCGTCCTCCACCGTGCCGGGGGCGACGCCGGGCCTGCCGGCCGGACGCCAGCCGCGGCCGACGACGCGGGGCAGCAGCACGCCGCCGGGGTCGGTGCAGGGCGGGCCGGATGCGCTGCAGAACGGCGGGGTGTTGCCGCAGCCGCAATCGCCGCCGCCGAGTTCCGGGCCGCAGGGGCGGGTGGTGCTGACGCCGCAGGGGCCGGCCGTGGATACCGGCGGCACCAGCGGCTACCGGTCACTGACGACGCCGCAGGGGCCGGGGGCGATCATGGTGCCGAACGGCAACGGCACCAGCACGATCATCAACCCCAACGGCACCGTCCAAACCGTTCCGACACCGCGCCGATGACCCGCGTGCTGTATTTCGCCTGGATGCGGGAACGGATGGGCCGGTCGGAGGAGGACCTGCGGCTGCCGTCCAGCGTGGCGACGGTCGGGGCTCTGGTGGACTGGCTGCGCGCGCGCGACGCCGCGGGGGGGGCGGCGTTCGCCCATGCCGGCGTGGTGCGTGCGGCGGTCAACCAGGAGTTCGCCACGCCGGGAACCGCGGTCGGCGATGCGGATGAGGTCGCGTTCTTCCCCCCCGTGACAGGCGGCTGATGGCCGAGGTCCGCGTCCAGGCGGCGCCGTTCGATGCCGGAGCGGAGATGGCGGCGCTGCTGGACGGACGTGAGGACGTGGGCGGGCTTGGCTGCTTTGTCGGCGTCGTGCGCGGCGGCGACATCCTGGCGATGACGCTTGAGCACTATCCCGGGATGACCGAGCGCGCCCTGGCCGCGATCGCCGCGGAGGCGGAGGCGCGTTGGGATCTCCTGGGCTGCACCGTCATCCACCGGCATGGCCGCCTGCTGCCCGGCGAGCCCATCGTGCTGGTCCTGGCCGCAAGCCAGCACCGCCAGGCGGCGCTGGACGCGACGGCGTTCCTGATCGACTGGCTCAAGACCCGTGCGCCGTTCTGGAAGCAGGAGGAGCGGGCGGACGGCACCAACGGGTGGGTGGAGGCGCGTGAGACGGACGACGCCGCTGCGGCACGGTGGGCGGGATAGCTGCGGCTCCCCCCTTTCCCGGAGGGAGAGGGAGCAGTGGTGCAGCCCTCATCCTCGGCGCTGCTGTCTTGGTTTGGCCCGCGCTGGTCAACGGCTATCCCATCCTGTTCAGCGACACCGGCGCGCTGCTGGAGATGGCGCTGGACCCCAACATGGGCTGGGACAAGCCCTGGGTGTACGGCCCGTTCCTGACGCCGTTCCACCTGCGGCTCAGCCTGTGGGGGGCAGTGGCGGCGCAGGGCCTTCTGGTGTCATGGATGCTGTGGCTGACCCAGGCGGTGCTGGCGCCGCCGCGACCCTGGCGCCATGCAGCCCTGTGCACCCTGTTGGCGGTGGCGACTGCGGCGCCATGGTTCACGGCGCTGCTGATGCCGGACGTGTTCACCCCTGTCGTCGTGCTGGGCCTGTTTGTCCTGGCGTACGGGCCGAGCCGTGTGGGGCGCGCTACGCTGGCCTGCGTGGGGATGGTGACGGCCATCGCTATCGCCGCACACCTGGCGCACCTAGTCCTAGCCGCCGCGGTGATCGCAACGACGGCGGTCCTGCGGCGCAGGATGCCGTGGCGGCCGGCGCTGCCGTTGGCCGGGGCGCTGGCGATGCTGCTGGCCAGCAACCTCATCGGCAACGGCGTGCTGGCGGTGTCGCCCTATGGATCGGTGTTCGCCCTGGCCCGGCTGGTCGGCGATGGGCCGGGGCGGGACTGGGTGGACGCGGCCTGCCCGGCGGCGAACCTGCGCATCTGCGCCTGGCGCGGGCGGCTGGCGGCGGACAGCGACCAGTTCTTGTGGGACCCCTACGGACCCGTCTGGGCGGACGGCTTCGGCCCGATCCGCTATGCGCCGGAGGCCAAGCTCCTGGTGCCCGCGATCATCGCCGCCTACCCCGGCGCCGTGCTGCTGGCCGCGACGGCGAACACGGTGCGCCAACTCGGCCGCGTGCAGGTCGGCGACGCGCTGGCCGCCCTGCACGTGGACGTGGCCGTGCTACCCCGGCTGGAGCTTTACTTCCCCAAGGCCGAGGCCGCGCAGTACCGGGCGTCGCTGCAGGCCGCCGGCCGGCTGGAGGCGGTGGCAGCACCGTTCCGCCCGCTGCACCTGCTGGCATTGCTTGCCGGCGCCGTTGGAAGCATAGGGATCGCGCTGCGCCGGCGTGGGCCGCTACAAGGCCTGGCCGTGATGGTACTGGCAGGCCTGCTGGCCAACGCGGCGTCCACCGGGGCGCTGTCCGGCCCGCACGACCGCTACCAGGCGCGCATCGCCTGGCTGGTCGTGCTGCCGCCGCTGCTGGGCTACGCCGCCGCGCGGGACGCCTCCTGCCGGACGACCTCCTCCGGCGCCATGCGAACCAGCGCCTCGTAGTCGCGCAGCAGGGTCTCGGTGATCGCGCCCGGCGTGTAGGCCTGCCCGGCGATCTCCCGCACCGGCGTCACTTCGGCGGCGGTGCCGGCCAGGAACACCTCGGTGGCGCGCGCCATCTCCTCGGGCATGATCACCCGCTCGACCACCTTCATCTGGTGGCGGCGCGCGAGGGACATCACCGTCCGCCGCGTGATCCCGTCCAGGAAGCAGTCGGGCGTCGGCGTGTGCACCTCCCCATCAAGCACGAAGAAGATGTTGGCGCCCGTCGCCTCCGCCACCCGGCCGCGCCAGTCCAGCATCAGGGCGTCGTCGTAGCCCTCGGCCTCCACGGCATGCTTCGACATGGTGCCGATCATGTACAGCCCGGCAGCCTTGCTGGCCGTCGGCGCCGTCTCCGGGTGCGGACGCTTCCAGGGCGCCATGCCCAGGCGCACGCCCCTCATGCGGCTCAGGCGGTCGTCGCCGAACAGGTTGGGCCAGGCCCAGCAGGCGATCGCCAGGTGGATGCGTGTCTGCTGCCCCGACACCGACAACTGCTCCGACCCGCGCCAGGCGATCGGGCGCACGTAGCCGTCCTCCAGGCCGTTGGCGGCCAGCACCTCCTGGCAGGCGGCGTCGATCTGCTCGGCCGAGTAAGGGATCTCGAAGCCCAGGATGCGGCCCGAGGCGATCAGGCGGTCGGTGTGCTCGCGCAGCTTAAACACGTTGCCGGAATAGGACCGCTCGCCTTCGAAGACGCCGCTGGCATAGTGCAGCCCATGGGACAATACATGCAGCTTAGCCTCGCGCCACGGGACCATGACCCCGTCCATCCAGATCACGCCGTCACGGTCATCGAAGGGAACCAGCGCCATAACCGAACCTCCACGCAATATTGTTGCTTGAACAGGCCAAACGCTATAATGGAGTGAGCTTTAAGTCAATAAACCTGCCGTAACCAACACGGCGACTTTAGGGATGGCTGCCATGCCGGAACGTATGCCTTCGACCCCCGGTGCGACGTCCAACGGACCCTTGGGCGTGGAGACCCGGAGCGCCGCCGGCCCGGCCGGGTCGAGCCTGCTGTTCCTGCGGGAGGAGCAAATCAGGCTGGCGCAGGACCTGATGTTCTTTGCCTACCGCGACTTCACCGGCGCTGCCGACGTGATCCTGGACGAACTGGGCCTTGGCCGCGCCCATCACCGTGCCCTGCACTTCATCGGGCGCAGCCCGGGCATGACGGTCGGCGACCTGCTGGCTATCCTGCGCATCACCAAGCAGAGCCTCGCCCGCGTGCTGACCGCCCTGGTGGACCAGGGATATGTGGCGCAGGCGCCGGGGCGAAACGACCGCCGGCAGCGCCTGCTGACCCTGACCGCCGCCGGGCAAGCCCTGGAGCGCCGCCTGTTCGAGCGCCAGCGTGAGCGCCTGGCCCCCGCGTTCCGCGAGGCTGGAGGGCCTGCCGTGGAAGGGTTCCGCCGGGTGATGCGCGGCGTAATGGACCAGGCAGGCCGCGCCTACGTGGACCAGGCGGAGGCCCCCTTGCATCCCGGCGCCCGTCCCAACGGGGAGCGCACGCGGTGAGCGAAGCGGACAAAGCCGGCGACCGGACCGGCGCGCATGTCCTGGTCGTGGACGACGACGCCCGGCTGCGCGCCCTGCTGCAGCGCTACTTGGCCGAGCAGGGCTTCCGCGTCACCACGGCGCGCCATGCGGCAGAGGCGCGCGAGCACCTGCGCTCCATGCAGCCCGACCTTATCGTGCTGGACGTGATGATGCCCGGCGAGACCGGCCTGTCGCTGACCGAGACCTTGCGGGCGGACCGCTCGGACGTGCCGATCCTGCTGCTGACCGCCCGGGGCGCGCCGGAGGATCGCATCGCCGGGTTCGAGGCCGGGGCGGACGATTATCTGGGCAAGCCGTTCGAGCCGCGGGAGCTGGTGCTGCGGCTGCGCGCCATGCTGCGCCGGGTGGCCCCGCCCGCACCGCTGGAACCTGCAGGTCCCGTCCGCCTGGGCGCCCTGGCGTTCGACACCGGCCGGGCCGAGCTGCGCGGGGCCGATGGGATCATCCACCTGACAGGCGGCGAGGCGGCGCTGCTGCAGGCGCTGGCCCGGCGCCCGGGGGAGGTGCTGTCCCGCGAGTGGATCGGCGAGACGCTCGGCATGGACGAGACCGGGGAGCGCGCCATCGACGTTCAGGTGACGCGCCTGCGGCGGAAGATCGAAGCCGACCCGCGCGAGCCGCGCTTCCTGCACACGGTGCGCGGGCGCGGCTACGTGCTGAAACCGGGCACCTGATCGCTGCCCCTGCTCCCGGAGGGAGAAGAAGGCCCGATTTCCTGCCTGATCCCGGCCACACCGATTGACCCGGCCCCACCCCATTTCTAGCTTGCACCCATGCCAGACACCGTTCGTAACCAACCCGAAGCGCTCCCGAAGGCTTGGCCGTTCGAGGAAGCGGCCAAGCTCGCCGCCCGCCTGGACGCCAGCGGCAAGGACGTGGCGCTGTTCGAGACGGGGTACGGCCCCTCGGGACTGCCGCACATCGGCACCTTCGGCGAGGTCGCGCGCACTACCTGGGTCCGCAACGCCTACACTGCGCTAACCGGCCGGCCCAGCCGTCTGCTGGCGTTCAGCGACGACATGGACGGCCTGCGCAAGGTGCCCGACAACGTGCCGAACCGCGACGCGCTGGCGGCCTACATCGGGCAGCCGTTGACCCGCGTGCCCGACCCGTTCGGCACCCACCCCAGCTTCGGCGCCCACAACAACGCCCGGCTGCGCGCCTTCCTGGACAGCTTCGGCTTCGACTACGAGTTCGCGTCCAGCACTGACTACTACACCTCCGGCCGGTTCGACGCCGCCCTGCTGCGCACAGCCGAACGCCATGCGGAGATCGTGGCGGCGATCCTGCCGACGCTGGGCCGGGACCGCCAGGCGACCTACTCGCCGTTCCTGCCCATCCACCCCCGCACCGGCCGGGTGATGCAGGTCCGCATCGACGAGGTGGACGCGGCCGCCGGCACCGTGTCATGGCAGGACTCCGACACGCAGGAGCGGTTCACCACCCCCGTCACCGGCGGCGCTTGCAAGCTGCAGTGGAAGGCGGACTGGGCGATGCGTTGGTTCGCGCTGGGCGTCGATTACGAGATGGCCGGCAAGGACCTGATCGACAGCGTGCGCCTGTCGGGCAAGGTGTGCGCCGTGCTGGGCGGCCAGCCCCCGGTCGGCTTCACCTATGAGCTGTTCCTGGACGAGCATGCGCAGAAGATCAGCAAGAGCAAGGGCAACGGCCTGTCCGTGGACGAGTGGCTGCGCTATGCCCCGGCGGAGAGCCTGGCCGGGTTCATGTACCACCAGCCCGGCCGGGCCAAGCGGCTGTTCTTCGACATCATCCCGCGCACGGTGGACGAGTACCTGGCCAATGCCGCCAAGCTGCCCCTGCAGGACGCCGCCGCCCAGCACGTCAACCCGGCGTGGCACATCCAGGCCGGCCGCAACACGGGTGCAGCCAGCCCGGTGCCGTTTGGCATGCTGCTGAACCTGGCCAGCGTGGTGAACGCCGACACGCCCGACATGCTGTGGGGCTTCCTGCGCCGCTACAGCCCGGAGGCGGCGCCCGGCGCCAACCCGTTCTTCGACGGCCTGGTCGATCACGCCATCGCCTACTACCGGGATTTCGTCCGCCCGGCCAAGCAGTACCGCCCTCCCTCCCCCATCGAGCGCGCCGCCCTGGAAGACCTCGCCGCCAGCCTGCAGGCGCTGCCGCCCGACATGCCGGCGGAGGCGATCCAGGACCTGGTGTACGAAGTCGGCAAGCGGCACCCCCTGCCCGACCTCAAGACGTGGTTCGGCTGCCTGTATCAGGTCCTGCTGGGCCAGTCCGAGGGTCCGCGCTTCGGCGGCTTCGTCGCCTTGTATGGCGTGGCGGAGACCGTGACGCTGATCCGGGCACGGCTGGCGGACGCCCTCCCGGACGCGGACGCCGCCTGAGCATGCAGTTCCTGAAGAAGGTGCTCCGCCAGCTTCCGGCGGTGCTGGGCGTGGCGCTGCTGGCCGGGGCGGTCTGGGTGATCTGGAAGGAGTTCCGCGGCCTCAAGATCGCCGACATCCAGGCGGCGCTGGCCGCCATCCCGCGGCGCTCCCTGGTGATTGCGTTCCTGTGGACCATCCTGTCCTACGGCGTGCTGACGTTCTACGACCGGCTGGGCACCATGTATGCCGGGCACAAGGTCAGCTATGCCCGGGTGTCGTTCGCGTCGTTCTGTGCCTACGCGCTGTCGCATAACCTGGGGTTCGCCGCGGTGTCCGGGGCGGCGGTGCGCTATCGCTTGTACTCGCATTGGGGACTGACGCCGCTGCAGATCGCCAAGGTGGTGGCGTTCTGCAGCCTGACGTTCGGGCTGGGCGGATTGGTGCTGGGCGGGGTCATCCTGTTCTGGGAACCCGACGCCATCCCGTTCTTCGGCGCCCGGGTGCCGCATGGGTTCATGTATGCCATCGGCGGCGCGATGTGGCTGGTGGTCGCCGTCTACGTCAGCCTGTCGCGGTTCGTCGGCACCATCCAATTGTTCGGCAAGCCCGTGACCCTGCCGGACTGGCGCATGGCCATTGTACAGGTGACGCTGGCGACGGTCGATGTCGCGTTCACCGCCGGCATCTTCTACCAACTGCTGCCCGCGGCGCCGGGCCTGACCTACGTGCGGTTCCTCGGCGTCTATGTCGCGTCCTACACCGCGGGCCTGGCCGCCAACCTGCCCGGCGGCCTCGGCGTGTTCGACACCGCCATGCTGCTCGGGCTGGAGCCCTACTTACAGCCGCCGCAGATCCTGGGCGCCATCGTGGTGTTCCGGCTGTACTACTACATCATCCCGCTGTTCCTGGCCGGCAGCCTGTTCGCCGGCAACGAGATCCTGGTGCGCGGCGGGTCGCTGATGCGCGTCGGCGCGGCCCGGCGCGGCGTTCAGGCCCTGTCCCGCTGGAGCGACCCGAGCCTCGCCATCGGCGCCTCCACCGGCGCGGTCGCGCTGTGCGGGGCGCTGCTGCTGGCGAAGGGGGTGCTGGACAACCGGCCGGACTTCTCCTGGATCGACCCGGACTTTGCCGACCTGGCCGCGGACGCCGGGCAGTTCGTGCCATCCTTGATCGGGGCGGCCCTGGTGGTGCTGTCCGTCGGGCTGTCGCAGCGCGTCACCCTGGCGTGGGGAACGACGATCGTGCTGCTGCTGGTGGCGGCCGGGTTCACGGCGGCGCAGGGCACCAATCTCTGGATCCCCGCGGTGCTGGTGCTGGCGACCGTGCTGGTGGCGCCGTTCCGCGATGCCTATTACCGCCATGCCCGGCTGCTGTCGGGACCGCTCGACGTGGGCACCGCGGTGCCATTGCTGGCCCTGGCGCTGTGCGTCGTGGCGCTGGCGGCGTTCGAGCCGGGGCTGCGCGGGATGGCGGAGAACAGTTGGTGGGACGTCGTCCTGTCGCGTGACGTGCCCAACAGCCTGCGCGCGTCCATCGCGTTGGCGGTCGTCCTGGCGCTGCTGGCGATCTGGCGCCTGATCCGGCCTGGCCGGGTCGGCTGGGTGCCATGGGCCGGAGAAGGTCGGCACCGCTATGCCACGCTGGGTGCGCTGCCGCCCGTCAAGGCGGACGGCATCGTGATGGGAGAGCTGGGGCGGGCGGGCATCCCGTTCCGGCGAGTGGGCCGGGTAATGCTTGGGCTGGGCGATCCCGCCGGCTCGGTCAATGACCGGGTCTCGGCGATCTGGAACCTGCGCGACCTGGCGGCACAGGAAGGGCTGGGCGCGGCCGTGTGGCGCGCGGGGTCAGGGCTGCTGAAGGTGTATGCCGACCTGGGCCTGACAGCGCTGCCGCTCGGGCCGGACGGCCTGCCGCTGCCGGAAACCGAGGGGGACACGCCTGCCGTAGGCCAGTACTTGTGCTGTGTCGCCGAGCGGGACCTGGCGCAACTGCTGCCGCTGCTGCCTGGCCTGAATGAGTCGCGGCTGGCTGACGCGGCCGATTGACGAATGTCCTGCTGGCAAAACTAGCAGCCAGTCGGGTTGTCAGGCTTGGAGGGACAGCACCCGAACGGGCCACCTTGCAAACTGTGCAACGCTCATAGCTAAGCTACACGCGACGATGTCTTGCAAAGGGAAAACCGGATGCTGCTTGTTTTGGGTTTGGTAGTCGGCCTGTTATTTGTCGCGCCCGCCCTGCTTCTCTGGACCGGGCGTCTGATCATGGCCAACACCGATCCGCTGTCCCGGCCACGATCCCTGCGGTTCGGGAAAACCGAGGCATCCGCGCCGTCCGGATTTGGCGGCGTTCATGACCCCGAGGACGCTGACGAAGGCCCCTGGTTCCGCCGCCCGATGCTGCCGGCCTTCGGCAAGTCCGAAGTTCAAGATTAGCGGAGCCGACAGCATTGGGGCCGGTGCATCCCTGCACCGGCCCCGAGCGGTCTAGCTCCTGAGAGTTAGTGCAGGACGATCTCGACCCGGCGGTTCTGCGGCTCGCGCACGCCGTTGGCGGTCTGCACCAACTGGCGCGTCTCGCCGAAGCCCTGCACGGTGATCGCCTGCCGCGGCACGCCCAGCCGCACCAGCTCGGCCGACACGTTCTGCGCCCGCCGCACCGACAGGCCCTGGTTGTAACGCGCCGTGCCCGAGCTGTCCGTGTAGCCCGACACCTCGATCCGCGTCGTCTGTACCCGCGTCGTCGCCTGCGCCGCCTCGGCGATGATCTGCCGCGCCCGGTTGGTCAGGTCCGCACGGTCCCAGTCGAAGAACACCAGGTATGTGCGGTTGGTCTGCTGCACGACCGGCGGCGGAGCTTCCACCGGCGGCGGCGCGGCGTTGAAGGCGTAGCGCAGGCCAATCATCAGGCTATGGTTATAGTCCTCGCCGGAGAACCTGGCAGTGGCACGGCCGATCTGCAGCGGCGTGCTGCTGGTGGCCGGCGCGATAATGGGACCGCCGAAGTTGCGGTTATCAGACAGGCCCAAGAAACGGTACTCCGCGGTCAGCGCCAGACCTGGAACCGCAGGGATCGGGAAGGCCGCGCCCACGATGCCCTGGTAGGCGAAGCTGCCCTGTGTGCCGCCGAGATTTGACGCAATCGGTCCAAATTGGTCAACCGACGCCGTATGCTGCCGCAATGCCTCCCACTGATAGCCAACGCCCACGCCGACGTAGGGAGTGATCGGGAAGGGTATGGCCGCCAGCCCCAGCAGGTTCGGATCGAAATCGTACAGCGCGTTCGCCATCACGCCATACTTTTCTTCCTTGGCAGTCTGCCGCAGCACGTTGACGCCGGCGACGCCGCCCGACCGGTTGTTGCTCGCCGAGTTGTAGCGGTAGTCGCCCTCCACCTCCAGCCGCAGGCCATTGCCCAGGCCATAGCCGATGCTTGCGATCCCAGTGGCGCCAGTGTCGAAGCTCAGCTTGGGACGGTTGTTGGTCGGGACGAAGCCATTGGTGGCTCCGGACCGGTAGCGCTCATCCTGCAGGAAGTTGGCGCCGGCACCGGCGCCAATATAGAGGCCGTTGATCGCCTCAGCCTGGGCGCCCATGGGCACAGCAGCGGACAGGAAGGTTGCAGCAAGGACGGCACGCTTCATAGTTTGGATCCCGGGTTTATGTGGTCTGGCCGGCATGACGCACGGTTGATTGCAACGTTCCCATGCAGCCGTACATCCCTGCAAGTCAAACAGGCGTGTTGCGTCCCCGTCACACCCTGCAACACCCCGCTTTGAGTCGATCAGCCTGATCAGGCCGGCAGCCTGATCAGGCCGGAACCCCAGCCTGGACCATTTTAGCCCGAACCGTTCAGGCCTCAGCAACCTCAGGCTCACGCGCCGTGCCGGGACGACGGCGACGGTCCGCCATGAAGCCGTCGAACTCCGCCTTGTCCCGGGCGCGGCGAAGGCGCTCGAGGTAGTCCGCGAACTCCCGCTTCTCCTCCTCCAACCGGCTCAACGTCTCGGCCCGGTAATCATCGAACGCCTGGTTGCCGCTGCCGGCCGGGCGGGTGCCGCCGCGGAGGTTGAACCACTGGCCGGGGCCGGCAGTACGAGTGGTCATGGACCTCAAACGGCCAGTCCAAGCCAGGTAGGCTAGGACGGCAACGCCGGCCGGCCAAAACAGCCAAAAGCCCAACAGCGTCGCTGCGACCCACGCCGGGCGGCCAAACTCATCCATTTTGGTCAACATCGCCAATCTCCAGTGTATGTGAGAGATACTTACACTCAGGCGGGCAGTTTGCAAGCAAGATCTCGCACCGCCGCGTGACTTTCTCCGGTCGGCCAGCGGCGACGCGGACGGCCTGCCCGGCCCGAGGCTGCGTTGTCTTGCTCAGGGCGGCAGCCATCTCGAACAGGGCTGACTTTCCCAGCCGTGATCACGTGGAGTTGCCCTCACCGGCGCGTGTGTATCGCCGTGCGGCACCGTTCTTGCCTGCACGTAGTCGGATGCAACGTGGTTGGACGCAGCCCTCGAAACCTGGCCCCTCATGGCCTGAGCAATGGTGGACCATCGATGGACATGACGCCCGGACACGAAAAGCTGGACCTTGCGCCGCCCCAGCAATCCCTGGCGACCCACTCCCAGGCGAGCCGTGCTCCCAGCCCACGGCGGCAGTCCCGGCACCTTGGGCGCTATGCCTTGGTCGCCGTGGCCGTGCTCGCGGCCGGGGCTGGCATCGCGCGCTGGAAGCACGTCTGGCCGTTTAAGGCGCCGGCGCAGACGGCTGGCCCGCCGCCGCCGGTGCCGGTTACGTTGGCGAAGGTCCAAGCCCAGCCGGTGCCGATCTGGCTGACCGGCCTGGGTACCGTGCAGGCCTACAACACCGTCACCATCCGCGCCCGCGTCGATGGCCAGTTGGTGCGCGTCGCCTACACCGAAGGCCAGGACGTGAAGCAGGGCGACCTGCTGGCCGAGATCGACCCGCATCCCTACGAGGCGCAACTCGCCCAGGCGCAGGCCAAGTTCGCCCAGGACACCGCGACGCTGAAGGACGCACAACTGAACCAGCAACGCTACCTGAACTTGGTCGCCAAGCAGGACGTGGCCAAGTCCACGCTGGACACGCAGGAGGCGACCGTCCAATCCGGCCAGGCGCTGGTTCAGGCCGACCAGGCCGCCATCGCCTATGCCGGGGTTCAGTTGGGCTATACGAAGATCGTGGCGCCGATCAGCGGCCGGACGGGGGTGCGTCTGGTGGACCAGGGCAACATCGTCCATGCCGCCGACACCGGCGGGCTGGTGGTCATCACGCAGTTGCAGCCGATCTCGCTGATCTTCAGCCTGCCGCAAGACGCGCTGGGCAAGGTGCAGGCTGCGATGCGGGCCTCGAAGGCGCCGCTGCAAGTGCAGGCGTTCGGCCGCGATCCGTCGAAGCCGCTGGCGACCGGCAAGCTGGACCTGATCAACAACCAGGTGAACCAGCAGACCGGCACCGTGGACCTGAAGGCGTCGTTCCCCAACGAGGACAACGCGTTGTGGCCAGGCCAGTTCGTCACTGGCCAGGTTCAGCTCACCGTGCGGCAAGACGGCATCACCGCCCCGGCCTCCGCCGTGCAGCGCGGGCCGGACGGCACGTTCGTGTTCGTTGTGGGTCCGGACAACAAGGCCAAGGTGCAGCCGGTCGATATCGCGCTGACCCGGGACGGCATGGCGCTGTTCGACAAGGGGGTGAAGCCCGGCGACACCGTCATCACCGAGGGCCAGTTCAAGGTGAAGTCCGACGTGACCGTGCGGAACGCCAGCCTGGAGGACGCCCAGAAGCACGATGGCGGCGCGCAAGCCACTGAGACGGACGCCAAGAAGTGAACCCATCCGCTGGCTTCATCCGCCGCCCTGTCGCCACGGCCCTGCTGGCGGTGGCGATGCTGCTGCTGGGCATCGTCGCCTATCCGCTGCTGCCGGTGGCGCCGTTGCCGCAGGTTGACTTCCCGACCATCCAGGTCTCCGGCACGCTGCCCGGCGCCAGCCCGGAGACCATGGCGAGCAACGTCGCCACACCGCTGGAACGGCAATTCTCGCTGATCCCTGGCCTGGACCAGATGACCAGCACCAGTGCGCTGGGCAGCACGCAGATCACCTTGCAGTTCGACCTGTCCCGCAACATCGACGCGGCGGCGACCGACGTGCAGGCCGCCATCAACGCCGCCACCGGCCAGTTGCCGAGCAACCTGCCGAACCCGCCGACCTATAAGAAGGTCAACCCGGCCGATGCGCCCATCCTGGTGATTGCGCTGACGTCCGACACCCTGCCGCTGACCCAGGTGAACGACTACGCCGACAACATCCTGGCGCAGCAGCTTTCGCAGATCAGCGGCGTCGGCCTGGTGCAGCTCAACGGCACGCAGAAGCCAGCCGTACGCATCCAGGTCGATCCCGCGCGCATCGCCGGCGTCGGGCTGGGCATGGAGGACGTGCGGACCGCCATCACCAACGCCACGGTGAACGCGCCCAAGGGCACCTTCGACGGCGCCACCCAAAGCTTCACCGTCTATGACAACGACCAGATCATGTCAGCGGGACCCTGGGGCGACATCATCGTCGCCTACCGCGGCGGCAAGCCCATCCGGGTCCGCGACATCGGTGACGCCGTGAACGGTCCCGAGAACACCAAGCTCGCCGCCTGGGCCTACACCGACACCCGCACCGCCGGGGATGGCCCGGCCCCACGCGCCATCGTGCTCGCCGTCAGTAAGCTGCCCGGCGCCAACGTGATCGAGACGGTCGAGCGGGTGAAGGCCGCCCTGCCCCGGCTGCAGGGCGCCATCCCACCCTCGGTCAACGTCACCATCCTCACCGACCGCACGCAGACGATCCGCGCCTCGGTCAGCGACGTACAGTTCACGCTCATGCTGACCATCGCGCTGGTGGTGATGGTCATCTTCGTGTTCCTGCGCAACGTGGCGGCGACGATCATTCCCAGCGTGACGGTGCCGCTGGCGCTGATGGGCACGGCGGCGGTGATGTACGTGGCCGGGTTCAGCCTAGACAACCTGAGCCTGATGGCGCTGACGGTCGCGGTCGGCTTCGTCGTCGATGACGCCATCGTCGTGCTGGAGAACATCTACCGCTACGTCGAGGAGGGCATGCCGGTCCGCGAGGCCGCGTTCAAGGGCGCCGGGGAGATCGGCTTCACCGTCATCGCCATCAGCGTGTCGCTGGTCGCGGTGTTCATCCCGCTGCTGCTGATGGGCGGGATCGTCGGGCGCCTGCTGCGCGAGTTCGCGATGACGGTCAGCATCACCATCGCGCTTTCGGTGATCGTGTCGCTGACGCTGACGCCGATGCTGTGCTCGCGATTCCTGAAGAACACCACGCATCAGCAGCACGGCAAGCTGTATCAGCTCTCGGAGCGCGGGTTCGACTGGCTGCTGGCGCGCTACACCGGGGCGCTGCAGGTGGCGTTGCGCTACCGGTTCATCACCCTGCTGACGTTCTTCGCCACGCTGGGCCTGACGGCGTTCCTGTTCATCATCATCCCCAAGGGCTTCTTCCCGCAGCAGGACACCGGCTTCATCTTCGGTCAGGCTATCGGGCCCGAGGACGCCTCGTTCAACCAGATGTCCGGCCGCATGACTAAGCTGGGCGAGATCATCAAGAAGGACCCGGACATCAGCAGCATGGCGTTCGCGCTGGGCGCCACGTCGTTCAACCAGGGCAACTTCTACATCAACCTGCGTCCGCAAACCGAGGGGCGCACGACGACGGCGGACGAGATCATCGCCCGGCTGCGCAAGACGACGGCAGGCGTACCGGGCGTGACGCTGTTCCTGCAGTCGCTGCAGGACATCCGCATCGGCGGGCGGCTGTCGCGCACGCAGTACCAGTACACCCTGACCAGCCCGGAGCTGAACGACCTGATGACCTGGGCGCCACGCATCCTGGACAAGATGCGCGCGCTCCCCTTGCTGACCGACGTGACATCGGACCAGCAGACCAACGCTCCGGCTGCAACGCTCACCATCGACCGCGACCAGGCCTCGCGTTTCGGCATCAACCCGTCGCTGATCGACAACACGATTTATGACGCGATCGGCCAGCGCGAGGTGACGCAGTACTTTACCCAGCTCAACGCCTACCACGTGATCGAGGAGGTCCTGCCGGCCTTGCAGGCCAGCCCGGCCCTGCTGGACCAGCTTTACCTGATGTCGCCGGTCACCGGCGGGCAAGTGCCGCTGTCACTGCTGGTGAAGCAGGACACGTCGCACACCAATGCGCTGAACATCAGCCACCAGGGCCAATTCCCGGCCATCACCATCTCCTTCAACCTGGCGCCCGGCGCGTCATTGGGCGAGGCGACGAAGCAGATCGAAGCGGCGGAGGCATCGATGAACGTGCCCTCCACCCTGAGCGGAGGGTTCCAGGGCACGGCGCAGGCGTTCCAGAGCAGCCTGTCCACCCAGCCCTACCTGATCGCTGCCGCGCTGGTGGCGGTGTACATCGTCCTGGGCGTGCTGTATGAGAGCTTCATCCACCCGATCACCATCCTGAGCACGCTGCCCTCCGCCGGGGTCGGGGCGCTGCTGATCCTGATGCTGTTCGGCTACGACCTCAGCGTGATCGCGCTGATCGGCATCCTGCTGCTGATCGGCATCGTGAAGAAGAACGGCATCATGATGGTGGATGTGGCGCTGCACCTGGAGCGCAATGAGGGGAAGCCGCCCGAGGAGGCGATCTTCGAGGCGTGCAAGCTGCGTTTCCGGCCGATCCTGATGACGACGATGTGCGCCCTGCTGGGCGGCGTGCCACTGATGATCGGCACCAGCACCGGGTCGGAGCTGCGGCGTCCACTGGGGTTCGCGATGGTGGGCGGGCTGATCGTGTCGCAGGTGCTGACGCTGTTCACGACGCCGGTGGTCTATCTATACCTCGATAAGGTGAATAGCTGGCTTTCGGGCACGAAGCCGGGGCGGGAGGGCATCGAGGCAAAGCGGGAGGAGGAAAGGGCTGACGCCGTGCCGGCCGAGTAGCGGCCTACGCCGGCCGGCGCGGTACCAGCACGGTGGCGGTCATCTCCTGCACGGCCTCGTCGCGCTGGTTGAGCGTCGTGGTCCGCATTGTCAGCAGGCCGCGGTCCCTGCGTGAGCCGGAGGGACGCATGGCCAGCACTTCGATACGCGCGCGCAACTCGTCGCCGGGGCGGACCGGGCGCTTCCAGGACAAGTTGTCCACCTGCGCCCCCAAGGCCCCGCCGGGGAAGCGGCCCATCATAGTCTCCAGTTGCAGCCGCATGGTGACCGCGCCGGTGTGCCAGCCGCTCGCTACTAATTCGCCGAACAGGCTGTCGCGGGCTGCGACCGCATCCACGTGCTGCGGCTGCGGATCGAACTCCTGGGCGAAGGCGATGATGCGTTCCAGCGTCATCAGGTGCGGACGGGAGGTGGCGGTCTGCCCGATCGCAAGGTCCTCGTAGTATAGCTCGCCCGTCACACCAGCCTTTGCATCCGTCGCGGCATCGTTCACGCCCTGTCTCCCTTGAACCATGCGCCGCCGGCGACCGCGGCTGCGTTCCCCAGGCCCAGCGCCAGCAGGCCGGCTCCCAACGCCAGGAACACTGCCTGCAACGACCCCGTCAATTGCAGCGCCAACCAGCCGCCCCCGACGGCGACACCCATCCGCAGCACGGCCGACGCCAACGGCCACGCCAGCCGCCCCGCCCCCTGCGAGGCGAAGTAAAGCGCCATGCCGCCGCCGAAGAAGCCGAAGAACGGGCCAGTCGCACGCAGGTACGCCGCACCTGCCGCCAGCATCGCCGGATCCTGCCCGAACAGACCCAGCCACGCCGAGGGCCAGGCGGCGCCGGCCAGGCCAATGACCTCGGTCATAACGAAGGCGACGCCCGCGCCCACCCAGGCTACCCGCAATGCCCGGTCCCGCTGCCCCGCGCCCAGGTTGGCGCCAACCAACGCTATCAGTGGGGCGCCCAGCCCGAACACCAGCGGCACCAGCAGGAACTCCAACCGGCTGCCCGCGCCATACCCGGCGATGGCCGCCGCCCCAAATCCGCCGGCGAACGCCGTGGTCAGCGTCACCACCAGGTTGGTTTGGATAGTGATCAGCGACGCCAGCATCCTGACCCGAAGGATGGCCCACAACGGCGCCCATCGCAGCGGGTGCAACCGCAGCCGAACGCCTGCGCGTGCGCCACACAAGTAAACAGCTAGGATTGTGCCGCCCACGGCGTAATAAAGCAGCAGCGCCACCCCGCCGCCCGCCACGCCCAACGCCGGAAACGGACCCCACCCAAAGATCAAGCATGGCGATAGCGGCACCAGCACCAGCGCGCCCCCGCAGATCACCAGGGCCGGCGCCAGCATGTCGCCCGTGCCGCGGATGCAACTCGCCAGGCCGTTGAACCCCCATACCAGCACCGCACCGGCAAACACGACGTTGGAGTATTTCAGCGCCGCCGCCAGCGCCGCCCCATCGCCGCCCATCGCGCAATACAGCACCGGCCCCACCAGCAGACCCGCCGCGCAGAACAGCAAGCCCAGCCCGAGGCTGATTGCCATCGCGTGCAGCGCCAAAAGGTCCGCCTCCCCCCGCCGGCCTGCACCCAACGCCCTTGCGATAGCTGACGCGATGCCCCCGCCCATAGCGCCCGACGACATCATCTGCATCAGCATGATACCCGGGAACACCAGCGCCATGCCCGCCAGCGCCGGGGTGCCCAGGCGTCCCACGAAATGCGCCTCGATCAGCCCGGTCGAGGACTGCGCCAGCATCACCAGCACGTTCGGCCCGGCCAACCGCAGCAGCGTCCGCAGGATGGGCGCCTGCAGCAGCGCCAGGGTGCGCGGGCTGTGCACAGGCGGCCGGACAGCGCCAGGCAGGACGGCGGCTGGTGGGACGGCGGCAAGCGGAGCGGTGGTGGACAGTGCGCGCATATGCGCTTACCCTGGACCCGCCAATCGAGGATGTCGAGCCTGCAAGCAACCGCCGCCATAACCGTCTGCCACTGCCAGGCGCTGCGCCAGGCCGCCCGGCGCGTGTCGGCGCTGTACGACGCCGCCATGGCGCCGCTCGGCCTGCGGGTGTCGCAGTTCGGCATCCTGTCACGGCTGCGCTCCGGGGGACCGCGCGCCATCCAGGCGTTGGCGGCGGAGCTGGCGATGGACCGCACCACCCTGGGCCGCAATATCCGCCCACTCGAGCGCGATGGCCTGCTGGCCGCCATCCCCGACCCAGACGACAAGCGCGCGCGCCTGCTCAGCCTCACCCCTGCCGGCGCCGACTTGGTCGCTCGCGCGATGCCAGCCTGGCGGGAGGCGCAGGCGGAGTATGAAGCCTTGTATGGCACCGAACCTGCTGCCGCCCTGCGCGCCGCCCTTGCGGACGTGGTCGCCGTGCTACATACCTCCAAGGAATAGTGCGAAGCAGTGCAACCGTGGTCGCCCGCCCGGCGCTGTTGCATTGCATTATGCTTATTGCCTGAAGGGAAACCCACTTGCTCGATGCCCTCGTCCGCACGTCCCGCATCACCGAAGGCTTGCCCCACCCACTCGGCGCCACTTGGGACGGCGTAGGCGTCAACTTCGCCCTGTTCTCCGCCAACGCCACCAAAGTGGAGCTGTGCCTGTTCGACCAGGAGGGCACCACCGAGCTGGAGCGGATTGAGCTGCCGGAGTACACCGACGAGGTCTGGCACGGCTACCTCCCTGACGCCCGCCCTGGCACGGTGTACGGTTACCGCGTGCACGGCCCCTGGGCGCCCGAGCAGGGCCACCGCTTCAATGCGTATAAGCTGTTGCTGGACCCCTACGCCAAGGGCCACGTCGGCGAGCTGAAGTGGGGTCCCGAGGTCTTCGCCTACCAGATGGAGACCGGCGACGACCTGACGTTCGATGAGCGCGACAGCGCCGACAACATGCCCAAGTGCGTCGTCATCGACCCGGCCTTCACCTGGATGCGCGACCGCCGCCCCGAGGTGCCGTGGGAGCAGACCATCTTCTACGAAGCCCACGTCCGCGGCTTCACCAAGCTGCACCCGGGCGTGGCAGAAGACCTGCGCGGCACCTTCTCCGGCATGGCCGCCAAGGACGTCGTCGATTACATCCGCGGCCTCGGCATCACCAGCGTCGAGCTGCTGCCGGTGCACACCTTCATCAATGACAGCAACCTGCTGGAGAAAGGCCTCACCAACTATTGGGGCTACAACACCATCGGCTTCTTCGCGCCCGACCCGCGCTACAGCAGCAAGCCCGCCTTCGCCCATGCCGAGTTCAAGGAGATGGTCGCCCACCTGCACGACGCCGGGCTGGAGGTGATCCTGGACGTGGTTTACAACCACACCGCCGAGGGCAACGAGCGTGGTCCCAGCCTGTCGTTCAAGGGTATCGACAACGCCAGCTACTACCGCCTGCTGCCGGACACGCCTCGGTACTACATCAACGACACCGGCACCGGAAACACGCTGAACCTGTCCAACGCCCGCGTGCTGCAGATGGTGACCGACAGCCTGCGCTACTGGGTGCAGGAGATGCACGTCGATGGCTTCCGCTTCGACCTCGGCACCATCCTGGCGCGCGAGCCCGAGGGCTTCAGCGACAGCAGCGGCTTCCTGCAGGCCTGCCGTCAGGACCCGGTGCTGAACAGCGTGAAGCTGGTGGCCGAACCCTGGGACTGCGGCCCCGGCGGCTACCAGGTCGGCCAGTTCCCGCCGGGCTGGGCGGAGTGGAACGATAAGTTCCGCGACGACGTGCGCGACTTCTGGAAGGGCGGCGAGGGCATGGCTGCCGTGGTCGCCGCCCGCCTGTCGGCCAGCGCCAACCTATTCAACCGGCGTGGCCGCAAGCCGTGGTCCACCGTCAACTTCATTACCGCGCATGACGGCTTCACCCTGCGCGACGCCGTCAGCTACAACGACAAGCACAACGACGCCAACGGCGAGGACGGCCGCGACGGCAGCGACAACAACCATAGCTGGAACCACGGCACCGAGGGCGAGACCGACGACGCCGACATCAACGAGCGCCGCCAGCGCCACATGCGCAACATGCTCGCCACCCTGATCCTGTCGCAGGGTACGCCGATGCTGCTGGCCGGCGACGAGTTCGGCCGCACCCAGGGCGGCAACAACAACGCCTACTGCCAGGACAACCCGGTCAGTTGGCTCGACTGGGACATCCCGGATTGGGGCCACACGCAGATCAAGCTGGTGCAGCGCCTGACCAAGCTGCGGCACGACTACCCAATCCTGCGCCGCGGCCGGTTCTTCACCGGAACGCCGATCGAGGCGCTGGACGTGAAGGACGTGACCTGGATCAACGCTACCGGCGCCGAAATGCAGGGCTCCGATTGGGACGACCCGGCCATGAAGTGCTTCGGCATGCTGATCGACGGCCGCGCCCAGGCCACCGGCATCCGCAAGCCCGGCGGTGACACCACGATGCTGCTGGTGATGAACGCCCACCACGACCTGGTCACCTTCACCCTGCCGGCCTGCAAGCACGGCGAAGCCTGGGAGCTGGTGTTCGACACCAACGTGCCCGACCGCGACGACCTGCAGCGGTTCGATATCGGCGGCACCTACGACGTGACTGGGCGCTCGCTGCTGCTGTTCGCGCTGAAGTCGGCATGACGCTCGCCATCGTGCATGGCGACGGCGCCTTGGCCGCCGTCACCGTCGATGCCTACAATGCCGAGCTGCGGGACGACGAGGGCTTCATCGGCGACCGGGCCAGCAACCGTGCCTTCCGCTCGCTGCTGGACGACGTGCGTGAGCGGCTGAGCGCCGCGGGCCATGATCCGCTGGGCGGCAACTCCACCGACAAGCTAACCAAGAGTCGGATGGACAAGTTGCTGGCCGACGGCGACCCGGAGGCTGCTGGGGTGATCCACACTGCCATCGAGGAGTTCGCCCAGGAGTTCGCCGCCGTCATCCGTCGGTTCATGAAGCTGGAGCAGTGGCAGGGCACCCAGCGGATCGTGGTGGGCGGCGGGTTGCGTGGCAGCCGGGTGGGGGAGCTTGCGGTTGGCCGGGCGGCGGTTTTGCTGCATGCCGACGGCGTGGATGTGCAACTGACGCCGATCCAGCACGACCCCGACGAGGCCGGGCTGATCGGCGGAGCGCATTTAGCGCCGAGCTGGATTTTCGGCGGGCACGATAGCATCCTGGCCATGGACATCGGCGGCACCAGCATTCGGGTCGGCACCATCGCCCTGAACCTGAAGCGGGCACCAGATCTGTCGCGTGCCGAGGTGGTCAACAGCGAGCAGTGGCGCCACCGAGACGAAGAGCCGACCCGGGACGCCGCCGTGGACCGCATCGTCGCGATGTTGCAGGGCCAGATCAAGCGCGCCGGCAAGGACGGGCTGAACCTGGCGCCGTTCGTGGCTGTCGGCTGCCCTGGGCTGATCGCCGCCGATGGGCAGATCGAGCGCGGTGGGCAGAACCTGCCAGGCAACTGGGAACACGAGCATTTCAACCTGCCGGAGCGGCTGCGCCAGGCAATCCCGCGCATTGGCGATCACGAGACGCAGGTGGCGATGCACAACGACGCCGTGGTGCAGGGATTGAGCCAAACACCGTTCATGCAAGACGTGGAGCACTGGGGTGTGATGACGATTGGGACCGGCTTAGGCAATGCCCGGTTTACCAACCGGACTGCTAAAGCCTCCTCCTGATGTAATCAACGACCCCGTCCAGGCTGCTTCCAGCGGCCGGGCCAGCTTGCCTTATTGCTTTTGCAGCGCCTTGGCCATCTCCTCATGCTGGGCGTCCACCGACGCATAGCGTTGCAGGAACGCCTTGATGTCGGGATCGGAGGTTGCGGCGATCTCGGCTTGCGAGTCCTTCTTGTCCTCCTCGTTGATCCGAACTGCCTCCAGGATGAAGGAGCGGTCGAGTGTGCTGCCCGTCTCGGCATTCATGCCGTTCAGCTTGATGCGGTCATCGTCGGTCATCTCGTTGGGGAGCATGACGTGCTTAGACATCGCAAGCTGCTGCATCGCGGCGCCCTCGTTGGCGTGGTCCTGAAGGATACGGGCCGTATAGGCCTTGATGTCCTCACGCGACGACCGTTGCTGCGCCAGGGTTGCGATCGCCATCTCATAAGCGCCGCCCTGCGCATCCTCGATCAGGAACTGCTTGTCCGCCTCGGAGATCGGCGCCGTGCTGCCCGGCATCGGCACCTGGGCGACCGACAGGGAGGCGGAGCCGAGCAGGCCGGCGGCAAGGACGGCAACGTGCAGAGTGCGGTGCATTCGGTATTCCTGTTCCGATCGGTTGGACCAGCGCAACGTCGGCTGTTGCGCCGGGTTGCCACCCGGCAGGCATCCTGCCAGCGTCGTCATCGGTTGTTTACTTGGTGCAGGGAGCAGGCGGCATGGAGTCGAGCATGACGGCCGAGGAGTTCGCGGTGCTGGTCCGCCGCGCCGGACTGCCGCTGGACCCGGCGCAGCAGGCGGTGCTGCATGCGGTGCACGGGCGGCTGGAGGCGATGATGCAGCGTGTCCGTGCCCCAAGCCCGGGCGCCCTCCGCGACCGCGCTGCCGAGCCGGCGCACATCTTCGTTCCCGGCGCGTCGTCCGGGCCGGAGCAACCATAATGGAGTTCCCGACCATCGCGGCGGCCAGCCGTCTCATCGCCGCCGGCCAGGCTTCCCCGGTGGACCTCATGCAGGCCTGCCTCGACCGCACCGCCCGGCACGACGGCGCGCTGCACAGCTTCATCCACCTGACGCCGGAGCGGGCGCTGGCCGACGCCCGTGCCGCCGAGGCCCGCCATCATGCCGGTGCCGCGCTGGGTCCGCTGGACGGCATCCCGATCGCGCACAAGGACATCTACGAGACCGCTGACATCCCGACCACCGCGCACTCCCGCCTGCTGCAGCACAATGTGCCGCACCACGACGGGACCGTGGTGCGGCGGCTGCGGGAGGCCGGGACGGTGATGCTCGGCAAGCTCGCCACGCACGAGTTCGCCTTTGGCGGCCCATCGTTCGACCTGCCGTGGCCGCCGGTCCGCAACCCGTGGGACCCGGCCCGCTTCACGGCCGGCAGCAGCAGCGGCACCGGGGCGGCGGTGGCGGCCGGGTTCATCCTGGGCGGCACCGGATCGGACACCGGCGGCAGCATTCGCGGCCCGGCGGCCCTGTGCGGCATCGCCGGGATCAAGCCGACCTATGGCCTATGCCCCCGCACCGGCATCCTGCCGCTGGCCTACAGCATGGACCATGCGGGCCCGATGGCCTGGACGGTGGAGGACTGCGCCCTGCTGCTACAGGCCATGGCCGGCCCCGACCCGGCGGACCCCGCCAGCGCGCACCGCCCGGTGCCGGACTTCTCGGCTGCGTCCGCCCGTGGCGTCGCCGGCCTGCGGATCGGTGTCGTCCGCGCCTGGCACGAGGTGGAGCACCCTGTCAGCCCCGCCACCCTGGCCGGGATCGAGGGGGCGGCGGACCTGTTCCGCAGCTTGGGCGCCGAGGTGCGGGACGTGGTCCTGCCCAGCCTGGAGGATTTCTACTCCTGCGGCTTCCTGATCTTGGTCACCGAAGCCTACGCCGCGCACGAGCCCTGGCTGCAGACCCGGTTCAACGACTACGGCGAGCTGCTGCGCGACCGGATGGCCTTGGGCGCCCTGGTCAGCGGCCCCGACTACGTGCAGGCGGTCCGCCGCCGCCGCGAGCTGTGCGCCGCCGTACAGGCGGCGATGGCCGGGGTTGACCTGCTGCTGACCGCTGCGGCCACCGGGGAGGCGCCGCTGATCGACCAGGTGCCGAAGTGGGCGATGTTCGGCCCACCCAGCCTGACGATGCCGTTCAACGTCACGGGTCAACCGGCGCTGTCGGTGTGCAGCGGCTTTGGCGAGGGCGGGATGCCGGTGTCGATCCAACTGGCCGGTCGGCCGTTCGAGGATGCGACGGTCCTGGCAGCCGGCATGGCGTTCGAGGCTGCAACCGACTTCAGGGTGCGGCGGCCCGGCTTATCTAGCCCCAACCTGGCCAGCCCCGGCTTGTCCAGCGCCGCCCCGCAGCCAATATCTGCCGCCTGAACAGCCAGGGAGCCGCCCATGCCGGCTAGCACGCCCGCATGAGTGATGTCGTCGAGTTCAAGCGCCGCAAGGAGGACACCTTGTGGGCCGTCGTCGCCCAGGTCGGGCGGGCCACCCGGGTAGCCGAGATTTTCCCCAGCCGTGAGCGTGCCCTGGCCGACCGCGCCTGGCGGGAGCAGCAGATCCGGGCCTATGCCGGCCTGCTGGCATCCTGCCGGCAACCAGCGCCGCATTACAGCGTCGCGCCGATCCGCCCGGCCGACCTGCCGCGGGCCTGGAAGCCGCTGCCGGCGCTGGGGTTCCTGCGCGGCCAGTTCATCTAGGCTTATTGTCGGACGGCCTGAAGCGGCCCGAGGTCTCGTCCCATATCCCCAGGGCTGGGACTGATGGTTTCGCCCCTACCGATGTCTGAGTTCTAGAACCGCCGTGATTGACCGCCGCACCCTTTTGGGCGTCGCAGCCGCCAATGCTGCGCTGCCGATGACCGCCGCCTCTGCCGGTATCCCAAGCCGTCCCGCCGGAGCGCACCACTTGGCGCGACGCCGCCCGTAAGCGTGACATCCCTATGCTGATCCGCCGGCCTGCCGGGACTGGCCCGGCGCCGCTGGTTCTGCTGTCGCATGGCCTGGGCGGCTCACGCGAAGGATTGGCCTATCTCGGCGAGGCGCTAGCCGCCGCGGGCTACATAGCCGTTCACCTGCAGCACAAGGGATCGGACGCTGCCATTTGGCAGGGCACCACCGACGCGCGAGCCTCGATAGGCGCCGCCGTGACCGACATCGGCGCTGCCCTAGCCCGGCTGCAGGATGTGGTGTTTGCCCTGGACGCGCTGCTGGCCGATGGCGAGCCGCTGCTGCGTGGCCGGATCGATCCCGGCCGCATCGCGATCGCCGGGCATTCCTACGGCGCCTGGACCGTCAGCCACATGCTGGGCGAGCGCCTGCCGCTGGGCGGCTTCGGCCTGAACCTGCCGGACCCGCGCCTGCGGGCCGGCATCGCGCTGTCGCCCATTCCACCGTTGCCGATCCCGGTGATCGGCGTGCCGGCTGCCGTTGCCTACCAGGGGATCACCGCGCCGATCCTGCATGTCACAGGCACGCGCGACAGCGGCATGGGCGTGCCTGACTGGCGGAGCCGCACCGTGGGCTATCGCACTGCCACCTCGCCGGGCCTGCTGGCGGTGCTGGATGGCGCGGTTCATGCCTCCTTTGCCGGGGAGGCCGAGGTCGGCGGATACTGGAACGACCCGACCTATTAGCCGCGCACCGCCCGGCTGGCATGCTGGTTCCTGGATGCGCTGCTGCGCGGCGACGCCGGAGCACGCACGGCGCTGCTGCGCGGGGAGGGCCTGGCGCCGCATGACGCCATCGAGAGCAAGGGCATCGCCTGATCCCGGGATGATCGCTTGTTGCGAGGATTGCTCTGGTCCTTGCCCCTGTTGTCCAGGGCGATGACCTGTGATGCGGCCACCCTGCCCCGCCCCCTCGAAAACCACCTATTTTCGGGCGGCCTGGAACAGTGGGCGCAACCCAGACGCCAGCCCGGGGTTTAAAGCTGTCCATTCCAACGCGAGGGCCACCATGCCGCATAGCAAGACCAAGTCCGACAACGACACCAGCCACGCCCGCTCCGCCAAGGCGCAGAAGGCAGAGGAGGTGCAGCAGGCCGGCAGTGCCAAGGCCGGCGCTGGCCACCCAGAAGTTCCGGAGGGCGGCAAGGCGCCGGATCCGCTGCACAGCAAGGGCCACCCGATGCCCGCCGCCTCTCGCGCAGACGCCGACGGCACGATGGAGGAGGGCACCAGTTCCGCCACGGTCGGAAAGGCTGAGAAGGAAGCCGCATTCCAGAAGGCGCAACTGACGCAGGAGCAGCACGGCCGGGGCCATCGCAAGGCGGAGTAGCCCTAGGCCGGACCGCTGCGAATCTCGCGGCAGTTCGATCATCAGTGACGCGCTGGTGCAGGATCGAACGACCGGCGTTCGATTGCGGCGGCCTCGGGTCGCCGCGCATGCACTAGCCCGTGATCATCGTCTCTACTAGGCGATGCTCAAGCGTCGTGCAGCCATGCACCCCGTGGCGCCAGTAGCATGACCAACAGCGCCAGGACTGCAGTGCCTGCGGCCACCAGGAACATGTCGTGCAGCGCCCCGGTCAACTCCGCCAGCTTGCCCGGCGCCAACGCCAGGCGACGTTCCTGCGTGCCTGGCGTTTCCGCATCGACTTATAGGAGCCGCCATGACCACTGAACTTTCACTGCTCGCCTGGTCGGTCGTGCTCGGACTGCTGCACGCCGTGGCGACGGGGCAGTTTGCCACCACGCAGTTCGGCCTGAGATACAACTTGGGACCGCGCGACGAAGGCAAGCAGTTGACCGGCGTTGGTGCGCGGGTGCAGCGGGCGTTCGCCAACTACATGCAGACCTTCCCCTTCTTCGCCGCCGCCGTGCTGATCGCGCACGCCGCCGGACGGCACAGCGGGCTGACCGTCACTGGGGCCTATCTCTACTTCTGGGCACGGCTGGCATACGTGCCGCTCTATGCCGCCGGCATCCCGGTCGTGCGGACCCTGGCGTTCCTCGCGGCGACGCTGGGCATCGTACTGATCCTGATCGCGCTCACCTAGGACAAGCCGTTCGGGGCCGCCCTGGATCGCCGCGCCGCAAGCGCGGCTCGCAATGACGGCGTAGCCTTGCCGGCCACGGCGCAGCGGCGTTCGGCATCAGGCGCCGGGATGGGCTAGCACCGCACGCAGGTTGCGGGCGGCGATGTCCAGCACGGCCGGGTCGCCGCTGACCATCATCGCCGCGATGGCGCCATCGACCACCAGCAGCACCTGCCGGGCCAGCACCGCCGGCTCGGCATAGCCGGCGTCCCCGGCCAGCCCGGCCAGGAATGCCAGGATCGCGCCATGGTGCCCGGCAGTCATCTCCCGCAGCCAGGTAGCGCCGCCGCCCTTCGCCCCCTCCGCCGCAGCGTTCATGAAGGCGCAACCATAGAAGCGGTCGCCAATGAACCAAGGGCGCAGGGCGTCGATCACCGCGGCCAGGCGGTCGGCCGGGTCGGGGCTGGCGGCCTTGATCCCGGCGAAGAAGGTGGCCCGCCACTCCGACCCCTCCCGCGCCAGCACCTCCCGCAGCAGCGCCTCCTTGGAGCCGAAGCGGTTGTACAGCGTCATCTTGGACGCGCCGGCCTCGGCCAGGATGCGGTCGATGCCGGTGGCGTGGATGCCGTCGCGGCAGAACAGGTCGCGCGCGACCTCAACGATGCGCTCATGCGGCGACAAGCGACGGGTGGCGTCTTGATCCGTGTCCGGTTTGGGCGCGGTGGCGGAGGGCATCCGGCATAATCCTTAACAGCCCAAATTATAGGCAACGCATGGTGGATTCGTAAGCAGGCCACGCTGCCCAGTCCGCAGCAGTTTCGGCGCAAAGAGCAGGTTGGTCAAACGGTCCCACCGTTTGTACTGGCACAGCCATTGCAAAGTGTACTTCTAACGTCTTTTATAAGACTGACCGTTCTGTTCCGGTCGATGCAAGGAGTTCAAGGGATGAGCGCTACAATCAAGCAGGCCTCAACGGCCCAACCGCCCACCGCCATGACCGGCTGCCTGGCCCCGATCGACAAGGGCGGGCTGGACGAGCTGATCGCCAAAGGCAAGGCCAACCCGCAAGCCATCAAGACGCTGAAGTGCCGCACGGTGGCCGAGGGCCGGTTCCGCCACCTCAACATGATCCGCGACCTGCCGCCCTACATCGTGGACGAGCCGCCGGGCCTGCTAGGCGACGACACCGCGCCGAACCCGTCCGAGGCCTCGCTGGCCGCGCTGGGATCGTGCCTCGCGGTCGGCATCCACGCCAACGCGGTCGCCCGCGGCATCGTCGTCCGCAAGCTGGAGATCGAGCTTGAGGCCGACATCAACATCACCGCCGTCTGGGGCACCGGCGACACCTCGCCGAAGCCGGTCGGCTTCGATGCGGTGCGCGCCAAGGTCCACCTGGAGGCCGACGCGCCGAAGGAAGAGCTGGACGGCCTGATCGCCCATGCAACCCGCTGGTCGCCGGTCGCCAACACCTTTACCAAGCCGGTCGCCCTCGACGTGACGCCAGTCTGACCCAACTGGGATCTGACCCAACTGGTCTGATCTAGCAACTTAGGGGACGCCGACGATGAGTGACGCACTGCAAATCCAGCCTGAGGCGTCCCCGCAAGCCGGCCTGCGCGCCGTGATCGACGCCGAGCTGGCGCCGATCACGCGCCAGATCGATCATGACGGCTTGTATCCGGGCCAGGCGATGCGCGCCCTGGGCGGCGCCGGGCTATATGGCCACCACCTCGCCGCGGCATCGGCCCGGCCCAGCATCGGCGCGGCGGTCGAGGCTATGGCCGCGGTCAGCGAAACCTGCATGTCGGCGGGCTTCTGCACCTGGTGCCAGGACGCCAGCGGCTGGTACTTGGAGCAGTCGGACAACGCGGCGCTCCGCGCCAAGTGGCAGCCCGGCGTAGCCAGCGGCGCCGAGATGGGCGGCACCGGTCGTAACTGGGGCAAAACCCCGGGCACGCAGTTGCAGCAGAACAAAGGTCAGAGTGGGTCGGTAACTCTACCACCCTGAATCTATGCGGCTTTCTTCGTTCTTTTAGTGATATAGATTGGAAGGCGGTTCGTCTTTGCCCGGGGATTTGCCCCAGTTACCACCGGTCTATCCAACCCGATGAAGTCGCTCGCGGGCATCGAGAAGTTCAAGCTGCGCGGCAAGCGCGTGCCCGGCGGATACGAGGTGTCGGGCGTGCTGCCCTGGGTCAGCAACCTCGGCGAGGGCCACCTGTTCGGCACCATCTTCGAGGATGCCGAGCGCGACAGCCACCGCGTGATGGCGATGATCCGCTGCGGCCAGCCCGGCGTGTCGCTAAAGCAGAACGCGCACTTCGTCGCGCTCGAGGGCACCGGCACCTACAGCGTGCTGTTTCGCCGCGCCTTCATCGCCGACGAGCAGCTGCTGGCCGACCCGGTGGGCGACATGGTGCGCCGCATCAAGGCTGGGTTCATCCTGTTGCAGACCGGCATGGGCATTGGCGTCACCCAGGCGTGCATCGACCTGATGCGCGAGGCCGACGTGACCCATGCTCACACCAATAAGTACTTGCCCCGCCGCCCCGACGATTTCGCCGAGGATCTTGCAGCGTTGCGCGAAGAGATCGCCCGCCTGTCGCTGACCCCGCTGGAGCAGGCGCCAGAGTACTTGCGCGCCGTGCTGACCGTCCGCCTGAAGGTCAGCGAACTCACGCTGGAGGCCGGGCAGTCGGCGCTGATGCACCACGGCTCCCGCGGTTACATCGAGGGATCGCCGGTCAACCGCCGCATTCGCGAGGGGCACTTCGTCGCCATCATTACGCCCTCCATCCGCCACCTCCGCCAGGAGTTGAGCCGGCCGGAACTGCGCCCCGTCGCCGCGGCGCCCACGTCCCAGGTGTCCACGTCCCAAGTGTCCACGTCCCAGGTGATGGCATCCCAGGCGTTGGCGTCCGCAGCATCAGGGACCGTCCACTGATGGCGCACGCCACCGTGCACGGACCCGGCGGTGACACGATCCTGACCAGCGTATCCGGGGAGAGCGTGATGCAGTTGGCCCGCGCCGCCGGGCTGCCGGTGCTGGGGGAGTGCAACGGCTCGCTCGCCTGCGCTACCTGCCACGTCGTCGTCGATCCCGCCTGGATGGACCGCCTGCCGCCGGTCTCGGACGACGAGGAGGCGATGCTGGACACGGTGTTCGACCTGACGCCGACCAGCCGCCTGAGTTGCCAGATCCACCTGACCGCTGCGCTGGACGGCCTGCGCGTCAGCCTACCCACCTAGCAGCCTGTCGGACTTAACGCGACGCGGATGCACGCTGTAGGATTGGTAGATCGGTTCGCCTGCCTCCCCGCCCGGACACCTTCCGCATGAGCAACTTCCGCCTGATCGACCGCGACACTGGCTTTTTGATGCCGCCCTCAAAGCCCGTTTCGAAAGGGGTTGTGGGCCAGGTCTGACGGTGTGACTGGGACGGCTGTTGCGGCGTTCCAGGTTGTTTGCCTGTCATGGAGCTTGGCATGTGGACGCCTGAGGATCGCGCGCT
>JAABUX010000399.1_pt1 | contig 74269 bp, 58 predicted proteins | sample 5561851 | NCBI WGS metagenome assembly JAABUX01 (sample SAMN10711883, study PRJNA513361) | rock metagenome | isolation source: Antarctica rocks | place: Antarctica: Victoria Land, Richard Nunatak red sandstone | collected 2016-01-03
AGACCTACGATTGCACAGACCTTGACGCAAATTGTCCAGTAAATACCTCCCAATCAAGGAGCGTTTGAGAAAGTGCCGATTTGCAATCCTTGATCTCGAAGAATCTCCAGATTCGAAAGCTATACCCACGACGGCCCCGTCGAGAAGAGCGCGTCCGAGACGAATCCGACCGGCGAAGGGAGAAACGGCTTTGATCCTATGACGATCCCCGACCCGAAGGAAGCGTCTGATGCCATCGCCGAAGCCCGTTCCCGAAATTTCCTCGGAAAGCCGATTAATCTTCCCCGATTCCAACGATACTATGAAGGGACTTCCCTCACCGTAAATCTCAACCCGTCCTAAGTTTGCGGACCATTGGGTTCGTTTCGCCGGGCGATGATCCAAGCCGTTGGGTTCGTTCCGCCAGACGACGAGACGGCACGATTGGGTTCGTTCCGCCAGGCGGGTGACCTGGACGGGTTGCGGCGAATGGGTTCGTTCCGCCTTGGTCGTTGATTGCTTGCGGTCGTACCGTGACAGGCCGAAGGTTGGCTCCGTCGAGACACGGGGATTGTGACGAAAAAAGAAGAACCGGCATTGGTCGGGAATCGACTTGAGAACCGGACACCGTTCGGCTCGAATGAGGTCTTCACCAGACCGACTGTCCGCCCGGTCCCCTCTCGATCCTCGGCTCGCGGGCCTGTCATCCCACCTCATCGGCTCCGAACCGAACAGGACACCTGGCTTTGAACCAAAAACCGCCGACCTTCGCCTCGGTCGCGCTGGCGATGTTCCTGGGATCGATCAGCCTGGGCCAGGAACCCGTCAAGCCGGGGGACCGCGAGCCGATCCGACTGGCCAACCAGCCCGCGCTTTCGCCCGACGGCTCGACCCTGGTGTTCGCCTGGGCGGGCGACTTGTGGACCGTGCCCACCGCCGGGGGGCAGGCCCGACCTTTGACCCGGAACGCCGGGGTGGATCGCGACCCCGTGTTCTCGCCCGACGGCAAGCGGATCGGCTTCGCCAGCGACCGCCAGGGGAGTTTCCAGCCGTTCGTGATGCCCGCCGCCGGGGGAGTCCCTCGTCAGGTTGGCTTCCATACCGGCGGTTATGTCGTGGAGGGGTTCACCCCCGACGGCCGGTCGCTCCTGGTTTCGGTCGGCCGCGACCACTTCTGGCGCGACGCCGACCGGTTCGCGCTGATCGGCTCGGAGGGGCGGACCGCCGAAGTTCCCTTGTTCGATGCCGCCGGTCGGAACGGCGAACTCTCGCCCGACGGCAAGAAGCTCTTGTTCACGAGGGAAGGGGCGCAGTGGTGGCGGAAGGGGTACAAGGGGTCGCAGGATAGCCAGGTCTGGATGTATGACCTCGAATCCAAGGCGTTCACCAAGGTCCTCGACCCGCCCGGCGGGGCCTTGTGGCCGCTCTGGCGCGGTGATGGCAAGGGCTTGTTCTACGTCGGGTTGGAGAAGGGGGCGCTCAACCTCCGAGAGCGGGATCTGGCCTCGGGGGCGGACCGGGCGTTGACCAGCTTCGCCGACGACTCGGTGGTCTATCCGTGCATCTCAAGGGACGGCGGGACGATCGTCTTCCGCCACCTCTTCGACTTCTACAAGGTGGCGACCACCGGATCAAGCTCGCCGACCCGGATCGAAATCCATCAGGAAGGCGACTCGACCCGCGACCCGATCGAGCGCCGGGTGTTGCAAACCGCGTCGGAGGTGGCGTTCAGCAAGGATGGGCTCGAGATCGCCTTCATCGCAGGCGGCGACCTTTGGGTGATGGACACCGAACTCAAAGAGCCGAAGCAAGTGACGGCGACCCCCGAGGAAGAGCGCGACCCAATGTTCAGCCCCAAGGGGGACGCCCTCTGGTTCGTCAGCGACCAGGGAGGGCAAACCGACCTCTGGAAAGCCTCCAAGGGGGATCTCGGCAAGGATTGGTGGCAAAACCCCGGATTCAAGCTCGACCGGATCACCCAGGACTCCGATGTCGAGGCCGACCTCAAGTGGAGTCCCGACGGGTCGAAGGTGGCGTTCCTCAAAGGCCGAGGCGACCTTTACGTCATTTCGAGCGAAGGAAAGGAACCCAAGAAGTTGGTGGAAGCGTTTGACGCCCCTCGGTTCGACTGGTCGCCCGACGGCAAGTGGTTGGTTTACGCCAAGTCCGACGACGACTTCAACGAAGACATCTGGGTGACGCCGGTGGATGGCTCGCGCCCGCCGTTCAACCTGTCCCGCCACCCCGACAACGAGGGGAACCCCGTCTGGTCGCCCGACGGCAAGGTCATCGCTTTCACGGGGCGCCGGGCCGACACCGAGGTCGACATCTATTTCGTCTACCTCCGCGAGGATGAGGACGAAAAGACCGGGCGCGACCGCTCGTTGGAGAAGGCGATCGAGAAGATGAAGAAGCGGGGCGGCGGCAAAACCCCCACCGAGTCCGCAGCCAAGGGCAAGCCCGACGAACCCGGCAAACCGGCCGACGACTCGAAGAAATCCGCCGAGAATGAGGCCAAGAAGCCGGTCGACGTGGTGATCGACTTCGACCGGGTCCACGAGCGGATTCGCCACGTCTCGATCCCCGACTCGACGGAGTCGGCCCTGTTCTGGTCGCCCGACTCCAAGAAGCTGGCGTTCACCGGGACCGTCGAAGGGCGGGCCGGGGTCTACACCGTCGAGCTTCCCGACGACCTCAAGCCGAAGCTCCTGACCGCTTCGACCGGGACCCAGGCCCGCTGGCTCGAAGCCGGCAACCAGATCGTCTGGCTTTCGGGCGGCGTCCCCACCAGCATCCCGGCATCGGGCGGGGCCGCCCCGAGTCCGGCACCGACGGGCGGCGCCGGTGGTGGTCGAGGCGCGGCGAACGCCGCCAATCCCGGGACCGAGAGCGGGTCGTACCGATTCTCGGCCTTGCAGGAGGTCCACTGGCCCGAGAAGTACAAGGCGGCGTTCGACCTCGCCTGGCGGACGATGCGTGACCGCTACTACGACGGCAACCTCGGGAACCGGAACTGGGACGCGATCCGTCGCAAATACGCCGAGATGGCGGCGGCCTCGCCCGACCGGGAAACCTTCGGCACGGTCGTCAACCTGATGCTCGGCGAACTCAACGGGTCGCACCTCGGGTTCACCCCGTCCTCCGACCGACCCCCCGAACCCGAACCGGCTCCCGCCCCGGGCGCGGGTCCGAGGCGCCCCGCAGGCGTCGAAGCCGGGCGATGGAACGTCAGCACGGCCCATTTCGGCCTCCGGTTCGACCCGACCCATAAGGGGCCGGGCTTGAAGGTCCGCGACGTCATCCCCGACACCCCCGCCGACCACAAGGCGACCCGGATCGTGGCGGGCGAAATCCTGGTCGCGGTCGACGGGAAGACCGTCGACCCGGCGATGGACCTGACCGAAGTCCTCAACGGCCCCGCCGACCGTGACGTTCGCCTGACCGTCCGAGGCGGCGACGGCAAGGATCGGGTCGTTGTCTTGAGGCCGATCGCGCTCCTCGCCGCCCGGAACCTGCTCTACGACAAGTGGATCAAGGACAACCGCAAGGCGGTCGAAACTCTGTCGGGCGGCAAGCTCGGCTACCTCCACATCCGGGGGATGAACTTCGCCAGCTTCTACAAGTTCGAGGAGGAGCTTTACTCCGCCGGGGCCGGGAAAGACGGCCTGGTGATCGACGTCCGGGAGAACGGCGGCGGGTCGACCGCCGACCACCTCCTGACCGCCTTGACCCAGCCCGCCCACGCCATCACCATCCCCCGAGGCGGAGGGGTGGGCTACCCGCAGGATCGTCGGGTCTACGCCACCTGGACCAAGCCGATCGTCGTGCTTTGCAACCAGAACAGCTTCTCGAACGCCGAGATTTTCGCCCACGCGATCAAGACCCTCAAGCGAGGCCCGCTCGTCGGCGTCCGGACCGCCGGGGGCGTGATCAGCACCGGCGCGACCGCGATCATGGACGTCGGGACGCTCCGGCTCCCGACCCGAGGCTGGTTCCTGACCGGGACCGGCGAGGACATGGAACTCAACGGCGCCGGCCCCGACCCCGCCAATACCGTCTGGCCCGACCCCGCCGACTTCGCCCGAGGCGTCGACGCCCAACTCACCAAGGCGGTCGCCGTCCTCGAAGCCGACGTCAAGGCCGAAGCCGCCCGCCCCCGACCCCCGCTCCGAAAGGCCAGCGACCGGCCCGAAAACCGACCCTCCGAACCGGCCTCGTCGCCGGTCGGCGGGGGTGGCGAATAACCCAACCCCATCAGTTCCGCACATTCCAGGAATTCTCAACGCATTTCAAATTGCAGATTGCAAATCGCAAACGGTTAATTCTCAATGCTTTGCGATCTGCGATCTGCGATCTGCGATCTGCGATCTGCGATCTGCGATCTGCGATCTGCGATCTGCAATTTGGAATATGCAATGAATCTCTGGAATCGGTATTAGACCGAGGCTCATCGACTTTCGACTTCGCCCCGAGGAGATCCTCCATTGAAATCCAAGCTGATCCACGAAGCCGGCGGCGAGCGGACGTTCGTCCTGGTGTATGAAACCGACGACCCGATCGTGCAGTTGCTCGAACGGTTCGTGACCGAGCACAAGGTCGGCGCGGCCCGGTTCACGGCGATCGGGGCCTTGAGCGCCGCGACGCTCGGCTACTTCGACTGGGACACGAAGAAGTATGCCGAAATCCCCGTCAGCCGGCAGGTCGAGGTGCTGTCGTTGATCGGCGACGTGGCCTTGAAGGGCGACCAGCCGGCGATTCATGCCCATATCGTCGTGGGTAAATCCGACGGGTCGACCCAGGGCGGGCACCTGATGGAAGCCCACGTCCGGCCAACCCTGGAGTTGGTCCTTGTCGAGTCGCCCCTCCACCTCCACAAGAAGGTCGACCCCGAATCGGGCCTGGCCCTGATCGTGCTCGATAACCCGGAAACCAACACCCCCGAACCCCTGGACGTTTGAACCGTGGCTATCGAAACGGAACCGAAGCCCGAGCCGACGGCACCCTCCCGGATCATGGTCCCCGACCTGATCTGGGCGCCTGTCGCGGTGGGCGGTCTGGTCGCGGCGGCGGGCTTGTTCGGCCTGGCGGTCGGCCAACCTTGGTTGTTCCCGAGCCTCGGCCCGACGGCGTTCCTCCAGGCCGAGTCGCCCGAGTTGCCGTCCTCAACCTTCCGAGCCACGGTGATCGGCCACGCGGTCGGCTTGGCGTCGGCATTCGCGGCGGTTTATCTGTTCGGCCTGGCCGACGCCCCGAGCGTGATGGCGACCGGCCACCTGTCGCCGGGTCGAGTTGGAGCGTCGGTCCTGGCCGTCGCCTTGACGATGCTCGGGAAAGTCTGGCTCAAGGCGTCGCACCCCCCGGCGGCGGCGACGACCCTCCTGGTGTCGCTCGGCGGGCTCAAGGCGACGGCGAGCGGGGCGGCGGAGGTGGCCGCCGGGGTCTTGATCGTCGCCGCGTTGGGGGAAGGTTTACGCCGGATTCGCCTCGAATATTTGGTCAACCCGGAACGAACCGCCTGAGGACGGCGATCGTCGAAAGGAAAACCCGGCAAGCGATCGCCACCGCCCGATCTCGAAAAACCACGCGGCCCGAGGTTGGCCCGTGACAACGACTTGCACGATGCGACGGTCTCAATCGGTCCAGCTCTTTCGGTTGAGTGGATGACCAATTCAAGACGATTTGCTAAGATGACTCATGGCAGTCGGTCGAGTGTCAACCCGGCTTGTCGGGTGGAACTGGCACCATCGCTTGATACCCTCATGCGATCGATCCCCCTTTCTCTTGATCAACCCGTTCCCCATCCAATCGACGGACTCCCTCGACCACCCGGTTTCGCCGGGAGGAACCATGGACGAAGCCGCCCTCGGCACGTCGGAAACCTACATCGCGCGGACCACGGTGATTCGCCGTGACCTGAAGAAATCGACCGGCCTGTTCGACGGCCTGTCCGGTTATGGGTCGGCCGAACTGTCGGCGCGATACCGCGCGATCCTCGACGCCCCGCAGCTCGACTGGACCGAACTGCACAAGCTCAAGCGGAGGCTCGGGGCGGGGGGCCAGGGCGTCGTCTTTCTCGGCGAGCGGCAAGGGGCCGACGGGTTCCGGCTCCCCGTCGCGCTCAAGATCTTCTCGCCCGACCGCTACGAGGACGGCTCGGCCTACGACGAGGCGATGGGCCGGATGTCGAGGGTCGCCGCCCGGGTCGCGCAGATCCAGCAGGACCACCTCTTGGACGTCCAGAACTTCGTCTCGCCCGGGGGAATCCGGGTCATGGAGATGGAGTGGATCGACGGCCGAGACTTGCGGCACCTGCTCACCACCGAGATGCTCGCCAAGGCCCGCCAGAAGGTCGGCCCGGTCCGCTGGGCTTACCTCAACGACGTGATCGTGACGGCGGGGCCGGTCCAGCCTCGGCTCAAGCCGGGGATCGCCATCGCCGTCCTCCGCGACTGCCTCGCCGCGCTTTCCGCCTTGCACCGGCAGGGGATCGTCCACGGCGACATCAAGCCGTCGAACATCATGCTCAAGCGGACCGGGACCGCCAAGCTGATCGATATCGGGGCGGCGTTCGAGCTGTCCGACGCCCCGCCGAGGCCGACCTGCACCCCGTCCTACGCCGCCCCCGAAGTCCTCGAAGGCAACGTGGGGACCCCGCAATCCGACCTGGCGAGCCTGGGGTACGCCCTGGTCGAGATGCTCTCGGGGACGCCCCCGTTCGTCGGCCTGACCCGGCTGGATGAGCTTCGCCGGGGGAAGAGCGAGGCCGTCAACCGTCTGCCCTCGATCCTGCCGCGCGAGGTCGCGCACAACGAGCTGCTCATGGGCCTGATCAGCGGCCTGATCGCCCCCGACCCCGCCAACCGATTCCCCGACGCCCGCGCCGCCGACCTGTTCGAGCGAGGCGCGGCGAGCTTCCAGCGGCAACTGGTCAAAGGCGACCTCGCCAGTGAATACGACAACGAAATCCGGGTCTGGCTCGAAGACCTCGAAGACGGCCCGTCGAACGACCGGGGTTGAGGTCGAAAAGGCGACTCGAAAGATCAAGGAGACTTCGTCGACCAAGGTCGTCCGATCCGATACGCTCGGTCGCTTCGACGTTGGTCCTTTCACCTCTTCCGAAGAGACTCACCCATGAGAAGTGTTCGATACCTCGTCGCCTGTTCGATCCTGGGCGGTGCATCCGCGTTCGGCCAGACCGCCGTCGGCCTTCGGGACGACTTGAAGGGGGAAAAGCTCGGCCCCGACTCGGAAGTTCACGAAGGAGTCCCCAAGGGGAAGTTGATCGGGCCGACCCCGTTCAAGAGCCAGGTGCTGGCCGACACGATCCGGCAATACTGGGTCTACGTCCCCGCCCAGTACGACGCCGCCAAACCGGCCTGCGTGATGGTCTTCCAGGACGGAGGGCGGTCGATCAACCCCAGGGGTGCCCTCCGAATCCCGGTCGTCATGGACAACCTGATCGCCAAGAAAGAGATGCCGGTGACGATCGGGATTTTTGTGACCCCCGGCCAGCGCGGCGAGGAATTCCCCGAGAAAGCCCTGACCGGCAATGCCAACAACCGGAGCATCGAATACGACTCGCTCGGCGACGCCTATGCCCGGTTCCTGGTCGACGAGATGCTCCCCGAGGTCGGCAAGTCGTACAACCTGACCAAAGACCCCGAAGGCCGGGCCATCGGCGGGGCGAGCTCGGGTGCGATCTGCGCCTTCAACGTCGCCTGGGAACGCCCCGACCAGTTCCGCAAGGTCATCAGCCTGATCGGCTCGTTCACCGACCTCCGGGGCGGCCACGTCTTCCCCGAGATGGTCAAGAACGCCGACCGCAAGCCGATCCGGGTGTTCGTCCAGGACGGGACCAAGGACAACCGGAACACCAAGAACGTCAAGCGCGACTGGCACCTGCAAAACCGGTTGATGGTCGCCGCCTTGCAGGAGAAGGGCTACGACATGGCCTACGTCTTCGGCGAAGGCACCCATTCCGACAACCACGGCGGGGCGATCATGCCCGAGATCCTCCGGTGGCTTTGGCGCGATTACCCGAGGTGAGCGACCATCTACCTCGGGCCGTCATGGCCTGATAGAATGGAAAAACGAGTGGAAAATTGGAGCTAAGACGGAGATCGAGGCATGTCGCAACTCATGGAGCAAGCGTTTTTGAAGGCGAAGCAACTCCCCGAGGCCGACCAAGACGCCCTCGCTTCCCGATGGCTCGAGGAGATCGAAGATGAACGGCGATGGGCCGCGAGCTTCGCCGCGACGACCGATGAGCAGTGGGATCACATCATCGCCGAGGTGCATCAGGATGTCGCGACACGAGGCGTCCGTCCGCTCGATGAGATTTTCGGATTGCAAAATTTTAGATCCTAGAGGGATCTTCTTAGCCACGGATGCAACATGGATAAATCTCTTTCTCAGTCTCTTATCCGTGTTCCATCCGTGGCTAAATTTATCTGGGATTCATTGTGCTTCCAGATCAAAGCCAGCGCTTGGCCGTGGCCTTGGCGGTCTTGGCCAGCTTCCGGCCGGTTTCCTTGGCGATCCTGGTGTTCGGATGCGGGTCGCTGGTGAGGTTGCGGATCAGGGCGAACGCCCCCAGCGCGGCGGCCCCGACGGCGATCGGCTTGAGCGCGGGGTACCACTCGAAGGCCCGGGTGTAGAGGCTGCCCGAGAGGGATCGGTCGTCGTAGCCGCCGTGGACAGGGCCGAGGTCTTCGGCGGTGCTGAACATGTTGTCGGCGCCCTCTTCCTGGGGTCCGTCGGCCTGGAGCTTGGCCTCGGAGTCGTCGACCTGGAGGAGCTGGAAGTCGACGAGTTGGGGGCTGATCCGCTGCATGATGTCGAGGAGCTTGCCGTAGCCGCCGACGAAGATGTCGCGCCGGGGGTGTTCGGCGGCGAAGACGATCGACTCGGCGACGACCTCGGGCGGGTAGATCGGGTCGAACGGGGTGAGCTTCTTGCCGGACTCAGACTTGGCGTGGTTGTAGAACGGGGTGTTGATGACCGCCGGGGCGATGTAAGTCAGCTTGATCCCCGACTTTTGCCGATCCTGCTCGAGCCGGACCGCCTCGGTGAACCCCTTCACCGCGTGCTTGCTGGCGCAATAGACCGACTGGATCGGGATGCCCCGGATGCCGACGACCGAGCCGACGTTGATGATCGTCCCGCCGCCTTGCGGCTTCATCCGGGTGATCGCGGCCTTGGTGCCGAACATCAGGCCGCAGACGTTGACCTGGATCAGCCGGGTGATCTCCTCGGCCTTCATGTCCTCGACGTGGGCGGCGTGGCCGAACCCGGCGTTGTTGACCCAGGTGTCGATCCGACCGAAATGGCGGATCGCCTCGTCGGCGAGGTGCTCGACCTGGTCGGCCTCGGCGACGTCGGTCAGGACAATGTGACCTCGACCGCCCATCGCCTTGATCTCGGCGAGGACGTGGTTCATCGCGGCTTCGTTGCGGGCGGCGAGGACCACCGCCGCCCCCTTCTTGGCGAATTCGATCGCGGCGGCTCGACCGATCCCCGACGACGCTCCGGTGATCACGACAACTTGTTGGTTCAAAGGGCGGGGCATGCGATGGCTCTCGGTTGAAGACTTTGACGCGGTTTCCGCCACGTCTTGGATGTCATTTCAAGCAATCGACATGCCAACCTGTTTTTCAAAAAGACTTGGGAGCGGCCATGGATGCACACGGATGGGAGGAGTTTTCTTACCTCTGATCCGTGTTCCATCCGTGGCTCAATCACTCAAACCGACGCGACGGGCCGGTGGACCCCGTTGCTCCCCGACTTGGGGCTGGAGCCGATCGGCACCTTGGAAACGATCTGGGCGGCCTTGATCGGCTCAATCCGGCCCTCGCTCTGGACCGACTCGACGACTCGCTTGCTCGACAGGATCGCCCCATCCTGGTTGAGATACTTCCACTCGCCGAACCGGCCGACGGGATAGATTCCCATCCCGTGGAGATAGTTGTTGATGACAGCCAGGTGGCCGGGGCGTTCGGGGGTGAAGGGGATATAGGCGTGCGGCATTCCCAGGACTTGCTCGAAGACCACTTCGTCGCCGACTTGCCACAAGTCGGTCCGCTTGAGGCCGGAAACGCAGGCGTCGATCAAGGCGCGTTTCCCCCGGACCGGGAGCGGCTTGGCGATCGAATGGCTGATCTCGAAGGTCAAGGCGCTATGGCCCGGCGGGGCGTTGTGCGGCGAAGCGTTCGACTGGACGAAGATCCGCTGGAAGATGGACTTTTCTTGCCCTTCGGGATAGTAAATCCAGTGCTTGTCGGTCACCTTCTCGCGGTTGATCCCGAGGTTGACGCAGACGACGGCGGTGCTGGGCAAGCTCCGGGCGGCATGTCGGACGGTGTCGGGGGCGTTGTCGATCGCGGCGATCAGGTCGGGCAGGGGGATGCTGGGGTAGAGGGTGTCGTAGCCGACGGTCTCGTATCGGGCCGAATCCGCCCCCGACCCGCCCGGCTCCTCGACCCGAAACGTGGCCCGCTTCCGAGCCGGGTCGAGCTTGACCAGGGTCCGGCTCGCGGCGACGGCTCCGCCTCGGGCTTTGACGCGGTTTGCCAGGCCGGCGACGAACGCCTCGCATCCGCCGCGGAGCGGGTAGCCGAACCGGGCGTTCGGCCCCATGTCGGGTCGGCCTCGGGCGATCGCCCCTTCGATCACCTCGTCGAGCGTCGGCGTCAGGACCCGCCCCTCGATCCAATCGGCGCTCATCCGCTCGGGGTCGATCCCCCAGACCTTCCGGTTGTAAGGCTTCATGAAGTGGTCGGTGATCCCGGCCCCGAAAGTCCGGTATGACCATTCGAGGAAGTTGGCCGGCGGGCTCGAAGCCCCGGACCTCGACGCCTCGATGACGCCGAGCAGGCACTCCTTGACGACGCCCGGGGGGAGGCCGAACAGGTTGCCCTGGAACGGGTATCGCTGGTAGTTGTCGTAGAGGTAGACCCAGCTTTCGCGGTGCTGCTCGTGGAAGTTGTCGGCCAGGACGGAGCGGAACAGGCCATCGACATACTTGTCGGTGGTGAAGAAGATGTGCCCGGCGTGGTCGAAGGTGAACCCGCCGTCGACGATCGACCGGCAAAGCCCTCCGGTCCGGTCTTGCTTTTCGACCAAGAGGAAGTCGGGATCATCGAGGTGAAGCGCCGCGCTCAGGCCGGCGGGGCCGCCGCCGATGACCAGGTTCCTGGCATCTCGCGGGCGGGGCAGGCGCGGTTTGTGGCTGATCGCGGTCGGAGGTCCTTCCTCCGGGTCGAGCTTGGCGGCGATCAAAGAAAGCATCGCGTCGGCGGTGGCGTCCCAGCCGTGGTCTTGGGCCCTTCGCCGCTCCCGGTCGGCTCGGGCGGGGTCGTTCGCGAAGTCGTCGAGGACGGTTCGAGCGATCGCGACGAAGTCGTCGGCGTCGTCGGCGAGGAACACCAGGTCGCCGTGGTCTCGGACGACGTCGAGGACCCGGGTCGACACGATCGGCTTGCCCGCCGCCATGTATTCCAGGGTCTTGGTCGGGCTGATCGTCCGGGTCGCCTCGTCGAGCGCCCAGGGCATCAGGCACACGTTGAACCCTTTGAGATAAGCGGGCAGGTCGGCATACGACCGCTGCCCGAGGTAGTGCAGGTTCGCCCTTCGGGGCAGGCTCGAAGGGTCGACCTTGATCGTCGGCCCGACCAGGACCACCGAGCCGACCCCAGGCGCGTCGGCGAGCTTGGCGATCAGGTCGTAATCCAGCCGCTCGTCGACCACCCCGCAATAGCCGAAGATCGGACCGGGCAAGGGCGACAGGTCGGTCGGGACGATCAGGGCGGGGTCATCGGAGCTTCGGGCGAAGTGGGCGAAGTCGACGGCGGACGGGAAGCAGTGGACGTTCGGGTTCCGGCCCTGCTTCGACTCGAACAGGCTCCGACCCCCCGTGAACACGACATCGGCGCGCCCGAGCAAACGGCCCTCCGCCTCGATCAGCCCGGCGGGAGCACCCGCGAAGTTGGCCAGCTCATCCATGCAGTCGTAGACCACCGTTTGGTCGTCGCCCAGGCGGTCGCCATACGGGGCGAACATCGCCGAGTAGAACCAACGGACCAGGGGCCGATCGCCCCGGACCGCCTGGACGTAAGCTTCCACCAGGGCGGCGACGTCGTGGCTCTCCCCATTGGGGAGATGCGGACGGATCACGGTGACGTTATCCGCGACGCTCAGGACATCGAGGCCAAGGGGGCGGCGGTCATCAAACTCCGGCTCTTCCTCGACGATCACCGGCCAATGTCGGGCCAACCGGCTGAGAATATGCTGAGGACGTTGATAGACCCAATCCCATCGGAGGTGACTATGACAAACGAGCAAAGGGGTCGGGAGGGAACTCACTTCACGAGGGGTCGACTGGGGCATGGCCTTGTCAAATCCTTCTTCCATTTCCGGAATGTCAATCGGCTGGATGGCGAGGGTGGTTCGCTTCGCGGAGCGGCAAACGAAGCCGAAGCCTCCGGCTGCCCATCATCGGACCGCGAGGTCGAAGGGAAATTGCCATACCGCTTGAGATGGATGGCGGCGAGCCGAGGTCGATCGCGCACAAAGAGGTTTCCGGCGTCGACGAGTGAATATCGGGCGGACGCCGGATGTGCCTCGAATATCGGAACATCTTGTGCATGTTCCAGGATGACGTCTCGACGGCACCTTCGGAATGTTTGCAAATATTTGGCCAAACAAAAACTTTCGATCAATCATCGTCACACGGATCAAATCAAAGAATCGATTTTCGATCCAAATCTGTTCGACAAAACGAAGCCAAGCCGAGGTGTCGCCGGATCAATCCCTCGGTGAAAAACCTGGTCCGACGTCGGTGATCGGTCCGGCGACAACTTTTTGGAAAGCTCCGACCAGAGGAGTCGCGACTCGCTTGAGGTCGCCGCCTTGGAGTGGGACGTCCCACAAGCCGAGGTGCAGCAGGTGATCGGACATCGGCCGCTTCGAGCGACGATACCGCCAGTCGACCATGGTGAAGACCGGGAACCAGGTCAAGCCGACGACCGGGACCCCGCCGAGCCGGGCGCTCCGCACGGCCCGGACGGTCTGATTCATCCAGGCCAGCCGCCGCGAGATCGAACCCGGGGCGCTGGTCTCGGTGATCATCGACGGGATCCGGTAGCGGTCGTGGACCTGGCGGAGCAAAGTCTCGAGGGCGAGAGCGAGGTTGCCCGGTCGTTCGCGACCAGACGCGATCGAGCCGTCGGGCCGGCGCTTCCAACGTCGGTTCGACCACGGATAATAGTTGATCCCGAGGACATCCCAGCGGATCGCACGGTCAGCCAGCTCCAGGAAGACTTTCGCATTCCTTGGGTCTTCGGCGAACGAGGCCCAGAGTGGGTGATCGGGCCGAAACCGCCCGCAAGCGATGTCGAGCGGCAACCACCGCTCAAGCTGGCGGATCGCGGCGAACTGGGCGACGTCGAGGGTACTCGCCGACTCGATCCCGACGTCCTCGGCGTGGACCATCACCGCCTCGGGCTGGACCTGGCGGATCGCCTCGGCGGTGGCGATCATCCCCCGGTTCACGGCGAGGAGGACGGCGACATACCCTCGAAGACCTCGGCGATAAGGGGGCCATGAGCCGTCACGCCCCGACCGGATCGCCGTGACGCTCGGCTCGTTGAGCGGGGTGTAGTGGCGGGTCAGGTCCTGGTAACGCTCGGCGAAGGCTCGGGCATAGTCGGCGACCCGCTCGGGGTAGTCGACCGCGAGGAACTCGTTTTCGAGCCAGGGCGGCGTCCCGAAATGCACCAGGTCGATGATCGGGGTCAAACCTCGGACCTCGACCAGGTGGCGCAAGACCGGGTCGGTCCACGACCAGTCGAACCGACCGCGAGCCGGGTTGACCCGGTGCCAGGGAATCCCATAGCGGACCGCCCGGACGCCAAGACCGGCGATCCGGTCGATGTCGTCGCGCCAGAGGAGGTCATGGCCCATCAAGGCGTACTCATCCAGGCTCCGATGGCCGGGGCGGGTCTGCGGGACGAACGTGTTTTCGACCCCGACCGCCCAGACGAAGGGGGGGTGGGCCTCGGAGGGTTGGAACAGCAATTGCACTTAGACTTTCCCGTTTTTCAAAGAGACCTCGGTCAATCGCGATCTTTCCTGGGAGCTCAACTCATGATTTTTCGAGCCGACAAGCTGCTGACACAATTGCCGGTCCCCAAGCACCCGTCGAAGGAGGCGGCCGCCGCCGTCCAGGAGTTGATGGGGGGCAAGGCGGGCGAGATGTCCACCCTGATGAACTACTTTTTCCAGACGATCAACTTTCGCGACCGCGACAAGCACCGGCCCTACTATGACATGGTCAGCAACATCGCGGGGGAAGAGTGGGGCCACGTCGAGCTCGTCGCCTACGCGATCAACCTGCTCCTGACCGGGACGATGCCGCGCGGCGGCGATCCCGACTCCGCGCCCTTGTCGGGGATGGTGGGTCACCCGATGACCTCGCACTACCTGGGCGCCGGGCAAAACGCGCTGCCGATGGATTCGATGGGGCGCTACTGGAACGGGTCTTACGTCCATTCGAGCGGCAACATCAAGCTCGACCTGGTGCACAACATGTTCCTGGAGTACAACGCCCGGGCCACCAAGCTCAAGGTGTACGAAACCACGAATGACCCGACGGTCCGCGAGCTCACCGCTTTCTTGCTGGTTCGAGGCACGGTCCACGTCTTCGCCTACTCCAAGGCGATGGAGAAGCTGTCGGGCGGAGTTGATGTGCTCAAGCTGTTCCCGGTCCCCGAGATCAGCACGCACAAGTTCCCCGAGGCCCGCAAGTATATCGAGCAAGGCTTGTACAACACGATGTACAGCTTCAGCCAGGAAGACATGTCGAGGATCGGCGAGATCTGGAACGGGCCGCACCCCGACGGGGCGCCCGACCTCGTCGTGACCAACGACCCGATCCCCACCGCCTCGCCGATCCAGAACCTCCCGGCCGAACCCCAGGTCGGGGCCCCGATGTCGACCGACCCCGGCTTCGTCAAGGAAGTCGCCAACCGGGTCTTCGGCAAGGCCAATGTTTGAGCGTGGATGGGCACTCGTCATCGATTGATCGCTCCGCCTCCGCTTCGTTCAAGGCCGATCGAAAGCCAACCCGGTTCAACCCGAGTTGGCTTTTTTGTTTGGCTTCGTTTCGCCGGGACGGGCCATCGGCTCGAAGCGGCTCGATCAGTTCCGCTCTCGACGGAGGAAATGCCCAACCCTCACAGATTTTTCACGGAAGGGAGCGGCTCGCGGTCTGCTATCCTTGCGGCCGCCGATCCATCGAAATGAGCAACGAGTCGTTCGAGGTGGCTTTGCCGCGTACACCGTTATTCCGCAGCTTCATCCTGGGCGGTTTCGAGTGCTCCACCCACCGTCGAGGGGGGGACGGGAAGCGGCTCGACCTGATCGAGGCGACGCGGCACGATCGATTCGCCCTGGACGACTATGCTCGCCTGGCCGATCTGGGAATCCTGGCGGCCCGAGATGGGATTCGCTGGCACAAGATCGAGGTCGGTCCCGGCCGCTACGACTTTTCGAGCGTCGCGCCGATGCTCCAAGCCGCCCGGAAGGCGGGCGTCCAGGTGATCTGGGACCTGTTCCACTACGGCTGGCCCGACGACCTGGACATCTTCACCCCCGAGTTCGTCGACCGGTTCGCCCGGATGGCCGGGGCGTTCGCGTCGGTCCTGGCGGACGAGACCGACGGGACCCCTTGGATCACGCCGGTCAACGAGGTGTCGTTCCTCGCCTGGGCGGGGGGCGACACCGGCGACATCTTCCCGTTCGAGAAAGGGAGGGGGCACGACCTGAAAGCCCAGCTCATCCGGGCGTCGATCGCCGCGACCGAGGCCGTCTGGGCCGTCGCCCCGGGGACGAGGCTGGCGCAGGTGGAGCCGGTATTCAACGTCGTCGCCCACCCCGCTCGACCGCACGAGGCGGAAACGGCCGAGTCGTACCGGATGGCCCAGTATCAAGCCTGGGACATGCTCGAAGGGCGGCTCAAGCCCGAACTGGGCGGCCACCCGCGCTATCTCGACGTGATCGGCGTCAACTACTATCCCTGGAACCAGTGGATCTTCGAAGGTCCCGTCGACCCCGGCGCGACCATCGAGCCCGACCACCCGGGTTATCGCCCGTTCCGGGCCATGCTCGCCGAGGTCGCCGAGCGGTATCGCCGCCCCTTGTTCGTCGCCGAGACCGGGACCGAGGGCGGCGACCGCCCCCGATGGTTCGCGAGCGTCGCCGACGAGGTGGCCGCCGCGATCGACGCGGGTACCTTGGTGGAAGGGGTCTGCCTCTACCCGATCGTCAACTTTCCCGGCTGGACCAACGATCGCCATTGCCGGAATGGGCTGTGGGACTACGCCGACGACCTCGGGGTCCGCCCGATCCACCAACCCCTCGCCGCCGAAATTCGGCGGCAAATCCCCCGGTTCACCGAGGTCGTCAATGCGAGTTGACCAACGCCACAGCTATCGAGGTGCCGCCGGAGGGTTGCGAGGAGTCGAGCCCAGCCGGTTGACCGGCGATCTGGCCTGGGGTTGCCCTCCGATACGGTTCCCAGGAATTTCCCGCATGGCAGATCGCAGGGTTGCAGATCGCAAAGCATTGCTCTGATTGAGTTTCCTTTTGCAATCCGCGATTTGCGATCTGTCACGAATCCCTGGGATTAGTCTGAAAGCGCCTGGCCGACTCGGTGGCGGAGGGCCCAAAGGTCTGCGGGGCGGACCTGATCATAGTGGATCGACCCGGCGTCGTCCCCACCCTTCGACCGGCGGTCGACGCCGTCGAGGAGGTGGAGCGCGCCGCGGACCTCGGCGCCGACCGCCCAGCGCGGTTCCTGGCGGAGCGCCGCCCAGAGGGCGAGGTATTCGACGTCCTGCTGCCCTCGGCGAAACGCCTTGAGCCGGAGCGATGGGATTGGCCCTTCGGTCCCGGACACCTCCGGGTTTGCCGGGTAGAACAAGGCCAACTCGTCCCCCACCGTCCACGACTCGGGTCGACCGATCGTTTGCCAGGGGATGATGCCGTCCATACCCAAGGACCAGGCATCGACGCACCAGGCGGCGGCCCGTACGTTCGGATCTTCGACCGCGTTGGCCGTCCCGTACTCGAAGACCCACTGGTCCTGGTCGCGTTTCCGGTCCTGGACCAGCCGGACCCGGTCGCGCATCGCGCCGCCGACGACGTTGACATCGAGCAAACCGTCGAGCGAGCTTCGCTGCCACTCGGGGCGAGACACATCGGCGCGGAAGCCGATCTTGGCCGCCGCCCGCCCCGACTTCCGTCGAGCGTCCGCCAACCCTTCGTGGAAGGCGGACGCGAAATACCGGAGCGCCCAGAAGTCCTGGAAACTCGCCGGTTCGTCGAGGAGCCAGGGGGACGACCCGCCCGACCACCCGTCCTTCCCCGCCTTGAAGTCGCGCTTGTTGTTGAGGAACCCTTCGAAGACCGTCTTCCGCCACCCTCGGGCGTCGAGATGCTCGGCGAACTGCCTCGAAACTTCGACGAACGCTCGGCGATAACTCGCCGAGAACGCCCGGTCGGCCCAGTAGCCGCCGTCGTAGTTCCCTTCGATCGGGGTCGGCCAGTTCTCGTGGATCGGCAGATAGAACGAGTCGACCGGGATGCTCCGCCTCGGCGAATCAGCGAATGCCGAGCCGTCGAAGAAGGGACCGAATCTCGCGTCCCACTCGGTCCAGTCGAGTCGCCCGTTCGCCCACTTCGGGGCCATCTCCGAGGAGACGATGCCTCGCTGCGAGTAAGGAACCCGGTTGATCGCCGTCCGGTGGCGGTGGGCCAGGCGGTAATAGTCGACCTCGCGATCGGGCAAACCATAAGCGTTCATTTCGGGGAGGAAGCTGAGCGAGTCGGGCAGGGTGAAGTCCCCGACCTGAAGCCTGATCGCCAGCTTGAGCGTCCCTTTTTCGGATTGAAGCGTCAAGAAGCCGTCTCGGACGCCGCTTTTCGCGTCGTGTGGGACGTATACTTCGAAGTAAAGCGACCCTCCTTTGAGTTTTTCGCCACCGAGTAGGTTGGTGGGACCACGGATGGGGACGACCGGGTCGGGCATCGGCCCCCGGCGGGTCGCGACATTAAGTAAGCGGTGGGTCGCGGTGGGGGTTCGCGGGCCTGCCGCCGCTTCCCAGGTCACTGTCGCTTCGATCGGCCCGAGATCCCCCAAGATCGCGAGTTGAAATCCAACGAACTCGTTCCGGGCCGCTTCGAGCGCGATCAATCGGCGGGATGCGTCCCAGACATGGTTGGCGGCGAGGTAGTTCGAGCCGAAGGCCGGGGCGGGTTGAAGTTCGCCCGTGTTCGGGTCAAGCTTGTCGAGTTCATCAATCACCGCGACCGTGGCCCCTTCCCAGACCAGAGGGGCCGGGCGGCCGGGTCTGGCCGGGGGGTCGAACCGAGGCAACGGCTTTGCGACTCGCGTCGACACCGGCACGGCCCGGGTCGCTTCGGGGCCGACGTTGCCCGCGGCGTCCACCGCCCGGATCGCCACCATCACCTCCGAACCCGGGGTCAAGCCGAGGTCGCGGAGGTGCAACCGGTTCCGACCTAAAGACGGGCGGGCGATCGGGATCATGCCGCGGGGGATCGGTCGGCCATCGACGGTCGCGACGAAGCCCAGTGTGCCCGCCGGGCCGTCGTCGAGGGGCGTGGTCCAGGTGACGACCGCTTCACCCGAGGGGAGGTCGGCGGCCTCGGACCGAAGGTCGGTGGGGATTCGAGGCGGAGCGTGGTCCTCGACGCCGAGGATTACCGTGAAGTATGGGGCGTTCGCCCGGCCCGAATCGCGGCTGGCGACGAACCGGTTCGGCATCGGTCGCAGGGTGAAGGCGTTGCCTTGCCTGGTCCATTCCGTTCCGGTATCGTCGAACAGGAGAAAACCCTGGCTCAAGCCGGCCACGCGACTTGCGACGACGACCGGGTCAACCTTCACGGTTTGCCAGCCGTCCGGGTCGGGGGTCGAAGCCTCGGCGCTTTGCCAGAGGGTGCTTCCCCCGGCACCCAGGATCACGTCGCAAAGGTCGCCTCCCGATGGGGTCCAGGCGACGTCGGGGTGTCGAGCGTGACGAAAAGTCGAAGCACCAACTTCGGGGGCATACCCGTCCGACTTCCCCTCGAACCAATCCGCCCCGAACCCGCTGACGGTGACCCGCGCCAACCTCGGGTCGCCGGTCGACCGGACGTGGAGCGTGCCTTCGACGATGACTCGCCCCCGGATCGAAGCGAGGTCGGCGTCGACCAAGGCCATTTCCTGGTAAGTCTTGAGCTTGAGCTTGCTCGCCCCGCCGAGGTTGCCGTCGCGCTCGGCGCCCACGCTCGAAAACCAGGTGTCGCGCGTGACCGGAAATCGCCTCGGCGGCTCATCGGCCGGCGTGAGACTCGAAAAGCAGGAATAGGCGGCGATCAGGAAATCAAGTCGGGGCTGGTTCCGAGTGGGCATGGCAAGGCTCCAAAGGGGAACCTCGCCTTGGCTCGTCCTGTTGTCGCCGGCGATGGGTTCCGGGCGACGATCTTACGAGAACCGGGCGGCCGGTGGGACCGGCCGCCCGCTCGTCATCTTCATTTTTTCGGAGCCGGGCCGAGCAAGCCATCGATAACCTCATCCTTGACCCCTTCGGCCGACTTCCGGGCATTGTCGCCGACCGCCTTGGCCCGGCGTCGGGCGGTGTCTTTGGCCCCGTCGACGGCGGCCTGGATCTGCTTCCTGGTGTTGGCCTTGGCCTGGTTGATCGAGTCGGTCACGCCCCCTTTGACCTCGTTGACGGCGCCGGTGACGCTTTGGGCCGCCTCGTCGCGAAGTTCGCTCGCGAACCCCTTGGCCCCATCGAGGGCGGAGCCGGCGGCACCCTTGGCCTCCGCTTGCGCTTCGCCCATCGCTTGCGTCATGCCACTTTTCAGGTCGTTGACCCCCTGGGTGACGACGTTCGACGTCTGCTGAACGTCGTTGTGAATCTCGGTGGCGGCGGCATCGACAGTCGCCCGGTCGCGGGTCGAAGCAAGCTCGGGCGCGGCGATGGCGACGGGTTGCTCGGTGGTCGAATAGTCCGTCGAGACGACCGGAGTCGCCGAAGTCGGCGTGTCAGTGACGGCGTCGGTCGAGTGAGAAACCGTCGGGGTCATCGTCTCCCCCTGGCAACCGGCCAAGGCGAGCGGAGCGGCCAGCAAGGCAATGCGAGACCAGCGGATCGGGCAAAGGGTGGCGGTCATCGGTCGGTCATCCTTGACTTGGAGGAAGAATCGAGGCCCAAAAACCGGGCGTCATCATACGCCCCTCTCCCCTCCGGGCAAGCCGAGTTTCACTTGCCCGTTTTGCCGACGATCAACCCGACCACCCCGCCAAACAGCGTTGTGATCAGCGGAAAAACCACCCTCGCCTCGGGGGACATGACCCCATTACGGATGACCACGAAACAGCAATAAACGCCAATCCCAACCAGAAAAAGAAAAGCCACGAGGTAGGCGGCCAGTTCTTTGACCACGAAGGTCCAGAACTCTTTTCGGAGCCGAAGCGATTTGTCGTCTGGGTCCTCGGGAGCTTTGATGGTGATGTTATCGAGCTTGGACCCTTCGGGGATCGTGCCCGTCAGGCTAAACTTTTGGAGGTTCACGCCGACGATCCTTCGGGACTCACGATATCGGTGAACTCGACCTCCAAGGCGTCGGGCGAGGTGGTATAGCCGAGGTGCTTGCCTTCGGCGGTTACATTCAGCGCGGCTCGATAAAGCGCGATGGCCTGCGTGAAGACGACATCCAGTGGTTGCCCGGACTCCTGTGACATCTGCTCAAGGACCGCCATCATCTGCGGCGTCGCGTTCATCGAGATGACAACCCCCCGCCCGGCGACAGTGGGGGGGTTCGCCAACGCGCCAGCCCCTTTGAGGATCGACATGAGGGTAAATCCCTTCGTTTCTTTGACCAGGTTTTCAGGGTTGATGAGCGATCGGTCACCCAAGTGGGAAAGTGGCCGGCCGTTCGGGTCGCCACCTCATCAAGTTTGCTGGTGGGATCGAGATTCGTCAAGGTGTCGGCCCAATCGGTTCGACCTGGGTGGCCGGATCATCAATGTTCGGAGGATCATCAGGAAATCTGGGCCTTCCCCCGCGACCACAACCGGGCGGTCGTGAACTCCCGATTGAGGATGAGGCGGGATTCCGGCCCGGCTTGGGCCAGGAACCGGGCGAGCTTCCGGGCCGTCCCGTCTGGGCTTAGTTCCTCGTCATAGTACCGGGTCACGGCTCCGGTCATGGCCTGGGCCTGCTCCGACGATACGTTCAGCGCCCGGCGGACCGCGTCGCAAAGTTCGTCGGGGGTGGAAAACGCCAGGCACGTCTCACCGTCGGTCAGTTCCGGGCGGCAAAACTCGGGATAATTGATGAGCGGGATCGTCCCGACGGCCATCGCCTCCACCAGGTTGTGCGAGTGCGGCATGAAAACGCCGGGCGGGCAAAGCGCGAACCGCGACCGGGCCAGCATCCGCAGGTAACTTTCCCGAGACAGGAGGTGGTTAGAGGCCGTCGGGGTGACATCCCCTCGAAACACGATCAAGACGATCGGCCGATCGGTCCGGCGAAGGGCGGCCAGGTCGGACCGGCTCGACACGACGCAGGCATCGGACCGGAACGTCTCCAGGACGCATTCGACGATGGCGGGCCGAGTCATCATCGGGAAGTCGAAGCGCTCGACATACCCTTCGTTGACGACCCCCGAGAAGAAAAGCCGGAAGCGTCGAGGGGTCCGACGCAGCGCGGCCACCCGCCGGTGCCACCCCCTCGAATAAACCCAAGGATGCATCATGTAAGGGTAGTAGGCAGAATCGCCTGTAACATTCCGCCCGTAATAGTCGTCGCTGACCCGGATGTACCGAGCATCAGATGAAGCCTCGTCCACATCTTCAACAATCGTGATCGTGTTCGGACCAACCGTTCGCCGAGACCGCCATAAGACTTGAAGGTACGACCGGGTGTCGAGGCAGGTTCTCAGGTGGCGAAGTCCGGCGGGCGAGAGGTGGACCGTACCGAGCCTTGAGAACGTCAGGGCCCAATGCCCTTCCATCCGGTACAAATTCGCAAGATCGATGCTGTAGTTGGCCGGACGGCTCGTGAACCAAGATTTCCCGACGCGACCGAAAAACTGAGTCACCCAAAAGCCGACGAGTTTTCCAAGACGAGCGAACATGACCGTCAACCGACGGCAAAAACCAAGCCGTGGCGCCCTCACCCATCCGCCAAGAGCCTATCCAAGATGTTCCCCGCCCGACCTTGATCATCGGGGTGGACCCACAACTCGACCCCGGTGTCATGATCCGGATCGTCCATCGCGCTGTAATCTCGCGTCCGAAGCTCATGCCGGAGGTCGCTGAGTTGTTGGATCAAAAGCCGCGACTTCGCCGCCGGCAAAAGCGCATTCATCATCCAGACATACCCATTATCCAATGCGGGCGGTCGCTCTGGCATGATTTCACCCCTATGAATTGTCACAGGCAGTAATCGACCAAGGGCGGTGATCCGTCGCCCCGAGGGGAGGATCACCGCCCAATCTTCTTGTCGATCCGCCTAAAAGTCAACCAATCAAGGTTTCTTGGCCCCGAACAGGCTGGCCTTGATATAGTCTCGGTTGAGCCGGGAGATGTTGAGGATGCTGATCCCCTTGGGGCAGGCGGCTTCGCACTCGGAGTGGTTCGAGCAGGAGCCGAAGCCTTCGTGGTCTTGCGTCTGGATCATGTTGACGACGCGGCGGCTTCGCTCGGGCTTGCCTTGGGGGAGGAGGTTCAGGTGCGCGACCTTGGCGGCGGTGAAGAGCATGGCCGAGGCGTTCGGGCAGGCGGCGACGCAAGCCCCGCAGCCGATGCAGGCGGCGGCGTCCATCGCCAAGTCGGCGTTGTCCTTGGCGATCGGGATCGCGTTGCCGTCGGGGGCGTTGCCGGTCCGGACCGACACGTAGCCGCCCGAGGCGATGATCCGGTCAAACGCGCTCCGGTCGACCATCAGGTCCTTGACGACCGGGAAGGCCGAGGCCCGCCAGGGTTCGATCTTGAGGGTGTCGCCATCCTTGAAGCTCCGCATGTGGAGTTGGCAGGCGGTGGTCCGCTGCCTCGGCCCGTGCGGGGCGCCGTTGATGACCACGCCGCACGACCCGCAGATCCCTTCTCGGCAGTCGTGGTCGAAGGCGATCGGGTCTTCGCCGTTGGTCGCCAAGGCTTCGTTGACGACGTCGAGCATCTCCAGGAACGACATGTCGGTGCTGATGTTCGGCGCGTCGTAGGAAACAAACTTCCCCTCGGCCTCGCGGTTCTTCTGCCGCCAGACTTCGAGGGTCAGGTGGAGGGTTTCGCCGCCGTGGTCGACCGCCGCCGCTTCCGACGCCAGGTCTGTCGAGGTCCCGGCCCGAGGGCTGACAAGAGTGCTCATTTGTAGCTCCGCGTTTGCAGGGGGACGTTCTCGAAGACGAGCGGCTCGACGTTCCGGATCGGGCGACTGTCTTCCCCAGTATACTCCCAGGCGGCGACGTGGCAGTAGTCGTCGTCGTTGCGTTCGGCCTCGTTGTCCTCGGTCTGATATTCCTCTCGGAAGTGGGCTCCGCACGACTCGCGCCGTTCGAGGGCGTCGAGGCAGAGGAGTTCGCCCAACTCGAGGAAATCGGCCACCCGCCCGGCCTTGTCGAGCGACTGGTTCATCTCGCCGTTCTCGCCCGGGACGTTGACATCTTCCCAGAACTCTTGGCGAAGTTGGGGGATCAGTTCCAAAGCACGCTCAAGACCTTCCTGATTCCGGGCCATCCCGCACTCGTCCCAGAGGATCTTGCCGAGCGCCCTGTGGAACGTATCGACTGTTCGTTTGCCTCGGATGTTCAGGAGTTTGTCGAGCCGGTGATGAACCACCGCCTCGGCGTCGCGGAACGCGGGGTGGTTGGTGTCGACCGGCTGGGGCTTGGCGGAGGCGAGGTAATTGCCCAACGTGTAGGGGACGACGAAATAGCCGTCGGCCAAGCCTTGCATCAGGGCGGAGGCCCCCAGGCGGTTGGCGCCGTGGTCGGAGAAGTTGGCCTCGCCGCAGGCGAACAGGCCGGGGATGGTGGTCATGAGGTTGTAGTCGACCCACAAGCCGCCCATCGTGTAGTGGATGGCGGGGTAGATCCGCATCGGGACCTTGTACGGGTCCTCGTCGGTGATCCGTTCGTACATCTCGAACAGGTTGCCGTACCGCTCCTTGATCGCCTCCATCCCGAGCCGCTTGATCGAGTCGGCGAAGTCGAGGTAGACACCAAGCCCGGTCCGGCCCACGCCTCGGCCGTCGTCGCATGCCTCCTTGGCGGCTCGCGACGAGATGTCGCGCGGCGAGAGGTTGCCGTAGCTCGGGTACTTCCGTTCGAGGTAGTAGTCGCGCTCGGATTCGGGGATCTGGTCGGCGGGTCGGCGATCGCCGCGCTGCTTGGGAACCCAGATCCGGCCGTCGTTGCGGAGCGACTCGGACATCAAGGTCAGCTTGCTCTGGTGGTCGCCGGTGACGGGGATGCAGGTCGGATGGATCTGGGTGTAGCAGGGGTTCCCGAACGCCGCCCCCTTCTTGTACGCCCGCCAGATCGCCGTGACGTTGCACCCTTTGGCATAGGTGGCCAGGTAGAACACCGTCCCATAGCCGCCGGAGCAGAGGATCACGGCGTCGGCGGCGAACGACTCGACCTTGCCGGTTTCGAGGTCGCGGGCGACGATCCCTCGGGCCACCCCGTCGACCGTCACCAGCTCTTGCATCTCGTGGCGGGGGAACATCGACACCGTGCCCAGGCCCACCTGCCGCTCCAGGGCTTGATATGCCCCGAGAAGAAGCTGCTGGCCGGTCTGCCCCCGGGCGTAGAACGTCCGCGATACCTGGGCACCGCCGAACGAGCGGTTGGCCAGGGTTCCGCCGTACTCGCGGGCGAATGGGACGCCTTGCGCGACGCACTGGTCGATGATGTCGACCGAGACTTCGGACAGGCGGTGGACGTTGGCCTCGCGCGACCGGAAGTCGCCCCCTTTGATCGTGTCGAGGAACAACCGCTCGACGCTGTCGCCGTCGTTCTGGTAGTTCTTGGCGGCGTTGACCCCGCCCTGCGCGGCGATCGAGTGCGCCCGGCGTGGGCTGTCCTGGTAGCAGAAGCAAGCGACCTTGTAGCCAAGCTCGGCCAAGGTCGCCACCGCCGACGACCCGGCCAGGCCCGAGCCGACGACGATCACCGAGAATTTCCGCTTGTTGGCCGGGTTGACCAGCTTCATGTGGAGCTTATGCTCCGACCACTTCCGGTCAAGCGGGCCGGGCGGGATGTGCGAGTTGAGTTCCACGGGGTCGCTTTCCTTGAAAGACTCGGATCGCGGAAGTTGAAGATCGAAGGATGGGTTAAGCCGGAGCTTTGGCCGACGCGGGCGCCTCGGCCTCGTGCGACTTACCGTTTTCTTGGATTTTGCTCGCGGGGGGCGGCTTGATGTAGCCGGTGGCCACCGCGATCGGGACCACGGCGAAGCCCGCCACCACCACGGCGGTGAACGCGGTGGCGAAGTAACGCCCCGGCGACCCAAACCGCCCCTGGTCGGCCCCCAAGGTCTGGAACATGCTCCAAACCCCGTGCCATAGGTGCAACCCGAGCAGGGCCATCGACGCGACATAGATCGCCGCGACCGGCAGCACCCGGAGGCCGGAGACCAGGTTGGCGTACACCGAGCCTTCGTGGTAATCGGGGTGGACCGAGCCGGTGGTCAGGTGCAAGATGTGATAGACGATGAACGCCAGCAAGAGCGGACCGGAGATCCGCATCGACCGCGACGCGAAGGTCGACTCGCGCTTCTTGGTCGGTCGACCGACGACCTTCGGCTGCGCCTTGTAGATCTTGCCGGTCAGGACCAGGAACGCCCAGATGTGCAGCCCAACCATGCTGAGCAGGCTCAACCGGGCACCCCAGAGGATCGCCGGCTCCATGTGCAGGAGCTTGCCGTAGGCGTCGAGCGCCTCGGCCCCCTGGAATATCTGCAAGTTGCCGAGCATGTGGATCAGGACGAATGCCGAAAGCCCGGCGCCGGTGGCGGCCATGATCAGCTTCAAGCCGACCGAGGTCCCCCAGAACCGGAGCATCGGGTGCTGAAAGATCCGAGGCATCGCCGAAGAAGCGGGGGGCCTGAGTGTCGCCGTGCTCATCGAGAAAAATCCCCGAAACAATGGGCGGGGTGATGGGTCCGAATCCGAACTTTGATTTGTTGGCCGGGCCGCGTCGGCCTTCGCCCGGGTCGAGCCTTGCGGCGGGTCGGGCGGACCCGATAGATTCAAGCCGTGACCATCAGAGGATTTTAGGAGGAGAATCGCTTCCGGTCCAATGCGGATTTCGGATCGGAACGATTGGCTCACCTCATCAAAACATCGAGAAAGACGCCGTGGAGCTTCGCCACCTCAGGACCTTCGTCGTCGCCGCCGAAGCCCTCCACTTCACCCGGGCCGCCGAGGCGCTCGACGTGTCGCAGCCGACGCTGTCGCTCCAGATCCGCGAGCTCGAGCGCGAGCTTGGCGTCCCTCTATTCGACCGGGTGGGCCGATCGGTTCGCTTGACCGAGGCGGGCGAAGTGTTTCGTCGCCACGCCGTCCGGGCGCTCCGCGAAGTCGAAGCCGGGCAGGGGGCGTTGGCCGACTTGCAGGGCATCCGCCGGGGGACCGTCCGGGTCGGCGTCACCCACTCGTTCAGCACCCGATTGATCCCGCTCGCCGTCGCCCGATTTCGGACCAGCTACCCCGCCGTCGGGGTCGTGGTCGAGAAGACGAGCGGTCGGGCGGTCGAGCAAGCCTTGGTCGCCGGTTCGATCAACCTGGGGATCGCCTACGCCCCGCCCGAAGACCCCGAGGTCGTCAGCGAAACCTTGTTCGACGAGGAGGTCGTCGTCGTCGTCGCCGCCGATCATCCCCTCGCCCGATCTTCGAGTGTCGAACTCCACGAGTTGGGCAAGCACGCCCTGGCGCTGATCGGCCGCGAGTTCAGCACTCGCCGACTCTTCGACGACCGCCTCCGCGAAGCGTCGATCCAGCCCGAGATCGCCGTCGAGATGAACGACATCGACTCGCTCCTGGAAGTCGTCCGCCTCGGGATCGGCGCCAGCGTCCTGTCCCGCCGGGCCGTCGCCGACCCCGAAGCCCAAGGGATCGCCCTGATCCCGATCGTCGGCCCCACCATGACCCGGACCGCGGCGCTCCTCTGGCACCGCGAAGCCTACCACACCACCGCCGCCCTCGCCTTCGCCCAGGTCGTCCGCGACCTGTCGGGGGGTGGTTGACGACGTGGAGACAATATTGTCCCATTGGGAGTAACGACCGATAGACTTTCGACCCGAACCCATTCACCGAGCATTCGAGCGATGCCCCGCAAAGCCGACCTCCGGGAGGTGGATCAAGTCGCCAATAAGTTCGGCATCAAGGGGAGTGCTCGGACCGCTTTCGGTAAATATCTGGAAGAATGCAAGAAAGGTGGCGACGTCGGGTCGAAAAATGACCGAGGCGACTTCACCCGAGACGAATTAATTGAGAGGGCAAGGGAGTTTCTTGGACTTCCCGACCAGGATTGATCGTGGACGAACCTCTTCCGCTTCGCGGACTTCGCATCAGGAAAAAGAGGAACCGAGATGATCGAGTTGATCGACCTTACCAAAACTCGGCTTGGCTCGGATGACGCCGACGACTTGCGATCTTTATTGAGACTGCTCGCCAACCAGCCTTTCCTCAAGTTTCGAGTTTCTTACGGCGACGAGTTGCACATCCACCTCGGTGGGGAGCGGTTTTGCAAGTATCCCCGGGGGCGAGGCACCGTCATGGGCACTTATGTGGTGACGACGCGAGCATCGGCTTGGTCGCTGCTCTCGGGAACTCACTCCGTCCTCTTGGCCAGCGACACGGATATCGTAAATTCAGCCAATGCGGAGGGAACTGGAGTCAACCAAGAAGATATCCATATTGTCGAGTCCAAAGATTACATTGCTCCGGGATCGACAGTCCAAGCCGCGAATCCTTTCGTCACCAAGTACGGTTTTGGTCTGGCACTCAAGTTCACCGATTCCTCGGAGTTTTTTTTAGTCCCCTCCGCCCCCGAACCCGAGGATACCGAGGACCCCATCGCCGACTGGGAAGTCTTGATGCCAGGCGAGCATCTGCTCAAGGTCGGTCCAGGTCTGACCTGGTCATACTCGCCGGATTCCTCGAAGACCGAAGACGCCGCTTGATTCCGCCAAGTTCGGGTACGTCATCGCAATGATTCAGAGTCGAACTTTGAGCCCGAACCGGGCCAGCAACCCGGTCAAGACGCAGACAAACAAGGCCATCGCCGCCGATCCGCCCACAGCCACCCAGGCGTCTTTCGACCCGGTATAGCCCAGGACGGTCGCACCGAACCTGCCCAGGCCGACGAGCCAGACCGTGATCGGGTGGAGGAAGTAGGCCAGCAGCGGGTTCGCCCCGGCGGGCCGGACGACGATCGACCAGCCTTGGAAACCGGCGACGTCCATGATCAAGTACAGGACGATCCAGACCGACCCGGCGAGGGCGGCGGACCAGAAGCACCAGGTTGGCGTCGCGCCGATCTTGTTGATCCCCTCGAAGGTGTCGGTCATCGCCCCGGCGATCAGGAGGCCGACCACGAAGGTCGAAGCCCAGGCGATCCGTTCTTTGTGGGTTGCAACCAGGCTGTCGCGGCGGAGGATCGAGCCGAGGAGGCAGCCGGCCATCGTGACCGCGGCGAGCGAGCCGGTCGCGTCCCCCAGGGAGACGTAAGACTGGACCCTTTGGACCTTCTTGGCAAGCCATTCGAACGCCACCCGGGCCGAGCCGAGCCAGGCTTTGTCGCCGACGTGGTCGAAGAGTTCGCGGTCGTGGGTCGCCAGGTGCATCGCCATCAACAAGGTCATCGCCGCCATCAACCACTCACGGCGGTTCCCCAACGCGAGATACAGGATCGAGACCGTCAGGTAGGCCCAGCCGATCAGTCCGAGGACGCCCCACCACCCGGTCTGGAGCCAGACCCAATGTTCCGCGGGGCCGAGGAACGGGGTTTCCGACGCCACCGGGGAGCGGCGGAAGATCGCCAGGAGGGCCACAAGCCCAACCACGCCGATGACTTTCAGCCCCGCGAAGACCTTGCGACGCCATTCAGGCTCGCGAGAAATCGAGCACCATGCCAGAATTAGGCAGGTGAATGCGAGCAGGCCCCAGGTCCGACCGCCGAGGCGCCGGTCGTCCCCGTGGTTCAACTCGATGACGCCCATCAGCAAAAGACTCGCGGTCCGCGCCAGGATATGGCGCATCTGAGACCATCGTGAGGCCCCCAGTTGTCGGGCGCGTTCAAACGCCGGCGGGATCGAGACGCCGACGATGAACAGGAACGACGGGAACACGACATCCGCGACGGTCATCCCGTCGGCGAATGGTGGGTCGATGTGGTGCAGCCACGAAGGCGCGGCGGGGCCGAGGTCATTGACGAAGACCATCAAGAAGATCGTCAAGCCGCGAAAGGCGTCCACCGAAGCGACGCGACGGGCCACGTTCACGGTTGACCCTTCGATGGCCCCAATCAACGTCCGTCCCTCGGCTGGATCGTCCACCCCCCCGGCAAGCGTCGTCATGCCAACTCCCTTTTGAAAAGATCATGCCACCGTGGCCAAGTCCCGACCAAAGATGATCGATCATGATAGCCCGACCGCGCCGGGGAAAGGTGCCCATCTCCGGGTCGCCTCATCGAAAATCCAAACGGTCCAAGAAGTGCGTTTCCGTCTCCGGTCATCCGGGTCAGCTCACCGCCCTGAACCTGGAATGAAGTCAAGTCTGGAGTCTTGCCCGATGGATACCAAGCTGGCGGCACTCTTGCCGCCCGAAATCTCGCCGGCCACGTTCGGGCGGAAGCCCTGGAAGCCCGAGCGGATCATGTTCACCAAGGCGGCGCTCGATGAGCCGTTTGGCCGTCAGATCCTCGCCCGGGTCGAAGCTTTGGGCTTGCCGATCGAGAAGTTGTCGACCAACCGCCTGGTCGGGCTCAAAGGGAAGGACGAGCGCGAGACTTATCGCCGGGCCAAGAGGACGATGGGCGTCGTCTTGGCCCCCCCCGGTGCGTTCAAGTTGCAGCCGATCCCCCCTTCGGCCGACTGGCAATTCCACCTTGCCGAGGGGTGCCCGGCGCACTGCCAGTACTGCTATCTGGCGGGAAGCCTGTCCGGCCCCCCAGCAGTCCGGGTCTTCGCTAATTTGCCCGCGATCCTCGAAAACACTCGAAATTATGAAAAACCGGACGCCCCCCAGACCTTCGAGGTCAGTTGCTACACCGACCCCCTGGGGATCGAGCACCTGACCGGGGCCTTGGCCGAGTGCATCCGCCACTTCGGGACTCGCCCCGGCGCCAACCTCCGATGGGTCTCGAAGTTCGACGGCGTCGACGGCCTGATCGGACTCCCGCACAACGGCCAGACCCGCTGCCGCGCGAGCGTCAACGCCGACCCGCTGTCGAAGACCCTCGACCACGGGACGCCGCCGGTTGCCGCCCGATTGCAGGCTTTGCGAAGGCTGGCGATGCCGGTCGAGCAGGGCGGGGGCGGGTATCCCGTCGGCTTGGTGGTGGCGCCGATCATGCCGACGGAGGATTGGGAGCGGCACTATGCGAAGATGTTCGACGACATCGCCGCGAGCCTCGACTTCCCGTGCGATCTGACGTTCGAGTTGATCACCCATCGGTTCACGCCGGGGTCGAAGCAAGTCCTCCGCGAGTGGTATCCCGGTTCGAAGCTGGAGATGGACGAGGCGACCCGGACGCGAAAGCGGAACAAGTTCGGCGGGGTCAAGTTCGTCTACCCCAAGGAGATCATGGCGTCGATGAAACGATTCTTCGAGGCCGAGATCGCCGCCAAGTTCCCCCAGGCCCGACTGCTCTACTGGACGTGAGCGGCGAACCCGAGGCAGTCAGGCCGACGCATCGCCCCGCCCTCGACGGCGTGCGTGCCCTGGCGTTCCTGGCCGTGTTCTGGAACCACGCCAAGGCGGCCGAAGGGCGATACGCCTGGGGGGCGATGGGCGTCCAAGTCTTCTTCGCCCTGTCCGGCTTCCTGATCACCCGGATTCTGGTCCAGACCGAGTCGGGCCGCCTCGGGGCCGACCTCAAGCGATTCTACATCAGGCGCACGCTTCGGATCTTTCCGCTCTACTATGCGATGCTCGCCTTGGTGGGCGTCGCGAGGGGTTGGGTCCACCCCGGCTGGACCCTCACCTACACTTACAACATCCAGATCTACCAGTCGCACGGCTTCGACGAAGTCCTCGCCCACTTTTGGACGTTGTGCGTCGAGGAGCAATTCTATCTCTGCTACCCCCTGATCTTCCGGCTCACCCCGAAGCGGTCCCGGGCGGCCTTGATTGTCGGCCTGCTCGCCGCGTCGAAGGGGTTTCAGCTCTACGCCCACCAAAATCTGGCGATGCCCTGGTCTCGGCTCCTCTTGCCCTATTGCGGCGAATACCTCTTGTGGGGAGCCTTGGCCGGGCTGGTCGACCTCAAGGTCGGATCGAACGGCGCCTCGGGGGGGCGGTCGAGCGTCCTGATCGGTGCGCCTCTCTTGATCCTCGGTTGGAACGTCCACGAGCGGCGGTTGCCCTGGGTGGCCCCTCTGGTCCAGGACGGACTGGCGGTTTCGGTCTTGGGGATTGGCTCGGCGCTCGTCGTCTTCGGAGCCTGGCGGACTCGAGATCGCTGGATCGTCGGGCCGCTCTCGGTCGGGCCGTTGGCGGCCTTGGGCCGGATCAGCTATGGGGCTTATGCGTTCCACTTGCCAGTCCTTCGGCTCCGGTGGCTCGACGAGATCCCCTTCGCCTTCATGATCCCCAAGCCGCTGGGCGACCTGGCCCTGACGATCGGCCTCGCCGCGCTCTCCTGGCGGTACTTCGAGGGGCCGATCAACCGCCGGAAAGATCGACTGGCGCCGGCCGCCCGACCGCGAGTCCTCCACGACGGATCGGGTTGATGATCCTCCCGAATCAACGTGAGCCGTACCCCAAGGCTTGAACGACCAGCGCGAGGAATCCGTCGGCGAATTCACCAAGGTAGGCATCCGGGGCGCGGTTCGAGTCCACGACGAAGAGATGATGATCGATGAACAGGCCGGCGAAGCCATGCACGGCGGCCCAGGCGTAGGCCACCTCGATGTCGAACCCCGTTCCGGCATCGCCTCCCCGACCCGCCAGGACCTCACGTTTCAAGACCCCCATCGCTCGGGCTCCCGCCTCTTTGAGCTGAGGATCGCACTCTTCGAGCGGTAGATTCCCGAACGCGACCCGGAACCGTGCCGGGTGGGCGGCCGCGTAGCGGATATAGGCCCCTCCGATGGCCTTGAGCCGGGCCTTGGGATCGTCGCCAAGGCCCACCAACGACGCCTCTTGCGCCTCGGTCAAGCCGTCGAAGCCGACGGTGGCGATCGCCGTCAACAACCCGGTCACATTGCCGAAGTGGTGCGACGGCGACGACGGAGACACCCCCGCCCGACGGGCGCACTCCCTGAGCGTGAACCCCTCGATCCCCCGCTCCTCCAGCAAAGATTCGCCCACCTCGATGAGCCGCCGCCGGAGGTCGCCGTGATGATATCCCCGGCCCGGCTCGCCGTCGGAAGGTTTGGTCGCCATTGGTCGTTCTCTCACCAATCTGGACAATGTTCGGATTCATCTTGACGTTGTTCGGATCATCCCGTATTATTCCTGAGTCTTGGCGATGTTTCAACCATTTTCAAGGAGAGGGCGCATCATGTTGGAGCAAGTCTTCGGCCTGGCGAGCAAGACGGCGATGGTCGGCTGGGCCGCCCTGATTTTCCTCCCGAGGTGGCGGGGGGTTGCTATCCAAACGGCCCGGGTGATCGTCCCGAGCTTATTATCGGTCGCTTACCTGGTGTTGATCGCGACTTCGTGGAGCCGGGCCGAAGGGGGATTCGGGAGCCTTGAGCAGGTCCGGATGTTGTTCGGGTCGCCGGCGGTCCTGCTTGCCGGTTGGCTGCACTACCTCGCGTTCGACCTGTTCGTCGGCTCGTGGGTCCTTTCCGAAGGGCAAGCCCGGGGGATTCCACACCTGGTCCTGGTGCCGATCCTCTTGCTGACGTTGATGTTCGGCCCGATCGGATACCTGACCTTCGTGGTGGTCGCGGCGGCCTGGCGGGTCGGCGGCGGTTGGAGGCCGTCGGGTCGGATCTTCCAAAAATTGGATGACAGCGAGCCGAGGTTGATCGCGGCGGCCCTGATCTCCTTCGGCGCGGCGATCGTGATCGGGGTCGCGGCGGTCGTGGACGACCGGAGTTTCCTGGGCGCGAATGTTTGGTTCAAGCCTTTGAAATTCGCGACCTCGGGCGGGATCTACCTGACGACGCTCGCCTGGTTCTGGGCGTACGCGGGGCGGTCGTTCCGCGAAGGGGTGCTCGGCCGGTATGTGGTCTGGGGGTCGATCGTTACCGAGTTTGCTGAGGTCGCCTACATCGGCTGGCGGGCCTCGCGATCCGAGGCGTCGCATTTCAACCACTCGACGCCCGCCGCCTCGATCGCCTACGCGATCATGGGGGTTGCCGCCGTGGTCCTGACCAGCACGGCCTTGGCACTCGCCTGGGGAGTTTGCCGGAAGGACGCGAAACCCGCATCGCCGACGTTTCGGCTCGGGGTCGTGCTTGGCCTGGTCCTCTCGTTCGTGATCTCGACCGTCACCGGGTTGGTGATGGGCAGCGGGACCGGTCACAACGTCGGCATCCCCTCGGCGCTCGACCGTCCTCTGCCGTTTCTCGGCTGGTCGATGGAGGTCGGCGACTTCCGAGTGGCCCATTTCCTCGGCTTGCACGCGCTCCAGGTGATCCCGATCGTCGGGTCGATCGCGGCAGTCTACTCCCACCGATGGGGCCGGACGACGGTGGCCGCCTTCGCCTCCCTCTACACCATGATGGCCCTGGTTCTTCTGCTTCAGGCAAAATCCGGCCTTCCGTTCCTGATGCTTCGACCTTGAAACAAAAAACCACCACCGAACCATCGAAGACGGTCCGCTCCGAGACCTTGAGAGGCAAGCAGGGGAGACGCGGAGCCTCCCCCACCGCCGTCTCGGTTATTTGTGCGAGTGGGTGTGGGCGTCGGTGGTGTGCTTGTGGCCCTGCTCGCTGTGCTTGTGGGCCGAGGTGGCGTGCTTCTTCGCCTCTTCGTGCTCGCCATGCTCGTGGTGGTGGGCGGCCTGGAGGTGGTTGTGGGCGGCGGCCTGGTGGCTGGCGGCCGCCTGGTGGTGGTGCTCGGTGGACGGGTGCGCGTTCTTGGCGGCCATGATTTCCGACTCCCGAAGTTGGTGAAGAGGAGAACATCGGCTGGCGATGCTTGCTTCGGTGTCTCGCAATCAAAATGCCGGGAGTGTCAAATCTCCGAGGCGAGTCGGGCCAGTCGACCTGAGACCACTCGCCAACCTTATCGAAAAAATCCCCTAACGCTTGAGCTTCGGGGGATTAACGGTATTCCCCAAGCGATTTCATGAAATTTAACGGTTGAAAAGATTTCGGTCATTATTTTGCTTTGATCTCGCCCCGGTGAGGAGCAAAACAACGATTTGCGCAGGCGGCCCGCCGAAGGCGATCTCTGGTTGTCGGGTGGGGCGGGCCATTGCGTCGCCGATCGAAGGTCGCTCGCCTACAACGGTTGGATCGACCTGATTCAGTCCCGTCCGACTCCCCACCGAGTGATCATGAACGAAACGATCTCGGCGCCGACTGACGACTTGATCTGGGAGCCTTCGCGAGCGGAAGGCTTGCGACGACTGGATGACTTCGCCGAGAGCACGGGTCGGTACTACGCCGACCACCGGAACCATGATCTCGGCCCGGACGACCGGACCAACGTGTCGACGTTGTCCCCTTATATTCGTCATCGTTTGGTACCCGAATCCGAGGTGGCCGCCGCCGCAATCGACTCGCAAGGCCCTCGGAGCGTCGAGCGGTTCTTGCAGGAAGTTGGTTGGCGGACCTACTGGAAGGGCTGGCTTGAGCTCAGGCCCCAGGTCTGGCGGTCATACCAGAATGAGGTCCACTCCGACCTCGAAAAGCTCGGGCGAGACTCTGGCCCGAAAGAGCGGTACACGCGGGCGATTGAAGGGCGAGCGGGGATCGTCTGCTTCGACGCCTGGACCAAAGAGCTGGTGGAGATCGGCTATCTCCACAACCACGCCCGGATGTGGTACGCCAGCATCTGGATCTTCACCCTCGACCTCCCCTGGTCGCTCGGCGCCGACTTCTTCATGCGGCATCTGCTCTGCGGTTGCCCAGCGTCGAATACGCTCTCTTGGCGGTGGGTCGCGGGGTTGCAGACCCGAGGGAAAACCTATCAGGCTAGCGCCGAGAACATCAGCAAGTTCACCAACGGTCGGTTCAAACCGAAAGAACGATTGGCCTCCGAGATTCGGATGGTCGACGGTCCCCAACCGCCCAAGGCCGGATCGTTGCCTCGGGCCGACCGGATCGACGAATCCAAGCCCTTCGGCGTCTTGTTGACCGAGGACGACCTCCGGCTCGAAGATTACGACCTGCCTCGGAACCAGATCCGGGGCGTCGCCGGTTTGACCGCCGAGTCGGGCCGATCGCCGGTCTCGGTCAGCCCCAAGGTCGTCGAATTCACTCAAAGGGCGATGGACGACGGCTTGGCCCGAGCGTCGGATTACTACCAGGTTCCCAACGCGTGGCGGCTCGATCCGGGCGACTGGGCCGAATCGATCGCCAAATGGTCGGAGTCGTTGGGCGTGGATCAGGTGGTGGTTCCCCACGTCCCAGTCGGACCGGCCCGCGACCGGATCGACCCAGCCGCCGAGACGCTCATGTCCCGCTCGAAGATCCGCCTCGTCCGGCTCCGCCGCGAGTGGGACGACGAACTCTGGCCCCTCGCCACCGCCGGCTACTTCCCGTTCCGCGAAAAGCTCCTCGGCCGGATCGACCGCCTGGCCCACGCTTAGATAATTCATCAGCCACGGATAAAACACGGATCAGACCATTTTCAAGCTTCTCATCCGTGTCCCGTCCGTGGCTCAATTTGTCCTTATTGTTCTGAGGGTTCAGCGCCGCCGCCGGACCGGGGCGAACTGTTCGCGGTACCGCATCCGGCGGTGCTGGTCGAGGAGGATGGCGAATAGGTCGTCCTTCTGGTTGGGTTGCGTCAGGTCCTGGCCGGTCTTGACGATGCCGAGGTAGCCGACGCACATCTCGTCGAACGACTCGACTCCGTATTTGACGAGCTTTGGCGGCTGGTTCGGGTTCCGGGGGTGCGCCGAGTTGTCGTAGTGGGCGACGACCTCGACGATCGATCCCCGGACGAGCCGGATCGGCCGGTCGAACGAGTAGGTCCCTTGCCAGGCGGGGTCCCAATCGCTCACCCGGATCAGGTTGCTGGTCCGGCCGCTGGGGTGGGTGACGGTGATTCGCATCTCGCGGCCAAGCTGGTGCATGTGGGGCGCGGCGGACAGGACCTCGACGTCGACCGGGACGGTCCACCTGGCCCGGACTTCGACTCGGTTCCGGTCGGGCGGGATCTGGATGTCGTGCGTCGTCACGCCGACCCATTGCAAGGTTTGCCGGATCGGCGTCTTGGCGAAGTGGAGGCCAATCCTGGTCCGATCAACCTCGGCCTTGCCCGATGGGTGGTAGTGGACTTGGAGGATCACGTCGGCCCCTTTGGGGAGTGCCCGAGCCACCCCTTCGGGCAGGCGGGCCGCGTCGTTGCCCGCCGCCCAGCCGCCGAGGTCGCCGACGATGTCGACCCCCGCCCCCGAGAACGACGTATAGCCGGGTCCGGGGTCGGCGAGGTCCTTCGCCCTCGCCTGCCTCCCGGTTTCCACCAGGGCCATGACGTGGTGGACGACCCGAGGGTTTCCTGGACGATACTCGACCGCCGAGATGTAGACGTCGGCGGGCAGGTCCGTCGGGATCACGAAGCAGCGGTAGACGTCGGGCCCCGAGGCGGCGAGGACATAGTCTTCGAGGGGTTCCAGGATCAGGTCGGGCGTCCCCAAGCTCCAGCCGTCCTCGAAGGTTCGGGGCATCGGCAAGTCGCGATCGCCCCCTCGCGGCATCCCCCCCTCGACCCACTTTCGGATGACGTTGACCTCGCCGGTCGTCAGCGACCGGTCGTGGGCCAGTTTCGGCCCGAACCCGGCCACCGGCTTCCAGGGGGGCATCCGCCGCTCCTCGACCGCCTCGGCGATGTCGAGCCCTCGCTTGCCGGCCTGCTCGAAGGTTTCGAGCGGAAACGGCCCGACCTGGCCGCGTCGGTGGCAGACCAGGCAACGAGCTTGGAGGATCGGCGCGACGTCGCGATTGAACGTCGGCGTCGCCAATCCCGAAGTTGGGCCGCCCGCCGATGCCGGTTTGAGTCCACTTCCCAGGATGACGCCGAGGAGAAGCAGGCGGCGAGGCGCGAAAAGTCTCCCCGCCGACCGGGCGGTCGAGGTCGGCATGATCGGGGTCCGATGGTTTGTGGGCGAAATGACGGGATGGGCGGGAGTCTGGGCGACCGAGGCGAGAAAAGGTGAATGTCCAGGAACAACCTAACACGGCGAGGGCGACGGTTCAAGTTGCCGCTTTGGTTTCAGCATAAGGGTGTAGCTTTCGAAAGTCTGGAGGCTCGGATCGCAAATCGCAGGATCGCAAATCGCGAAGGACCCGGAAATCAAGGGTTTTCGATTCTTTGCGATTTGCGATCCTGCGATTTGCAATTCTTGATCTCAGAGAATCCCCGGAATCGAAAGCTATATCCTCGGCATAAGTTAGGGGAATGGGCCGCCGGACCGGGTTCGGTTTGGGAGGAATTTTCCCGAACCGAGGTCGGGATGGTCGACCCGAGCAATCCGTGTCCTAGGTTTGACTGTCGGATCACGGCACCAACGGGTCGGCTCCTTGAGCTTTTGATGGGATTGGCCGGCTTGGAACGGGCGGCGATCGGTTGAAGACCCGAGACGGCGAGTCGGTAAGGGGAAGCTCTGGCGATAGCCTCGGGAATTTCCATGGCGAGGCCGGCGGCGAACTCGGCGACGGGAAGCGCCTTCCGGGAGCGATTTTCGAGGGCCTGGACGCCGCGTCGCGCCTTGATGGTGGGGTTGCTCTTGCCGTTCCTGGCCGATGGCGTCTGGCTGCTCGTCGACCGGAAGGGGTTGTTCGGCGTCGGGGTCGGGGTGGCGATCCGCGAGTTGTGGATCATCGCCGCGCTCCTCGGCTTCCTTTGGATCAACACCCGGATTCTCCGCCGGATCGATGCCGAGCGGCATAAAACGATGAACTCGCTCAAGGCCGCCCAGGATGTGCTCCAGGTTTGGGTCGACGAAGAAGCGCGGGTCGAAGAAGAGTTGCGCGACAGCGACCGCCGCTACCGCTTCCTGGCCGACGCGATGCCTCAGATCGTCTGGACCGCCCAACCCGACGGCAATACCGACTACACCAACCGGCGATGGTCCGACTACACCGGGCAAACCTTCGAGGAATCGCGCGAATGGGGCTGGGCGCCCATGCTCCACCCCGACGACCTCGTTTCATGTTCCGAGCGTTGGGCCGTGGCCCTGGAAACCGGCGAGCGGCACGAGATCGAATACCGGATCAGGCGATCCGACGGCGAATACCGCTGGCACCTGTGCCGCGCCGATCCGATGCGCGACGAGACCGGGGCGATCGTCCGCTGGTTCGGGACCTGCACCGACATCGACGACCAGAAGCGGGTCGAAGCCGAACTCCAGTCGAGCCGGGAGGGGCTTTCGGACCGGGTCGTCGAGCGGACCGCCGAGCTTGAAGCCGCCAACCGCGCCTTGGTCGCCGAGGTGGCCGAGCGGAAGCTCGCCGAAGAAGCCGCGCGATCGGCCAGCCGGGCCAAGGGGGAATTCCTGGCCAACATGAGCCACGAGATTCGGACCCCGATGAACGGCATCCTCGGGATGACCGAACTGGCCCTGGGTACTTCGCTCTCGCCGCTCCAGCGCGAATACCTCGGGCTGGTCGCGTCGTCGACCGACGGGTCGAAGGACTCGGCAAAACCGCCGCGGATCGAGCCGACGTCGAAGCCTCAACCGGGCCGCCTCGACCTCGCCTTCGAGCAATTTCGAGCCGTCCTGCTGCCCAAGGCCGCCGCCTGCCCCTGACGCCTCCCGACGGGCTGAACCGCATACCGCTCGATCGAAGCGATTTGCGATCTCTCTCGATCTCGAACCATCAGCGAGGCGACGGCTCATCGCCCGTCACGGGAGGGGGATCATCCCCATCGCCCGGCCCGAGTTCGCGGCCCAACTCGTTTTTCCCCCTCGGCTGGCCCGCCGCCTGACGCTCGTCGGGCTTCGGGTTCGGTTCGTCTGGCCGAGGCTCCCCGGCCTTTTGCCAATCCGCCGTCGCCCCCTGATCGTGGTGGTTTGCCATCGCTCGAAGCCTTTATGACGAGAGAGCTGGGCGGTTCGCTCTCCTCTTGATGTTGGTCAACATCTTTTTAGGAGGCAAATCCGACACCACTCGGGCTGACGGTCGATGGATCGCTGACCACTAGCCGGCCGAATCCTCGTCGATCCGCCTTCATTTCCGAGAAGGCAGCTTTGAACCAACCTCCCGATGATCAGCCCTGAGCTATGCCCCGTTGACCTGGGACGTTTGTTTGTGACAATTGATTGATCTTCTCGCGGCGAAGCGGCATGCTGAGCTATCCCATTCTTGTCTTTATGCATCCAAAGGTTGGCCATGAGAAATCGACTCCGGCGAAGTGCTCCGGTTGCCTGGCTCGGCTGGGCGGTTTTGGGGGTCGGGATGATGTTGTTGGGAACCTCGGCCCATGCCCAGGATCGCCCGGCCGACAAGATCCTCGCCGAGATCCGAGGCGTCGAGATGCCCCAGATTGCCGCCGCCGACCGGACCAACGGCCAGGCCGTCAAGGAATTCATCGCCAAACGACAGGCCGCGATGGAGCGCAAGGCGAAGCTGATCGGCGACCTTTATCAGCGGTACCCCGAGAACCCCGAGCTGCTCCAACTCTTGCCCGAACGTTGGTTCGCCTTGATCTCGACTCCCAGGACGGCCAGTCAGGCCCAAACCGAGGTCGACCGCGTCCTGAAGACCAGCAACAACGAGAAGCTTGCCAACGAGGCGGCGGTCTTCAAGGTCCTGCTCGCGTTCCGGGAGGCGGGTCGGGACGCCCGCGTCGATGACCTGACTCCCGCCGTCGAGGAGTTCACCAAGCGATTCCCCAAGGATGAACGCGGCGCCGAGATGCTCGTCGCCCTGTTGAAGATGACCCCCGACGAGTCCAAAAAGGCGGCGCTGGCCCGAAGGATCGAAAAAGATTATCCCGACAGCCCGCTGCTCCGGACCCTGGTCGGCAGGCCATTCGAGATCGAGTTCGTCGACGCCATCAAGGGCGGGCAAGTCAACTCGGCGAGCTTGAAGGGGAAAGTCGTCATCGTCGACTTCTGGGCGACCTGGTGCGGCCCCTGCGTCAACGAAATGCCGAACATGAAGGCGCTTTACGCCAAGTACAAAGACAAAGGCGTCGAGTTCGTGGGCGTCAGCCTCGACGCCCCCCGCGAAGAAGGGGGTTACGACAAGCTCAAGCAGTTCGTCGAGAAGAACAAGATCGAGTGGCCCCAGTTCTACCAGGGCAAAGGCTGGGACGGCGAATTCTCCAAGGGCTGCGGGATCAGCGCCATCCCCGCCGTGTTCGCCCTCGACGCCGACGGCAAGCTCGCCACCACCGACGCGCGCGGACGCCTCGACGAGTTGATCCCCGAGTTGCTGGCCAAGGCCAACAAAGCCAAACAGGCCGAGGACGCCAAACCCTGATCGGTCGAAGGAGACGGGGATGGACTTTCAAACGAAGCCATCCCCGTATCTCGAACTTCTAACCAGGTCATCATGCCGCGACTTCGCGCTGAAACAGCGACTCCTCGCCCCGGACCACCTTGTCGGTCAGTGTGTATCTTTGGTGCGGCCGGCGGTCGGGAAGCTCGAACATGATGTCGAGCATGATCCCTTCCATGATCGACCGGAGGGCACGGGCGCCGGTGCCTCGGGCTTTGGCCAGGCGGGCGATTTCTCGGACGGCTGGCTCGGTGAAGTCGAGCGAAGCGTCGTCGTGGTGGAACAAGACCTGGTACTGTTTGAGCAAGGCGTCCTTGGGCTGGACCAGGATCTTGGCGAGGTCGTCGACCGAAAGTTGGTCCAGGGTGGTGATGATCGGCAGCCGACCGACCAGCTCGGGGATCATCCCGTACCGTTCGAGGTCTTCGGGCGTGACCTGGGCGACGAGTTCGTTCCGCTCGAGTTCCTTGACCTTGTCGACGGTGGAACCCGCCCCCCCGAAGCCGATCATCTTCCGGCCCAGCCGCTTGCCGATGATCTCTTCGAGGCCGACGAAGGTCCCGCCGCAGATGAAGAGGATCTGGCTGGTGTCGACCTGGAGGTACTCTTGCTCGGGGTGCTTCCGGCCCCCCTGGGGGGGGACGTTCGCCACGGTCCCTTCGAGCATCTTGAGCAGGGCTTGCTGGACGCCTTCGCCCGAGACGTCGCGGGTGATCGAGACGTTCTGGCTGGTCTTGCCGATCTTGTCGATCTCGTCGATGTAGATGATCCCACGCTCGGCGAGTTGGACGTCGAAGTCGGCCTCTCGGACGAGCTTGAGGATCAGGTTCTCGACATCCTCGCCGACGTAGCCGGCTTCGGTCAGGGTGGTGGCGTCGCCGATGGCGAACGGGACGTTCAACCGCCGGGCCAGGGTTTGCGCCAACGCGGTCTTGCCGCAACCGGTCGGGCCGATCAGGAGGACGTTGCTCTTGGCGACTTCGACATCTTTCAGCAACGGGTCTTCGATCGGCTTCGTCGCCGCCCAGATCCGCTTATAATGGTTGATCACGGCGACCGAGAGCGTCCGCTTCACCCGCTCCTGGCCGATGATGTAGTCGTCGAGGTGCGCGACGAGCTGGCGAGGGGTCGGGAGTTTGCCCATCGGCGGCTGCTTCTGCTCCCGGCGGCGGAACAATCCCTCGCAGGCGTCGACGCACTCGGCGCAAACGTGGGCGTCGTGTTCGCGGAGGCTTCGCTGCACCAGGGCGTTGCCGGCGACCATCGGCCCCGCCTCCACCGTCGTTCGTCCGCAAAAATCGCAGTGGGTCGGGGCCGGTCCGCCCCCACCCTGAGGGTCATCAGTCTTCGACAAAGCCGTCACTCCCTGGGCACGGTTGGATCTGTTGGGGCGCTTCGCCATGCATCCTCCCAGGATAAAGCAGATCGACTCGATCGACAATCCAGACTCTTCAAGACGAATCCGCCATGCTCCAGGAGAAACAAGTTGCAATTACCAAATCGACGAGTTCTAATGAACAAGCAAATCAAGATTTCCAAGACCGCTTCGTAGGAGATGATCTATGATTTCTCGATGGATTGCCCACCGCATCTCGTTTTGCTTCCTGGTCGCGTACGTGGTCTTTACCGCGCCAAACGTTGCATTGAACCGAGCTGATGGGAGATACTTGGCTATGCAAGCGAATGGATGCTATGCCACATACCCCTCAGGAAGCGATTCTCCTTCCGGGGGCACGATCACAACCGCTCCCAATGGCGCGAGGACTTACACGGAAGTCACGACGGCCAGATACGGTTGCAGCAGCGGAACGAGTTCGGTTTGCGCACTTTGTTACTCCACCACCTATAGCGGGGGAGCTGCTGCAGGCGGTCCTTTCAACAAGTACGTCGCTACACCAACCATCACCAAAGGTGCGGTTTCCGGCTGCTCGACGAATAACACGACCACAATTACCGACAAGCTCGGCCTCTCCGCCGCCAGTGGATCATGGATCAAGATCCAATACGGCCTCGTGAGCGCCAGCTACTACCTCCTCAACAACCTCGATTGTCCATCAGACCCCGGCATCTACACGACTTACGGTGGAACCGTGTTTCAAAATTGATGTTCTCGACACTCTCGAACTTGTAGGAGTTGATCATGAAAAATTCGGTGACTCTGAAACTGCTCGCGCTTCCATTCATCGTCATCCCGACTTGGATGCTCACGTCCGCACTGATGTCGCAACGCCAATCGGCGAACGCTTCGCCACAAATCGCGTCTCCTCCCCCAAAAATCGCGTCTTATCTCGTCGACGGAAAATCAAAGACGATCGTCGTCGAAGAAATTGGCAAGACGAAGGCTAGCGTCACCCAGCGGATTAATCCCAGCCCGGCGATTGTTTCGAAACATTCACTCACCTCGCAAGAATTCGCCGTTGCGGGCAATGACGTCAGCATCAAAGCCTCCGTCAAGTTGATGAGCAAAGTGGGCGGCGTCGTTCACCTTTGGAGGCTGCGTGCCTTTCGGCTCGACGATAACTCCAAGGAGTTTGATAAGCCCTATGTGGAGCAGCTTTTCGAGATGGACGCATCTGGCCGCATGGAACCGACGTTTTCCGAAGTGATCCAACTTCCCGCCGGGCGGCATCGAGTCGTCCTTTCGCTTTATGCGGTGCCGAAGGGCTATGATCTTACAGAGCTTAACGATGAACAGACGGCTTCCTCGGCGATCCTGATCAACGTCCCCGAGATTGTTGATGTTCAATGATTCCTTCGATTGAGACGGAACAACACCCCGGCCTCGCCAGCCGGGGTTTTTCATGCGCCTAACTATTTCGTCATCGAAATTTTTCTTCATAGAACCTATTCTTTTGCAAATGCAACCGAGGTCGCTTGGACGGGTCAGCTACTTTCCTTAGCGACGGCCCGCTCGGTGTGAGCCCTGCGTGAGTCTGAAGCAGTTGCTCCCGGTTGACACCGAAACTTGCCCCGAATTCCAATAAGCAACCACTTTGTCGAAAAAATTGCTGTCCGCCGATGGTCATGTTTTCCGGCATAAGGCCAATCCGGACGAAGATTTCGCCTTGCATGGATTGATCCATGGCGTCAGATTTGCCTGACACTTGACTGTCATCAAGGGGGAATCAATTCACCGCCTCCGAACGACTCGTCCCAAAACCATTTCCTCGCTTGGTCATGATCCCGATTCGCGTCGCCGTGCCAACGGGGCGCGATCGGCCGCCGAACCCTGGTGGGGATTGTCGCAATGCGACCGAAATCCGCTTCGGCATTGCCCATTCAAGCCCAGGTCGCCGACCTTCGCCGCCAACTGGCCGAGGCCGAGCTGGCATTGGCCCTGGTCGACCCGGACACGCTCGATCCGGCGAGTTCGATCCGGTTGCCGGACGGCCCCTCGGGCAACTCGTCGGAGGAGCTGTTTCGCCTTGCTTTCGAGGGGTCTTCGGTGGGCCTTTCGGTCCTCGATGCCCAAGGTCGCTGGGTCTTGTTCAACCGGGCGTTTCGCGACGTGTTCGGCGAAGACGAGGCGGGACTCCGGGCCGCCGGCTTGCTCGACCTGGTCAGGCCCGAGGACCGCCAGGCCCTGGAGGCCGACCTGACCTTGCCGACCGGAGGTCCCAAGCTGGTCGAGAGACGGTTCCGGCACCGACTCGGCGGGATGATCTGGGGCCGCTTGAACCTGTCTCCGACCAGGGTCGCCGACCGCTCGACTCCCTTCTGGATCTGCCAGTTCGAGGACGTGACCGAACGGCACCTCGAACAAGTTGAAGCGGACCATGAGCGGTCCATCCTGGCCGAAACCATCGCCCGCGCCCCGATCGCGATCGCCTTGTTCGACACCTCGATGCGTTACCTCGCGCACTCGACCCGATGGCTCGACGATCACGACAGGGCCGGCCAGATGGTCATCGGCCGCTCGCACTACGAGGTCATCCCGGACATCCCCGAGCGCTGGAAGGAGATCCACCGCCGGGGCGTGGCGGGCGAGGTCCTCGGCGCCGATGAAGACCTCTTCGAACATGACGACGGGCGGGTCGATTATTACAGGTGGGCGGTCCACCCCTGGCGGACCGCCGACGACCGGATCGGCGGGATCATCGTGGTCGCCTCCCGGATCAACGACCTGGTCCTCGCCCGAGAAGCGGCCGTGGAAGGTTCGAGGCTCAAGTCGCAATTCCTGGCCAATATCAGCCACGAGATCCGGACCCCGATGATCGGGGTGATCGGGGTCGTCGAGCTTCTCCTGGAAACCGACCTCGATCCCGAGCAGCGCGACCTCGCCTCGACCATCTTCGACAGCGCCCGGTCGCTCTTGAACCTGATCAACGACATCCTCGATCTTTCGAGGATCGAGTCGGGCAAGCTCGCCGTCCAGTTCCAGCCGTTCAACCTCCGGGCCGTCGTCGAGGAGATCGCCGCCCTGATGGCCCTCCCGGCGCACCTCAAACGGCTTGAGTTGATCTGCGACTTCCCGGTTCGTCTCCCCGAGTGGTACGAGGGCGACTCCGCCCGGATTCGCCAGATCCTCTTGAACCTGGTCGGCAACGCCATCAAATTCACCGAGGCCGGCGAGATCCGGATCTCGGCCAGGAGCATCCCCCTCGACGATCCGGCGAGACCGGACGAAGGTCGGGCCTCGATCCGGCTCTCGGTCCATGACACCGGGATCGGGATTCACGAAGACCGTCGCCGGTCGATCTTCGACAGCTTCACCCAGGGCGATGGCAGCAACGCCCGGGTCCACGGCGGGACCGGGCTGGGGCTTTCGATCTGCCAAAGGCTGGCCGAACTCCTCGGCGGGGTCATTGGCCTATCGAGCGAGCTGGGCCGAGGCAGCACCTTTCACCTCGACGTCCCCCTCGTCGAACGGCCTCGACCTCAACCTCAAGCCGAGTCGGGCGAGGGGGAAGGTCCTCCGCTTGGAGGAAATGTGATCCTGGTCGCCGACGGCAACATGACGGTCCGGGCATTGATCCGGGTCCAGCTCGAAGCGTGGGGGGGCGACGTGATCGAGGTTGACGACGCGGGTGATGCCTTGGTCCTGGCGCGGTCGATCCACACCATCGAGCACAAGCGGTCGGCGGTGTTGCTCGTGGATGAGCGGCTGGCCGAGGCGAACCCGTCGTTCGTCCGGGAACTTTTCCGAGATCCCGTCCTGAGGGCGATCCCTTTGATCCTGATGACGAGCGGCCCGATCAAGCCGTCCTCGGCCGCCCAGGGGTTCTCGGTGATCGCCAAGCCGATCCGGCCCGCCGTCTTGCTCGGCGTGTTGACCGATGCGATCCGGTCGTCGATCAAGCCGACCGAGCCGGTCCCGGTTCCGCATTCGGATGCGCCTTCGCTTTCACCATCGGCGATTTCGTCCCTGGCGAAGCTGGTCGGGGTCCGAGTTTTGCTTGCCGAAGACAATCCGACCAACCAGAAGGTTGCCGTCAAGATGCTCGACAGGTTAGGCTGCTCGACCGAAGTCGTGGCCGACGGCTTGGAGGTCCTGGCCAAGCTCGACCGATCCGACTTCGACGTGGTCTTGATGGACGTGCAGATGCCCAGGATGGATGGGTATCAGGCGACCGCCGCGATCCGCCTCCGCGAGCGAGAACAAACCTCCCCCCCCAAGCACCTGCCGATCATCGCCATGACCGCTCACGCCCTGGTCGGCGACCGGGAGTGTTGCTTGGCGGCGAAGATGGATGATTACCTGAGCAAGCCGGTGTCGATCTCGGAGCTGTCCGAGGTCATTCAACGCTGGGTGGTTCGCCCCGACCCCGGGCCAACCGCCGCCCCTCCGGACCCCAATCACGCCATCGACACTCCTCAACCTCCTCCACCTCCGGTCCTCAGGCTCGCCCGCCTCTTCGAGCTTTCTCAAGGCGAGATCGAGTTCGAGCGAGAGCTTCTCGGCTGCCTCCTCGACGACGTCGCCGACGAGACCGCGAGTCTTCACGCCGGACCCGACGCCTATCAGGCCGAGAGGATCTTGCACGGGATCGTCGGGGCCTGTCGGACCGTGGGCGCCGACGCGCTCGGCGCCGTTTGCCGAGAGCTTGAAGACCATTGCAAGAAGACCGGCCTCGCGCTCGACGCCTCGAACCTCGCCCTGATCGAGCGCGAGCGCGAAAAGCTGATCGACGCCGCGACCACGCACCTCAACCGCTGATCGAGGCCGATTGATCCTCCCGTGGAGTGGAGAAACTCTCGATTCGACCGGGCCTGACGATCAAACCGTCGAGGGAGGATTTATCGGGGTCAAGCCGCGAACCGAGCGGAGTTTGTCGACGTATACTCCAGCAGATGCGTCGCGGTGACCGCCTTCGCTTGAGGAGCTTGCTATGGACGACCTGATCCGACCTTTCGTGCACGTTTCGATCGACGCCGTCGACGCCGTGGTTTATGACGCGGATGGACGATACGACGCCGAGATTCACGATCACTACGCCACCTTCGCCGGAGCTCGGGATGCCGCGTTGTCGTGCGTCGAGTTGCTCTTGGACGAAGCCGACTACGACGGCGACGACCACCGCGAAGAACTCGAACGGATGCAGGGCCTCCTGGAATCCGCCGAGACCTTCGACGACCTCGCCGCCCATCCCGGATACCGCTGGTTCCTCCAGAGGATCGAGCCCGACCACGTCAGCATCACCGACTACGCCGCGCACCGAGCCGCCTCGGCCAGCGCCGCTTGATCTTGGTTCCACGCCAGGGCGTTTTCCTCGACCCGATTCGAAAACCGCCCCGGACGGATCAAACGCTCTCCTTCGCCTGGGCCACGGCATCTTCAACCGGGCAAGCCCGGACGTCGACGAGGTTGTCGAAAAACGTCGCCCCGCCTCCCATGTCGGTCAGGCCGGTCGACGTCGTGCTGTTGGCGTTGCCAAGCCTGGGCACGAGCTTGTTCCAGTACAATCCGGCCGCCACCGCGACGCCGGGCCGGACGGCCCCCGAGAGCGCGACCCGGGCGCGAAACGCCCCTCGGTCGTTGAACACCTCGACCCAGTCCCCTTCGGCCAGGTGGCGGGCCTCGGCGTCGAACAGCGACATCTCGACGGTCGGGTCGCCCGCCGCCGCCCGGTGCTTGGGCGAGTTGGCGAACGTCGAGTTCAAGAATTGCGGCTTGGGCGGGCTCAATAGCTGGATCGGATAGAGCGCCGCGAGGTCGGGGCGGGTTTGCGGGTCCTCGCGGGGCGGGATATAAGCGGGCAGGGGGTCGTGGCCGTCGAGGGCCATCCGATCGGAATAAAGCTCGCACTTGCCCGACGGCGTGGGAAAGACCCCCTCGGCGAACGGGGCGTATTCCTCGGGGATGTTGAGCCGGACCGACCCTTCCGCCTCGAGCCGTTCCAGGGTGATCCCGCTCATGCTCGCCCCGCCGTCGAGGGCTTCGCGGATCAAGGCCGGGTCGTCGGGGAACAGCTCCGCCTCGAAGCCCATCCGAGCGGCCAAGGCCCGGAAAACGTCGCTGTTCGACCGGGCTTCGCCCAAAGGGGCGATCGCGGGTGGGTTGAGCATGACGAAGTGGTGGCCGTACGCCCCGTGGACGTCGAGGTGCTCCAACTGGGTGGTCGCGGGCAGGACGATGTCGGCGTAATCCACGGTGTCGGTGGCGAACTGCTCGTGGACGACGGTGAACAGGTCGTCGCGCATCAGGCCGGCGATCACCTTGCGCTGGTCGGGGCTGACGGCGGCGGGGTTGCAGTTGTAGACGTACAAGGCCCGGACCGGGGGGCCGGGCAGCTCGCCGGCCAGGGCTTCGGCCAGTTGATTCATGTTGACGGTCCGGGTGCCGGGGGGCGACAGGTCGAGCCGGGCCAGGCGGCCGGACGCGAAGTCGAACGCGCCGCTGGTCGAGAGCAAAGCCCCTCCGCCGTGGTGCCGCCAGGCCCCGACCAGGGCGGGCAGGCAAGTGATCGTCCGGACCGCCATCCCGCCGCCGAAGTGGCGCTGGAGGCCGTAATTGACCCGGATCAGACTCGGCGACTCGGTCGCATAGCGGCGGGCCAAGTCCTCGATCGTCGACGGATCGACCCCGGTGATCGCCGCCACCCGGTCGACCGGGTACTCTTCCAGCGCCCTTTGCCGGAGTTGTTCGGCACCGACCGTGCCTTGATCGAGATAGTCCTGGTCGACCAACCCGTCGCGCCAGAGGACGTGCATCAATCCTAGGGCCAGCGCCGCGTCGGTCCCCGGTCGAGGCTGGATGTGCCAGTCGGACCGGGCGGCGGTCGGGCTTCGGAACGGGTCGATCGCCACCAGCGTCGCGCCGTTCTTCCGGGCCTGGATCATGAGGCTCCAGAGGTGGCTGTTGGTGTGCGCGGTGTTCGAACCCCAGTTGATGATGAGCTTGCAACCCGCCACCGCCATCGGGTCGGCCCCCAGCCTCCCCCGACCCATCGTGTATTCGTACCCCTGCGAACCCGCCGAGGCGCAGATCGTCCGGTCCAGGAGCGAAGCCCCCAGCCGGTGGAAGAACCGTCGGTCGAGGCTGCTCGATTGCAGCTTGCCCATCGTCCCGTAGTAGCTGTAAGGCAGGATCGCCTCGGGACCGTCGGTCGACCCCGCGATCGCCTTGAACCGCCCGGCGATCCGATCCAACGCCTCGTCCCAACCAATCGGCTCGAACCGGCCCGAACCCTTCGGCCCCACCCGGACCAACGGCGTCTTTAGTCGGTCGGTGCTATAAACCCGGTCGAGGTACCGAGCCATCTTCTGGCACAAGAACCCCCGGGTGAACGGGTGGTCGACGTCACCTCGGAGGTCCACCGCCACCCCGTCGCGGACCGTCACCCGCATCGAGCAGGTATCCGGGCAGTCCAGGGGGCAAACCGACTTCACCACCCGATCCATCGAATCCGCCACGTCATACCCCTTTCGATCCATCAACTGATCGCCGGCCCGACCCTCCGGCGGGGTCTCCCCATTGTAATCCCTCCACCCGGCGAAATGGGCGGCGTTCCCCCGGAATCCGGTGATGATTGAGGACACAAAATTATCAACAATATCTAATATAAATTCAACGATCTTGAAGCTTGCAAACAATGGCGTTGACAGTTAGTGTCATCCCGCATCGAGACCATAATTGTCCTCGTCGGGACCGAAAACGACAGCCTTTACGCACTTGACACCGTTTCGGGGGCCATCCTCTGGAAGCGGAGTTTCCTCGGCACGACCAACCCGGTCGGCGACACCAACAACACCCTGAACGCCACCTCGATCGTGGCGGTGCCCTATGCCGACACCAGCAGCGGCGACATCAACCCGACCATCGGGATCACGGGAACCCCGGTGATCGACCCCACGACCCAGGTCGCCTACCTCGTCACCGTGACCAAGGAAACGATCGGAGGCGCCGCGCATTACGTCCAGCGGCTCCACGCGATCAACCTGGCCGACGGCACCGACAAGGCCGCTCCCAGCTTGATCGGCGACACGACCAACGGGAACACGAACAACACGCCGATCTACGACTACGGCACCGGCAAGCCGGTCGTCCAGTTCAACGCCCTCCGCGAAAACCAGCGGACTTCGTTGGACCTGGAGAACGGCTCGGTCTACATCGAATGGGCCTCGCACGGCGACAATGGGCCGGCGCATCTAAATTGCAACTCATTGCGTGGCAACGACTTAAAATTACTCGCCATACGATCACTAGATTTCAAGTCGTTATCTGGTAATTAGTCACGGATTAGGTGCGCCGGCCCTGGGCGTGGACCCCCTGGCGGTCGGCTTGAACTGATCCGATCCGAGCAACGGACGACGCGGCGAACCTCCTCGCGGGGTCCGTCGCGTCGCGTCGTCCGAGCAGGATTTCCCGATCGCCGACCCCAGTGAGATCACCGCGTCGCTCGCTTCCGACTTGGGATCGATCACTGAATCGACACGATATCGAGTGTGGAGACGACTCGGGGAGCCAGAGGGCTGTCCACGACAAACTTCACGACCGGTTGATCGTCTTCCAAGGACACCGAGGTCGGAACCCCCACGAAAGAACTTCCATCGCGGAGCGCGACCTTCGACTTTGGATGGGGGCCGGGACCCCGAGACAGGAGTTCGAGCAGTTGGCGAAACAAATCTTCCGAGATCGTAGTTGTGTCGGGCTGCTCGTGATAGAAACTCTCCGGGTAAATGTAAGCCCATTCGATCGACAGGTCCCCCAAACGACTGCCTCGGTAATTGATTCCCGAGTCGTCTTGGGGGCGCTCCAGGAGGCTCAGGACATCTTTCGCGATCGGATTTCCCGACTCAATGAGGCGTATTTCGGAGAGAGAGAGGGGAGTGCCAGGCAGTCCATAAAGCAGAGGGTGCAAGCGACCGATCGCTTCGGCCAAGCCGATCTGTTCAACCAGCGGCGTGACGAGGTAGAGGAGCCACAAGTTGTCCTCCGTCGTTTCCAACCAAAATGCGGCTTCAACTTGATAGCTGTTTCGAACAAGTTGCGCAAGCAGTTTACGTCCCGCGTCGAAGCGAAAATTCACCAATGTTGTTGAATCCACGGGAGCACTCCATCCGGCATGTTTGTGATCGCTTCAAAAAGCTTCCTCGCATCGGCTTCGGCTTTTTGTCGATATCGACTCGCCTCGGTCCACTCAACCGTCACTCCCCAGAATCTGGAGAAAACGAGGTTGGATTGGAGAAGACCTTGATGCTGGTTTTTAAGCCCGCCGAGGTCGATGAGCGCCGTCAGGTTGTGGGTGAAACACTTCTCGGAAAACTTCTTGTCGATGAAGATTTCTCCCGTCCTTTCAACTTGGGCGAGAACGCAGGCCTTGAGCCCGCACTCCACCGCATATCCGGCCAGATAATAAGCCGCCGACCATCGGCCCCCACCGGGGGCATCGAGGAGGGCTTGAGCGTCGAGCACTCGGTCCTCGGCGAGTTGCCGCAATTCCGTTCGGTTCACAAAGTCGATCCGGGTTCGATCACGAAACCTTCCCCGCCTCGATGATAACGAGGCCTTGGGCGATGAAAACAGCATCCCGGCGAAAAACCGGGCCATCATCGGGTCGAAATTGACGATGCGTAGTCGATCGAACAAGTTATTGTGGCGAAGGGAGGGCGGGGACAGATTCGGCTTCGCCACCTTTCCCTCGATCGCCTCACCCGAAAGGATGACCACCGGCGCGCCCACCGGACCTGACCCCATTCCGAGCGGATTTCCCAAAAACCCGACTAACGACCTCACCTAAAAAACGATCTTATTCCGTGGGAGAATGTCTCCTCCGGAGTGGGCCAGTGAGCCGACAAAGTCACACCGACGCTCGACCAAGAGATTGGGTTCGTTTCGCCAGGACGGATCTTTGAGACGGGTGGGTTCGTTTGGCCAGATTGGGTCCCCCGGGAAGATTGGGTTCGTTTCGTCAGGGCGACCTGATGGTTCGGGCCAGGTCCGAAGGATTGACATCGATCCTCGGTCATGCGACGCTGGATCATCGTCGCGGCGGTTCCGCTCCGATCGCTCATCGCTCGCGCACTTGCCCATGACCTAGGGCCTTTTCATGTCCCAAATCCTGTCCCGTTTTCTAGTTACGGCGATAATTGGGTTCGTTTGGGAAACGGGCTTGGCTTCGGTCGCGCCGGCCGAACCGCCCCGGATCAACGCGATCAGCCCGTCGGGGGTTTGCCGAGGAGTGACGACCGAGGTCGTGGTTTCGGGGACCAATCTGGGGGGAAATCCTCGGTGGTTGGGTTCGTTTGACGCCGAGGTCGCGGCGAACCCGCGGACTGATCCCAACGCCTGGAAGCTCCGGATCACCCCGAGCGTCGACGTCCCGGTGGGGGTGTACCTGGTCCGGGTCCAGACCGACGGGGGACTGTCGAACCCGTTCCTGTTCGGCGTCGACCAGGTGCCCCACGTCAGCGAGGCCGAAGACAACGGCGCCTTCGCCCTGGCCCAGAGGGTCGAGCCTCCCTTGGTCGTCGAGGGGCAGGCGAGCGGGACCGACGTCGACTTCTTCCGGTTCTCGGGCCGGAAAGGGGAGCGGATCGTCGTTGACGCGATGTGCGCCCGGGTCGGCTCGGGGGTCGACCCGTCGATCCGCCTGAGCACCCTCGGGCGGCGGTTTGTCGCCTCGGCGGATGACACCCCCGGCCTGCTCACCGACGCCCGCCTGTTCGCCGAGTTGCCCGTCGACGGCGATTACGTGGTCGAGTTGTCCGACTCCCGATATCAAGGGGCCGGGCCTCGGACCAACTACCGGCTCTTGATCGGCGCGGTCCCGGCGGCGGAGACGATCTTCCCGCTGGGGGGCCGGCGGGGCGAAACCGTCCGGTTCGAGTTGATGGGCGGGACCTTGCTTGGCTCGGTCCCGCACCTCGCCGACCTTTGCTTGACCCCCGACCTCGCCGCCGAGCCGGGGCACTTCCGCCCCCGGATCACCGAGACCATCCTCGGCACCAACCCCACCGCGACCGGGGGCTGGTGGCTCCGAGACATCCAGGGCCTCCCGCCGCTGGCCTGGAGCGACTACCCCGAGTACCGAGAGCCGACCGACCCCACCGCCCCGCCGATCCGGGCCTCGATCCCCGCCGTGTTCAACGGTCGGATCGAGACTCCAGGCGATACCGATTCGTTCGTCGTGTTCGGCGTCACGCCCGGCCAGAAGCTCCGGGTCGCCGCCGAGGCGGTCCCCCTCGGCTCGGAACTCGACGGCGTCCTCCAGGTCCGAGGAGTCAACGGCGCGGTCCTGGCCAACGACGACGACTCGGCGATCCCCGCCCGAGCCAAGCCGGTCTCCACCGCCCCGGCCAACCCGAGGAAGCCGCCGATCCTCTCGCTCGACCCCGAGGTCAGCGTCACCGTCCCCGCCGGGACCAATGAGATCACCGTCAGCCTCCGCGACCTCGGCGGCAACGGGGGGGTCAGGTTCCCTTACCGCTTGACCGTCGAGCCGACCCCGCCCGACTTCTCGATCCTCGCCGGGGCGCAGGACCAGATCAACATCCCCCGGGGCGGCACTGCGGGCATCGGCGTCGCGGTCGAAAGGCGCGATTTCAACGGGCCGATCACCTTGAGCGTCGCCGACCCGCCCCCCGGCGTGTCCGTCCGCCCCGGCCTGATCCCCCCCGGGCAGGCCGTGGGCAGTTTGTCGGTCTCGGCCGCGCCCGGGGTCTCGTTCGACCGGGCCACGCTCCGGGTCGTGGGCGAAGCGGTCGGGCCTTCGGGGCCGATCGTCGCCGAGGCGACCCGGACCACCATCCTGGCGCAGCAGGCCGACTTCGCCACCGAGGTGAGTACCGCCGAAGGGCTGGTTTCCGCCCCGGCGTCCCCCTCGCCGGTGAACTTCAGCAGCCCGACCGCCCCGGTCGAGGTCGTCCCCGGCTACCCCGCCTCGATCCCGGTCCGGGCGGTCCGTTCGAGCGGGGCCGAGGAAGTCGTCATGACCTTCGGGTCGCTGCCGACGATCCCCAACCTCGCCGTCGCGCCCGATCCCAAGCTCGGGGCCAAGGCCGTCGAGGGGGCGATCACCTTGAACACGACCGCCGACCTCCCGATCGGCCCGGTGGTCGTCGTGTTCACCGCGAAGGGGAAATTTGGGGACCGGGAGCGGACGGTGGCCATCCCCGCCGTGACCCTCGACGTGGTCCGCCCCGCGACCTTGGAGGCGACTTCGGCCAAGCTCGAAGTGATCGCGGGCGCGTCGAGCGACGCCCGAGGCAAGATCCTCCGCCGGGGGGCGTTCCGCGAGCCGGTCACGATCAAACTCGAAGGCTTGCCCGCCGGACTCAAGGCCGACCCCGTAGTTGTACCGCCCGAAGCCGGCGACTTCGTGCTCGAAATCAACGCCGACCCCAAAGCCACTCCCGTCGAAGCCCAGGCAAAGCTGGCGCTCGTCTTCCAGGTCAACAAGAAAGACTATCCGACGCCGCCGACCCCGCTGCTCATCAAGGTGGTCCCCAGCCCATGAATACCTCCGATCGGCCGATCGAACCGAAGGGCTTCCGCTCGATGATTAATCGCTCGACCGCTTATGCCTTGATGATCGCATCCTGCGCGACGATGACCGCGATGGGCTTCGACGAGCCGACGCCCGCACCTCAGCCCCGGCCGGTCAGCTTCTTGAAGGACCTGGCCCCGATCCTGGTCCAGAACTGCATCGCCTGCCACAACACGAAGAAGTCGGAATCGAAGTACGTCATGACGACCTTCGAGCAGTTGGCCAAAGGGGGCAAGGCCGGGCAAGGCGTCACCTTGATCCCGGGCGACCCGGACGCGAGCTACTTCGTCGAGTCGTGCCGGGTTGATGCCGAGCCGAGGATGCCTTACAAGATGGATGCGATGCCCGCCGCGACCATCGCCCTGATCGAGCGCTGGGTCAAGGAAGGGGCCCAGTACGACGGGGCCGGCCCGACCGAGGAATGGCTCGTCGCGCTCCGAAAGTTGAACCCGCCGGTGGTCCCCGAGTCGTACCCGTCGCCGGTCCCGATCACGGCCCTGGCGTTCGGCCCCGACGGGTCGAGGGTCGTCGCCTCGGGCTACCATGAGTTGACGAGTTGGACCACCTCCGACGGGGCGATCAAGGAGCGAACCAAGGGGATCGCCGAGCGGACCCACGACATCGCGTTCAGCCCCGACGGCAAGTGGATGGCCGCCGCCGGAGGCGACCCCGGTCAATACGGCTCGGTCCGGTTGTGGTCGGTCGCCCCCGACGGCGCCTTGACCCCCGCCCGCGAGTTCCCCGAGACGATCGACAGCGCCTTCGCCGTCGCCTTCAGCCCCGACAGCGCCAAGCTCGCCGCCGCCGGGGCCGATCGGGCTGTTCGGGTCTGGGAAGTGGCCACCGGCAAGGACTTGCTGACGATCGAGGACCACGCCGACTGGATCTTCGACATCGCCTGGAGTCCCGACGGCAAGCGACTGGCCACCGCCAGCCGAGACAAGACAAGCAAGGTCTTCGACGCCGAGAAGAAGGAGGTCCTCGCCACCTTCCCCGGCCACGGCGACATCGTCTACTGCGTCTCCTTCGCCCCCGACGGCAAGTCCGTCGCGTCCGGCGGCAACGACAACCAGGTCCGCGTCTGGAACCCCGACGAGGACGGCAAGCAGACCCGAGTCGTCGGCGGCTTCGGCGGCGCCGTGTTCCGGCTCGCGTTCGGACCCGACGGCAAGACCCTCGTCGCCACCGGAGCCGACAAGGTGGTCCGGGTGTTCGAGGACTTCAAACCCAAACAAACCCTATCCGGCCACGCCGACTGGGTTTACAGCCTAAGTATCGCCCCCGACGGCAAGACGCTCGCCTCGGGAAGTTGGGACGGCGAGGTTCGGCTCTGGAGCCTCCCCGAAGGCAAGCCAATCCGCCAGTTCCTCGCCGCCCCCGGCTTGACGGCCGCGCCCAAGCCTTGATCCGGTTCAAGGGGCGAGCGAAGGCGGACCCCAAGGGCGGGTCGCCCGCCGGACCCGGTCGAGGACGGCGAGCCAGCCCGGCTCGTCGTCGGCCGGGGTGATGATCAGGAGGAAGTCGAGGCCGAGGTCGTCAAGTTCGTGGAGTCGGTCATAAAGTTTGGTTGCGGCAATCGCCGGATTGTCCAACCGCCCGGACCGCAAGGCACCCGGGAAATAGCCTCCGGGCGGCTCGCCGAGGACGAGCGTGCCGAAGCTCAGGCCCGGGTCGGGGTTGAACGACGCCAGGGATGACCAAGTGCCCCGGTAGGCCGGGGTCCGTGGGGCGTAGTGAACCGCCAGTTGACCGGGGCTGGCGGCGACCTGGCTCGACCCTACCGAGCCGGCAAAGTGAGCGACCGGCCAGCCAATGGTGACAGCGATCTGGTCGCCGGTCACGGCACCGGGGCGAAGGATCGTCGGAGTCGAGCCGGACAGGTCGAGGACGGTCGACTCGATCCCAACCGAGCAGAGGCCGGAGTCGAGGATGAGGTCAACCGCTCCCTCCAGGTCTTTCAGAACATGAGCCGCCGAGGTGGGCGAGATCCGGTTCGACCGGTTGGCGCTTGGCGCGGCGATCGGGATACGGGCGCGGCGGATCAACTCGCGGGCGACATAGGATGCGGGAACCCGGACGCCGACGGTCTCCTGCCCGGCGGTGACGATGTCGGGGATGAGGTGGGATCGGGGCAAGACCAGCGTCAGCGGGCCGGGCCAGAATTGGTCCGCTAGGAGGGCGGCGGCTTCGGGCCAGGCTCGGACGCAATCGATCGCCCTGTTGATGTCGGCGAGGTGGACGATTAGGGGGTTGGTCGGCGGCCTCCCTTTGGCGGCGAAGATCCGGGCGACGGCTTCGGGGTTGGTGGCGTCGGCGCCGAGGCCGTAGACGGTCTCGGTCCCGAACGCGACCAGGCCGCCGGATCGGAGGATCGCGGCGGCCTGGTCGATGATCTCGGGGTCGGGGCGGTCGGGGTCGACCGCGACGACCCGCGTCATGACGTTCCCGCCTTCGCTTCCTCGTCGAGCCGGGCGAGGTAGAGGTCGCGGAGTTCGTTGTAGCTCGCCTCCCGATCGTCGTACAACCGGCGGAGCGGGCGAGGCCGGCGTCGGGCCAGGGCGTAGGCGGTCAGGAGGGGGAGGGCGATGGTGCTGTCGGTGTAGCAGGTGACCGAGTCGGGGAGCTTGTCGGGGTCGACCTTGCCCCAGGTCATCGCCTCGGTGGCGGTGGCCCCCGAGAGGCCCCCGGTGTCGGGGCGGGCGTCGGTGATCTGGAGGAAGTAGTCGTGGCCGGCTTCGGCCAGGCCGAGGACTTCCTGGATCTGCGGCTCGGTCTGCAAGATGAAGTTCTTCGGGCTTCCTCCGCCGAGGATCAGGACGCCCGACTTGCCGTCGTCCCGCTTCGCCTTGTAGACGATCGAGGCCGTCTCGTTGACGTCGCGGAGCGGGTCGATCTGGAGCTTCGAGTCGAGGAAGGTCAAGGCCGCGAGGTTCATCCCGATCGAGCTGTCGCCGGGCGACGACGTGTAGATCGGCACCCCCGCCTCGAACGCCGCCGCGAGCAGGCTGTTCGACGGGCGGCCGAGCGCCTCGGACCGGGCGTGGAGGAAGCGGCCGACCTCGTAGTGGAACTCGGCCGTGCCCATCGACTTGGCGAAGACGTCGGTCTTGATCAGCTCGCGGTAGAATCTGTCGGTGTCGAGCAGCGTCTTGTAGTCGAAGACGATGTCGTAGATCCGGATGATCGCGTTTTCGCGGAGCGCGAAGTCGTCGAGGTTGGGCCGGCTCTGGTGGAGCGGGAGGTCGAGGGCGTAATGCGTGTCGTGGTACAGGTTCGCCCCGGTCGAGACGATCCAGTCGATGAACCCGGCGCGGATCAGGGGGATCAGCGTGCTCATCCCCAAGCCGGCGGGGGTCAAGGCCCCCGAGATCGACACGCCGACGGTGCAGTCGGCTTCGAGCATCTTCCGGGTGAACACCTGGCAGACTTCGCGGAGCCGACCGGCGTTGTAGCTCAGGAACGTCCGGTCGATCAGGTCGGCGGCGAGGTCCGAGCCGGTCACGGCCGGAGGCGCGATCCGGTGCTGGCTGACGCGATGGAGGTATTTCCCCCCGGCCGCGCCCTGGCCCGACGGTTCGAGGGTGGTGGAGTCGCCTTGGTCGCTCATGGCAGGAGGATCGCGGCGGCGACCACGGTGGTCCAGAGGCCGTCCTTGTCGCCGACGGCGGTGACGGTCACTTCCTTGGTCTGGTAGATCACGTCGGCGATCCGCCAGATTTCCCGCTTCTCGTCCCAAGAACTATTGGGGTTGAACTCGACGCCCAGGACGGTCGCCAGCATCTCGGCGGCGAGGTCTTCGGCGTAGTCGGCGGCGAGCTTGGCGGTCTGGCCGTAGGCGTGGTGCTCGGACAGGTAGCCGAACGTATTCTTGTCGCGCGGCTTGGCCACGCCGACGCTGGCGGCGATCAGGCGGTTCGGCTCGGCGGTGGCGCACTCGCTCATCACGACGTGGACGATCTGGCCGGGCTGGAGCTTGGGAACCCCTTCTTCGACCGAGATTTCCTCGCAGTTGGGCGGGAAGATGCTCGACACCCGGACCAGGTTATAACAAGCGATGCTGGCGTCGCGCAGGGCCATCTCGAAGCTGGTCAGCTTCTCGCGGTGAGTCCCCACGCCCTTGGTGAAGAAAAGCTGTTTCGGTACGTACATCGTCTTGTCGGTCGCCCCCTCGGTCGGCGCCTTCGCTTAGAAAAAGCCGCCGACCCGCTTCCCCCGCGACCCTTGCAGGCCGCTTGATTGACCACCCGACCACGCCGGACGACTCGATCTGACTTGATCCAGGCTAGGCGATCCACCGCTCGACTTCAATGGCCGCCGCCCGGCTTCACCAAAATCCCATAAATGAAACCGCCCGACCCTCGAACCGGGTCGGGCATCCTCGAACGTCGTCCGCGATTCGCACCGGTGATCTTGAAGCGATTGTATCGCCTCAGCGACCCTTCGGAAAGACGGTTTCCCTCGATCGATCAAACCAACGAGTTTTATGATCGCCGAGGCGACGGCTCAGGTCAGTCGGGCCGATCCCAACGACCCCACTGACCCTGGTCCAACAAATCACCGACCTTGAGTTGGAAGCCCGGCAAGACCACTCCGCCGTCGATCACCCCGGTATCATCCAGGCGAGTGACACGATCAACTCCCTCATAAACCCAGACCGTCCGCTTCTTGGGTTCGACGTACCAGATCAGGCGGGTTCCGGCCTCGAAGTAGTCGCGGAGCTTTCGGTCCATCTCGGCGGGCGTGTTGCCTTCCTTCCACGTTTCGATCACGAGGTCGGGGGCGACGAAGGCGATCGGCTCTCGGGGGATACGCCGATCGGGGAACCGAGTCCAGGCGAAGTAGGCGATGTCGGGTGCCCGGATCAGGCCGGGCCGGAGTTGGACCGGCGCCTTGGCTCCGACGACGAAGCCGGTCCGATTGGCCGTGACAAACCCGACCAAGGCGAAAATGAGGTCGGCATTCAACAAGGCTTCTCGAAACCCATAAGCCCGCTCGACAAGCACCCCGTCCACCAGTTCGCACAACCGATCCTCGTGGTCGATGATCCGCTCGACGTCGGACGGGGTCGCGGTGCCCGGCGTCGGGACGAGGATCACCCGGTCGAAGGGGACGCCGTCGGTCAGCACATCGGCCAGCGTCGGCCTTCGGGGCGGGGGTTCGTAAGTGTCGGTTCTCAAGGATGGCCGCCTCGTGTTGAAGCATCGCGTTGCAGGTCAAGTCTACCCCGAAGCGACTGGCCCAGGGCAAGGGATTCCGCCCGAGGTCGGGTTTCGCAAGCGGGGGGGCGTCCATTAGACTGGTGTTTCGAGGGGCGAGGATGGTTCCGATCGGCACTTCCGAAGGACGACACATGGTGACGGCGACCGAGGCTCGGCGAGCGGTCTTGCTTCGCGGGGACGACAACGTCGCTGTCGCCACCCGGTCGATCTCCTCGGGCTTCGAGTTGGAGCTTGGCCAACGGTCTGTCCGGGTCCTGGAGCCGATCGCCTTGGGGCATAAAGTCGCGGTGGTCGAGATCGCAATTGGCGAGCCGGTTCGGAAGTACGGGCAGATCATCGGGTTCGCGGCAAAAAAGATCGAACCGGGCGAATGGGTCCACGTCCACAACGTCGCCGCCGACTTGTTCGCCCGGGACTACGCCCATGCGTCCGAGGCCGCCCCGGCCTTGCCCGTCGTCGAACTTCGGACGTTCCCCGGATACCTCCGCGACGACGGCCGGGTCGGGACGCGAAATTACGTCGTCGTCATCAGCGCGGTGAACTGCTCGGCGAGTACTTCCAGGGCCGTCGCCGACCGCTTCCGAGGGCCGGAGTGGCGGCGCGACTTTCCCCACGTCGACGGCGTGTTTGCCATCACGCACAAAGGCGGCTGCGGGATGCCGACCCGAGGCCCCGACCACATCCAGCTTGAGCGGGTCCTGGCCGGATTCGCGCATCACCCCAACGTCGCCGCCTGCGTCCTGGTCGGACTGGGGTGCGAGGTCAGCCAGGCCCGCGACATCGTCGAAGTCCATGACCTGATCGCCCCCGGCTCCTCCCGGACCTCGGGCGAGCGGCGCAGGCCAGCCGTGATCAATATCCAGGAGCAAGGCGGGATCAACCGGACGGTCGAGGCGGTGTCCCGGGCGGTGGTGGACCTGCTCCCGATGGCCAATGCTTGGCGGAGGACGGCGCAACCGGCGTCGAAGCTTTGCCTGGCGATGGAGTGCGGCGGTTCGGACGGGAACTCGGGGATCACGGCGAACCCGGCCTTGGGCGTGGCGGCCGACCTGGTCGTGGCGAGCGGAGGGACGGCCGTCCTCGGCGAGACGACCGAGATTTACGGGGCGGAACACTTGCTGACCCGCCGGGCCGTCCACCCCGAGGTCGGCGAGAAGCTGATCGAGCGGATCAGGTGGTGGGAATGGTACGCCGGGGTCTTCGGCGCCGACCTGAACAACAACCCGTCGCCGGGCAACAAGGCGGGCGGACTGACCACGATCTACGAGAAGTCGCTGGGGGCCTTGGCCAAGGCGGGGACGACCCCGTTGGTCGACGTCGTCGGTTTCGCCGAGCGAGTCCAAGGCCCCGGCCTGGTATTCATGGATACGCCCGGTTTCGACCCGGTTTGCACCACGGGCCTGGTCGCGGGCGGGGCCAACGTCTTGGTGTTCACGACGGGTCGGGGTTCGGTGTTGGGCTTGAAGCCGACGCCTTGCATCAAGCTGGCGACCAACACGCCGATGTTCGAGCGGATGTCCGACGACATGGATATCGACGCCGGGACGATCCTCGATGGCGAGCCGGTCGAGGCGGCCGGTCGGAGGCTGTTCGACCTGATCCTAGCGGTCGCCGGCGGGCAGACCACCAAGAGCGAAGCCGTCGGGATCGGCGAGGAAGAGTTCGCCCCCTGGCTGATCGGCCCGACGCTATGAGCACGGCCGCCTCGAAGCCAAGGCTCTCCGTCGGTTGGGTTGTCGCGATCGCCCTGATCCAAGCGGCCTGGCTGGTCTGGTTCCTGGTCGAGCCGCTCCCGAGCGCCGGGGATTCCGGGATTCGCCGGTTCGACCTGTTGATGAGGGCGTTGCCCGCCGTGGTCCCGGGGGTCCGCTGGGACGACTCTTATCTGGGGATGGCTTGCTCAAACCTGAGCCACTTCGCCAACCTCTCCCAACGCGGGCCGATCGCCCTGTCGAGCCTGTTCATCGCCGGGGCGGCGCTGGCGGTCGGGTCGATGATCCTCCGTGGCCTTGGCTTGCGAGCCGGTTCGCGGTTCGAGCGGGTCGCGCTCGGCTTCGGCCTGGGGACGACCGCGCTAGGGGTGGGGACTTTGTTGCTGGGTCGGACGATCGGGCTCGATCCCGCTGTCGCCCGGGTGAGCCTGGCCGGCCTGATCGTCGCGGGAGTTGGGGTCGAAGTCTGGGTTCGGTTGCGGAAACCGGGGCGATCCGGCGGTCGGGAATCCATCCCGCGCCGGTCGATCGGCCAGGTCCTCAGCTTCGTCGCCGTGGCCGGGCCGTTCCTGATGATGATGGGGTTGGGGGCGATGCTGCCGACGATCGAGTTCGACGCCCTGGAGTATCACCTCCAAGGGCCGAAGGAATTTTACCTCGATGGCCGGATCGCGTTCTTGCCGCACAACGTCTACGCGAGCATGCCGTTCGGTGTCGAGATGCTCCACCTGCTGGGGATGCTCGTGGTGGGCGACTGGTGGCTCGGGGCCTTGGCGGGGCAAGAATTGGTGGCCTGGTTCGCCCCGGCCTCGGCGGTCTTGATCGGGTCGACGGCGGCCCGGGTCGGCGGTTCGGCGCGGGCGGGTTGGTTCGCGGCCTTGATCTACCTGACGACCCCCTGGATCTTCCGGGTCGCGGCGTCGCCATTCGTCGAAGGGCCGCTGTGCTTCTTCCACGCCGCGCTGGTCTGGGCGGTGGTCCGGTTCGGCTGGCTGGGTGGGAAGGTTTCGGAAGGTTCGAAGCCGTCTCCGGTCGCGTCGGGTGTCCTGGTTGGCCTCCTGGCGGGCGGGGCGATGGCGATCAAGTACCCCGCCTTGATCTCGGCGGTGATCCCCGCGAGCCTGGTCGTCCTGATCGAAGCGAGGCGGACCCGGTCAAGCAGGCTGATCGCCGGCTTCGCGGTCGGCCTGGGGTTGGTGGTGTCGCCTTGGCTGGGCAAGAACGTGGTCGACACCGGCAACCCGGTCTATCCGCTGGCGTGGTCGGTGTTCGGCGGGAGCGAGTGGGACGCGGGCCGAGAGGCCCAGTGGCAAGCCGCGCACGGGGCCAAGCCGGTCCGGCTCGACCTGTTCGCCCGGTCGGTGCTCGACGCCGCCGGTCGGTCGGACTGGCAGTCGCCGCTCTACGCCGCCCTGGCCCCGTTGGCGTGGCTCGGTCTGACGGGGCGGCGGACCGCTTCGGCCCTGGCGATCTACTCGGCGTACCTGTTCGCAACCTGGTGGTTGTTGACCCACCGATTGGACCGGTTCTGGCTGCCGATGTTGCCCCCGCTGGCCGTCCTGGCGGGCTTGGGGGCCGATGCGTTCGCGGCGACCTCGCGCATGGCCTTCGGTTGGCTGGTGATCGTGCTGGCGCTGGCGATCGGGTCGAACGCGACGCTCTGCTCGACCGAGTTGTCCGGCCCCACCGCCTGGACCGGCGACCTCGCCGCCGTCCGCGACGAGACCGCCCGATCGGGAACCCCCAGCCTGGCCCGGCTCGACTCGGCATTGCCCCCGGGCGCCCGACCGCTCCTGATCGGCCAGGCGGGCGCCTTCGGTTTGAGGCATCGCCCGGTTTATAACACCGTGTTCAACCGAGACACCTTCGAATCCCTCGCGCGCGACAAATCTCCCGAACAGATCCGGGCCGCGTTGACGGACCGGGGGATCACCCACGTCTTCGTCGACTGGTCGGAGATCGACCGCTACCGGAAGCCGGGCAACTACGGATTTTCCGACTTCGAGACGCCCGAGTTGTTCGCCAAGATGGTCGAGTCGGGAGTGCTCGGCCCGGCGGTTCGGCTCGGGTCGAAGCAAATCTTGTACGAAGTCCAACCGATCCGACAATGATCGGCGACAAATCACAACCATCGCGGATCGCGGAATCGGCCATTATCGAGGCCCTGCTCGGCGGAGGCGCGACCGACATGGATTGGCGGCGGGGTGCCCAACAACTCGGCCAACCGCTCGAACGCATCTTGTTGGTGTTCGCGTGCCGTTCGCCGAATCTAATCTCCGCCGGCCTGAGTCATCACGGGATTCCGTGATCCATGCATCCGCCGACGCGACGCGATCGCCTTCTCGAGGATGTCCGTTTCATCGAGCGGATTGCTCGGGTGGCGGGAGAGGCAAAGGGGAACAAGGATTTTGACCGGCGTGGCGATCTCGGCATCCGCGTTCTGGACGTAGAACTGCCCGCGAGACAGCCTGGGCACATCCTCGCCGGAACCACCTTTCATCCGGATCAGGTCCCTGACGGTCTCGATGGCGGCGGGCGAGTTGACCTTGCCGTAGAAGTGCGTCGAGCAATTCGCCACGACCCGATGGTCGATGTCCTTCGGGTTCTGGGTCGCGAACACCAATCCGAGGTGATACTTGCGGGCTTGGGCGGCGAGCCGGACGAGGCTCTCCCGGCAGGCGGATGGCTTCTGGGACGGGACGAAGTCCTTGGCCTCGTCGATCACGAGCAGACCGCGGAGAAGTCGCGGGCCAGGGTCGGGGTTCTTCTTGATCCAGGAAAAGAGCGTCATCGCCAACTGGTTCACGAAAGACCTTTGGGCATCGAGTCCGGGTAAGCCGATCAGGTTGATGACCGAGATCCTGGTGCGATCCGAGGTCCGATCGTCCCCCAGGAGAACCGCGGGATCGAGGGTCGTGCCCTGCGACCTGAGCAGGGGGTTCGTTTCCATCTCGACTTTGAGGGCGTCGGCGATCTGGTGGGCGAGCCTCGACTCGTTCGCCACGCCGAGTCCGGCGTCGGCCGGCAGGTCTCCAAGCAGTTCGATCAACTCGGCGAGTCGTCCGCCGCCATGCCGGGCGAGATAACGGAGCGATTTCGAGAGGATGCCTTGCTTATGCTGAGAGGCTTGCGAGCGTCCGGGTGCGACGATGGGGGAAAGAGACTCGCGGACCATGGAAACCGCCGTTTCCAGCTCGTCCTCATCGTGGATGAAAGGCGAGAGGTCCGGCAGGGGTTCGAAGCCGAGGGGGTTACCCGCCTCCTTGCCGGGGGTCCAAAGGATGACATCCCTCGTCGAATGATACCGCTCGGCCTTTCGGCGATCCTCCTCCAGCCAGTCGGATGGGCTCGTCGCCCATTCCTCATCCAAGGCCGCCAGGTCGTTGGCGCAGTCGATGACGATCGCGGGGATTCCCAGGATCGAAGATTCTTCGATCAGCCGCTTCAGCAAGACCGTCTTCCCGGAACCCGCGCCCGCGAGCACCAACGTGTGCTTTTCGAGAAGACTTGACTGCATCCAGACCGGCTCGCCCGGTTTATTCGACACGGATCGGCGTCCAAGGGGCAGGCGAGCGGCGGCGTCAATCTCGGGACGAGGAGGCGGTGTTCGCCCTTGCGGTGGGCGCGGGTCCGCTCCCGACGGGTTGCCTTGAGTGCGACCCGCCGGTTCGGGACGTCGCTCCCCGTCGCCCCGGGTTTCGGCGGTTTCCGCCTTTGGTCTGCGAGCGACGCTCGGGATCGGGGCGATTTCGCGGATGAGCTCGAGCTTCGACAGGGGCCGGCGGGATTTCAACCATTCCTTGAAGGCGGGATCGCCTTTCCCCTTGAGTTCATGGACCGCGTGAATCGTCCTGATCTCCTCCTCGGTCGGCCGGAGGAAGACCCCTCCCGATTTCTCGAACTTCTCGGTCAACCTTTGAGTTTCGGCTCCTCCGGGGATCGGCTTGGTCCGCACCAAAGAGAGGCGGCGGAACTTCAAGGCCCGGTCGATCCCGGCTTGAGTCATCGCCGCCTTGAGTCGCGCCTGGTACGCCCTGGCGTTCGTCAACTGCAACGCTCGAACGCAAAAGTGTTCCTCCCGCTCGTTCTCGTCTTCGAAGATCAGGCGGAGCCTCGCGTGCAATGGTCGGGTCGTCGCGCCCCCCGTGAACTCGGTGTCAACCACCGAATTGACGTTCCCCGGCAACTCCGTCTCGTGGAGGAGGCACTCCAGGGCGGACTGGAGGAGCGGAGCCAACCGTTCATCCTCATACTTTTCCTCAAGAATTGTGGTCAATTCCGCCCGGTCGAACTGTACGGAAAACGCTTGATCCAGCTTGGTTAGCCCATCCGATCGCAGCGGTTGGACAATTTCCGCCCCGTCGGTCGCGCCGACGCGGAAAGAATCCAGTTCGCGGACGACACCTTCCCGGATGCACCGTTGCCGATGAAGTTCGCATTTTTTGAGGATTTCGCGGGGCGAGTCGAACTTGACGTCGCCGAATGCTCCCGTTCGGAACGGGTAGGTCGGGGACTTCGGGTCGAAGCCCGCATTTTTGAAGACGGCTCCCAGGCGGCTGCTGACGAGCAACCGGGCGACGGTCTCGTCGCCGACGTTCGACAGCCGCCAAGGCGGCTCGAATCGGTCGATGAATGTTCTAAGCACCGTGCCGCCGAGGATTTCCCATGTGCTCTCGACGCAGGAAATGACCGTGAGCGTGTTCCGGGTCATGTCGCGCAAGGCCCCGAGTCCGCCGCCGATCTCGACGATGATCGACTCGGCGGCGGCCTGCTCTTCGGATGGCCGGTCGCCTTGCTTCCGGTAGTGAAGTTGCGTGACGATGGGGTCGAGTTGATCGAAGGCCAGGACCATCGGTCCGCTGAGGCTCATGAACCACGACAGGGCCTCGACGATCTTGATCGGTCTCTCCCCGGCGATGGTGAACCCGAAGCTCTTCTTCTCCTCGTCTTCGAGCGTCTGCCCCTGGAGCCAGGTCATCCCCAGGCTGGAAATCGAGAAGTCGTCCGAATTCAGGCAGATGAGGGCGCGGACGACGTTTTCGTACTTCAGCGTTTCCCTCGGGAACACCTTGCCGAGCGCCGACAACACTTTTTCGATATCGCCTTGCAAATTCCGGCTCTGACGCTTCGCCAAGATCGAGAGGACTTGGGTCACCGGCTTGCTCGGCGTGAGCCGCTCGATGGCATTCCGCAGGAGCCATTTGTACTGATAATCATCCCCCTCGAAGGACTGTTGGAGCGAGTCGATGAAACCTTGGAGCACGGTTTCCCAGAACGTACGCACATCGGTCATGTCCACGAGGACGAACGCGCACTTTCGCCGGGTCGCCTCGCGGCGGAAGGCTCCGAGGAGGTGCGTCTTCCCCGTCCCGCCGCCGCCGACGACGACCCAGCCCAGCGGTGAGCCCCCGGTCGGGTCCTTCCGCATCTCTTCGAGCTTCCGCGCGAACTCGGCCCGGATGTTCGCATGGAATTCCGGCGCATCCTGAGCCGCCCGACCCCAAACATCCGAGAGCCGCATCGCCCAATCGAAATTGACCGATCGGAATGCTTCGAGTTCGTTCATGAGCTTCTCCCCCCGAGGTAGACGATGTGGCGTTCCTCGCCGGAAGGGGTCAGCAAGACCGCCTCTCGGTCCTCGGCTCGGATTTCGGCGGGGTTGTCAAGCCTGTAGAGAGACGCCTTTCCATCCGACGCCAATCGCAGCAGCGCCTCATCAAATTCCTTCCGGGAGACCGACGGCAATGAGGCGCGGAGTTCGGAAAGCCTCACCCGGACATTCGTTCGCCCGTTGGAGATCGTTTCGTAAGCTCCCGCGATCCGTTCATCGAGGTCGACCGCGCCGCCGGCCGTCGACTCCCCAGGGGGCGTCATCAGGTCTCCCAGGGAAATGTTCGCCTTGTCGATATAGGTCTTCAGCTTCCCGAGCAACCTCTGGAGGATTCCGTTGCCCGCCGTCGACGTGGTGTTGAGTTCGGAATCAAGGTTTTCGGACAGCCAACCCCACCCCTGGTCCGTCAGTGAAATGAACAAGAGGGTGCCTCGCCCGGACGGCGGCTTTCGCTTCTCCTTTTCGATCAATCCGGCGGTTTCGAGGCGGTTTCGGGCGGGGGCTTCGAGGTCCGGCTTGAGGTCCTTCTTCCAGTCCCCCCCTCCGGCGACGGCGAGGCGCCAGAGGAATAATTTTTCGATCGCTTTCAAATCTTTGTTCATGGACGAACGTCCCTAAAGAGGGGGATTCAATCGACGGAATTCGACCATGTCGCGGATTTTTTCCACCGCCGACTCCACGTCCTCGATGATCTCGTCGTGAGGCAGTCTGAGGACGAGATACCCGCTGACCATCAACTCGTAGTCCCGCCGCCGGTCGAGGGAAAAGGCGTGGCGGTCGGAGTGGAACTGATATCCGTCCACCTCGACGACGACTTTCCCGTCCGTCCACACGAGATCGACGAGGTACTGGTTCTCGAACCGGGTTTCGACCCGGATGTTGAACCGGAAAAGCCCTCCCAGCATCGCGTCGTCCCTCAAGCGGCTCGCGAGCGACTGCTCGCCGCGACTGCAAGGGTGAGGGCGTCCGATGATCGGAGAAACCGTAACTTCAACCCTCTTTCCCCGTTCCGATTGAACTTCTTCACTTTTTCGGGACCAGGCGGCCGCCTCGAAATTGATGCTGTCCAGCTCCGTTGAGGTTGACAGAGACTCCGCGACAACAACGAGGACGCGGGCATTGGTTTCATTGGCGAGCCATTCCGCCGTCCTGGCGAGCCCCTGGAGCGCCCCCGCCAAGGGGGCGCCGTCTCGGAGGAGGAGCACGATCAGCAAAGGCTCGGGGTCGATCGCGAGGGCGAGTTGGGCGGCTTGGACGGAGGAGGGAAACTCTCGAGGGATTGGCGACTTGCCCGATCGGCAAAGCCTCATCGAGGTCTTCAGCCACGCGAGCGAGACCGCCCGACGCGAAGGTTCCATCCGCTTGATCAGGTCGGCGAATCGGGAAGCGAACAGGAACGTCGAGGACTCGACCCGAGCGAACGGGCCGGCATCCCCGTACCATTGCGGAAACAAGGAGAGGGCGATTTCCGCAAGGTGGTCGACGGCGTCCTCGATCAGCGATTTCACGCTTGGCAATCGATCGAACGTCATCGAGACGAGTCGGTACTCGCCCCCCAAACAGTCGGTCTTGATTTTAAGGTCGACGAGAAATCCGTCGACATCTTGGGCGAAGATCAAGCGGACCCGCGAAGGTGAGGGTATCGGTGGAAACTCCAAGCGGTTGGACGAGGAGGGCGGCATTTGACTCGATTCGCAGGAAAGGCGGTACTCAAAGCTGTTTAGCGATCGGGAAGCTTACCAAACGACGCCGGCGGCCTCTACAAAATTTACGAATAATTATTTTATGATTCCATGAGGGTCGCTTCGCAAGTCCTGATCGAACAGACCAGTTCGTGGCTTTTGGGAGGATCAAAAGGAATGGACGCCGACACGACGGTGGTCACGGGTGGGGCGGGCTTCATCGGCTCGCACCTGGTCGAGCGGTTGGTCCAAGCGGGGGCGAGGGTCCGCGTGGTCGAGCGGCCGGGAGCGGACGTGGGGCACCTCGACCCTCGGGTGGAGGTCGTCCGGGCGGACATTCGGGACCGAGAGGCGACCCGAATCGCCGTCAGTGGAGGGCGTTGGGTTTATCACCTGGCGGCCAACCCGAACCTCTGGGCGCTCGATCGGGGGGAGTTCGACGCGGTGAACCACCGGGGGACGATCCATGTTCTTGACGCGGCTTTGGGCGGTGGGGCCGAGCGGGTGGTCCACGTCAGCACCGAGAGTATACTCACTTGTGCCCGGACCGACCGCCAAGGGCCGATCGCCGAGGATGTCGTGGTGACGCTCGACGACGCCGTCGGACCCTATTGCCGGTCCAAGCTCAGGGCCGAGGACGAGGCGATGGCTCGGGCCAAGGGCGGGGCGGCGGTGGTGGTCGTCAACCCGACGATGCCGGTCGGACCGGGCGATCGAGGGGTTTCGCCGCCCACCCGGTTGATCCGCGACTTTTGCGCCGGCAAGCTCCCGGCGCGGATGGATTGCACCTTGAACTTGATCGACGTCCGAGACGTCGCCGAGGGGCTGGTTCGGGCGATGGAACGGGGCCGACCGGGGCGCCGCTACCTTTTGGGAGGCGAGAACCTGACGCTCCTGGGCCTGCTCGGCATCCTCTCCGAGCGATCGGGCGTCCCGGTCCCTCGCTGGAACGTGCCGTACCCGGTCGGCCTGGCCGTGGCTTACGCGAGCGAGTTCTGGGCGGACCACGTCTCGCACCAGCCCCCCAAGGCGACCGTCACCGGCGTCCGCTTGACCCGGCGAACCATGCACTTCGACGCCGCTCGGAGCTTGGGCGAGCTGGGCCTCGTCCCCCGGCCGATCCGCGAGTCGCTGGGGGATGCCGTCACCTGGATTCGGGCGAATCTCGGCTGATCCGTCCGATTTTCGAGGGGGACAAGGCGGTGGTCCCGCCCTCGGTTTCGCCGTATAATTCGCAAGGTGTCGGTGTCAAACCTCGCGCCGGTCGAGGCTCGCGAGGTGTCCGTCTCGCTCTTGGCTTCGCGCAGGTTCTCTCCCAACCTGGGAATCCTGTCGCTCAAGTCGCCGGGCGTGGTCGATTGTTCCATTTTCGACGCACACGACGGGGAGGCGCAAGCATGTCGGGCCGGCTCGTTCCCCTCCAGGCTGGTTCGGCGGCCCCCATCGTGATCCACCGGCCGATCCTCCTGGTGGGCCGCCACCCCGAGTCCGACGTCAGGATCGACGCCCCCCAGATTTCAAGGCGGCACTGTTGCCTGGCGGTGGCCTACGACCGCGTCCTGATCCGCGACCTGGGGAGCCGCCACGGCGTTCACGTCAACGGAGTCCGGGTCGAAGAGGCCCAGCTTCGCCCCGGAGACGAGGTGGCCATCGCCCACCTGATCTACCGGTTCGAGGTGGCGGGACCAAGCTTAAACTCGAAACCATCGTCACCCCCGGCGCGGGCGGTCGAGATACCCGACGAGGATTTGATTCCCCTCGACGACTGACTTGGGAAAAAATGTCATAATTCAACGACTGGCACCACGCTTGCATCGACAACCTGGGTAAGATTGGTGCGTACGCGGGGCGAATTGGCGAGCCGGTTCGGATCGAGCATCGACCCGACCTTGCCGACCGCATCGAGATTTCGGACGGACCATGAGCGAAGGAGAAACTTCCATGCTTCGCAGCGTTCGGTTGGTTTTGGGTGGAGTCACCTTGTTCGCGGTCTTGAGTCCGACCGGGGCCGAGGCCCAGTATTACGGCGGCGCCGGGTTCGGGAGCGGCGGTTACGGCGGATTCGGCGGCTGGGCCACGTCGGCCATCGGGGATGAGGAACGAGGCTACGGCCAGGAAGCGGCCGGCGTCGGCCTCTTCGAAGAGGAGAACGCCGTCGCCGGTTCGATCAACACCAACACGGTTCTGCGGTACAACCAATATTTGTACAACTCGCAGATCGAAGCCCAGAGGCGCTACAACGCCTATCAGACCCGTCGGTTGAACCTGGACAAGGCCCACTACGACGCCCGACAGGCCCGGATTCGCGACACCCCCACCAACGAAGACATCGACAACGGCGATGCCCTCAACGTCCTGCTCAACCAGTTGACCGACCCGAAGATCATGCGAGGTTCGGGGCTTCGTCAGGCCAACGGCAGCGTCAGCCCCGAGGCGATCAAGGACATCCCGTTCCGCGACGAAACCGACGCGATCACGATCTCGCTCGACGAGCTGACCGACCCCGAGGATTGGCCGCTCCCGCTCCGGTCGGACACCTTCAAGCCCGAACGCGAAGCCTACCAGAAGGCGGTCGACGACGCCTTGGCCGAGGACAAGGACGGCGGGACGCTCAAGCCCGAGACGATCGCCCAGGTCCGCGACTCCGTGGCCCGGTTGTACCGGAAGGTCGCCGACACGATCCCGAAGACCAAGCAACCCGACCACAACCAGGCGATCAACTACCTGAAGGGCCTGGCCGGACTCTCGAAGATGCTCGAACGGCCCAACGTCGAGAAGCTGCTTTCCGAGCTCGAAAAGGTCAAGACCACCTCGGTCGGCAACCTGATCCGGTTCATGCACGCCTACAACTTGCGGTTCGCCCCGGCGACGACCGCCAAGCAGCGGGCGGTCTACCAGGACCTTTACCCGTTGATGACGGCCGCCCGCGACAAGGTGATCGGCCAGCCCGGCGACGCCAACAAGAACGCCACCGCCGACAACACCCCGCCCCCCCCGGTCGAAAACCCCACCGAGGTTTTTCACGGGTTCAAGGGCACGCACCTGAACTCGGGGACCAACCCGCCCCCTCCCAACCCGAAACCCTGATCGCCCGCGCGATCGGTTGAGTTGATATCGGCAAGCGACGACCTCGGCCCAACCGCCGAGGTCGCGTCGCTTTCGAAGACCTCGACTTCCGATACCGCTCCCAGGGATCTTCCGCATGGCAGATTGCAGGGTTGCAAATCGCGGAGCATCGCTCGAATTGAGTCCCCTTTGCAATCGGCAATTTGCGATAAATTCCTGGGATTAGCATGAAAGGCCGAAACCGGCGTCGGCTCCATCGCGTTGACAGCCCGCCGATCCGACGCCTATAATCCGTGCTTCCGGCGACCCCTCATCGGAAACACTTGCAAAACTTCGCGCGATGAGTCGTGCTGGTGGGACGTTCGGGGCCGAGTGGTCCTCGCGTCCGCGTCGCTCGCTATCAGGAGATCGGTCGCATGGCGGTTCGAGTTGGGATCAACGGGTTTGGTCGGATCGGTCGCTTGGTGTTCCGGGTCATGGCGGCGGCGCCGCGGGACTACGAGATCGTCGCGATCAACGACCTGTCGGACGCCAAGCACCTCGCCTTGCTGCTCAAGTATGACAGCGTTCACGGCCGGTTCAACGGCACCGTCGAGGTCGCCGAGGGGGGCCTGCTCGTCAACGGCCGCCACATCAAGATCACCCAGGAGCGCGACCCGGCCAACTTGCCCTGGAAGGCGTTGGACTGCCAGGTCGCCCTGGAGTCGACCGGCTTCTTCACCGACAAGGCGAGCCTCCAGAAGCACATCGCCGCAGGCGCCGGGCGCGTGATCCTGTCCGCCCCGGCGAAGGACAAGCTCGACGCGACGATCGTCCTGGGGGTCAACGACCATACCCTCAAGGCGTCCGACCGGATCATCTCGAACGCATCCTGCACGACGAACTGCCTGGCGCCGATGGCCAAGGTGCTTCATGACTCGTTCGGGATCGAAAAGGGCCTGATGACGACCTGCCACGCCTACACCAACGACCAGCGCGTGGCCGACCAGATCCACTCCGACCCTTACCGCGCCCGGAGCGCCGCGATCAACATCATCCCCTCGACGACGGGTGCCGCCAAGGCCGTCGGCGAGGTGATCCCCGAACTCAACGGCAAGCTCACCGGCTATTCGCTCCGGGTTCCCGTGCCCGACGGGAGCATCACCGACCTGACGTCGATCCTCAAGCGCGACGTCACCAAGGACGAGATCAACGCCGCGATGAAGACCGCCGCCGAAGGGCCGCTCAAGGGCGTCCTCGAATACGCGACCGACCCCCTGGTTTCGAGCGACATCATCGGCAACCCGCATTCGAGCATCTTCATGGCCGACTGGACCACCGTCATCGGCGGCAACATGGTCAAGACCATCTCGTGGTACGACAACGAGTGGGGCTACTCGAACCGGACCGCCGAGTTGATCGCCAAGGTCGCGCACCTCGGCTGATCGCTCCAAGGCCCAGGATTCGCAGACAGATCGAAGCGAAGAGGGGCGGCTTTTTCGCCCCTCTCCTTCGCCGGTTCGATGCGATCGCCTCTCCGAAAAGGACACCGCATTGCCCAAGCAGACGATCCGCGACCTCGACCTCAAGGGCCGCAAGGTGTTGGTCCGCGTCGACTTCAACGTCCCGCTGACCGTTGACGGGGCGATCTCCGACGACCGGCGGATCAAGGCCGCGCTGCCGACCTTGAACTATGCGCTCGACGCCGGGGCGTCCTTGATCCTGGTCAGCCACCTCGGTCGACCGATCGGCGACCCGTTGACCGACGAGGTGTATCGGCTCGACCGGGTCGCGGCCCGACTGGGGGAACTCCTCGGCCGCCCGGTCACCAAGGTCAACGACACCGTCGGCTCCGAGGCCAACGCCGCCGCCGCCGCGCTCCGGCCGGGGGAAGTGGTCCTCCTCGAAAACGTCCGGTTCAATCCCGGCGAAAAGAAGGGCGACCCCGAGTTCGCCAAGCAACTGGGCCTGCTTGCCGACGCCTACGTCAACGACGCCTTCGGGACCTGCCACCGCGACGAGGCGTCGATGGTCGCCGTCCCGAGGCAGTTCCTCGCCCAAGACCGGGGGATCGGCTTCCTGGTCGAAAAAGAGTTGCAGATCCTCGACACGCTTTTGAAGAACCCCAAGCACCCGATGGTCGCCATCATGGGCGGGGCCAAGGTTTCCGACAAGATCGGGGTCATCGAGAACCTCCTGCCCAAGATCGACAAGCTGCTCATCGGCGGC
>JAABUX010000400.1_pt1 | contig 74218 bp, 60 predicted proteins | sample 5561851 | NCBI WGS metagenome assembly JAABUX01 (sample SAMN10711883, study PRJNA513361) | rock metagenome | isolation source: Antarctica rocks | place: Antarctica: Victoria Land, Richard Nunatak red sandstone | collected 2016-01-03
GGCCTGTCACACTTTCTTGTATGTCGCCTGCACAACCCGATATGGTGGAAATCCCTCGTGCATTGTTTGAGCGGCTCACTGAGACGCTCGCTTTTGCGGCGTAATATGGATAAAGTCTAGCTCAGACAGTACCAGATATGCTACAGGTCAAAATCGTGCCGTGCAAAAGGAGTTTTGCGTGTTCAGTAATCTTCGCGGTTGCCGTGTCATACTCTTGCAACAGTTGTTCGGCCTTTTGTGCGATTGCATCGGAGCCACCCTGCGCGGTAAGGATACGTCCGACAGCACTTGCTAAAGCGGCCATTGAAGGTCGCGCCTGTGCAAGGTTTCGTCCAGCGGCGTATAAATCGTATAGACGTTGCTTCTGCTCTTCTTGCGAACCGCTCGTAGCTTGGGCAAGGTCACGCAGAATCATCATTGTTTCACGCACAAGCCAGCGTGAGCCATGTTCGCGGTCGTTCCGTACCTGTTCGATACGCTCTTCAATGGTTGACATACACTATTGCCCTCCTTGCTACATAGCATTGGCCTATAGCATGATATGTCATTGGCACTTGCCCTTGGGTTACATATCACGTACACTGATTGGCATGAGCCAATCAGGAGGAAACCATGTCACAGAATGCAGCCAATGCTAAACCATCGCTACCAGTATTCACGACTCCTATCCATTCGCTCGTTACACTAGAGCGCACAAACGGTACTCCATTGTATCAGCAAATATGCCAGGGGTTGCGTGAGGCCATTCTTTCAGGCGAATTAGCCGAGGGCACGCGCCTACCGACCGAACGAGCATTCGCTCGCGAGTTGGGTGTCAACCGCACCACTGTTATGAACGCATACAATGAGCTTGCTAGCGAAGGACTGATCGAAGGACACGTAGGACGTGGCACAGTTGTACGACGAAGCTATAGCGTTGACTCGGAAGAGCCATTTGCAAGCGATGTTCCCTCCTGGCTCCTTGGTCTCGCGGAAGGTGAAGACGCCCTGCTGGGACCGGATGCGCGTGTACTCAGTGAGATAGCTTCAATGGGTGAACGCAAAGAGATTATCTCGTTGGCGGCGGGTACACCTGCACTGGATATGTTACCAACCACACTGCTGAATATGGTCTTTGCTGATGGTCTGTTCGATGCGCGGCAGAGTGCGCTCGGCTATTGCCCTGTCGAGGGGCTACAGAGTCTCAGACGCGAGATCGCGGCTCGTATGCGTCAACGCGGCGTAGCAATTGATTTGCAACATGTCCTGATTTTATCAGGTTCGACACAGGGTATTGGTCTTATCAGTCGCTTCCTCCTCAGACCTGGCGACGAAGTGGTGGTAGAAGTACCATCGTATCTGGGGGCGATCAACACGTTTCGGGCTTTAGGTGCGCGTGCGATTGGAGTACCGATGGATAACGAGGGCATGCGCGTCGATCTCCTTGAATCCATTCTTACACGACGCCAGCCGCGCTTTATCTACACCTCGCCCACCTTTCACAATCCAACAGGTGTGGTCATGTCCTACGAACGGAGAAAGCGACTTTTGGCACTTGCTCGCCGCTACCAAATACCTGTGCTTGAGGATGATGCATACGGAGAAGTCTTTTTTGATGGGAAAGAGACACAGCCACTCAAAGCAATGGACAAACATGAGCAGGTGTTGTATCTCAGTACCTACTCCAAAGTGCTGGCACCCGGCCTACGTGTTGCATGGCTTGTAGCACCTTCGACAATGATCGAGCGCCTTTCACTGCATAAGCAGGTCTTTGATCTCAACACAAACGCACTTGGACAATGGGCAGTGTCAGAAATATTGCGGCGCGGCCTGATGGATGCACATGTACAGATGCTACGCCAACACTATCAGCAAAAAAGAGACTGTATGCTCCAGGCGATTGCAACGTACTGGCCTACGGATGTACGCGTCAATCATCCCAATGGTGGCTTTCACCTCTGGTGCCGTCTCCCAAAAGATATGCGAGCACGTACACTACTACGAGAAGCAGCCTCCGAACATGTCGCATTCGTGATTGGCGAGCCGTTTCACGTCGATGGCGGTGGTCATCAGCATATTCGTCTCAGTTTTGCTTCACCTGAAGAAGCGCATATCGTAGAAGGCATTCGCCGTATTGGAGACGCCATGCGCCGTATTCAAGCTCGCCGCTCAGTACGCGACGAAGAAACGCATAGCGAACACCTGCCAATGGTATAGCAATACAATTACCGGAGCAACAATGGATAACGATTCAATCGAGAGCGAGGCAGATTGGGAGATCACAGCCGATGGTCTCTATATGGCAACGCGAGGATTTCTGATCAGACGCGGCTACTGTTGCGCGAATCAGTGCCGCAACTGTCCGTACATCAACTGGCACGATAATCCAACCTGGCAACCTGGCCCACATACATACGTCCGATCCATGCGCGTCTCTCCTAAAGCCGTCACAGGGGCACAGACCTTGCTGACATATCACATCGAACATTGTGGCGAAGGAACAAGTGAAGAGCAAGAGAAACATCAAAGGATGATTGAGCATTATACGTTTTTATTAGAGCAGTGGGAAATATAACTGAATAATACCAGGGCACCCTCAAGGGGATGCCCTTACCCTACAAACATACCCTCTTTTATCAAGAGCTTAGTAGCCTGGGTAGTATACAAACACAACACCAGGGCCAGCGTGAAATGTCACATAGGTCACGATGCCAAAGTTACCAGCCCAGTTAAAGTTAGAGGTAGTCAAACTGCCATCTGCATTGATGCTCTCGACAATAGCAACGTGACCGTAGCCACCAGCACCTTGCACACCGGGTGCGAGAACAATAATGCTATGTAAATGTGGGGTACTTGATACGACCCACCCGAATGGGATTGCGTTGTAAGCCCAATCGCCAGCATTGCCCAACCAGGGTGGCATATGTCCCGTCAATTGGTGATAACGGAATGCGGCCCACCAGGTGCATTGACCCCAGAAGAAGTGGTTGCCAACACCATCACTGGCACCACCACTACCACCACTGGTCACACCACCACCGCCACCGCCGTTCTTATAAATTGGTGGTGCCGTTGGCACACCAGCAAATACTTTATTCGCTCCTGGATCGTAACCATCTTGCGTCACCGCTGTTGCTGTCGCGGCCTGCTGTGCTAGTAATACTGTATTGCTGCTTTTATTGGCGAAATATTTTACAAGGGGAGAGAATGGATTATACCCTTTACCCTCAATGCCTGTTGGGATAACCGCGAGTAGACTACCAATCACAATAAAGGCTAATAGCACAGTCACGGCGACATGCACCACCATACGACGACCCTGTGGTGGGCGCATCGTACCTGTACTTTTTTTACCAGTGGCACGAATGACCGTTGTCTGCCGTAGTGCTGACGTTGTGCCGTGCGACAAAGGCGTCGTGTTAATCCGAGTCTCAGGCAGCATCCGTGTGACTTCTGGCAACAATCGCGTTGCGGAAGATGTGGGAAGCGGCGTAGTAGTACCGGGCAGTTGACGTGTTGTAAGCGGCGACGCCTCAAAAATATTTGACATCAGCGGTTGCTTAATTGGAGAAGCCTCAGAAATAGTATCAGGTGTAGGTGTAGAGCCTGGGAAAGGCAACTGCTCGATAGGTGATAGCTCATTTACTAACCCAGGAACTTCTGGCAATGCATCGCTCTTAGGGGGATCCTTGAGCGCGTTACCCTTACGCTTATCCATAAACGACATACGTGTTTCCTTCAATTTTGTTCTACGACGTTACAACACAAGCACCTCGACATAAGCACACACAACTCTCGCTATGAACTTTACTTTGCATCGTCAAATAGGTCAAGTATATAGGGCTATACGTAGGACTATAGGACTATCTCAACATCGACATTAACATTTCTCAACCTACATCACGAAACCGCAACCTCCAACAAGCCCGGATTACCTACCTGCTCCTCTTTGAACATGTTACGCACAATCACGGCCCAATGCTGAACGCTCTTTCCCTGTCCTGTTGTACTCAAGGCAGCCAGTGGTACTCGTAACTCGTTCTTTTCGCAGAAGTCGAGACTAAACCGCTTGACTTGACCACCGCCGACGATACGCGCCAACGCATCAGGCAAACAGACATGAGCAAGCAGTCCTGGCTCGTATTGACGTACTTTGATCACAAGGTCAAGTTCGTCGCCGACAGAAAATTGCGCTTGCATATGTCCTCGTTTTTCTAAACGCACCTCAACCGCTAATTGGCTCTTAAATGTGTGCCAATCTTCGAGTACCTCTGAGGTGATTTGTGCAGCAACAACACCCTGTGTACATTGAATAGACTCTACTTTTTCATGAACGCGGAGGGCCTCGGCTAGCGACATCTCCTGACCATTCACAGCAACACGCCCGTTGCCATCGTCCGTGACAACGCCAGCATTCCTCAGTGCCATCATCAAGGCAAGACATGCCGCCGTATCCACCGTGCTATACAAACAACCCGACTCGTTTAGCTGACTCGTAACGGTATTAGTAGCTGCGATAGCAAGCGGCAAATCTGCTATCTCCCCTGCACTCAATAGGACGGCGGCAGCATAGGCGGTCTCCTGGCGCATTGCAACACCACGTCCAAGAAAACCGTACAATGAATCTTGCTCTTCCACAGGCACAGAGACTTCTCCCTTGCGTTCGCGTAGACGTGAACGTACAAAGGTTATCGCTTCATCTTTTGCATGTTGAGCTGTTGCCAATGAGGTAATGACACGATATGCATCGTGACAATTATTGAGCGTGCGTTGTGGATTTTCGATGGCATAGTACTTAGCAGCATCACTTGCCATCATCCGTATTTCGCGTAATATAGCGAGCAGTGCTGATGATTTCACTTTCGATTGTTCCGCTTGCGGTAGATCGAGTAAACGTTTGACCGCAAGTGGTGCATAGTGCGTATCAGGCTTACTCTCGAATCCCTCCTGCGGTGGATAGAGACAAAAACCATGCTGCGGTAGATACATACTCGTCAAACGCTTATACCATGCCTGCATCGCCGCTTCATACTCGCTCGCCTGCTGCTCATCGTTCTGGTTGGTGAGATAGCCAACATACATGGCAAACAGTTTTGTAGATGTCTGCTCGACACAGCCATAAGGATACAGCGATGCTCCCTCGACCAACACTTGAAAAGGTCGCTCCAAACCCGACATTGGACGTAGTTCAAGCGCATATGTATCGGCTAACGTCACCACTTCCCCTTGTGTCAGCAGCCGTAGCCGACGCATAATATGACGCAGTTGTCCTGGCTCCGTAACATAGCGCTCACTCACATCACTCTCGCCCGTCTGTGCGTCGCGTACTAGTGAGGTAATCGTACCAGGCCGTACAGGGAAACGTACTACGGCACCAGAAGAAATCGGCTCATCAGCAGGAATTACAGTGCCATCATCATTGAACAATGGTAGAGCTAATCCATTGTGTTGTACTTCGACAATAGCACGTCCTGAGTCTGCACCGACATCTAAGCGACCCAGCACGGCGTCGCCCGAAAAAACAAAGGGTGAGACGGTGAGTTCTCCATAAACCTTCTGTGTTGCTACAAGCGTCGTCTCCACGCGTTGCCAATCCAGCGTTTCGGGTGAAAGCGCAAATACCTCGATACTATACTGCGTCATGCTATCGCCCAATTTCACCTCTACGCTTGCCTCACCCTGCACCTTCACAATGCTATTATGCACAACCTCTGGGAATGAGAGACGAACAGGCGTCAATTGTGCAGGTGCCACAGCCTTTTGCATTTCAGGCATATTTATAGCACCTGTAGGTACGCGCATTGGTGAGGCAAGCATTTGTGGCACACCTGCTGAACCAGCCATCATCGGCATAGGTCCAGCCGATGCGGAACTGTGCATCATTGCGCGTCTATACATCACAGGATGCGGCTTGTTTACCTGCGACAATTGCTTCTCGACAACGCCCGTTGCCGATTGCTGTTGCCATTCGCCACAGTTAGCTTTAATGCACGCTGCAAATTCCACCTGCGGATCGCTCTGAGCAATCAGACGTGAATCTTTCACAATCAACTGCACAGGAATCACGCGATCTGCAATGCCTGTTTTTAGCGTTACAGTGATACGACTGCCCGGCTTTGCCTCTTTCAGTGTCTCACACTGTAGCTGTAGCTCAGAGGGACGTAGCACAACGCACCAGCCTTCCCACGCTCTCCCATCTATAAAGGCACCGAGCAGGATAATACCATACGCTGGTGGCACAGGAACCTGTAAGCTTTGCTCCGGCTTGAGTTGCTCATAGTATTTCTCGCTGCTTATGCCACGCGTCGGATTGACCGTGACAACCCGAATCGCCTCTACAGCGACGCGCGGCGTAATCTCTATCGCTTTGCCTATCAAGTGCCGCACCACAAATGGCTCAGTATTTGCACCACTCTTCGCAACATACATCCCTCGACATGCGCTCGCCTGTGGCGATGGTAACAGGCTCAATGTGTGCAATTCACCAAGCTCACTTATCGTCAACTGTTCGCGCCGCTCCTGCTCAGAACCTTTGAGGGCAACCGTCGCGGTACGTTCTCCCGCGATAATATTCAAGGTATATGGTCCAGAGCCGGAAAGAGTGACTACATCACTACACCTTCCATCGTCGTTACATTGTAGCTTCGAGCGTTTACCTACGCGCAGCCCACGCTCTTGTAGCTCAATCTCAACCTCGCCAGAATAGGGTTGATTGAAGGTAGTTACCGCAAGCGTATAGCGTAATGTATCGCCGTTCAGCTCCTGCTCTACAAGCTCGGCGTTCAGAGCCGCTAAACGATATTCCGCGACCTCAAAACGGCACTCGTTCATGGGGTTATCGACAAGTGTCGCCACATACTGGCCCTCCGGCAAGTCTTGCAATGGATAGAGGCAGAGGCCAAATTCGTCAAGCATCAGGGGATATTCAGCATAGACAGTATCGTTCAGTAAGATACTCAGCAGTTTTTCATGCCCTGCCTCTGTAGGAGATGCAATCAGGAGACGCACAACATCACGGTTGGCACGATACAGCGTTTTGTCGCTCGTCAGTGAGACAAGTGTGCAGTGAGGTAAGGGTGTCGGTTGAATCTCTGCCCCTGGCAACGTAAGCTTCTCTTTGCCTCGAAACAGAATTTGTGGTTGTGTTCTCTCCTGCACTTGAAAAGAGCTGGTAGCTTTGAGAAACACAAACCACTTGCCCAGGAATGCATCTTCTCCGAACTGCTCAAACACATCGCGCTGCTGTATAGAAACGAGGGGATCATGATTTGTCATGGGGGTTGGGAACTGCATAGCGTCTCACCTTTCGATATTTTTAGTATGCACTTCGTTTATAAGAAATAGATTGGTTGTACAGGAGGTGCCGTTGAGTAAGGTACATCATCTAGGGGGAAAGCACAAGAGGGGATAATTAGCTTGGAGGTGGGAGACCGCACGGGTCTCCCTAAATTTTTGCTATGTCTATGCGGCTACGTATGAGCGAACATCAACCTGTACACCTAGCCGTGCCGCCTCTTCAACGATATGAAGTAATTGTCTCATAAACAGTAATGATAATTTTCTTTGACCCTTGATATCCGTTGCGACGACAACATGAAGTGGTTGCTGTATACCTCGCCAACCTAAAAGTAACTCGCTTGGATAAGGTGTATCATCCGCATAGGATGCTGTAGTCTCACCAAAAAGCAGAACTTGTTCGACATCCTCTTCACTTATCTCTCTGTGCCATCCGTTCGACAGCGTGACGTTGATAGATAATCTGGTATATAATTACAAGCTTCCCACTTTCAGGCTAGTCACTAGTGTACCATAGCATAATAAGGACAAGCAATCAATTCTTAAAGAGTATTATCAAATCACACCAAAGAATGTTATAATCATCAACATATATATGGTGCTACCATGCCAACACCTTACTTTCTGCACAATGGATACAGCAAACTTACCTCAACTATAGGAGCGTTCATGACGAAATACATTTCAGCGAGTCGCATCTTCTCTCTCCTGGCTTTATGCCTGCTACTACTTACCGCCTGTATCTCTACAGGGGGAGCGGGCGGCACTGGAAACACAACACCCACCTCGGTTGCGACATCACCCACAAGGTCGAGTACAGGAACACCGTCCAGCACAGTTGCAGATACATGTCCTGCACCACTGAATAATAACCCTGGCTGCTTCACGCCTCATGCCATGCGTGTTGCCTATGGTGTTGAGCCGCTCATCCAAAGGGGCATTACAGGCAAAGGGCAAACGGTTATTGATATCGTGTCCTTCGGTAGCCCCACACTACAAACGGATGTTGACGCATTCAGCCGACAATTTGGGCTACCACATGTCAATATCCAGGTTATCGCGCCATTGAACGAAAAAGAGTACGACCCCAATGGCGATAAGTCCGGCTGGATTGGTGAAACGACGCTCGACGTAGAAATGATTCACGCAATGGCACCCGATGCAGGTATCGTGGTACTGGTTAGCCCCGTTGCCGAGACCGAGGGTACCGTTGGCTTACCAGAGTTTCGCCAGTTGACGCAATACGCTATTGACCATCATCTCGGCACCATTGTTTCGCAAAGCTGGGGTGCATCCGAAGCCACCCTACAAGATCAGGCGGGGCAGCAAGAGATACAGAAGTGGGACGCGCTCTACCAGAAGGCAACGACACAGCAAGGTTTCACCTTCTTAGCGGCCTCCGGCGATCATGGAGCTACCGATGCCACGGACCCTGCTGGTAAAGTGTATGCGACAACGCCAACATCGAGCTTTGCCAACGACGATCCGTGGGTAACGAGCGTTGGCGGCACAACGTTGACACGTACAGGTTCATATTTCAACGAGCGTGTATGGAGCGGCGATGGTGCAGGCGGTGGTGGCTTCAGCAAGTTCTTCAAAGAGCCAACCTATCAACAAAGCTTGCCCTCCTCCACACAAAGCCAGTTCAACAATCGGCGTGGTATACCCGATGTCTCGGCGGCAGCGGACCCCCGTACAGCACTCGCTTTCTACGTCTCCGACCAGTGGCAGCTTATCGGCGGCACCAGTGCCAGTACACCCCTCTGGGCAGGCATCATAGCTGACGCGAACCAGATGGCAGGTCATCCCCTCGGCTTCATCAATCCCGGCCTGTACAAAGTCGCTATGTCCAACAAGTACAGCCAGGACTTCCACGACATCACCGTTGGCGATAACTCGTTCAATGGTGTGCAGGGCTATCAGGCCACCCAAGGCTGGGATGCCGCCTCTGGCCTCGGCTCACCAAATGCCGAGAACCTGTTGCCAGATTTGATTGCAGCATTGAAGTAGAGAATATATTGGTATATGTAAATGGTGGCGCAAAACTAGTTTTGCGCCACCATTTACATATACCAATATATTCTTTCTTAGCTTGATAATTGCTCAGAAAATTGTTATACTTTTTGTGCGTTCCGTAACAGAAAAAGAATTTTCTAAATACACAAGATTATTGCTATTTTCAAACAGGGAATTTTTATGCAACCTACTACTATTTATTGCTCGATCTGTGGAGCGGGAAACAGGTCAAATGCAGCGTTTTGCTTTAGTTGTGGTCAGGCAATACATGTTGGTACAGCTCCTGGCATGGGGAGAACGGGTCTCCTTGCACCACAGCAAACGCTCAAGCAACGCTATAAGATTGTGACAATGGTCGGCAAAGGCGGCATGGGTGCTGTCTATAAAGCCGAGGACACACAGTTCGGCAATCGTCTCGTCGCCGTCAAGGAGATGAGTCAGAGCAACCTCGATCCGCAGGAGGCGAAAGATGCAGCGGAGCAGTTCAAACAAGAGGCATACATGCTCGCACACCTCAAACACCCCAACCTGCCCAGCATCTACGACTATTTTGGCGAAAATGGACGCTGGTATCTCGTGATGGATTTTATTGAGGGTACCACACTCGACGCTCGCCTTGATAATATGCCAGGACACGCTCTATCAGTTGCCGAAACCATTGATATTGGTATTCAGCTCGCTAAGGTGCTTGGCTACCTGCATAATCGTCCCAGCCCGATTATCTTCCGTGACCTCAAACCACTCAACATCATGGTCACGCCCGAAGACAATATTTACCTCATCGATTTTGGTATCGCGCGTCTCTTCAAAACGGGCAAAGCCAAAGACACCGTTGCCTATGTCTCCCCCGGCTATGCCGCCCCCGAACAATTCGGACGCGCCCAGACCTCGCCCCAATCCGACATATTCAGCCTCGGAGCCACACTACATCAACTTTTATCGGGCAACGAACCCAGTTCAAACATACCACTCTTCACCTTCAAGCCCCTCACCTCCTACAATCTCAACATTCCCCCCACCCTCTCCAACCTCGTAGCGAACATGGTCAATACTGACCCTGTTCAACGTCCTGCCAGCATGAGCGATATCCGCAAGGAGCTAGAGAGCATCCAAATACAGGCAAAACAGGGAGTTGCGTTACTACCGCCAACGCAATATGTAACACCACAACCAGTGTACAGCTACACACCGTCCACGCCGCAACCTGCTGCTCAAAAACAAAAGCAAGGACAGGTATATTATGTGCCATCGGGACAAACGCCAGCGAAACCAGCGTTGCCAAAGGGCAAAGTGTGGAAGACATTACTGATTGGGGTGGTAACAGGAATTTCGTTTCTCGTAATTGATGATCATCTCGCTGATGGTTCTCTCATTACCAGTAGTATATTAGCAATTTTAGTTTTCTTTGGAATACCTACACTAATTGAGGTTTCATTATTGGCAAAGTTGCTGTATTGCGAAGAACTGGATTTTTCATGGGCTTTATCGCAGCAGTAACATATTTTTTATTGTACTTCTATCTCTATAGAGATAGAGACTATTTTTACCCTCAACGCTATTTGACTAACATGCTAGTAGTATTAGTAGTGAGTAGTCTGGTAGGTCTCCTCGGTGCTTGTCTTACGACAAACAGGCATCTCTATTATAAGAAGCCATAGGGAACTTTGTTTGTGAGTTAGGGGATTGAGAGGATGATTACACTATTTGTTGTCAACTGTCCCCAAATTGGGGACAGTTGATAAGAGAAAAAGGTATGCAAAGTGTCTGTTACAAACAGATTACGCCCATTTCATGATAACTTTGAAGTAATTAGGAAAAGAACAGTTGGTTATACTAATAATCACCAACTGTCCCCAATTTGGGGACAGTTGAAACAGGAGAAAAGAGAAAATGGCAGAAAAAAGTAAAGACTTGATTCCCTTTGAAGAAAGTGGAAATACCAAAGACGTTCGCCGCGTGTGGCATAAGGGAGAATGGTACTATTCAGTTATTGATTTAGTAGGTGTACTTACAGATTCTCATCAACCTCGTACATATTGGAATAAGATTAAAGTAAGAGCAAGTACAGAGGGCTTTGAGGAAACCATCCAACAGGTTGTTCAGTTACGGCTCAAATCTCCTGATGGGAAGTTTCGTCTCACAGATACAGCAACCAGACAAACTATGTTACGTATTATCCAGGCTATTCCTTCTCCGCGAGCAGAGCCTGTGCGACTCTGGCTTGCTAAAGTGGGCGATGAGCGCATCGAGGAAATTGAAAATCCCGAAGCAGCATTAGATCGAGTACGAGCAACTTATCGAGCCAAAGGCCATGATGACCTTTGGATTGAGGAACGCGTTAAGAACGATATCATTCGGAATGGACTCACTGATGAATGGAAAGAGCGTGGAGCAAAAGGTACCGATTACTCTATCCTCACGAATGTTATTTCAGAGGGGACGTTTGACATTTCAGTAGAAGCTCACAAAAAATATAAACTGCTCCCAGCAACACCTAAAATGAACTTACGCGATCATATGACCTATTTGGAGCTAGCACTATCTTCCCTTGGTGAGGCAACAGCAGTTACGTTACATCAGAATCGAGAGAGCCAGGGATTTAATGAGCTACATCGCGATGCGACCGAGGTGGGAGAAGTTGGCGGCGAAGCCAGAAAATCTATCGAACATCGCATAGGACAATCTGTGGTTAGCCCTACAAATCATCTTGATAAGACAAAGGCGCAACAGAAACGTCGCATTAAAAATCCGCAGCAACCATCACTCTTAGACGATATGGAATAAATAACTCTATCGCCTTCAATGGACTTGTTAACTATCGAGGAGGCCAGTGCTAAAGGGCCTATAAAAGCATGTGAGACTAGCGGAGAAGCGGTTTCGGATCATCTTCCTGGACTCAGGAAGATGATAAAAACTGGAAGAAGCGTAATACACGCCTTAAGCAATAAAATAATTTCGTGAGAGTGGATGTTGATATTATGTCAAGTGTACCCAAATTGGGTACACTTGACATAATATCAACAAGAAAATTTTGTATATTACACTCAAAAGCATGGCATTCCCTCACAAATTTATTGTGAACTACTTCACAATTTCTTCCAATTTGAGCATGAAAGACGCCTGTTATCGCTTATCCACCTCTAATAATTTGCTTGACAAATGCTAATCTATTATGTACTCTTCCTTGTATGGAGACTGTCACCTAGTCTTCAAGGGGGTTCCTGGATTTCACAACGTATTGTTTCCTGCTATTCAGCTTTGTACTACCAAGCAATTACGAAATTTTTCCTCACTAGCGTTCGCGATTGATTGCGTAGCATTTCCAACCGACAACGGCCACGTCGGTATGTCTCTGGCTCTCTACTATTCTATACACCTTCTGCCCTATACGAAGCAGGAGAAGAGAACAATCAGGAGATGTCTATAATGATGTATCGGTCCATCCTCCGTAAGAGCCTCATAGGGGTTATCGTCGCTCTTACGCTTATCACTAGCCTAGTGGGTACTGCGAGCGCACACACTCAAAGCAGCACACAGGTAAGTGCCAAACACAAATTCGACAAACACGACGTTCTTCCAATTCGTATCCTTTCACAGTACGCGCGTAAGCTGAATGTGACTGCGAACGGAGTAGTTGCAGCGAGTACAACAGGGACAATTCCGCCTTGTCTGACAAGTGCAGTACCTCCTCGCTGCTATGGTCCACAACAAATTCGTAACGCCTACAACATTCAACCATTACTCAACGCAGGTATCACCGGCAAAGGACACACGGTTGTCCTGATCGACTTTGCCACCAGTCCATCCTTGAAGAGCGACGTACATCTGTATGATCAACTCTATGGATTGAAAGACCCAAAGATCAATGTCATCTCGCCATTCAGCACACCTTCCGTTGACCCTGGCTACTATACCGAGACGGCATTGGACATAGAAACGGTCCATTCCATCGCGCCTGATGCCACTATCGATCTCGTCCTCGCAAACGTCGATACCATCACCGATTTTACACAATTCCTGCCTATCGCGCTGCAAGCAACACAATATGCTGTTCAAAACAATCTGGGTGATGTGATTTCTCAGAGTTTTGGTGTTGGTGAAAGTTGCGCCCCTGCTGGCTATGTACAGGCAGAGCAGCAAGTATTCGCGGCAGCCCGTGCAAAGAACATTACCGTTCTCGCCTCATCGGGCGACTATGGTGCGGCAGTCATCACCTGCTCAGGCGCAAATGTTTCTCTTCAACTGGGCGTCAGTCTTCCCGCTGCTGATCCGCTGGTGACTGCGGTTGGTGGTACAACACTGAGCGCGACGTTGAAGACAGGCCAGTATGCTGGTGAGACCGTATGGAACGAAGACAGCAACGGCGCAGGTGCCACTGGTGGCGGCATCAGCACGCTCTTCTCCGTACCAGACTATCAGAAAAACATTGTTGGACTCCCAAATCGTGGCATTCCCGATGTTGCATTTGATGCTGATCCACTCACTGGTGTACCTATCGTCTTCAGTCAGGGTGGAGCAACCATTATTGCACCTGTTGGCGGTACTAGCGTTGGCTCCCCTGCATGGGCAGCTATCGTTGTGCTACTCAATCAGAAGGCTGGTCATCGTCTGGGCTTCCTCAACCCTGCAATCTACGCACTAAGCGCAAGCGCATCGTATGGTAAAGCCTTCCACGACATTCTGCTCGGCAACAACACCGTGCAAGGCTTTGACGCAAACGGCAATCCAATTACAGTCTACGGCTATTATGCAGGTCCTGGTTGGGACCCCGTTACTGGCGTCGGCACACCAATTGTGAAGGGATTGGCGTCAACCCTCGCTAAGTAGGACGCCTACACACTCGACATCCAGGAATAAAATAGAGCAAGGAAACAAGCCGTGAAAGAGGTAGCACAGGGCCATGATAAAGCAGTGCTTTATCATGGCCCTGTGCTACCTCTTTCAAACGCCCTACACAAGCCCTTTCTCAACACACAATTCTGCGTTGAGTATGGAGCCGCCAGCCGCACCACGAATGGTGTTGTGAGCAAGCACGACAAATTTGTAGCTCAATATAGGGCAACGCCTCAATCTACCAAGCGTCGCTGTCATACCGTTGCCAGCGTCACGGTCACGGAGCGTCTGTGGCCTGTCGATCTCGGTGCGATACACTAGCGCATGTGCTGGTGCCGAGGGTAGTTTGAGACGCTGTGGTTCTGGCTCGTAGCTACTCCACGCTTCGATAATCTCTTCTGGTGCGGCATTCCGTTCTAGCTCAATGCTGGCACATTCAAGATGGCCTTCACGGGTCGGGACACGATTACAATGTGCGCTTACCACCATTGGTGCATCATGGAAACCTTGACCCTCTTGCCACGTTCCTAGCATCTTGAGTGTCTCGCTCTCCATCTTCTCTTCCTCGCCACCAATATAAGGCACAACGTTATCGAACATGTCATAGGCAGAAAGACCAGGATAGCCCGCGCCAGAAATGGCTTGCATCGTCGTCACAAGCACCTTGCTCACACCAAAATTCATCTGTAACGGTTTGAGTGCCATTACAAGTGGTGTTGCTGAACAATTGGCGTTGGTGACGATACAACCCGACCAGCCGCGCTGTTTGCGTTGCTGCTGAATGGCGGCGATATGGTCGGTGTTCACCTCTGGAATCAGTAGTGGCACGTCGGGTGCCATACGGTAATTTTTCGCGTTGCTAAAAACCGCGACACCAGCCTGTGCAAAGGCCGGTTCTACCTGCTCTGCAACATTACCTCCTGGCAATGCAGAAAACACAATTTTGACCCCTGGCATCGCATCGGGCCTACAGGAAAGCACAGGTAAAGAGGCAGCCGAAACAGGCATTTCGCTGCCAGGAAGTCGCCAGCGCGTTGACTCGGCATAGCTTCGACCCTCATGCTGCTCCGAAGCCGCCACAGCAACCAGTTCAAACCACGGATGCCCCTGTAACAACTCTATAAAACGTTGTCCCACCATGCCCGTCGCTCCAAGCACAGCAACTGGGATACGCGGCTGTGGACTCATATCGTCTCTCCTCCCCATGTAGGGGCCATAATTTATTACGCCCTATTGACCACGTTTCCCAACCATTGATTCTGTTCCTCAATCCTTGCCAACATTGTTTATTGGGACGAGGGCGTAATAAATTATGGCCCCTACAAATGGTTTTATCATCATAAAATTAAGAATACACACCCTCGCGGCGTTTTTCCTGAGTTGTTGTCGCGTGTCTCACCAATGGTATTACAGGAGCAATGAGGTCGCGATGCAGACAGCGTAACGCACTCTGACTATCTTTGTCCTCTACAATGAGAGTGATACCAAGTTCGGAGGCACCCTGTGTGATAACGGGAATATGTTCACGGGCAAGAGCGGTAATAGCTCGTGCCGGACTCATAGGGTCAACGGTAAAGCCAGAACCGATACAGGCACATGCAGCTAGACCTCGGCGACTACGTACACGCCAATCACCCGTTTTCATGTCATGCTGTAACAGCGCAACAACAGACTCAGCAGATTTTTCCTCAACCATAAAAGAGAGATGATGTCCCGATGATGAACAGATGGCAACAGGTGCTGCATCAGCACGGGCAGCAAGGGCAAAGACTTGACCCGCGTTCTCAGGCGCACCAAACAGGTCGGTACTCTCAACCGTAACCAGTGCAAGGTTTCTGCGAATAGTAATTGCTGAAGCTCCACTTTGCGCGTTACCTACAGGTCCAACTACTGTACCCTTTATATGAGGACGGAAGGTGTTGCGTACACGAACAGGAATATTTCGTGCGGCTATAGGAATAAGAGTGCGTGGATGTAGCACCTTCGCGCCAAACCAGGAGAGGCGAGCAGCCTCAGCATAAGAGAGATGTGGAAGCAGACGCGCGTTGGCAACAAGGCGCGGGTCCGCTGTCAAGACACCATCCACATCGGTATAGATTGTGACCTCCACACAGTCGAGGGCCGCTCCTATCACTGTTGCAGAATAATCGGAGCCATTACGCCCAAGTGTGGTCACAAATCCCGTGATGGTGCGACCCATGAAACCTGCCACGATTGGTACAATACTACGTTCAACTAAAGGATAAATCAAGTTGTGTGCATTGACACGGGTCTCTTGCGGTAGCGGATCAGCCCCAACGACGACGCCAAAGGGTTGTGTGCTATCAGCCTTCGGGTGGCTGGTGATGATGACTTCGCGGCACACAGGTTCAGCAGCTACCCCGTAGTCGTTCACAGCAGCAGCAACGAGCAAGATTGAAAGACGTTCGCCCCATGAGGCAATAGCTGCAGTACGTAAGAATGTTTCCTGGTCTAATACAACAGCTTCGCGCAAGATAGCTATATCATGAGTCAGTGCTGTCAACGCCTCTTCGAGGTCGTGCTGTAGTTGTGGTAAATGCTCAAGGTGACGCGCAACCTTTTCGGCTGCCTCGAAATGCTTTTGCCGTAATGCCGCGAGTTCGTTTTCGCTCTCTTCATATGCGCCGAGGCAAATGTGACGCGCAATACGCAAGAGTTGGTCAGTAATACCCGACATTGCAGACACGACCACAACGGGAAACGGCTCCTCGGAATTATGCAGCGTTTTTGTGATAATCTTCGCCACCTGACGAATACGCTCACCACTGCCGACTGATGTTCCCCCAAACTTCAAAACGCTAACTTTCTTGTCCATGTGTACCACCACTGTATTTGCTCTACAATATTCCACAATTTTCATACAATCACGTTTCGTATGGACCAGATTTATCGCGTCAGTTGCGTGATTTATCACGCGAGATCATGTCTAATACGTCTGGTATGCGAGGTCCGCGAAAGATTTCACAGGATCACATGCGATAAATCGCACTCGGACCCGATAAATCTAGTCCCTACGAAAAACGATCATGCTAGCGTGTCGGATCACAATGAGGTAATCCGACACGTTTTTACATTATGCGTTCGCGGGCTGGCTCGCGTCCGCGACTGCTGCCTTCAACGCTTGATCCAGGTCATCGATCAGGTCTTCAACCGTTTCGAGACCGACGGAGAGACGGATGAAATCGGGCGTGACGCCTGTCTCGAACTGCTCTTCCGGCACCAACTGTGAATGCGTTGTACTGGCCGGATGAATGATGAGCGACTTGGCATCGCCGACATTCGCGAGATGCGAGAAGAGTTCAATATGGCGAATCAACTGCTTGCCAGCTTCCAGACCACCCTTGATACCAAAGCCAATGATGGCTCCGTAAAGCCCATGCGCGAAGTATTTCGTGGCGATCTCATGCTGCGGATGGCTCTTGAGACCGGGATACTGCACCCACTCGACGGACGGATGGCCCTCAAGGAATTCAGCAACCTTCTGGGCGTTCTGGCTATGACGCTCCATACGCAGGGGCAATGTCTCTAAGCCTTGCAGGAAGAGCCATGAGTTGAATGGCGTGATGGCGGCACCGAGGTCACGCAGCAGTTGTACACGCGCTTTGATAATATAAGCGATAGGACCGAGCGCATCGACATAACGAAGGCCATGATACGATGGGTCCGGCTCGGTGAGTGACTTGAAGCGACCACTGGCACCCCAATCGAACTTACCACCATCGACGATCACGCCACCGATTGAAGTGCCATGTCCACCAATAAACTTCGTCGCGGAATGCACCACAATATCGGCACCATGCTTCAATGGCTGTATGAGATAGGGTGATGGAAGCGTATTGTCAACAATAAGCGGTAGGCCATATTCATGAGCAACATCGGCAACGGCCTGGATATCGAGCGTATCAAGGCGTGGATTGCCCAGCGTCTCGGCATAGATGGCTCTGGTCTTCTCGTTGACAAGGGAACGGATGTTTTCAGGGTTGCGACTATCAACGAAGTGGACCTTCACACCAAGCTTGGGAAGCGTATAGTGGAACAGGTTGTAGGTACCACCATAGAGGCTGGCTGATGAAATGATTTCGTCTCCTGCCTCGGCAATATTCAGGATTGCCAGCGTCTCCGCCGCCTGACCGGATGCAGTTGCCAGCGCACCGACACCGCCTTCAAGTGCGGCAATACGGCGCTCAAAGGCATCCTGTGTAGGATTCATGATACGGGTGTAGATATTGCCAAATTGCTTTAGAGCAAAGAGGTTGGCGGCATGTTCCGGGCTATCAAAGACGTATGAAGTCGTCTGATAAATCGGAACTGCACGCGCTCCCGTTGCGCTGTCTGGCGTCTCTTGACCAGCGTGTAAAGAAAGCGTTTCAAAACCGTAACTGCGATTGCTATTGAGAGCCATGCGTATCTTCTCCTCTATCTATAAAAAATCTTTCTTAGAAAACTCTGGCAAACGCATCGGCCATTTGCCCCCACTCTTTGAGAAAGGCATCGTGACCGTGTGGTGAGTCCAGTTCAACGTAGGTCGAGTTGCCGCCGAGTGCTTGACACTTTTCAGCGAGCCAGCGCACTTGCGCCGCCGGAAACAAGAAATCCGAACGAATGCCCACAAAGAGTGCCTTCCCTTGAATGCGGCTCAAAGCGGACTCTAACGAGGCATAACCCTCGCTGACATCATACAGGTCCATCGCACGACTGATGTACAGGTAACTATTGGCATCGAAACGGTGCGCGAGTGATGCCCCTTGATAGTACAGGTAGCCTTCAACGTCGAAGCGTCCACCAATATCTGGCGTATGGCTCGGTGAAGCAATATCAGGCCGACGCGCGGGTTGACGCGCAAAGCGTAACTCCATCGACTCTTCGCTCTGATACGTGATCATCGCCAGCATTCGCGCAATCGCGAGGCCAGTCGTCGGCCCCTGACCAGGTAGATAGTCGCCCCCTTGCCAGAGCGGATCCGCCATGATTGCCTGTCGCTCGACCTCACTAAATGCAATTGCCTGCGCGGTAAGGGCTGGTGTTGCCGCGACGACAAACACGTTTTTTACCACATCGGGATAGGTCACAGCCCATTCCAATGCCTGTAAGCCACCGATAGAACCACCCGCAACCATCGCCAGTTGACGCACACCTAGATGCTCCAACAATCGTCGTTGAGCATTCACCATATCGCGAATAGTAAGCACGGGAAAGCGCATGCCATAGGGCTTACCAGTACGTGAGTCAAGCGATGCCGGACCAGTGCTACCATAGCAACTCCCCAGCACATTTGAGCAGATTACGAAGTAGCGCGAGGTATCGAACGTCCGACCCGAACCAATCAATGGATTCCACCACGCAACTTTCGGATCATCGGGCTGCTCAACATCGTGCGCGTGTGCGCTACCTGTCAATGCATGTGTAATCAGAATTGCGTTATCGCCCTCAGCATTGAGGGTTCCCCACGTCTCATACGCAAGCGTGACAGGACTCAACTGACCGCTACGTTGCAGAGGTAAGCGATCAAATGTATACGAAGAGACGTTATATGCCTCCTTAACAGGAAGAGCAGGAGCTGGGCATAGATTATTGACCTGACGACTGCTATTGTATACCGTCATAAACTACTCCTTTCTAGCTGCAAAAGGTACAAAAAAACCCTCACCCTGACAGGGGCGAGGGGTAAACGTCTTCGCGGTACCACCCTGATTTTGCCAACGCCTCACGGCATCAACCTTTATGAGTACGCTCTACATTGTATGGGAAACAGAATATGTAACCAGGGCGCTCGCAAGGGGACGCCCTCCCATACACGAACCCTCTCCCAATATGCGACGTAATTGTAATATGGGAGGGGCGTCCCCTTGCGGGCGCCCTGGCTCGATTCGTAGGGTACTCGTAGCTGTAACGAAGCTACACGGCATGGTTTACTTACCTATAAGGGGTTCAACCTGCAACTCAGAGGTCATATTCAACGTTGGTATGGGGTCGATATCTCATCATCATCGGCTCTCTGGACCCACCCGTTGCGTTTACTCGTCCTCGTCAACGTTCTTGTTTGCTCAAATTGTAATGTGCGGTGATGTGCCACAATATATGCAGTTTTGTGAAGTTCTGAACCAATAAAAAAACCCCTATGATTAGGGGGTGGCTACGTTGCTCATTCCCCTCATCTTGCGAAATATCTCTGTATTCCGCCGGAATTTGCACCCTGTATGCTACACTGCATACGGGTTGCCGGGTTTCATCGGGCCGTTTCCCTCCACCTCTCTTGATGAGAGCAGTTATCACTGCATGTATTATTCAGTTGTAAAGTAGCCTTCAAATGTATGCTATCGAAATTATACCCAACGAAGGAAATAAAAGTCAAGGGCAATTGCAAGCAGTTTTATAGACAAAGTATCTATAGCGTGTGGTTATCAACGGGAATAGTCAATTATCACAAGACGTATGCATCTTTATAACATTCTGATATAATGTTCTCGCACTCAAAGATGGTGGAGGAGATTACACATTATGGCAGAACCGATTCGCGCGTTGCAGGGATTCAGAGATATCTTGCCAGAGGAGCAACCCTACTGGCACTTCATAGAAGAAACCGCGACCTATGTAGCACAACTGTACGGCTACCGACGCATCGAAACCCCTTTGATAGAAGAAACGGCAGTCTATCGCAAGACAGTCGGCGAAGGGACCGATATCGTCGATAGAGAGATGTACAGCTTTAATGACAAACCGGACAAAGACGGTAACAGCCTGAACCTTACGATAAGACCAGAAGGGACGGCGGGCGTCGTTCGTGCCTATCTGGAACACGGCATGTTTCGCCAGCAACTTCCCGTCAAACTCTATTATCTGAGTGCGCCCATGTTTCGCCATGATAGGCCGCAGGCGGGGCGTTACCGCGAACATCACCAGTTCGGTTGTGAGGCACTCGGCGAGAGCGATCCAGCCGTTGACGCTGAAATGATTGCCTTACTCCATCAGATTTACACGCAGCTTGGCCTCAAGCATATCCGCGTCAATATCAACAGTATTGGCGATAGTGCCTCGCGTCCTGCGTACATCGAACTGCTCAAGGCGTACTATGAGCCATTGCTCGCTACCTGTTGCGATGATTGTAAGGTACGTTTCTATAAGAATCCGTTGCGCCTGCTCGATTGTAAGCAGCCACAAGATCAGCCTAAAATCGCGAATGCTCCCAAGATTGCCGATCATCTCGACGAGGCATCACAGGAACACTTTGCGGCGGTCAAACGCTACCTAGACATCTATGGTGTGCCCTACGCCCTCGACCCGCTACTGGTGCGTGGACTCGACTACTATACACGTACCGTCTTCGAGTTCACCAATGAGCGCGATAAAACGGCTCTTAACGGCGGTGGACGTTACGACGGTCTCGCTGAAATTCTCGGAGGAGAGCCGACGCCCGGCATTGGCTTTGGTGCAGGTATGGAGCGTATTATTCTCGAACTTAAACGCCAGAATATTGCACCACCTGCTGAACCAGCGACGCAGGTGTTTGTTGCCTATCTCGCACGCACACAAGAACTCAAAGATGCAACAGTGCAACTTGTGGCGGAACTACGTCATGCCAACATCAAAGCTGAAATGGGTTACGGTGATCGCAGCTTCAAAGCACAGATGAAACGCGCGAGTTCTTCAAATGCCGAATATGCCATCATCATCGGTGAAAACGAGCTTGCAAATGGCACCGTCACGATCCGTCGTGCCAACGTGGACTCGACCGAAATCAAACGCGGCGAAGTCATTGCTTATATAACCGGAGAAGATGAGAAGTAGTATATATGTTGTGGCTAGCCGCTCTCTCGCTGTAGCCACAACATATATTTTTTACCCCCACCAGAATGAGACGGCGATAATACAATACAAGCCTATCAGAGCCAGCCCTTCGAGCCATGTTGACTCGCCATCATAAATGATGACGGTAGTCAAAATCGCTGTTAACCCCAATGCGGCGACAAGTAGCGGTGGCAACACCAGTGTAAGCTGCGCTCCCCCAATCACAAAGCTGAGCAGCACCAATACAGGAATGAGACCTAATGCAATCTGTAACGAGCTATTGAGGATAACACTGATGGCGTAGTCCTGTTGATTGCGTGCCGCCAGTTGGACACCGACCACGTTTTCTACGGCGTTACCTGCAAGCGCGACGATGACAAGACCAGTAAATGCTTGCGAGATATGTAAAGTGGTAATGGCTGGCGTCAACGAAGACACGAACCAATCCGAGACAAAAGCGGCACCAACGCCTGCGGCGATGAGGACGACTATTGTAATTACAAGCGGCCACGCATGAGCCGACTCAGACTCATCTTTTTCAAGATTTGGGCCGCCACTTTGTAGCGAAACGGGGATGCTTGCAACGAAGATGATCAGCAGAACGATAGCTGCCGCGATACTTAGCCCTGCTTCGTGTCCGGCGGCTGGCGTGTGTAGTCCATGCACAAGTGTTGGCACGATGAGGGCAGAGACGGCAAGTAATGTTAGCGTTACAATTACCTTTGGGGCATTCGTCGAGAAACGCTGCGTACCGTGACGCACACCTCCAACAAAGAAGGCGATACCTAGCACAAACAAACTATTACCTAAAATAGAGCCGACAAGTGCAGCCTGTACAACCTCGATCAAGCCAGCACGAAGCGCAAAGATGCCAATAAAGAGTTCTGGCAGGTTGCCAAGTGCAGATTGTAACACGCCAGTTGCGCCAGAGCCTAAACGTGAACCAAGTTGCTCTGTTGCTAATCCTACGAGTTCGGCAAGTAGGGCCAGCGCGACACCTGATACCACGAAGGTCAGGACAGCGTTTGCATGCAGAAGAGTGAGCAGGAAGGCGATGATACTGGCAACTAACGAGCCACCAATAAAAAACCATTCTTTACGATCAAATACAGCCGTTCTATTCTTTTTCGTCCCTACAGTTGACACGTAACATTCTCCTCATAGCATTTTATGTTGCCGCCAGTATACAACAGGATTGTTAGAATAGATACAAGCCGTTATATGGTGCTGGTCCAGCATCGCCGGACCAGCACCATATAAAAAAGATGGAAGACGGTATTGACTAAACCTCGGTTTTGGCAGCAAGTTCAACCTGTGGCTCTATATCCGCTTCGGCAAGATATACAGAGTCCAGGCGACCGGGCCACCAGTTCCACTTACCCAGTAACAAGACAAGCCCTGGTACAAGTAGACCACGCACAATAAAGGTATCGAGCAGGATACCGACCGCAACACAGACTCCAAACTGATACAGGATGGTCAAGGGTAGAGTTGTCAGCACAGCAAAGGTACCTGCGAGAATGAGACCAGCAGAGGTAATCACGCCGCCAGTACGCGAAACAGCAAAGGGTACTCCTTGCTCTAAGCCATGCCGTTGCCCCTCTTCTCGCACTCGTGTCATCAGAAAGATGGTATAGTCGGCACCAAGCGCAACTAGAAAGATGAAGGTGTACAACGGCACAACATAGTTGAAACCGTCCTGTCCCTGGATACGCTGAAAGAAAAAACCACATAGGCCAATTGCGGCGTAGTAGTTGAGCGTCACCGCACCAAGCAGGTAGAACGGCGCGATAAGGCTTCGCAGCAGCAACGCCAGGATGATGCCGACCAGCACCAGCACGGCAGGTACAATCAATAACGTATCGTGCTGGTTGTATTGCGCGGTATCGGCCAGCAAGGATGTTTGCCCGGCGAAGTAGGGATCGCCTTTTGTAGCATCATTGCTACTCAACTGGTTATCATGCAGTGCTTTGTTGAGCGCGTCTTGCAAAGGTGCGATACGGTCGATGGCGGCAACTGAGTAAGGGTCATCCTTCAGGATAACCGAGAATTGCACGGTACTGTTGTCGGGCGATACATCCTGTGTACTGGCGACATAAGCACCGATTATCGCACCCAACTGCGGATTTGCAGGTGGACAACGTGGTCCTTCGCATGACGCAGGTGCCTTACCAGAGCGAATACCATTGCGAATACTTTCGGGTAACGCAGCAATTGCAGCTTGTAGTGTTGCGAGATTCACAATTGGCGCGTTACCATCGGGACGTGTTGGTCCCTGCACCTGTGCCACTCCCGGAACCTTCTGTAGCGCAACATTGATAGCATCTATCTGTATAAGATGCTGGTATACATCAGGCGAACCACCGCGTAATTTTACCAGGATAGTAGTCGGTGCAAGTGTGCCGGAAGCAAAATGATCTTGTAGAATACTAAAGCCTGAACCAGAATCAGTTGGCTTTCTAAATGCAGTCAAGAAGTTGTAGCTAGGTTGTGAGCCGATGTTACCAAGTGTAAAGATGCCAAGCAGTACAACACTTGAGACAACTGCTGCGATACGATGTTTTGCGGTCCATGCTCCAAGACGACCCCAGAAGCCATGTAATGACGTAATGTCTTGTTTCGGGGTAGCCTGTACGTTAACGTTATAGCGTGGAACAAAGGGCCAATAGGCTGCACGGCCAAGCCATACGAGTAGAGCAGGTACAAGTGTCAAACCTGCTATCAGCATCACGGCAACGGCAAGTGCCAGCGTTGGACCAAGCGAATTGTAGAGACCGATAAAGGTGAAGATGAGCGTGAGCAGGGCGAGAATAACGGTACCCGCGCTAGAGGTAATAGCCTCACCAACAGCACGCATAGTGGTACGCATCGCAGCATATTTGTCCTGTGTGATCAGCAACTCTTCACGAAAACGCGAGGCCACAAAGATACTATAATCTGTGCCTGCACCGAAGAGCAGTACCGTCATAATAGACGTTGCTTGCTGACTAATGCTGAAGAGACCAGCCTTGCCAGCAAAACCAAGCAGCGCATCCACAATCTGCAATGCCCACCCAACTCCAATAAGTGGTAGAAATGCAAGAATTGGTGAGCGATAGAGCACAATAAGCAAAACAAGCACAAGGCCAACGGTACCAAGGAGCAATGGCAGATCGGTGCCCGCGAAGATCAATCCGGCATCAATCGAAATACCAGCCGGGCCAGTAACATGCGCCTGTAGGGGGGTGTTCCTGGTGACGTTTGTAAGGTAGTCGCGCATTGCCTTTACGTTGCTCGTTACAACATCGTTCGTCGCAGTATCTTTGATAGTCGCAATCATCGTCATTGTTGTATTATCTTTTGACGTGAGTTGCTTCGCGGCCTGTGGTACGGTGTAACTAGAAAGCACCGTTGTTACAGCACTTGGCTTTTGCGAAGAGGTCAGCCAGTTGCTCACCTGTTTCACTTTCGCCAGGTCATCACTGCTCAAACCAGCACGATCATAAAATACTAGTATCGCTGGTGTGCCACGACTTCCCGGAAACTCCTTTAGCTGAAGGCGGCTGGCAACACTAGATGGTGCATCAGACGGAATGCTCCCAGTTCCACTATTGTCGTAGATGTCGGCGAGTTTGGGTGCCACCGCCACCAGCACAATCGCCACAATAAGCCAGACACCAATCGTCACAAACTTGCCACGACGCGACGAAGCAGCATCGGTGATGGCGTGTAGTATACGCGTAATCATGAATAATACCTTTCTATATTTTAGTATGTTACCGACTAGTCGGTAAGTTTCCTGCCTAAAAAAGACGGACAAGAATGTACAGCCGAGTCACTTTTTGTTAAGTCCTTCCAACAACATGTCTAGTAGTGCATTAATATAGCCATCGCGTCCTGCTTGCTCCATCTCGCTACGCACTGGATTATCAGTATGGGGCAGCAAGATACACATATTCAAAAAAAGATATGCTGATAAGGTTGTGTCATGGATACGTAAGGCACCTTGCTCAATGCCATCTCTGAAGACTTTTTGTATTATGTCAAACATGTCGGCATGCCAGCGAGCGTTCACTTCGCGCTGCTGAGTAGGGTCTAGCAACACATACTCTTCACGTCGAAAGCGCATCATATCGAATGTTGCTTCTTTTGCTAGGCGTTGCATCACAAGGTATAATTTTTCGCGTATCATAAGCTCTTCTTTATCAATGCTTGACTCGAACATCTCGCGCATATGCGTGAGGATTAGCAGCAGCATTTCAAAGAACAATTCACGTTTATTCTTAAAATGATGAAAAAGTGCAGCTTTACTAATTTCCAAATGGTCTGCGATCACCTGTAAACTAATGCGCTCATAGCCACCAGCGTAATATAGCTTCTCCGCCTCATTGAGAATGAGATGCCGTGTATCTGTTGTGCGTCCATCGCGATGTTGTTGTCGTTCTGCCACGTATATCTACCTGCACCTCTATCATAGAATACTACTTACCGATAGGTAAGTTATAACATAAAAAGAGTTTGTCTGTCAAGGTACATAAATTGCATATAGCTCGACGACACAATATTTCCATGTTATAATCATGAGGAAACAACAAAGAAAATAATATAGACCTGGAATGGCTTATCAGGAGGTTTCGAGAAATGCACGACATACTACGCGACACACCTATCTATCAGGAGATACTCCTCGAAGGACGTGAAGAAGGACGTGAGGCGGGAAGTTTAGAAACTGCCAGGCATATATTACAAATTCTGACGCAAAACCGTTTTCCAGCACTAGCTTCTTTAGCCGAAGAGCAAGCAACGGCGATCAATAACCTGACACTTCTTGATGACATTATTGTTAAGATTGGATTGGCTCAAACAGAGGGCGACGCATACTTTGCACTACGTGGGTGGGACAAAAGCCTGAACGCATAAAAGTGGTCACATTGAAGAGAAATTCATAGGAACAAACGTGTAACGGCTTGCATTGAAGGCGCAATTTTGGTATGCTTAGTAGTAAGAAATATTATACTACTATTGAGCGTTCTCACAAATTTTCTATCACTCTCGGAGGAGAACTTATGGACACTTCTCTTCAACGTGCTAATCTCACTGCGGAAGAGGTCAATACATCCCTTGCGGCTCATGCTGAAGAGCCAGCCGAGGAGCATCATATACATCTGCCCAATCCAAGTTTGTGGCCGCTTGTACTTAGTGCTGCCATCTTGCTCGCAGCAATAGGCATTCTATTTTTCCCAGAAAACCCTTGGCTCACCATCGTTGCTGCACCACTTGTCATTATCGGGATTCTCGGCTGGGCACTGGAAGACCCAATGGGCGGTGATAGCACATCAGCAGAGCTTTCCGAACGGTATGCTACTATGAGACCAGAGGCAATCCTCGATATGGCACGCGGCATCGTTGAAAACATTGTGACGGTGAGTAGCACTGCATACAGCACTCATCCCGTGCGCGTCGAGATCGACGATATCAAGGGTGAGGGTATTGTCCTAGCACTCTACGGTAAAGTTGAGCTAGAAGCACAACGTGATGCGCTAGAAGCCGCACTCTGGGAACTACCAAAGGTTATCAACGTACTCAATTTCATTATCGCCGAGGACTCAATCTTGCGAGCCGCGAATACGCGCCTCGATGATCTGCGTACAAAAGGTAAGCTCAATGGCGCGGACAATATCTCGGTTTTGGTAGAGAACTACATTCTTAACCTTTATGGCAATGTACCAACCAATGATATGAAAGTTATGCTTGAGCGCGAGCTAATTGGCGTAAGTGGTGTCAGAGTTGTTGTCAACCACATCGGCCTCAACGAGGAGATACCTGGCAACCTCGGCAAAACTCGCAATAAGATTTAGCAGTAACAATAGTAGACAAAAATAGTGGATGCGTGCATCCACTATTTTTGTCTACTATTGTTACTAGTAATTACCTTTTGCGTAAGAACGCGGGAATGTCGATCACATCACCAGAAGGTGCGTTACGTCCACCACGCGAAACATCACGATCAAGGCGACGTATAGGACGCTGCTGCTGCGTTATCGGCGGTCGCTGTGACGGTTGTGCCTCTGGCTCTGGCACGGGCAAACGATCATGCATGCCTGTTGGCTCACCCTCTAGCGCGGCATCGTCCAACTCAAAGGCATCGTTGTCGATGTCCTGCAAATCGTCGGAGGCAAGCGGCATTGGCATTGCATCACGTGCTGGCATCTGTGACATAGCTACGCGTTGGCGTCCCATATCCCCCTGTTGCAGCATAGGTGAGGGCGGTGTAACTGCACGCTGTCGCCCAGTGTCCTGTGGCATCTGCGTCTGTGGTCGCGCAGATTGTTGGCGTCCAGTGTCAGACATGCCTTGTGCTGGATACTGGACAGGTTGTACACGTTGCTGTTGCGCCGCCTGACGGTCAGCCTGCAATGGACCAGTTGGATGGTTCGAGACATTCACAGGGGTTGGTGTAATAGGTAACGCTCCATATGCCTGTGATTGTGGCGAACGCTGCGGTATATTGCCGTTGTTGCCATTGCCCCCATTGTTATTGCTCGCAGATGCTTGCGATGCCTGATAGATTTTGCTACGATCATACTCGTGACGTGCCTGCTGCACGTATTGCGGTGTTGCAATCTGCGGTCGCCCATTGCCTGTTACACTATCGAAGCCCGTAGCAATCACGGTGATCTTAACCTTGCCGTCAAAGTGTGGGTCTTGCACCGCACCAAAGATGATATTCGCCTCTGGATGCGCCGCATGATAGATGACATCGGCGGCCTCGTTCACCTCGAATAGTGTCAGGTCGGTACCACCGGTAATATTGAAGAGTACACCGCGTGCCCCACTAATGTCGATATCCAAGAGTGGGCTTGCAATTGCAATCTGTGCGGCATCAGTGGCACGATTATCGCCTTCTGCCTCACCAATCGCCATTAGTGCAGAGCCAGCCGCAGACATGATCGTCTTCACGTCGGCAAAGTCCAGGTTGATAAGACCGGGGACGGTAATCAAATCACTAATACCTTGAATACCTTGTCGTAACACGTCATCAGCCAGTCGGAACGCCTCAGATAAAGGTGTGCGCTTGTCAGCAACCTGTAAGAGACGGTCATTTGGCACCGTGATAAGCGTATCGACATGCTGCTTCAGGTTCGCGATACCCTCTTCGGCAGAGAGTAAGCGTTTCTTGCCTTCAAAGGCGAATGGCTTGGTTACAACGCCAACAGTAAGGGCACCTACCTCACGTGCAATTTGTGCAACGACGGGGCTGGCCCCAGTCCCTGTACCACCACCCATACCAGCGGTGATGAACACCATGTCTGAGCCTTTGAGTGCCTCATAGATTTCTTCTGCGTTCTCCTCAGCCGCTTTGCTGCCAACGCCGGGGTTGCCGCCCGCTCCGAGGCCACGCGTCAGCTTATCGCCGATGCGAATGTGACGTGGTGCCTCGTTCAGCAGCAAGGCTTGAGCATCGGTGTTGATGGCGATGAACTCAATACCCGTCATGTTGGCCTGAATCATACGGTTCACGGCATTACTGCCGCCGCCTCCGACGCCGATCACGCGAATTTGGGCGAAGCCTTCCAGTTGATGATTTCCCATTGGTAACATATTCGTGGCCCCTTTCGGGCGCGTCTACCGCACCCATATGATGAGACGTATCCTACGGAATAAATGCTCGCAGCCAACGGCCCAGGCGAGACATAACATCGCTTGTTGCCCCTTCCTCTTCTGGCTCCTCCTCGTCGATAAAGAGCGAGGTATGGCGCAGGCCCCACAAGAGTAGACCAACAGAGGTGGCATAGGCGGGTCGGCTAATCGAATCTGCCAGCCCTAGCAACCCTATTGGACTGCCAATGCGGGCGGGAAGATCGAGCGTTTGCCCTGCTACGTCAAGGATGCCGGGCAGTTCAGCAGTACCACCCGTAATCACCAGACCAGCAGGCAACATGCCGTCATAGCCAGATTTCTTCAGTTCTTCATGCACCATATTGAAGAGTTCCTCAACACGCGCCTGAATGATTTCTGCTAAAAGTTTGCGTGGCACCAGATCATTGCAGTCCGGCATGAATTGCGCCAGGTCTATCATGTCGTCCTCTGCAATAGTCGTGGGATCGCAATGTCCATAGGTAATTTTTAATTCTTCCGCGACGGCAAAAGGTAAACGTAACCCAATTGCGATATCGCTTGTAATTAAATTGCCTCCTATGGGCAGAACAACGGTATGCCAGATAGCCCCGTCGGAGAAGACGGCAACATCGGTCGTACCACCACCAATGTCGATAAGGGCAACACCTAAATCGGTTTCACCGTCGTCCAGCACAGCCTCGCTTGAGGCCAGTGGCTCCAACACAAGGTCTTCAATCTCCACTTGCGACTTATGCACACACTTGATTAAATTGTGAATGGAAGACACAGAGCCAGTAATGATATGTGTCTCCACCTCAAGGCGAAAACCTGACATACCAATGGGGTTCTTGATGCCCTCTTGCCCATCGACAACGTAGCCGCGCGGAATCACATGAATCACCTCGCGGTTCGCGGTCAACGGGATAGCACGTGCAACCTCAATGGCTCGACTAATGTCGTTTTGAATAATGTCACGATGGCTCGGCGAGATTGCCACAAAGCCCTTACTGTTTTCGGACTCGATGTGGCTACCTGCGATACCAACGTATGCCGTAGTAAGCTTTTTCCCTGATAGCCGTTCAGCACGATCTAACGCAGCAGCGATGGAAGTGACGGTCTCTTCAATGTTCACCACCACACCTCGGCGCAGACCCTGTGAAGGACAGGTGCCAACGCCAACAATATTCAGTTTCCCGTCGCGGTCCAATTCGCCAACAAGGACACAGATTTTTGTTGTTCCAACGTCGATTCCGACGATCACCCGCTCTTGCACCTTGACGCTCCTTTGGGCGGTTCCGTGTGGGACACACTACATGATCTTGCGAGACCTACTCTCGCAGTGTAAACGTGACAACTCAGCTAGTGTCACATGGCAGGACGTATCCCGCCGTTACGCATTTTTCAACGTATAGACCGGATGCAATCCATAACGTACATCGATGGTTGCAAGTGGAAGTTGCTGCTGTTGCGCCAACAAGACAATTTGTTGTAGCTCAGTCAGCCTATTGTCCAATGGATTCGTATCGCGTGCGCCCCCCAGATAGGCCAGCCAGCCACTGGAACTCTCTACGACATATGCTCCGCCGGACGTAGTGACATCGTAACGCAACTTAAACGTCGAAATGCCTGCAACAGTAGGCAAACGATTGAATACTTCTGCTGCAAATGCAATATCATCCTTATTCAAGCGTACACCAGGACTCAACGCCTGACCTTTACCGCTACGTGTATCTACCACCGTCATCAGGTGATTAGCTCCTGCAGTTTCGCTCAAAGACGCGATAACCACGCCTTGATTATCGACGCTATAGGTACCATGCTGCGTTTGCCAGAGCAGAACGGGGACCCGTTCTACAACCGTCACCGTCAGGCGGTTAGGCCAGTCTTTACTCAGACTGGAAGAAGCTACTAATGGAGAAGCATCGACCTTTGCTGTCAAACCTGTAACGTTCACGGTAAAGATATTCTGTCCCTGCATGCCCATACTCTGAATAGTGCTGATTAACGCACTATTGCGCGTTCCCACAACGTTGACCTGCTCGATACGAAAGGCATTGCTGGTAAACGCAAAGTTTATCGCTAACACAACAACGACAGTAACAGCAAAGAAGCTCAGGATACGCCAGAGCAAGCCTTTACGTAGTTCTTTGCGTCCACTACGGGTGGGGATAGGTGAAGCTTCCGCTTGCTGTTCTCGTCGCACGGCTCGAATACGTCCACTCGATGCACGTACTCCTGTTTGTGCATAGGTACGAGCAGCGATAGGATGTACCTCGTTCACGTAACTAAGCCGACGCGAACGTGTACGCCGCATCTGCTCCTGTCTCTGTGCAAAGCTGTTCCACGCCATTGAAGGGTCGTCCTCTGGAATGGTAACAACGCGTTGCAACTTGACCGACTCTAGCACAGGCTCCGGTCGTGCCGTTCTGTGGACTTTCCGCGCAGTACTACCATACTGACGTTGAGTAGTAAGCGGCTGACTATAAAAGTGATTCGCTCGCTGCTCTCGTAATGGTTTCTTCTCTGTCATGTCGTCACCTTCTTCCATTCGCCACGCAATTCAACCTCTAACTCCATATCCACACCGAACTGTTCGCGCACGCGAGTATGGGCCGTCTGAATCAGTGCCGCAATATCTGCCGCACTCGCACCCCCTACGTTGACAATAAAGTTAGCGTGACGCTCAGAAATTTGCGCCCCACCGTAGGTCAGCCCCTTCATACCGGCCGCTTCGATGAGACGACCGGCAGAGTCCCCCTCTGGATTCTTGAAGACCGAACCAGCACTTTGTTGTGGTGGCTGCGTCCTCTTCCGATGCTGTTTATATTCATCAATGGTCGCACGGAGCGTGGTCGGCTCCGCACGATGCAAACTCATTCCTAACTCGACGATAACCTCAGCAGGCTCGATCAATTTTCTCGGTGCCGCTACCGGATAGCCTCGCTCGTCAAACTGCACACGACGCTGGGCGCGAAAGCGGCTATGACGATAGCTAAGGCCAATTTCATCATGTGTGTAGCGCACCATCTCTGGTATTGCCGCCTGCTGCTCTGCACTGTTTGCATCAAATACCTCGATCCATACAAGCACTTCACCAAGCTCGCCACCATGCGCCCCCGCATTACTAATCACACCACCACCCAGCGTTCCAGGGATGCCTGGACCAAATTCCAGACCACCCCAGCCCAGGAACGCAAGTTCGTTCAATAAACGCGGCCAGCTTACACCAGCTCCTGCTACTAATAAAGCGGTATCATTGCCATAATCTTCAATAGTATGCTTATTCAAGGCTATCCGAGCTACTACGCCGCGTACACCCGCATCAGCATACAGGACATTCGTTCCGTTACCCACAATCAAAAGCGGCCAACGTCGCTCGGCACATAGCGTTACCACGTTCTGCACATCTTCACGCGTCGTGAGCGAGACCCATATATCCGCAGGACCGCCCACGCCAAAGGTACAATGACGTGCAAGTGGCTCATTGCGACGAACTCGCTCTCCCAGGAGAGATTGTAGTTCGTTATATGCTGTCTCGATCTCGAATGTCATGCTTCGTCTTCCTCCAGGCTCTCACTGAAACTTATACGCTTTGTTCCAATAACCGTTCAGTCAGGGTATAGATATCGCCTGCCCCCATTATCAATACAATATCGCCTGAGCGCAGTATCGTTTGTACTCTCTGTAATGTTTCTTGCACACTTCCACCATGTCGCACCACTGCATCAGCTTTGAAGTGTGGCTCGCGCTCCATTGCTTGTACAAGCTCGCGTGCATGCACAATACCTGTATCACGCTCACGTGCTGGAAAGATATCGGCAATAATCGCCACGTCTGCATCATTGAATGCGTGCAAAAACTGCTCGAAAAAGGTTTTTGTTCTGCTATACATATGCGGTTGATAGACCGCGACAATACGTCTATTTGGATAGCGTCGCCGTGTCGCCTCAAGTGTTGCGGCAATCGCCGTGGGATGATGTGCATAGTCATCGACAATCATCACATCGAGCATCTGCCCATTGACCTGTAGGGGTCCCTGATGACGTATCTCGAAACGGCGACGAATACCGCTAAAGTTCTCAATCGTCTTGACTACAGTTGGCACGTCGGCACCTACCGTTCGTGCCGCAACAAATGCTGCCAGCGCGTTCTCAACGTTGTGTACTCCTGGTAGCTGCATATGAATTGGTTTGTCCACTACATTGACATCGCCGCTTCTCACCTTGAAGCTTGTCTCACCGTCCAGTTGCATATCGTAAGCCTCGAACATCGCCGTTTTCTGCTCTGCCACTGGCACCGCTACATAACCAGCAGAAGCCGCATCTGGGAGCAAATCACTTTCAAAGACTCCTGCCTCAGACTGCAAACCTTCGACCGAGTAGGAAATGATACGTCCCGTCCAGTCGCTTAGACGCGCCAACAGGTCAAGGCAACCTGGACTGTCGATGTTCACAATCAACGTTGGAGGCAGAGGCCAGTTACTTTGCATATCCATACCGCGCACAAAGTGTTCAAACGCGGCTAAGAACGCTTCATAGTTCGTGAAGAACTCTGGATGCTCAAACTCCAACGCCTTTACCACCACAAGACGTGGGTGATAGTGCCAGAAATTATGGTTAAATTCGTCGGCCTCGTTCACTCCGTATTCGCTCTTGCCCAGTCGATAATTCGCGCCAAAGTGTGGCACAACAGCACCGATTTCGCAGGTCGGGTCAAAGCCAGCATCGGTCAACATCAGCGCTAATAGTGCAGTTGTCGTTCCCTTACCATGCACACCACAGACCGAGAGCAACAACTTTCCTTGAAACAACTCCCCCAATAACTCTTGCCATGTAATGACTCGCAAGCCACGCTCACGCGCCGCCAGTAACTCTGGATTATGTGGATTAAGCGCAGGGACCGCAGGACTAATTATCAATGTATCGGCATTGTTCAGATGCTCAGCATTATGACCGATCTGTACTCCGATGCCTGCCTTCTCCAGAGCCTGTGTTGTTGCAGACACGTTTTGATCACAGCCCGTCACGATTTCTCCCGCCTGTAGTGCCATTTGCGCTACAGCCGAGATACCTTGACCGCCTATACCCATGAAATGTAAACGTGACTGGCTCAAATGCTTGTTACCTCATATGTCTTCGCTACAGTACCTTTGATAAGAGTGATGATAGTTTCTGCGATATCTCGCGTCGCATCAGGCTTTGCAAGCTGCTTAGACGCCTCAGACATCTGTAGCAAGCGAGCAGGCTCTGATAGTATAGATGTTACACGCTCAATCAATAATTCAGGTTTCAATAAATTGTTTAGGATTACTTCTGCGGCTCCTTCACGTTTGAACATTGCCGCATTCGCCTCTTGCGGTGAACTGCCAATCGCAGGTGGCAATGGTACCAGCACACTCGATTTGCCTAACACGGCGAGTTCGCTCAAAACTGATGCACCGGAGCGGCATAGTACAAGGTCTGCTGCCTGTAACGCCAGAGGCATCTCAGCGTCCATATATGCTTCCAGACGATAGCGTTGGCGTATCCCATCATCAACAGCGGTCAGGGTTTGTGTTGAAAGCTCACGCGTCTCATTAAAAAGATTACTGCCGCTAATTTGCAATACCTGGCATTGTTGCAAGAGATCTGGTAGCGCATGACAAACTGTTTGATTCAGATGTCGCGCTCCCTGACTACCGCCAGTCACAAGGATAAGTGGAAGACTTGGGTCAAATCCCAGGCTTATTCGTGCCTGTTGTGATGAAACACTACGTACATCCAGAATGGCTTGCCGTATTGGATTACCGAGATGCAGCGTCTTGTGCGTCGGAAAGTAGCGTTGTGAGTCAGCAAACGCCACCGAGATACGAGTTGCCAGTGGCGCAAGTATTTTGTTCGACAGATTAGGCGGTACGTCCTGCTGATGCATCATCAGTGGAACACCGTTGATGCGTGCCGCCAGACCTGCTGGCACCGCCACATAGCCACCACTGGTGAAGGCGACATCGGGTCGAAAATTGTGTACAATACCGACCGCTTGCGTCATACCAACCGGAACACGCGCGATACCTGTCACGGTACGCAACGACACATAGCGTTGAAGTTTGCCTGCTTGAATTGCCCTGAAACGCAGACCTGCTGCAGGAACAAGGCGTGTCTCTAAGCCATCATCGCTACCGAGATAGAGAATGTCCGCATTATAGTGTTGTTGTAACTGCATCGCCACCGCGAGGGCAGGATACACATGCCCTCCGGTGCCGCCGCCAGAGATAAGAACGCGCATAAAAGTCCTATAGTGGCACGCCTTAGTGTGCCTGCTGTGTGTTCTGTTTTTTAATCGTCATAGTCACGGTGCGCTTCAACGCCGAAGTTTCTGGCTTCTGCGTATAGCGCGAGATATTCAGCAACACTCCAATCGCTGCCATTGCGATGACAAACGAGGAGCCGCCATAGCTAATAAACGGTAGAGGAACGCCTGTATAGGGAATAGAACCCGTTGTTGACCCAATATTGATCATTGCCTGTAGCACCAGCCATGTTGTGATGCCTGCTGCTAATAGCGAACCATACATATCTTGCGTGCGCCGTGCCACGCGGAAACCACGAAATGCGAGAAAGAGAAACAATATAACAATGGCGGCACAAGCGATAAACCCTAATTCTTCTCCTATGATGGCGAAGATCGAGTCGATCTGTGGCAGTGGCAAATAGCCAGTCTTTTGACGACTTGCCCCTAAGCCAACACCGAGCCAACCACCAGAGCCAAGTGCTAAGAGTGATTGATATAATTGCAAATTCGTTCCCGTTACGTCTTTGAATGGGTTCATAAATCCAGTCAGACGTAACAAACGGTAGCCTCGAAATGCCTGGGTTGCGAAGATGAGACCACCACAGCCCATCGCTAACAAGAATTGCACAATATTGGCCCCTGCTGAAAAGAACATAACGGTGGTGAGACCAGCGATAATAATTGCTGTCCCCATATCGTTTTCAAGCAAAACCAGACCAAGAATAATACCAACAAGAATAACAAATGGGGCCAGTCCATACAGGAATGTACCCACCTGACTTCCCTTACGAGCCAGCCAATCCGCGATATAGAATGCAAGTACCAGTTTAATAAGCTCACTCGGCTGAAACGAGAAGAATGTGCCGAAACCAATCCAGCGTGATGCACCATAAGCACTTGTGCCAAACCGCAAGACAAAAACCAGCATTGGAAAGGTAATCACCAGCCCAATCAATGAGACACGTCGCCAGAAGCGATAGTCGATACGCATGGTCACGAACAATACAACCACACCAATCAATGCCCAGATCATCTGCTTTTGGAAGAAGTATGAGGCATCATTATAGTATCGCGCACCAATGAACGAACTGGCACTATAGACCGCTACTAGCCCAAAACAGACCAGCACAAGAACAATAATAAGTAACCATGAGTCGATTTTGCCCGCCACACGCGGCAGGCTCATCTCCAGTGCAGCCAATTTCTTCTGCTCATCTGTGCTAATCGCCTTCACTGGCGCGACGAGACTCTCCCGTACATCTGGACGCTCAGCTACTTCCGCCATACGTGAACGCCAACTAGCAGTCACACCTGTATGTTGGAGTGGCTCTTTTACCGCACCCACCTTCGAGAATGTTTGTACCTGCTTTGGCAATTTCTTTTTCAGGACAAGGTTTGGTCGTACCAACGTGTCCTGGGCTGAAAAACTCATACGCTTCGCAGTATGTGAACTACGCGCAACATGCTTTGCTCTTGATGCTTGCTCTTCCTGGCGTTTCGCACGTCCCTGCTGAGCAGAATCCAGCGCAGGAGAACGCAGGACCGGAGGCGACTGATCGTCGCGTCTCGCTCCTCTAGCCTGTATCCCGCTGTTTTTTTGCTTATCACGTAGCATAATTCAGCCCCTGTTTCTCTTAATCACCGCTTTATTATAATTCTATAGAACATTCGTCCCTAAAAGGCTTGACATAGAACGTTTTTTCTAGTATAGTTCTTTATAGAGAGTTCGCTAAGAGTTCAGGATGTCAAGCTTAGCGTTCGTGCATATATTGCAACAACTGCTCTACATCTGAGTCGCTCATCGGCAAGTGAATTTTTTGCAGATCGACGCTCTCAACACCAATTGAGTGAAGCAATGAACTCCACGGATCACTCTCAAATGAGGGCACAAAGCCCTCATTTGAAGCCGATGCATCTTTGCTATATCGACCTAGCAGTTCGAGCCATGTATCGCTCAACTCTGCATGGGTGCGTACTATTTTTTTATCTTCTTGCATAAAACCTTCTTCACATGAAAGTGATGATGAATGTTATCAACTACATCTGGATACAACCTACGATCTGTAGGGGCCATTATTTATAACGCCCTTGTCCCAAACGTATACGGCATTAGGGCGTTATAAATAATGGCCCCCATGTCTGTATTATTTCGTTAATGTTCATAATCACGGTCCTACAGGCATATCCGATGGCACGTTAAAGTGCCACATCAATTGCTCCGCGATAGTCTTCCATAACGGTGCGGCTGCTGTACCACCGAAGATTGCTGTACCACCCGCGATTGTCGCGGACGGGCGATCTATCTTGACCAGAATGACATATTGTGGATTCGACGCTGGCAGAAAACCCGCCATCGACGCCTCCGTTTGAGTATCATCTAGCCCTTGTGTTGTCGCCGTACCCGTTTTCACCGCCACACTATAGCCTGGAAATGTTGCCTGTTGATTATAATTTGCAGCACTGACTAACATGCCATTCAACATCCTGGCAGTGTTCGCGCTAATTACTCGTCGCTGTACCTGCGGATGTGTGGTTGTCACATGTCCATTGTTGTTTATCGACTGCACAAGATACGGTTGCATCATCACACCACCGTTGGCAATTGCTTCATAAACCATCGCCATTTGAAATGGTGAGGTCGAGATACTTTGTCCAAATGCTTGACGTGTCAAATCAGTTGGATACCAGTCGCTCGATGTATTCGTGCGATACGTCCCTACTTGCTCCGGTCCATCAATATTGTATGAGTGTCCAAAACCAAAACGCTGTACATAAGGGTAGTAGCGGTTCGCACCGATAATATCGTGCGCCACATATGCCGTACCCACGTTCGCGGAATGCTCCAACACCTGCGTCATAGTCTCTACACCGTATTGCTTATAGTTCCAGTTCGAGACCATTTTCGCATCAGGGAAAGAAATCGTGCCGTTGTCAGTAAACGACGTATCTGGCGTAATCAATCCCTGGTCAAGACCTGCCGCCATTGTCACAACTTTCATCGTCGAACCCGGCTCATAAGTGCAATACAGTGTCGGGTTGAAGAAAACTGAGGCACTATCGACGCAGCCGTTTTGTGTCGCATAATCGCTATAATGATTAGGGTCGAAACTCGGTGTCCCGGCCATCGCAACCACCGCACCCGTGCGAACATTGAGAACGACAACTGAGCCGCTCTTTGCTTGCAACTTCTTTACTGCACCCACCAACGCTGTCTGTGCCATGTACTGAATGGTGCTATCAATTGTCAACGTGATGTTCGCTCCTGGCACAGGTACCTGTCCAGAGCTGGCTCCCACCGTCAGTGGATGACCATTCAGGTCTGTTTCTGCTGTAAGACTGCCATCTTTACCTGTAAGCAAGGTATTATATTGGCCTTCGATACCATATTGCCCTGTCGCATTCGTATCCACATACCCCAACACCTGCGCGGCAAGATCACCACCTGGATAAGAGCGCAACGGACTTGCCTGTAAGAAAACGTCCGGTAAATGCAACGACAACGCTTGCAACTGCACACTCTGCTCCGGCGTAATGGGTTGGCGATTAACGCGCAGGGTCCACACATCCAGGCCATAGTCGTTAATCAATGCATCTTCAGATAAATTAGGTAGCACTTGATGTAGTGTATGAGCCATTTCAATCCACTTGTCATGAGCATTGTCGTCATGCTCGAAGTCTACGCGAAACTGACGTGGTTCGATGTACACATCGTCACGCACAACATTCGTTGCTAAGAGATGGCCCTGTGCATCAAAGATGAGACCGCGTGGTGCTTTCAAAGGTAAATTGTGCGTATGTTCATCGGTTGCTAATTGCGCGAGACGTGGACCATTCAACACCTGCCAGTAGTACAGGCGGCCCATGAGGAGCAACATACCGCTACAAACAAGCACAAAGACAAGCATCTGGCGTCTTCGTGCGCGTCGTAGTTCTATGTTCATGTCTTGCCTCCTTGCATTACTCATAGGGCGGAATAAATCAGGTCTCTACGGTTGTATGTTCTGGTCGTCTTTTTGAATGGGTAGTAGGTTCTTTACCGTGATAACTCGCACATTCTTGGGGTCGGATGGTATCAACCCCATATGTTTCGCTTTATCCGCGATATATTCAGGTGATTGCTCTTGCGCGATGGTATTCACAAGGTCTTGATTCTGGCGTTGCAACGTATCTTGTTGCGTCTGTAGCGTCTGGATTTGCTGATTGGCTGCAACCGCCTGTCCCACCTGGCTGAGGTATAGGACCGCCATAAGACCAATCAACAACACGCTGGTCATACACAGCGCGACTGGTCCCATATGGAAGAAAAACGGATACAGTTGTCGTCGTCGTTTCGCTGCCAGAATGGGTTGTGATACTGCACCAATTGGCGCACTCATTCTCTCTTTCAAGCTGTACATCTGTTGCATTCCTTCGAGCTATTGGGACTTCCACCTGCTCCATCCATGTACACGCTAACACAGCGGACCTTCCACTCTACATACCCGTGCCCTCTGCACTACGAGCTACTCTTAATCGCTGCTGCGACTCGTAGCTTGGCACTACGAGCGCGTGGGTTCTGTTCGGTTTCCTGTATCCCAGGTGTCAAAGGCTTCGATGTAAGAATATGAAGCCGAGCTTTATGTCCACAGACACAGACGGGAATGCGTGGTGGGCAGATACAATCAGTCGCCTCACGCCGCATAAACTCTTTTACAATACGGTCTTCCAATGAGTGAAAGGCGATGATTGCCATTCTGCCACCATCACCTCCTGGCTCTTCGCCTTCCTGGGCCGCATCTTCGCTTTGTGTATCTAACAGGTCTTCTATTTGCGGGAGGACCGTTTCCAGTCGCTCCAATTCTTGATTAACGGCAATACGTAATGCTTGAAAGACGCGAGTCGCAGGATGGATTGTACCTTGCTTAAAGGGAACTCCTGCCACCGCAATCTTCGCAAGTTGTGCTGTGCGTGTGATAGCTCCCTGCTCACGTGTACGAACAATACGTCGGGCAATCTGTCGTGAGCGTTTCTCCTCGCCATACTTCCAGAATATATCGGCCAGTTCTTGCTCACTTGCATCATTCACCAGATCGGCGGCGGATGTTGTAAGCGATTGATCGAGCCGCATATCCAGAGGCCCATCGACACCAAACGAGAATCCGCGCTGTGGGTCATCCATCTGATCCGAGGAAAATCCTAGATCAAGTAAAACTCCCTGCACCGCCACAAATCCATTCTCATTTGCGATACGACCTATATCTGCGAAGTTGCCGTGTGCCAGCACTAATCTTCCACTATCTACAAATGCTGGGAGACGCGCCCATACCCCTTGTAAAGCATGTTCATCAGTATCAATTCCCAGTACACGCCCATCCGGTGCCGACCGCTCCAAGATTGCCGCTGTATGCCCACCGCCGCCGAGTGTGCCATCTATATAGAGACCACCAGACTTCGGTTGCAGAAACTTCAGCACTTCGTCAAGCATTACAGGTATATGTTGTGAATGTTCCATTGGTTTATCCTGGGGTGTGATCCATCACACACCTTTGCATTAGAAGGGAACGCTATTCCCCTCGGCATCAAGGCGTTCCTGGTAAGCTTGCCACGTTGCACGGTCCCAAATTTCAAAATGGTCGCGTACCCCAACAATCGTCGCTTCACTTTCCAACTTTGCATAAGCGCGTAATTTCGCCGGTATGACCATACGTCCCTGTGCGTCTAAATCTATCTCGCTCGCGCTGGGATAAATGCGTCGCTCAAAGTCGCGCAGTTCTTCGCTCGACCGACCCAATACCAGTTCGTTCGACTTCTCTTCCCAGCGATCAAGCAAGTAGACCGCAAGACATGTACCCATGCCTTTGCTCAAAACGGCACCTCGGCTCGCCTGGATTTGCGTGCGAAACTTCGCAGGCACCGCCATACGCGCTTTTGTGTCGATTGTATGCTCGTATTCGCCAAGAAACATCATCGTATTTTCTTCCCTGATGCGTTATTGAGTGTCTTACGATGGCCTATTTGGAAAGCTTCTCAGGATTCTCCCGTACCCTGAAATCCTTCCCGACTTCCCCACCCATCGCACACTCGTTGCACGTACCCTGCACGTACCCTGCACGTACCCTGCACGTACCTGTACATGCCCTTTCCCTATCCACCATTTCTCCCCACTTCTCCCCACTTCATTGTACCATTAGTTTCCGCATTTAGGGAAGGGGGTTATCCACCAATTTTTTGCCGATTGGTGGATAACTTGTGGATAACTTGTGTACAAGAGAGCAATGGCAAGAAAAATACATGGTGTGACTTTTATGGATAGTCGTCGTCTAACTCACAAAGCAAATCGACTAAGTGCGGTATAGGAGTCGATAAGAAACAAAAAATTCTATCTCATTAAAAATAAGAGGAGAATAAATGCTAGATATGGTTACAATGATGTCTTACAAGAAGAAATATGCAATGTATAATCCAGTAAGCATGATGAAGGATGTGAGTCCTGAATTGCAGGAAAAATTCGCCGTCATCGGTGTGAAATATACGCAACAGCTACTCGAACGCGGCAAAACCGCGTTCCAGCGTGAGGAATTAGCACAACATCTGGGTATTTCCCAAAGAGCATTAGCAGAATTAGTGGGACGTGCAGACATGATGCGCTTGCGTGGCATTGGTGGTGATCTCTCCCTACTCTTAAAAGAGGCAGGTGTAATTAGTTGTAAAGCATTGAGCGAGCAGAGCGTGGATCGTCTCCACCGACGGCTCGGGGAATTACACATCGGTCAGCGCATCGCATACCACGCCCCATCACGCGCGCAGGTCCGTTCCTGGATCAACGAGGCTCAAGGATTAGCCAAAACGTCTCCCGACCTTTAGTAAGTAGAAGTGTTGTTAGCCCTCGTAAGGCTGGGTAGCACCCATCCTCCTGCGTGGGCTTTTTTGCGTTTGTTTACAGGACAAAAGGACGGCAACTACATTGGAAGGATTTTCCGAAAAACCTTGCAGTCGTATACGCTATCTCTTTACATTCGCTTAACACAAATATAATACACATAAGCTATGCTAAAATTGTAAAGGAATTTTCGCCGTATGTAGTACGGCTGCTAGCTTTAGAAGGAGGGCGGTAGGTAGCGTGGCATCTGCTCGCACAGCATTCACTCCGCCACACGCCTCCGCGTAAAAGATTTATGACACAGGCAGGAGCATTACATACGTGCAGCAATTGTCATACGGTGAATGCTGTCAACGAACAATTCTGCACAAGCTGTGGTTGTGCATTAAATAACACTGCTACACCTCCCACCCCAACGATGGCTCACCCTCATCGCAAAACAGGCACGTTGCCCCCACAAACATTACTAGATGGTCGCTACCGCATTATGCAACTCATCGGGCAAGGAGGCTTTGGTGCGGTCTACGAGGCAACTCATGAACGATTGGGATACGTCGTCGCGATTAAAGAGATGAGCGATACACAACTTAGCCCCACCGAAAGAATAAAGGCTATCCAAGATTTTGACCATGAAGCAAAACTGTTGGTCCCTCTTAAACATCCCAACCTTCCCAATGTCAGCGACCGTTTTGAGGATGGTGGCAAAGCCTATCTTGTGATGGAGTTTATCGAAGGCAAGACGCTGGAGAAGATACAAGAGGACGTCAACGCACCACTCGACGAACGACAGGTGATGGGCTGGGCACTCCAATTATGCGATGTACTCGGCTATTTGCACAGCCGCCCACAGCCAATCATCTTCCGCGACATGAAACCGTCGAACGTCATGCTCACAAAGGATGGTCAAATCAAACTTATCGACTTCGGCATTGCACGCAACTTCAAATCGACAGCGAACAAAGACACTCAATCACTCGGCTCTCGCGGCTACGCACCTCTGGAGCAATATGGCAAAGGACAAAGTGACGGACGTTCCGATCTCTATGCCCTCGGCGCAACGCTCTACGACCTGCTGACACATAGCATCCCGACCGATGCCATTACCCGTCGTATCCAGAAAGTTCCACTAGAGAGACCACGCACACTCAACCCGCGCCTCTCGCAGGCCACCGAGACTATTATCCTTAAAGCGATGGAAGAGGAACCGCAACGACGCTTTCAATCCGCACAAGCCATGACACAGGCAATTCTGGCAAGACCGGTCGCTCCCTTGCCAATACCACCTCCTGTACAAGGCGGCATCTCACGCCGTGCATTGCTCATTGGTGGGGGAGCCGCAATCGTTGCTGCTGTAGCACTAAGCGAAGGCGTCTTTCACTGGCCTATCCCTTTCTCAAGCAATGCTGCTCCCGCTGTGGTCGCCGGAAAGATAAGCATTGATTTCATCTTCAGCACTGAAAAAGACGCGTGGTTTGGCACTGCCATTGATGATTTCAACAAACAGCAAATGACGGTGGGGGCAAAGACCGTCGAGGTCCAGTACGATGACAGCGGCTCGTTAGATGTTGCAAGCCAGATCGTAGGCGGTCAAAGTAAGCCAGTTGCGTGGAGTCCGGCCAGCACGTTAGAACTCAATCGGCTCTCCTTCAAATGGCAACAGGCACATGGGCAAAATAACGATATTGTCATCAATACGGGCAATTTTGGCATGCAATCGTTGGCTTCTAGCCCACTCGTCTTCGCAGTTTGGAAGGAGCGAGCGGATGCCTTTCTCAACTATTATCACACTATCGACTGGCCCACAGTCGCGGATGCGCTGAGCAAAAAAAGCTGGGCCGATCTCAAAGGTTCCACCGAGTGGGGAGCTGTGAAATTTGGGCACACGCGCCCTCCTCTGTCTAATAGTGGTCTGCTAGCAATCACACTGATGGCATACAGCTTTTTCAAAGAGCAACGTCAACTTACACAGGCACAGGTCAACAGTCAGCAGTTTCTCGCCTACCTGAACGAATTTGAAAGTGCCGTCAATAGCTTTGGCTTGAGCAGCGGTACTTACATGGAACAAAATATAATTCCAAATGGACCTGCACAGGCCGATATCGTCATGACTTATGAAAATCTTGTATTGACCTTACAACACGAGGCCAATAATCGACAGCATCAACCACTACTCATGTTTTATCCTGGTTTGAATATTGTAAGCGATCATCCCTTTGCCATTCTCAATGGCTCCTGGGTCACGGACGAGCGGAGACAAGCCGCCAAAGCACTACGCGACTTTTTGCTGACCGATGCTCAACAACGTAAAGCTGTGCAAAACGGCTTTCGTCCTGTAAGTACGAATGTGCAAATAACCAGTTCAGCCATCCCCAATAATCCGTTCGCGCAGTTTACACAGGTCTCACCAAACCATGCCATTACACAATCTATTGAACCTTTAGCACAGGCACCAAATGGCGATGTAATCGACGCACTTCTACAACAGTGGAACAAGGCATATGGAAGTGCATCCTAACGAAATAGAAGGCGCACTATGCATACAAATTCTTGTAGAACAATTTATATACCTTTCTGTATAGCATTTCTCTTATCGCTTCTCATGACTGCTTGTACATTCCCTGGTACGTCATCACCAGCAACACCATCAACCAAAGCGACAGCGACATCAGTGGCAAACATTCCTTGTACAACACATACCTCTAATCCGGTACAACTTCTGATGTCCTACGGTAGCGAGAAACAACAGTGGATGGAGGATGTGGTCAAAGATTTTAACAGCCGTAATATCACTGCGTGTGATGGTCCTATCATGGTAAAGGCAACACCGGTAGGTTCTGGCGATTCGATGCGACAGATTGTCGCGAACACCATTCAGCCGGATATATGGAGTCCAGCCGGAAGCGTTTGGCTCACGCTTCTCCAAGAGATGTGGCAACAGAAGCAAGGTAGTAACATTATCGAGACAGGTGCGGCAGACGTGCCCTCACTGGTCACAAGTCCCGTCGTCATCGCCATGTGGAAGCCTGAAGCGGAGGCATTGGGCTGGCCGAACAAGCCCATTGGCTGGAACACGATAGACCAACTCAGCACAAACCCCAAAGGCTGGGCCGCCTACGGACATCCCGAATTTGGCGACTTCAAGTTCGGCCATACACACCCCGACTACTCCAACTCTGGACTCGATGCGGTCATCGCTGAAAACTACGCCGCCACTAATAAAGTGCGCGGTCTGACAGGCAATGATGTGAACGGTTCTAAAGACTTTGTTGCCAATGTCGAAAGCTCGGTGATTCATTACGGTGATAGCACAGGTTTCTTCGCGCAAAAGATGTTTAATGGCGGTCCCAGTTATCTGAGTGCTGCTGTGATGTACGAAAGTCTTGTCGTCGAGGCCAACAACGGCAAGACCTATCCTCATCTACCCTATCCAGTTGTCTCCATCTATCCTCAAGAGGGCACCTTTTTGAGCGATCATCCCTTCGCTATTCTGCAAGGGAGTTGGGTGACACAGGCAAAAAAAACATCGGCACTGGCATTTCGCAATTTCTTATTGAGTCGAGCGCAACAAGAAAAGGCGTTGCAGTATGGCTTTCGACCAGCCGATACCACTATTCCACTCATAGCCCCACTCGATAGTACACATGGCATTGATGTCAACCAACCCAGGACGCTACTACAGGTGCCCAACGCCGATGTCGTCAAAGCCATCAAGTCATCCTGGGACCAGCAACACCGCAAAGTCGATGTCATGCTCATTCTTGACCGTTCAGGCAGTATGAATGATTCCGTAGGCGGTATTAGTAAAATAGAGTCGGCGAAACAGGGGATGGCAGAGTTTGTTGGCTTACTGGGAGATAGCGACGGACTGGGCATCACGACGTTCAGTGACGTATCGCAAACGCTTACCCCTGTTTCGGCCCTTGGTAGCAAACGTCAAAGCGTCCTGAATGCGGTCAAAGGCATCACTGCGTCGGGAAACACGCGCCTCTTTAACACCATCGACGAACAGGTGCAGGCACTCAAAGCGCAACCATCCAAACACATCAAAGCAGTGATTGTGCTGACCGATGGTATGGACAATTACAATCTTTTGACTGTTAACCAGCTTGTCAGCCGTATCGCGCCAACCAATGGTGATAACAATGCAGGCAATGGCATTCATGTCTACACCATAGCTTATGGCAATGATGCCGATACATCTGGCTTAACAAAAATTGCCAATGCTACAGGTGGGCAAGAATACGCAGGTAACCCACAAAATATTCAGCAGGTCTATCAACTGATTAGCGTGTTTTTCTAAAACATTTCCTATTCAGGACTAACGGAGCGCAATTTCTTACGCACCCCTGCACGCTTCTTCATATCGAGTCGGCGTATACGGCTCGCCGTCGTCGGGCGCGTAGGTCTCCGGGGCGTCTCGACACGTTGCATGTCGTCGAGACGCTCCGCCATACGCTCGAAGGCAGCTTCACGGTTGGCGTGTTGCGAACGTCGCTCAACCGCCGTCACGGTCACACCGCTCGGACGATGATGCAGACGTACTCCCGTTTCCACCTTGTTACGATGCTGTCCCCCTGGTCCGCCGGCAATAAAAAATTCTATGTCACTGTCTCGCTCTAGCGATTCGCGGTCAGTTGGATATTCCTCGGTCACGAATACATCACTTCCTTCTAATTGATGTCGGGCATAATGCTATCACTACTATACACGATAATAAGAACAAAGTATGGGACAAGAGATAATCCTGGCAGAAGATGTTATGATATACTCTGATAATGCGGCAATAGTAGAAAAGGCCATAGCTATGCTTAACGACCCATCTAAAACTGCTCGACCTCAACGAGAAGACACACGGCTGTATTTGCCAGGTTCTGCAACATCTGCCACAAACAGTACCGTTGCTGGTACCCCGCTACACAGCAATGGTACTCCTCTTGCTGGCAAGAAAGTACGGCTCTCCCTGGCGTTGGTCTTGCTCTCGCTCGTAGCAGTTACCGCGCTTGTTCTCGGCGTGCTATTCGCTACCGTGCCTCTACTCGCTCAACCAAAGCATACTAGCCCAACTACAACCACGCAAAAGCCTATAGCGACAATCCCCAAATTAGCACAACCAACACAGAGAGTAACGCAGCCCGCAACAACATCGACGGCCGCGACAACACCAACACCGACGGCCGCGACAATACCGACAGCAATACCCATAGTACAAGGCACTACCACCATTGCAGGTCTCACAGTCAATCCCAGCCACTTCGCCGTGCAGTCCGACTGTCAGGTTGATAATGGTTATCGGTGTACTGTGATGCTCTACGCTTCACAGAATGTAGAAGACACTATCCATTGGAAAGGGTCCAGCGATGGTATCACCACAAAGTTTAGCCCCACTAGCAGCAAGATAAAAGCGGGTCAGCAGCAACAGGTGATTGTCTATATCTATAATCGGTGTCCATACAAGGGGACGTTGATTTTCTCATTCAAAGATGAGCAACTTACCATACCTGTACACTGCTGACATACAGAAATGCTGTACGGGCCTCATTCTATGACGCCCCGTAGTTAATGGTATCTACCATGCATCCCAGTGCGTCACCGTCTCCAGCGGCTCACGTTTAGCAGGCTTAAAATCCGTGCCGATGGTATACGCAACTGGCAACAACGATGTCTGCGTAATCTTCTCATAGGGAATACCTAGGATGTCAGCCACTTCTCTTTCGTAGGTTAGATGCAGCGTCGTCCAGGCTGAGCCGAGACCACGAGCGCGAGCAGCAAGCATGAAGCTCCATGCGGCAGGAAGAATTGATCCCCACGCTCCAGCTTGCCCCTCTAGGGGAAGCTTGTCGAGCCGACCAGCGATACAGGGAATGACAAAGACTGGCACCTCGTGAAAATGTTCCGCGAGATAATCAGACGAATCTACCACACGTTTCATCGTTTGCACACGTGGCGAATCTACAGGTAACTTGCTGGCTGGTGAAGGCATATTGCGATAGGCGGCGAACGATTTACGGTAGAGTTCAGCAATCGCAAAACGCTTTTCCGCATCGGTCACGACCACGAAGTGCCAACGCTGGCTATTGCTACCCGTAGGAGCTTGTAGCGCAAGTTCCAGGCACTCACGAATCAGTTCTGGCTCCACTGGTCGCGTCAAGTCCAGGCGTTTGCGAACGGAGCGCGTCGTCGCTAACAATTCATCAGGTGTCAAGTCTAACAAAGGCATTGTATTCTCCTCGAAATATCGCATAGTGTGTACACACGTCAAGATAGCGATATTGTACCTCTACAACGATGGGTTCCACAACATGCTGTCCCAACGTACAGGAAAAGACTGGCCCTCGTATCAGGGCATTCGGTCGGCTCAACGTGTATGCTTAACCATATAGTACAAACAAAGGAGCATAACTATGAACGCCGACCTTACACGCATACAACAACTGATGACATATGCGACAGGTGATGAGAAACATGATAGTAGCACTCATTCAACGCTCGATGTGTTGTGGGTATTGTATGACCGCATCTTGCACTACGATCCTCAGCATCCCAAAAGCGAGGAACGAGACCGCTTCATACTCAGCAAAGGGCATGGACCGATAGCATTCTATGCAATCCTTGCCGCAAAAGGCTTTTTCCCAACTGAAACCCTGCACACGTTTGCTACCTGGGACAGTATGCTTGGCTCACACCCTGACCGTAACAAGGTACCTGGCGTGGAAGCATCAACAGGTTCACTTGGGCATGGCTTACCTATGGCTATAGGACTATCAATGGCATTACGCATAAAGGGTAGCGATAGTAGAGTTTTTGTGCTTATTGGCGATGGCGAGTGCAACGAGGGCAGTATCTGGGAATCGATTCTACTGGCTGGCAATCTGCACCTTTCACATCTCACCTGCATTATCATCAATAATCACTCTAGCTCGCTCGATCTCAGCGACCTTGCAACAAAATTCACGGCCTTCAACTGGGATGCAAAAACAATAGATGGACGTTCGCACGATGCCATCTATCATGCGCTTAGCCATACGGATGCAACGCGCCCAACAGCGGTCATCGCCGAGATAGCAAAGGAGGTTTAAATCATGCGCGATCAAATGGTAAAAACAGTAGAGGACCTTCTGGCTCAAGAGGAGCGTCTTGTCCTCTTGCTTGCAAATGTGGGTACCAGTCTCTTTGAAAATGCATTCCATACCTATCCTCAACGCGCACTTGACCTGGGTATCCTTGAGCAGACCATGACAAGCGTTGCCGCAGGGATGGCACTAGAAGGCTTCATTCCTGTGCTGCACACTATCGCCCCGTTTCTCATCGAACGGCCTTTTGAGCAAATCAAAGACGATTTCTGCTATCAACGGCTCGGCGGAAATTTCATAAGCATTGGTGCCTCTTACGACTATAGCACGGAGGGCATGACACATCAGGGGTCCGGCGATGTGCAGATACTCAAAAGTTTACCTGGCATGCAAATTGTCGTGCCTGGAACGCCAAAAGAATTTGACGGTCTCTTTCGTGAAGCATACGCTAACGGCTCACCTACTTACTATCGCCTGAGTACCAGAACCAATACAGCTAATACCTCAGTGCAATTCGGCAAGCTTTCAGTGTTGAAACAGGGGGAATTGGCAACGATTATCGCAATCGGTCCAATGTTAACATCTGTGCTTTCCGCAGTAGCAGATATGGATGTGACGATACTGTATTGCACAACCGTTGCGCCGTTCGATGCGGAAACGCTACGCCTTTCTTCTCAAAGCAACAACATTATAGTGGTTGAGCCATACTACACAGGGACACTTGTGCCCGACATTAGTGTGGCGATGCGGCACATTCCAACACGTATCGAAGCCATCGGTATCCCCCATGATTTGCTCACATATTATGGCACGCCACGCCAACATGACGAAGCTATTGGACTTACACCTCACCATATTCGCGCTCGTATTCAGCGTTTCTTGAGCGAATAAAACGTTTGTATATGTAAATTGACAATGTAGGCGCCTTCTTCAGAACGCCCTCGTCTTCATCAACCATACAAGCCGAGATTGAAGGACGGAGGCAACGGATGGAAAACGTGGTCAATGGGGACGGGGGCGTTCTGAAGAAGGCCCTACATCGGTCGTTCGCGAATGGACTGGAAGCAATTTCCTTGCAGTCTCTCTACCCTTCCTGAAACTCTACCTCACCATTCTGCGTACCTGAGAGAGACATAAAATTCAAGGAGAAACGAAATGGATTGCGAGAAGGCATATCTAGTGATTAACCCCAGAGCGGGTCAGGACATGACGAAGCTAACCGACGTTTTTACCATTCTATCGGCGGCAGGTTGGGATGTCGATAATTCCCTCGTAGAGTATGGAGGGCACGCCCAAGCATTAGCCGCAAAAGCCATCAAAAACGAGTACGATCTGCTCATAGGACACGGCGGCGATGGCACAACCAACGAGCTTGTCAATGCAGTCATGCAGAGCAAAAACCGCACAGCTACTGTTGGCGTGCTACCCGGAGGTACCGCCAACCAGTGGCCGCATGAGATCACGATGCCAGTTGACTCGGTACAGGCAGCACTCGCCCTCATTAACAGCGATGCACGCAAAGTTGATGTCGGGCGTCTTGCCGTACAAAACGTCACCTTTCCTGCTGCCCCTCAAAGCGAACAGGAAGTTGAGAAACAGGAAAAAGGCAAAAAGCAGAAAAAATCAGCTATGATCGAGAACTACTTTCTACTCACCGCTGGCTTCGGCATCGACGCCTCAGTTATCAGCCATACCTCTAAAACGCTCAAAGAACACGTTGGCAATCTCGCCTTCGACGTTGCTGCCGCGAGAGAACTACCAACACAACATCCTTTTCAGGTTGAGATTCACGATATCAGCGACGAACAAGCCCCAAAAATACTCTGGCAAGGGGAGACACAGCAGCTTATTCTCGGCAATACACGCCTGTATAGTGACGCGATAGTTCTGACGCCTGATGCTTATATTGATGATGGCAAGCTAGATATCTGTATCATCACCGCCAATAGCCCGCTTACCAAGCTGCAGCAAATGTCCTCATTAGTGCTACATCACAAACCAGATGACACGACCACGACCTATGTCCAGGGGACTCACATGACCATCACGCTACCCGCAAATATCGGTTTACAGTTAGATGGTAGCGCTGTTGACCTTTCCGATTGTCTCAATGATGAGGACCGCGAAGCATTAAAGCAGATAGAAGATGCAGCAAAGGTCATGATTACCTATCGCTTCGATGTTTTGCAGGAAGTTCTCAGTGTAGCGATTCCGCGTACCTACGACAACACCCTTTTTTCACATCCACCTCAAAAAGGTCAGGAGCAAGCTCCTATGGCCTCCACTGAGCAAGAACTTGCTCAGTCTATTTCACAGGAGCAAGTAAACGCAGCACTTGGGCAAGGGAAACAGGTGACGATACAAGGTACAACGCCCAATCCAGAAAAGCGCAATGGATACATCATCGCGGGCACCACACGTAAAGAAAGTACAGGCGATATCAAGCCCGTCGCGTTACGCGTAAACACAGAAACACGCGTATACAAGCGTACAGGCGAAGCGGTGCAAGCAGCAACTCTTGCGGCACTACAAAGCGGCGAGGTCATCGTTGTTGAGGGCAAAGAGAACAAACACGGTGTTATTCAAGCAACCAGTATTATACTTTAAGAAATGGGATAATGACATTTGGCTCCGCCAGATGTCATTATCCCATTTCTTTTATCTCCTAGTACCCACGTTTTTTATCGACGAGATTGTACATCGGCTCACTCGCAAGGTAGCGTTGCAAATTCGTGATGAAGATATCGGTCGCTCGCTCGTTATAATGTGGCGTCGGACCGGAATTATGAGGACTCATCAAGACATTGGGTAAGTCCCATAAGGGCGATGTTGACGGTAGCGGCTCTTGCGCGAATACATCGAGAGCTGCACCTGCGATCTGTTTTTGCTCAAGCGCAGCAATCATAGCGGTTTCGTCACATATCTCACCACGCGCAATATTGACGAAGAACGCATTCTCCTTCATGGCTCGAAATGCCTCCGCATTGAACATTGCTCGTGTCCCCGCCGTCAACGGGACTGCCGCGACAACGATATCACACTCTTTCAGCATATCGTGCAGTTGATCGAACGTATAGTAGCGTTCTGGCAGCGTGCCCTCCGGGTCGCCCACGTCAGGAAACTGAAAGCCCGTATCCTTGTGATTGGTACCACGTTGCATCGCCAACACACGCATATTATATGCGCGTGCAAGACGTGCCACCTGTCGTCCGATACTCCCGTAGCCGACAATACCTATCGTTTTGCCATAAAGTTCGTCGGCAAACAAGGCGGAGCGTTCAGCATTTGTACCCCAGTTCTTCCCTTGCTGCCAGGCGAGCAATTCCGGTATCTTGCGATACCATGCCTGCGTCATAGCCAGCACATATTCCGCGATATTGATGGCATGCAGCCCACTGGTCGTCGTCACCATCATATCGGTCTCCAACAAAGGCGAGGAGAAGAGTCTATCCGCACCAGCCGAATACAGTTGCATCCAACGAATCTGCGGCACCTGCCCTGGCTCAGGCAGTTTCCAGGGCACGGTGAACACTATTTCGACCTCGCGCCATTCAGCATCCGCGACTGGCGAAGAAGCCTCTTTGATAGACAGTTCTGGTGAAACGTGCCGCACTCGCTCTATCTGGTCTTGCCCAATCGGGGCGACAATCAACACATTATGCGCCATAATAGATGTATCCTTTTAGTTTTCTTCTGTCAGCAGAACTACTTTACCCTTCACCTTGCGCTGCATCATGTCGTTGAGGGCGTGTGCCGCATCCTTCAACTGATAGGTCGCGGAGATCAATGGCTGAATCTTGCCCTCCTGGAACCATGTGAGCAATTCTTGCAGATTTTGCTGATTACGCCTCGGTTCGCGAGCCACAAACGTACCCCAGAATACACCGACAATGGAGCAACCTTTGAGCAGCGTTAAATTAAGCGGAATACGGGGAATGTCACCCGCAGCAAAGCCAACCACGAGGTAGCGACCCTCCCACGCTGTATTGCGGAGAGCGATTTCGGAGTATTGTCCACCAACGGGATCATACACGACATCAACTCCATTGCCCTTTGTCAGTTCCTTCAAACGCTCCTTGAGGTCCTCGCTACTATAGTTGATACCCTCGTCGGCTCCATGCTCTTTACAGACCGCCAGCTTTTCATCGCTTGACGCGGCGGCAATGACACGCGCCCCCATGACTTTCGCAATCTCGACGGCTGCAAGACCAACACCACCAGCCGCACCCAGCACAAGTACGGTTTCACCAGCTTTTAGGTGTGCGCGGTCCTTGAGTGCGTGGTATGAGGTGCCGTAGGTCATGACAAACGCCGATGCCGTAGTAAAATCCATATTATCAGGTATCGGAATAAGCTTGGCGGCATCGGTAGCAACCTCTTCCGCGAAACCGCCCCAACCCGTGAAAGCAATCACGCGACTACCCACACGCACACCTTCGACTCCATCGCCAACAGCTTTCACAACGCCCGCGACCTCGCCTCCTGGCGTGAAGGGCATATCGGGCTTGAATTGATATTTGCCCTGAATGATGAGCGTATCAGGAAAATTGACGCCGCATGCCTTCACCGTCAGCACCACCTGCCCCTTCGCAGGTAGTAGTGGCGCAACCTCTTCAAGCACAAGCTGCTCTGGCGGTCCATAGGCTTTACACAATACAGCTTTCATGATCGTCTCCTCCTGTGCTATTATTGCTTCTCACGAGTACGAAATGCCGTAATACCATCACAATGATGCGTTGTGTGCGAAGTTAATCTCGTAATAAAATCGTGCAGACTATGCTCTTTGTCATACCAGGGCAGCGTGCCTTTTTCCTCAATGGTCTCAACAGGAATACGCGCCAGCAGTGACGTTGCGTCTGCCTGCACCTCTTCGTACTCGTCGAGTACCTGCTGTGCAGTATGATTACTACGCTCCCCTACTTGTATATTATTGAAGTCATCATGCTGCTTGATATACTGCGACAAATACGGAGTGTCAGGCGACTCTTCCAGAAACGTCTTGCACACATCCACCAGGAGATGCTCAAACGAGGCCAGGTGCGCGATAACATCCTTCACCGACCACCCATCAGTGACGGTGGGAATATCCCATTCCAGCTCCGGCAGGTCATTGAGGGTTTGAATGACCAGTAAGTGAGCATCCTCGACTTGTTCAACTGCATTCATGTGTATAATTCTCCCTTCTTTCCACGAAAACGTGCATATGTAAACATCATTGGTTCATAGCTCTTTTAAGAGGGCTACGAATGACAGTATAGCACTTAGGAGACGATGCAAATTATTATAAAGATGCTTTATGTATAAGAAATACTACTCAACCATCTATTTATGTGATAATATAGGCCAAGTTTTATTTCACGTTTTAATAGGGAGGTTTGTATATATAGATATTGATGCCATAAAAGATAATTCTCGCTGAAGTTTGTGTGCCTTATCCTTATTAGAGTCAAGAGAATGATGCTATAATAAACAAGAAGAGTGTAGAAAAGTAATGCCACCAAAGATTAGACAACTACCATTTCAGGAAAAGACGGCTCAGATGCTCAAAAATACCAAATAAAACAGATTAGAGATGCGCTGAAAGCTCTAGGAGAGATATAGTGGAAGATATTCATTATTCTATGATTATTCAATGGGACGAAGATGATAAAATTTTCGTTGTTAGTGTTCCTGAACTCCCAGGATGTATGACACATGGCAAAACCTACGAAGAAGCCGTAAAGCAAGGTAAAGAGGCAATCGAAGGCTGGCTCAACGTAGCTAGAGATTTAAGCTGGCCTATTCCTGCCCCACGAGTTGCCGCTTGAGATAGAGAAACATGTTATGAACATCCATATACGTTATTTTGCCTCGTTGCGCGAAATTGTTGGGCGCGACGAAGAGACGCTTACCGTCGATGAAGGTACGCGTGTCGCTGCTATGCGTACACAACTAATCACACGCTATCCACGCCTACAGGCGGTGGTGGATCGTTCGGTGTGCGCCGTCAATCGGGGCTATGTGCCAGCCGAGACAGTGCTACATGACGGTGATGAGCTTGTGTTTATTCCCCCGATGGGCGGAGGTGCCGCGATGGAACCGTTGATTGTGCTGACACATGAGCCACTAGACCGCGATGCGCTGATTGCCGAAGTCAGCCACCCTAGCGTGGGTGGCATCGTGGTGTTCGAGGGCGTGGTACGCGATAACGCACATGGTAAGCAGGTACGCTATCTGGAATATGAGGCTTACGAAGAGATGGCGGAGCAACAGATACGCGCCATCATCGTCGAGGCACAACAGCGTTGGGGCGTCGAGCGAGTCGCAGTGGCGCATCGCTTTGGACGCTTAGAGATCGGCGAGGCCAGCGTGCTTATCGTTGTCGCCAGCCCTCATCGTGGTGAGGCATTCGAGGCATGCCGCTACATCATTGATACGCTGAAAAAGACCGTCCCCATCTGGAAAAAAGAGGTTGCCACCAACGGCGAAGAATGGGTCGAAGGCTAACATAAAATGTATGATGGAGTTGACAATTCCGCTGGAATTGTCAACTCCATCATACATTTTATTGTTTCTTATGGTATACTTGCCTTCAAGGACTTGTCGCTTTTCCCTTTCCTTGGAGGTGTTGATGAACTTATTTGAAAAACAAGCTCGACTCAACCAACTCTTCACACAAAGTCCCGTGAATGCAGCCTACCTCGCGGGTTCTCTCAGCACTCGAACCTCGTTCGGACATCTCAGTGATGTGGACATTGCTATTCTCCTGATGGATCAAATCAAATCCGATCAGTTCCTGGATTATCAACTCTACTTCTTTAGCGAACTGGCGAAACGCCTGGAATCCGATACCATCGACGTGGTTATCCTCAACCAGTCATCGCTACTCCTCAAGCTCCAGGTCATCAAATATGGACAAATCTTGTTTAGCCGCAACGAGAAACAGCGCGTCTCGTTCGAGTCGAAGGCCGTTATGGACTACCTGGACTTCAAAAAGTTCGACGAAATTCAGAATCAAGCGTTGAGCCGTCGCCTCTATGGACAGGTAAATCCAACAATGCCACTCGACAAAGAGTTGCTACAGCACAAAATTGCTCAGATACGCACGGTGTGTACTGTTCTACGTGAATTGAGTATGAAAACGCCTGAAGAGTTTACCACAGATTATCGCGTCTATAGCATCGCGGAACGCCACCTACAACTTGCAATTGAGGCAGTTCTCCACATATGTAGCCTGATCGTGGCTACGCTTGGCCTACGTAAACCAGAGGGTTTTCATGAATTACTCAGCACTCTCGCGGCACAACAGATTATTCCACGTCCATTAGCCTATCGTTTAGAAGTACTGACAGACCTGCGTGATGCCCTATTGTCCGAGCCAGATACGCTGAACCACGAGGTACTCTACGAACATGTGCAACATCGTGTGGACGACCTTGAGGCGTTCGCGGATACAATAGATAGCATTGGAGCATGAGGAACGCCCTCATGCTCCCAATGCATTGTTAGAGCGCGGAGATGAATGTAGATACTGTGTTGATTGTCAAGGGCCTGTTGCCTCTTGACAATCAACGCAGTATCTACAGGTGAACATTTACCTATGCAATCCTACGCACTCGCTCCCACTGTAGCCGTATCCGACGGTGGTAGTTGCGCCGTACAATAAGCGCAACGTGTCGCCTTGAGTGGCACCGTACTCAAGCAGAAGGGACATTCGCGCGTCGTCGGGGTTGCATCTTTGTGCGGTGTGAAACGGTCGGTCAGTGCGTTCACAGGTTTCACAACAAAGAAGTACACAACCGCTGCCGTAACGAGAAAACTAATGATAGCATTGATAACCGCGCCCCATTTGAATGCATTGCCATCTATAGTTTGGGTAAGATTCGAGAAATTAGGAATACCAATCAAGCCAATCAATGGAGTAAATATATCTGCTACAACCGTGGTTACAACTGCAGTAAAGGCCGCACCAATAACAATACCTACTGCCAGATCGACAACATTGCCACGCAGAATAAACTTTCTAAAATCCCCTAATTGATTAAAACCACCACGTAGTCCACGTCCACCAAGGTCTCTCACTCGATCCATGAAATAATACCTCCGAATATATGAATGAAACAATGGCCGAGCAATAAAACTCGGTTCATACTTATAGAACGTATGATAGCGAGAAAAGGTAATGGAAGAAAACGGGCATGTCTTGCGTTATCGTAGATACCAAATAGGCGATTTGTCATCTTTGCTTGTTACACTTCTATCACGAAAGGACATATTTCATGCATATAGGGATTATCGGTGCAGGCAATATTGGTGCCAACGTTGCACGCCTATTCGCTAGGGCAGGTCATCACGTCGCCATCAGTAACTCTCGCGGTCCTGAATCGCTAGCATCGCTCGTTACAACTCTCGGCCCAGATGTAACGGCTATGACGGTTGACGATACCGCGAAATTCGGTGAAGTAGTCTTGCTGGCGGCACCGTGGCGCACACCAGAGGCGTTGCCATCTCCCAAATTACTAGAGGGCAAGATAGTCATCGACGCCATGAATCACTACACCTCGACGGGCGATGTGCAAGACATCAGCAGCAGCATATCGAGCGAAGAGGTGGCGAAACGTCTCCCCGGCGTGCGTTTGGTAAAGGCATTCAATACCATGTACTTCGAGATGTTGAAAACGGGTAGCAGAACAGAGCTAAAAGATCGCCTTGTGCTGTTTGTCGCGGGCGATGATACCGGGGCGAAGGCAGTTGTGTCGAAACTCATCGAAGAGATTGGTTTCGCTCCCGTCGATACAGGTTCATTACGCAAAGGTGGCCGTTTACAACAGCCCGGTTCGCCAATCTATAATAAGCCTCTTACAGTCGAGCAAGCGCAGAAGATTCTAGCGGAGAATAAAACGTAGGGGCCGTTATTCATAACGCCCTCGTCCCATTGACCACGTTTTCCATCCGTTGATTCCGTTCATCAATCCTTGCCCACATGATCTATTGGGACGAAGGCGTTATGAATAACGGCCCCTACATTATGCTGCTATTTTCACAACTGTAACACCATCGCCGCCCTCTTGTGGCGGAGCGGAGGCATACGATTTCACCAGTGGATGGTGATGCAGTTGCTCACGAATAGCATTTCTTAACGCACCTGTCCCCTTACCATGCACAATGCGTACCGCTGCTAGACCAGCCATCGCAGCATTGTTCAGATAGCTATCTAGTTCCTCAAGTGCCTGCTCGACACGCCAGCCACGCATATCGAGTTGCATATCTACCGCTGGACGGTCCTCATAGCGCGGTATGTTGATATCGGAAGAGACGACATGCAATGGCCGCTCTGCCGCTGTTGTAGCCGCTTGACGCTTGCTCAAGCGCTCAATGTTATCTACATTCACCCTGAAACGTAATGCTCCCATCTGAACCTCGGCCTCGCTACGGTCGGCGGAGAGACCAACCAGATCGGCGTTTTGTCCAAAGTTCTGCACATAGACGGTATCGCCAATCTGCAAAGGTGCCTCGCCTGTACCCACAGCAACCACCGCCTGTTCGGGTGTTACGGCTCGTTTAGCAGGGCGACGTGGCTCAGGTGCGAGCGTGATTTTTTCGTCGAGATTGCGTACCTGTTGCCGCATCTCACCCAGACGCTCACGCGTGAGATTAACGCGACTCACATCAACCTTGACCTTCGCCAGCGATGCCTGCACCTGTTCTACTTCGCGCCGTGCCTGGATACGGGCGTCATTGAGAATACGCACACGGTCCTGTTCGAGCTTATGCCGTTCATCCTCAAGTTGTTTGCGTTGAAACTCGGCCTCGACACGCTCCATGTTCAGCCGAAAACGCTCGTCTTCCGCCGTTTTGCGCTCGCTTTGTAGTCCCTCTAACAGATTCTCCATACGCACGCCCTCACTACCAAGAAACTCGCGTCCCTTCTCGATAATGCTATCATCCAGACCAAGACGATTAGCGATTGCTAGGGCGTTACTACGTCCAGGCAGACCGATACTCAGCTTGTAGGTTGGCGAGAGCGTCTCGATGTTGAACTCGACCGAGGCGTTCACCACATCTGCTTGCTCATGTGCGAAGGCTTTAAGTTCAGAATAGTGCGTCGTAGCAACAGTAGTCACATGCCGCTCTAGCAGAAAGGTCAGAATAGCACGAGCCAACGCTGAACCTTCGCTGGGGTCGGTACCGGCCCCAAGCTCGTCAAGCAAAATCATAATTGGTGCTGGACGTTGTGACTTCTTGATAAGCGTATCGGCCATCGCGCCACTGATCTCAGGAATGCCACGTTTCTGCTCCTCATCGACACGGCGCAGTATCTCGATGATACGGCTCAAGTGCGATGAGAAGGTACTCAGGCTCTGCTCAATGCTCTGCTCATCGCCGATGTCGGCGAAGATATCTTCAAAAATGGCTATCTCCGAATCGTCGTCGGCTGGAATATGCATGCCTGCCTGTGCCATCAATGTGAGTAGGCCAACAGTTTTGAGTGCAACGGTTTTACCACCTGTATTTGGACCCGTAATGACGACCATAAAAAAGTCGCGTCCCAGGTGAAAATTCGTCGGTACCACTTTGCCCGTCAGGAGTGGATGACGTGCGTTACGCAGGTCGATACGTCCCTGATCGTTGAGCTTTGGCGCATTGGCCCGTATCATACGTCCGTAGCGTGCCTTCGCAAGATGCATGTCAAATTCCGCGATCAGTTCAACGGCAACCTTGAGGGCCTCTGCCTCACGTCCAACCTCGGCGGAGAGGACGCGTAAAATGCGTTCAATCTCTTGCCGCTCCTCGATCTGAATCTGACGCACCTTGTTATTGAGTTCGACAACCACCATCGGCTCCACAAATACGGTAGCACCGCTCGACGACTGGTCATGGACGATGCCGCGTACCTGTCCCCGGCTCTCTGAGCGCACAGGTACGACGTAGCGATCATTACGCGTCGTCACAATTGGTTCTTGTAACGCACTCCCGAATTCACCAACGAGTGTACGCAAGCGTTCCTGTAAACGTTGGTTCGCGCCGCGCAACTCAAAGCGAATCTTGCGAAGGGCAGGACTGGCACTATCGAGTATCTCGCCCTCTTCGCTCACCGTCTCTTCGATGCGACGCACAATCTGTGGCCGCATTGGAATATCTCCACCAAGCATGTGTAACAAAGGAAACGTCTCGGCATCTACACGTTCAAGCAAACGTGCAACGTGGAGTGTGCTACGAACCGTCTCCATGACCTCAACAAGGTCCGCTGGACTGAGAACGCCATCACGAGCGGCACGAGCGAGCGAGGGGCGAATATCATGCGCTGCACCCACACCTGCATCGGCAGACAGGTCGATCAGGCGCGAAGCCTCGCTTGTATAGGCAAGGCGAAGCCGTGCCTCGTCCAGGTCTGGCGTTGGCTCCAGTGCCGCCACCAACTCTTTACTCGCGGAAAAAGCGGCCTCGCGTGCCACCTTCGCCAATATTTTTGGGTACTCCAGCGTGAGTAAACTCTTCTCGTGCATAGTATGTAAACTAGTCCTCTACATGTAAAAACATGTGTGTTCCCCTACGTATAGGGGATACGAAATGTAGGAGAGACTGCAAGAGTCTCCCGGCTAAAAATACCACAATTAAGATATCATATGCGTAATAGGGATTGAAATAGTGCGTGACAAAGACATTCACCTATTATAACAATACGACATGCTTTTTTGTTTCCTCACAAGCATATTGGTCCATCAATATTCTTCCTTTTTGCCTCCTTGCTTTTTATCATCTTTTCAAGTACACTTTTCCTTGTAAACCTCATGGAAAGAATTTGTTCTTCCCACCAATCCTTCCCCTAAAAACATTGGTAATGATGGTAATAATAGTAATGTAGTAATGTAGTAATGTTCTTTCCTCTAACACACGCCTCCGAAAATTTCATCACCATACGTGTGCTATAGTGTGATAAAAAAAAAGAAAAGCACATAAAAGAAGGGAAACAACACATCATGATTCTCCATGTGGGAGAGCGCGTCTTCTGGGGCGCACCAGAGGTAATCTACCTCGAAGGAACTATCCGCGCATTAGACGAAGAGACACAGACCGTTGTCGTGCATGTTGACCGCGCAACAGAGCATTCCGCGCACCTCATCGACACCGATATTCCCTTCGCCTCCGATGGTGTTACACCGCTCAAGACCGCTAGCCCACCAGGGACAACGACACAACGTAGTACCGAACAGCACTCAACCCGTTCCATGAGCGACGATGAAAAAATTCGTAGTGCAGCCGCCGTTGCCGTACATCAACAATATGGCTATACGCTCCCACAAGAGCAAGAGACGTTCTTGATTGAGCAGGTTACACAGACACTCAATAACGACTCAACACTACGCACAAAGATCATCACGTCGATGGATGCCATCCTGCAACGTGAGTTTTAGACAAAGCATTCCATACTTCATACGAGTAAAACAATTTGTTGAACTTTTTCATAAACTTCTGCACCTGTTCAGCGTATAATACAGCAGAAGAGATACAATATGAACACATTTGAACAGGAGAAGGGACGCTCATGAACTGTGTACGTTGTCACGCGCCGCTCGAAGCCGGTGCAAGCTTCTGTCGTAACTGCGGCCTACCCGTACCATCTTCGCAACCACCACAGGGGCAAATTCGCTTGTCCCCACCGCAACTAGGACAAACGTCGGCACCTACATCACAACACTATCCCACAAACGTACCACAAACACAGGGGCCTGCGCCCCAGGTCTATCAACAACAAAATGAAGTACATGCAGGAGCAAGTATGCCATCAACAGCAACCACGCCTGCTCCACGTCGTCGCCGTAGTCGTGGCGGCTGTCTCGCAGGATGCTTGACCACGTTGCTTCTCCTCATTCTCATTGTAGGCGGTCTGTGGTTTCTTGTTTTGCGTCCCTATGCCCATGATACCGCAATAAAGCGGATGGATAACGCTATGACAGCGGCAGTGAATCAGATTCCAACTAATCAGGCAGCACAAATACCGCCCGGAACGACATTGCAAGTACAACAAATTGTATTAAACAATCTACTTGTGCTAAATATCGCACCATCTGATCCGGTGCAAAATACCAATATGCAGATTACGTCCGGCGGTATACGCCTGGATTTCAAGCTCTATGGGCAACCCTGCACGATCACAACGGTACCAAAGGCGCAGAATGGCAAGTTGGTCGCGACTCATGTCACCGTTTCAGGCATTGTTGGCCTTGTTGTCTCGCCCGATGACATCACCTCATTACTCAACAGACATCTTGCGGACGCACAGGCACGCCTCAATCATTCCATCACAGGTGTTCGCCTGATGGATCAAGAGATGGACCTTACGCTGGGGTAGTAACTGATCTACGTCGTGAACACAACACAAACACTCCTGGCATGACCAGCAGTAAGAGCAAGTCCGTATTCATCGTCCCGTTTACAGGAGTAGTCATGCTTGACACATGGTTGTTAGGACTGATAGGACAGATATCAGTAGAGTTCGTTTTTGGTGGAGCAGGAATGCCATTGAAGGCTGCTGATTCGTTAGGGAGCAAGCCATCGTTATCTTGACCTAAGGGCCAGTAGACAAGTGCAGCACGCCCAATAACGTTTGCACGCGGCACGCAGCCCCAATAACGCGAGTCCGAACTTCCATTGCGGTTATCCCCTAACACAAAATATGTGTTAGGGGGAATGATACGGTTTGTAAATGAGGCGAAAGGGTTGCCTTGATTGCTTGTCTGTACATAGGGGTCGGGGATGGCAACACCATTCACATACACCGTCGTATCTTTAATTGTGATCACATCTCCCGGCAAGCCAATAACCCGTTTTACATAGTCCAGCGAGGGATTGGGCGGTGCCACAAACACAATCACATCACCACGAGTGGGTGGATGGACAAGATAGGTCCATTTATCAACAAGAATAAGCTCTTGATCGTGCAGATTCGGCTCCATACTGTGCCCATCGACATTGAAGTTCTGCACCGCCAGACGGATGATCAGAAACATGAGTACGGTTAAGACAAGTGTCTCAATGACCTCGCGTATCAGCCGATAACGTTTTTCAAAATCAAGCTCTGGACTCACTACATGTTCTTCCTATCATTCACTTCATTCACTGACGTTTTCGAGCGTTTCTGCCTACTGTAAAAAGAGAATACCACGAATACCCCTGGCATCGCTACTAAAAGCATCTCATTGACATCCATACCATGACTATTGGATGTAGCAGGTTGCACAGTTTGTACCTGTTGTACCTTTGTATAAACGGACGAGACGTTAGGCAATAGGCCGCTGTTATCTTGTCCCAACGGCCAGTAGACGAGAGCGGCACGCCCAATAATATTTTTCCGTGGTAAGAAACCCCACGTTCGGGAGTCCGAACTGCCCACACGATTGTCACCCATCACAAAAAAGTCGCTAGGCGGCACAATCATCTTATTAATGGAGGTATCGCCAGGAGTGGCTCCCATGTTTGTCGGTTGCACATAATATTCTTTTAGCGTTACACCGTCCACCGTCGGCACACCGTTGTTAATCGTAATCACGTCTCCTGGCAGACCAATAACCCGTTTCACATAATCCTGGCTGGGATCAGGAGGTGCCACAAATACAATCACATCGCCCCGTGCTGGCGCATGGAAAAGGTAGGTCCATTTATCGACAAGAATAAGCTCTTGATTATGTAAATTCGGCTCCATACTGTGCCCATCGACGTTGAAGTTCTGCACCGCCGAATGAATGACCAGAAACATCAGGAGCGTCAATACTGCGGTCTCAATGACCTCGCGAACGAGACGATAGCGTTTCTCGAAATTAAGCTCTGCATCCATTTGTTTTCCTCATGCGTAGCCTTTTCTCATTACGAACCAGATAGCAGCATAAAACGTCGGCGTCTGACTGTACAAAAGGGCTATCCCTTTTATTGTAGACTGTCCCTACAATTCTCTATCGTCTACTTCGTGCTTCTCATTTACTTTGTATACGCTATATACCGTCTTGTGTTGCGTCTGTTTTTTGCTCGCTCTGACAATAGGAAATATTACTCATAGCTACGTTGTTTTCTATACGGAGTTAGAAAAAATTAAGAGATAGTAAAAATAGAGTTTTGTGCTTACCCACAGCACTATAGGTCATCATTTTACCCACTTTTGGGTCTTCTTACCTCTTGACGATAGAAGATTTGTATAGTAGTGTTATATGGAACGTTTGTTTGTATTTCACTACTCACGGACATTCATGAACGCTCTGTAATACTTTATTTCTCTGCTTTATATGAAAAATACAACCATTTGTAAGTCTCTGCCGTTAACTGCTTATGCCTTGCGAGCAAACAGTTCTCAGAGAGTTTATACAAGAATGGGGATGGATGGTACATAGTTATGCCTCAAGACAAAATTGTCATTCGTGGTGCCCGTGAGCACAATCTGAAAAATATCAATGTGACCATCCCACGTGATAAACTGGTGGTCATCACAGGTCTCTCCGGCTCTGGCAAGAGTAGCCTGGCTTTCGATACCATCTTCGCCGAGGGCCAACGTCGCTATGTCGAGTCCCTATCGGCCTATGCCCGCCAATTCCTGGACAAAATGGAGAAGCCTGATGTTGACCATATCGACGGTCTCTCACCTGCTATCTCGATTGACCAGAAGGGTGCAACACACAATCCTCGCTCAACTGTTGGCACCGTCACCGAAATCTACGATTATCTGCGTCTGCTCTATGCACGTATCGGGCATCAGCATTGCCCACAATGTGGACGTGAGGTCAGCAAACAAACCATTCAGCAGATTGTTGATGCTGTGCTGAGCCTTGCCGATGGGACGCGCATTCTCTTACTCGCGCCCTTGATTCAGGGACGCAAAGGTGAATACAAAAACGTCTTTGAAGATATGCGACGTGCTGGTTATGTACGTATTCGCGTCGATGGTAAAACCTATGACTTGAGCGATGAGATCGACCTGGACAAGCAGAAGAAGCACACAATCGAAGTCGTGGTTGATCGTCTCGTCATCCGCAAAAACAAGCAAACTGATACCGAAGCGGCAACACCTGAGACACAGGGAGTGCAGTTACAACGTGTCGCTGAGCGACCAGCACTCTACGATGTCAACGCAGTCAAGGAACCGCATATCGACGAAGATGGCCTGGAAGAGCCAACACTGACGACAATACTGCATGACGATATCGATCCATCGCTAAGACAACGGGTCGCCGACTCCTTAGAAACAACGCTCAAACTTGGCAATGGTGTTGTGCTGGTCTCTATCGTCGATGGCGAAGAAATATTGTTTTCGGAACGTGCGGCCTGCGTTTATTGCGGTATTAGTCTGCCAGAGATCGCCCCACGTACCTTCAGTTTCAACAGCCCACACGGTGCCTGCCCCACCTGTACAGGACTTGGCATGCAACAGGAAATTGACCCTGAACTTATTGTGGCACATCCCGAACTTAGTATCGCGGAAGGTGCTATTGCCCCCTATGCGAAGGTGGTAAACGGCAGTCAGTGGCACGGCGCAATTCTTGAAGCAATGGCGGAACACTACCACTTCAATCTGAACATGCCGTGGCGTGACCTGAGTACCGATATTCAAAAAAGAATACTTGATGGTACCGAGGAAGCGTTAAGCATCCGCTACACACCACAACACGGACGGACACGTACCTACACGGTTCATTTCGAGGGCGTGATTGCCAATCTCGATAAGCGTTACAAAGAAACGACAAGCGAGGGTGTACGCGAAGAGATCGAGCAATACATGTCTATGCGTATCTGCCCAACCTGTCACGGCGCACGGCTCAAGCCGGAAACGCTGGCCGTCACTGTTGGTGGACGTAACATAGTGCAGGTGACACAACTTTCGATCAACAAAGCACAACTCTTCTTTCAGGAACTTGAGCAAGATCGACAGGAGACGCCAACGCCGTTACCAATGAACGTTGTGCAGGGCAATGGACACGGTAAAAAGAAGAAAAATCCTAATACGCCTGAAATCAGTTCACATCTAAGTTTGCTTGGCGACCCATTGGCACGAATCGACAAGGAACCATCGCTGATATTGGGCACATTGACGGAGCGCGAACGCTTTATCGCGCGTCAAGTTCTCAAGGAAATTCATGCACGTCTCCAATTCTTGCTCGATGTTGGACTTGACTACCTGACAATGAACCGTGCCGCGATGAGTCTTTCCGGTGGTGAGGCACAGCGTATTCGGCTAGCAACACAGATCGGGTCAGGCTTGATGGGTGTTCTCTATATCCTGGACGAGCCAAGTATCGGCCTGCATCAGCGTGATAACGAGCGACTCATCAAGACGCTGACACGTCTCCGTAATCTCGGCAATACGCTGCTGGTGGTCGAGCATGATGAGGATACCATGCGAGCCGCCGACTATATCATTGACATTGGTCCAGGTGCGGGTGAGCATGGTGGATATGTGGTGGCCGATGGTACCTACGAAGAGTTGGTCGGCAATACAAATTCGTTGACGGGCGACTATCTCTCGCATCGTAAGCGCATCGAGATACCAGCCGAGCGGCGCAAGGGCAACGGCAAGTCGCTTGTTGTGAAAGGTGCCCGTGAGAATAACTTGAAGAACGTAACGGCGGAGATTCCGCTGGGAGAGTTTGTGGCAGTAACGGGCGTATCGGGTTCAGGTAAGAGTACGCTTATCACCGATATCCTGTATCGCAAGTTATCGCACACATTTTTTCGCGCCCATGAGAGGCCAGGTGTACACGACACGATTGAGGGTATGGAATACCTGGATAAAGTTATCGACATCGATCAGTCGCCGATTGGTCGTACACCGCGCTCGAATCCAGCAACCTACACCAATGCCTTCACCGCAATTCGTGAACTCTTCTCTCAGGTTGCAGAGTCACGTATTCGCGGCTATACATCGGGTCGTTTCTCCTTCAACGTCAAGGGTGGACGCTGTGAAGCCTGTAAGGGTGAGGGCATCGTCAAGATCGAAATGAATTTCTTGCCCGATGTCTACGTACCCTGTGAGATATGTAAGGGCAAGCGCTACAACCGTGAAGCTTTAGAAATTCACTACAAGGGTAAATCAATTGCCGACGTGCTGGACATGACGATTGAAGAGGCAACCACCTTCTTTGCTAATGTGCCGAGCATCTACAGCAAGATGAAGACGCTTAATGATGTCGGCCTCGGCTATATGCGCCTCGGTCAGCCCGCGACAACGCTTTCCGGTGGTGAAGCACAACGCGTCAAGCTGGCAACCGAGCTATCGAAACGTGCGACAGGGCGTACCATCTATATCCTCGACGAGCCAACCACAGGTCTGCACTTTGCCGACGTAGCGCGTCTGTTAGAGGTGTTACAACGGCTTGTGGATGCTGGCAACTCGTTGATTGTCATCGAACATAATCTCGATGTCATCAAGAGTGCCGACTGGTTGATCGACCTCGGCCCCGAAGGTGGCGATGCTGGCGGTTATATCATCGCACAAGGCACGCCAGAGGACGTAGCAGAAAACGAACAATCCTACACAGGTCACTTCTTAAAGCGCATGTTTATCGAAGAGGCGGCTCACAAAAATATGCGAGAGAAAGAGGTAAGCGTAGTACGCGAAGGCTAACAACATCTGTTGAAAACCAACGGGCGACCACAAGGGTCGCCCATTCGCATTTGTAATACTGTATTTAGCCTTCGCGTACTACGCTTACCTTTTTCTCTGGCTGGACATCATTGCCGCCTATTTTTGGTGTCGGATCGGGACCATCGAGCTTGATGTGTATGCCACGTTGACGCTGCCGATAATCCATCCACACAATTAGACCTACCATCGTGAGACCTACCAATACAATGCCGATTGGTTTATAAATTCGTGGCAGGTTTAACGCAAGCGTACCGAAAAGGATGGTCAGGCCGTACATCACATAACAAATCTGCTTGACATTCAAGCCCGTTGCCAGAAAGCGATGATGCAGGTGCGTTTTGTCATAATGCAGAGGATGTTGCCCCCGCCGAATACGATTGATCGCCACCACCGCGACATCAAGTATGGGAATGCCTAGCACCATCAATGCCAGCGCAACCTTTGCTCCTCCAATAATCGAGAGAACGGCAAGGCCAAGGCCGAGAAATTGTGAGCCAGTATCGCCCATAAATATTTTCGCAGGATTCCAGTTATGGGGTAAGAAGCCTAATGTCGCACCCGTGAAAATCGCCGCGAGAATAGCGATACTTTGCTGCCCCAGCATCCAGCTAATAATCGTGATAAAAATACCTGTAATTGCCACCACACCCGTTGCCAGACCATCCAGTCCGTCAATGAAGTTCACCGTATTCATCATGCCCACCATCCAGAACCACGTAAAGATAACTGCTGGAAGTGCTAGCCATGTAATATCTGGACGGTGAATAAAGAGGGTTAATTCGGGGAGACGGTACCAGGGTGTATGCGTGGAAATGACCGATGCTCTGAAGGGATTGCTCAGACCATATAATAGTACACCATTGAAGCGACCATTGAATGGACCAAGAATGATAAGCACAGAAAGTGTCTGCGCGATAAGCTTAGGGAGTGGCTTGAGTCCTTTTACATCATCATAGGCATGAACGGCAACAATCAATAAAGAGGCTACTAAGAAAAGACAGTACGTCACAACCTCTTTTTGTTCCAGTCCACGTGTAGTTATATAAAATAGTGCCGATATGATCACAAAAGCGAGAAAGATACCAACGCCACCTAGACGCGGCACAGGAATTTTATGGACCCGGCGGTCAGCAGGCATATCAAGCCAACCCGCTTTACGACTTAGCGCGATAACACCAAAAGTAAACAGGTATGCAAGCGCAAACGCGCAGGCACCGCCGATACATAGCACTGCTAGAGGAGAAAGTCCAAAAATAGGTTGCAGTGCTTGCGGAGCGGAAGCGACCTTTATTATAAAACTGCTCATTGTTGTGGGTAAAATAATTGATGCCACCATCTGTTTATCTCTTTACATTTTCTTGAAGGTATATTTACACTTTATCATATAAACGATTAGAGTATCACTTGTAACATACGGTCCCAACCAGCATAATCTTGATGAAATGTTACCGTTGCCTGTGGCAAGAGTCCTGTAAGCAGTGTCATAAGCGGCTCACGTTGGCGGTAGCCAATCTCCAGCAACATTACACCATGCGGCTTTACCTTGCCTGACTCACAGACCTCTTGGAAAAAGCGTTGCAACAGGTCTAGCCCATTTGTGCCACTGAACAACGCCAGGTGGGGTTCATAGTCGATAACATCGGTCGTCATTACATCTACTTCATCGGTTCCAACATATGGCAGATTAGCAATCAGCACATCTACAGGTTCTGGTAGTGGTGCAAGCAGGTCGCCATGCAGCAAGTGTACGCGCGACTCAACGGAGTGTCGCCGACAATTCTGCTGTGCGACCGCAAGAGCGTCTTCAGAAATGTCTATGCCATAGAGCAGAGGCAGACGAGCTTCCTCTACCGCAAGAGTAATCGGAATAGCTCCACTGCCAGTACCGATATCGGCAACCAGTGGTACCTGACCATGTGCAAGCCGCTCACGCACAATGCGTAGCGCAGTCTCGACAAGCATCTCCGTTTCAGGGCGCGGAATCAGGACATGCCTATCCACGATAAAGTCGAGGCCATAAAATTCTTCGTGTCCGAGAATATACGCGATTGGCTCACCTTTTTTACGATGCTCAATAAGCGAGAGAAAGCGTTGCGTTTGCTCCTCTGTCATTTCGCGTTCAGGGTAGGCATAGAGCGTAGCGCGGTCAATATTCAGCACATATTCTAACAATACCTGCGTATCCAGACGAACAGAATTCTGACCTACCTGTGTCAACAAACTTTGTCCCTGTAGTAAAGCGTCTCGTAAGGTGGTCATGCAATAGTCCTTATACAGATTGACGACATACACATCTCTTTCTCGCCTGCATTCTATCATGAGTATCAGCGATTGCATAGCATATGGCGCGCCGTGCTACGGCGACATGGCAAAACGATTGGCGATGTCCTGGCTTTTCATGGCGTAACACTGGATCGCGCCACCTTGTATCTACGTGCAATCGAACCATAAAGGAAGACGTACAAAAAGCTGCTGCAACGGCTTTTTGTACGTCTTCCCTCTATGGTTTTCTTTCTACGGTGTCGGCGTGATACCAAGGTTAATAGTGGTATCATCGAAGCTTTGCAGGTTCACCACTGTACTTGTCGTGGGCAAGTAGGTCACGCTGACGCTATCGCCTGTCTGCACAAGCGGCAACTTCGCTGAGAGCGACAGGTTGGCGGTAAAGATCACCTTCTGCCCTGCAATTTGCAGGTAGTAAATGGTGTTCGTGCCTTGCTGCACCGACGAAATGCGCTGCACTTTGCCCGTTACCGTCTTGCTCGTCGTACCACCTCCACCAGGACCCCCACCTCCACCATTTGCTTGCTGTGTAAGCCATTGAGTATAGTCATTGAGTGCGGCTGGTAGGTTCGACTCGAATTGCACATTATTACCATTTAAAGAGCGTGCATCAACAACACCAACGGCTTGAAAGATATCGCCACTATCCGTACTTTGTGCATAGATCGCAACCCACGTGGGCACACCATTGATTTGATACAACTGCGTGCTGGTGACAGCATAGTTGCGGATGTTCGCGCGTGTCGAAGTAAATGTCGAGTTAACATTGCCACCAATACCAATACCCGATAGAGGGTAAAAGTCTGCCTCGTTCTTATGGGTATTGAACAAGAACACACCTGTACTCGAATTATCGCTGGCCGATGAAGAGGTCATCGCTATAAGCCAAACGGGTTGATCACCGTACTTCTCATTTTTGTTGTACAGTAGTTCAGGGGTACCTGAAGGTACCTGTTGTCCCAGGCCGGACGGATTGAACCAGGGAGCACTATGATAGAGACCCCACCAATTCAGGTACTGTGACACGGTAGCAGAAGGAAACACACGGTCAACCCATGTGGGTACCTGTGAAGGGGAATACTTCTTGATCTCGCCTGTATGCGCGTCCACGATCAATACTTCGCTCAAGACATCACCTGTATAACCACGCGATGGTTGCATCAATGAGATGGTCCAGTAGGGGTGCATGTTATCGTCAAGTTCCAATGTGGGATCGACGAGGCGACCATAGGTGTAGCCGCTCAAGTAGACGTGACGCAACAGGTCTTGATTGAAAATGGCACCGGGAAGGTACGCGAGTTTCGCGCTGTTTTCCGTGTGCAAAACTGGCACCTGTTGCGGGTCTTCGGCATCCACAACCACAAAGCCAGGTGTCATTGGATTGGAGAGATTGACAAAGATATTGTTGTAAGAGAGCGGCGCTACATAATAGAGATGGTGATTGATGGATTGCAAGGTATAACTAGCGGGGTCAAGGTTGTAGGCCGAGCCAAGATTTTGCCCACTGGAACCGAGTACCTGTTGCCCTTTGTAGGATGCAATATTTTGACTGACAAGCACAATGTTGTTCTGATCCGTCGGTGGTAGTTGTGGGGAGGCCATCACCTTCACATTAGGGATTGCGGCCAGCACTTTCGCATTGACATCAAACCACGTCGTGAAAATGGTAATCAGAATCGAGGCCACAATACCCACCACACCGACAAAGATGAGTCCAAAGATACCAGCCGCGATAACTCCCCGCGACGAGCGCGAGGATATACTTGTCGTCGTTCCTCGCCCGGAGGAAGACCGACTACGCCCCTGACTAATTGCCGCAGCTTCTTCTAGCACGCCCATCGCGGGACGGGCATAGGCGAAGAGATTGGCAATGCTACTAATGGTGAGTGGGCCAAGAACCCATTGCCAGCCACCAAACGGTCCGGTTAGTGCCGGTTCAGAAAAGTATAAAATGAGCAAACAAAGAATAAAATTTACCACAAAGTATGACCCGAACCAAGTAGCAAATTTACGACCATTAAACTGCTCACGTCGTCCAAAAGCGAGGCGTCCAATAGCAAGAATGACCATCACAGCGATAGCACCAATGAGTGCAAGTAGGAAGATAACCATAAGACAGGCTCTCCTTGATTTAATCGACAGCATGGTCCTCTCACTAAGATGAGAAGCCGTACTGCGTAGCATGAGAAAGAGATGAAGCATTTCTATTGTAGTGTTCTCAGAGATAATTAGCAAATAGCCTCTGAATACAGTACAATCTATGTACGTTTCAGAGGTTATAACGTTGTTAAGAGGTTTATATCAAATAATGAATATTCTTTTTCTGTTCCAGCTCATCGTGACCTTCCTCGTTGGTAGCCTTTGGCTAACAGGGGCTACCATCCTCGCAGAAAAATTCGGCTCTAAAATCGGTGGTGTGATAGCCGGCATGCCTTCCTCCATCGTGATTGCGTTGTTCTTTATTGGATGGACACAAACACCTGTAGCCGCTTCTCAGGCAACGGTCGTCGTTCCCCTTATTATGGGATTTGATGGGCTTTTTATTATCACGTTTGCAGCTCTCGTCCGACAGAGCTTTCCTCTCGCACTGATATCTTCGCTCTTCGTGTGGTTGTGCCTCTCGTTCGCGCTGGTACTCATCCACTTTAACAATTTTGGTCTTTCTCTCATTGGCTTTCTAGGGCTACTCCTTGTTTCTTACGTTGTCATGGAGTATGTCTTACACGTCAAATCACTCGCCGGTCGGAACACTGCGTTTTCTTTTTCCAATGTCCTCATGAGGGGTCTCGTCAGTGGCGTGATTATCACCCTTGCTGTTGCTTTCGCCAAACTGGGAGGGCCATTGGTTGGAGGAGTATTTGCCTCATTTCCCGCAGTGTTTCTTTCAACCATGATCCTCACCTATTTTGCACAAGGTAGAGCGTTCTCCGTAAGCGTGATGAAAACCTTGCTGCTCAGTGGTACCATCAACGCTACCGTCTATGCAAGTGCGGTGCGATTTTTGTATCCCCTGTTTGGTCTCATTGGAGGAACAATCAGCTCGTTTCTTCTTTCATTGGTCAGTATGTACGTCGTGTTTCTTCTCGTCAAAAAGATTGCTTAAATTAAGAGAGGGCAATAATGCAAACAAATGCAAGAGCAGCATTTTTAAGGCGTTTGATAGACGGTGTTCAGTCTGATGAACGCATCGTTGGTCTGCTACAAGGAGGCTCAGGGAGCGTCAGATGGAGAGTGTACGCACATGGCCCACAAATCCCCTATCTCTCCAAGAGATCATTCTGGATGATAAAACGAATGGTGCCCTGAGCGCGGTTGCACAGAGTCTCGTTGGTCATTCACAACGACTACCTAGCACTCAAGAGCAGGCTACCTTTGAGCAAAACTGCAATTGCATGTGGTATTTTTTGCACTCTGCTTTTTGTAAACTTGAACGCGATGATCAGTGGTATACACGTATCTCGTTTCATATTGCAGTCTGAGCTAGACTTTATCCATATTACGCCGCAAAAGCGAGCGTCTCAGTGAGCCGCTCAAACAATGCACGAGGGATTTCCACCATATCGGGTTGTGCAGGCGACATACAAGAAAGTGTGACAGGCC
>JAABUX010000401.1_pt1 | contig 74145 bp, 69 predicted proteins | sample 5561851 | NCBI WGS metagenome assembly JAABUX01 (sample SAMN10711883, study PRJNA513361) | rock metagenome | isolation source: Antarctica rocks | place: Antarctica: Victoria Land, Richard Nunatak red sandstone | collected 2016-01-03
ACCGGGTTCGCCGTGCTGCCCCGCGGCAAGCGCCGGGTGGACGACGAGATTTTCGACCTGTTCCCGATCCTGCGCACGATGCTGCGCCGCCGGGGCGGCGACCTGTCGGGCGGCCAGCAGCAGCAGCTCGCCATCGCCCGCGCCCTGGTGATGCACCCGCGCCTGCTGGTGCTGGACGAGCCGACCGAGGGCATCCAGCCCAGTATCATCAAGGACATCGGCCGGGTGATCGCGCTTCTCCGCGCTCGCGGCACGATGGCGATCCTATTGGTGGAGCAATACTACGACTTCGCCCGCGAACTGGCCGACAGCATGGTCATCCTGGACCGCGGCGACGTGGTGATGAGCGGCCCGGCCGGCACGCTGGATGAGGCCGAGGTGCGGCGGCGGCTCTCGGTATAGGCGACCGCTGCGCAGGGGGTATAGGCGACTGCTGCGCCGGGCAGACCCGGCGCAGCAGCATCCAGAGGCTAAACCTTCGCGTAGATCTTCTGCGCGATCTCCAGGATCTCTTCCGGGTGGTAGTCCGGAATGAACGCCGAAGCGACGCCGTGCTGCTGGTACTGCGGGCCGCCCGTCGGCGGGCCGTCCACGATCTCCAGCGGGCCGGAGCCGTCGAGGCTGTCACCCTTCCAGATGTCGCCGATCTCCTTGTAGTCGTCCGGGCTGAAGCGGTACAGCTTGCGGTGCATCCCCTCGGCCAGGAACGGCGAGCTTTCCGGGATTTCCACGCCCTCGATGTTCGGGATCGGCAGCATCTTCTTCATGTCCACGCCGGTCAGCTTCTCCAGCGCCAGGGCATACGCATGGGCATGCACGCCGCCGCGGGTGAACAGGTAGCCCAGCATGTGGCGGGCGGACGGGTTCTTGGTCATCTCATAGACGCGCAGCTTCACCGTGCGCGCGCCGTTCTCCAGGAAGAAGTTGTGCAGTAGGTCGAGCACGAGGTTGCCGCTGTTAAAGATGTAGTCGCCGCGCCACGGGTCGCCCAGCGCGTTGCACGCCATCACGCCGTGCGCGCCGTTAATGTGGAAGTTCGGCCCGTTGCCGGCGGCGTGGGTGAACAGGTGGGCGTAGGTGGCGTCGCCCTTGGTGATGTCGCCCTTCGGCTCGGCGCCATTCAGCAGACCGTTGACCGCCGCGCCGACTAGCTCGATGTGGCCCAGCTCCTCGGTGGCGATGTTGGCGATCAGCGCATAGAACGGCCGCAGCTTCTCGCGCTGACGGAAGTTGAAGCTCTGGTACATGTAGGTGTTCAGCGTGGTCATCTCGCCGAAGCGGCCGCCCATCAGCTCGTTGACGGCGGCGGCGGCGGAGGGATCGGGGTCGGACGGCAGGGGCATTTCCACCTGCAGCTTGTCGATGCGCAAGAACATGGGGCGTTCCTTCTCGGATTTGGCACCGGTCGCTGATGCCGGGCGGACCGTTGCACCAGAACCTCCCATGGGTCTAATATATTGCCTGACACAGACCGATAACGGTTGCCTATGAGCAAGAGCCTGTCCGGGCTGTCGTTGCGCGACCTGGAATATGTCGCCTCCGTCGCCCGCTTCCTGCATTTCGGCCGTGCGGCCGAGGCGTGCGGCGTGTCGCAGCCGGCCCTCAGCGCCCAGGTGCGCAAGCTAGAGCGCTACCTGGGGTTCGCCCTGTTCGAGCGGCTACCGAGCGGCACGCGCCTGACCAAGCCCGGCGCGGAGTTCGCGGGACGGGCGGCCGAGCTGGTGACGGCCGCGCGGGACCTGCTGGCGACCTCGGCCGGGTTGGATGCCAGGGTGGGGCCGTTCCGGCTCGGCGCGATCCCGACGCTTGGCCCCTACCTGCTGCCGTATGCCATCCGGCCGATCCGGGCCTCGCTGCCCGAGTTGCGCCTGCTGTTCACCGAGGGGCGCACCGCCGAGCTGATGCTGATGCTGCGCGAGGGCCAGCTCGATGCGGTGCTGGTGTGCACCCCCCCGGCCGACCCGGCGCTGGACCATCACGTGCTGTTCACCGAGCCGCTGCTGCTGATGCACCCGCTGGGCGCGTGTCCAAGCTGGCCGCCGATGCCGGGCGAGCTGCTGACGCTGGCGGACGGGCACTGCCTGCGGGACCAGGTGACGGCGGCCTGCGGCATCCCGTTCACCACCTCGGACCGCCATGCCACGGGGCTGGAGATGCTGCACCAGATGGTCGCAGCCGGCGAGGGCGTGTCGTTCGTTCCGGCCTTGGCCGCCATACGCTTGGGCGCGGCGGAGGGCTTGGTAGCCTACAGCCAGCCAGGGGCCGGGCCGATCGTGCGGGACGTGCTGCTGGTGATGCGGCGCGGCCACCCGCGCCGGGTGCTGATTGCGGAACTGGCGGAGGTGTTCCGCACGCTGGACCTGCCGCTCGGCCGGGATCAGGCTGGCTCCCCGGAGCGGGTAGGGCCGGGCAGCCTGGTGGGATGAAGCCCGTTTGCCCCAGGGGTCCGCTGCGCTGATCCAACCACCGTTTGCCCTGGCCCTTACGTGATCGCGTCGTCATTGCGAGCCGCCCTTGCAGCGTGGCAATCTAGGGGCCGCCAGGACTGCCCTTGCCGCCCCTGGATTGCCGCGTCGCTGCGCTCCTCGCAATGACGGAGGAGTCAGAGCAAGAGGCGGTTGGTATGACAACCACCCTGCCGCACCAGCGTTCCCGCGGCACGCTGCGGTTGGCGCTGAAGCGGCGGGACGACGCGACAGTACTGGACGCGCTACGGCAGGAGGGCTGCCTGAAGGTCCGGTTCCCGCGCACGGAGCAGGGCGCCTGGGCGGGTGCCGTCACCTTGAACACCGCCGGCGGCATCGCCGGCGGCGACCAGCTCTCGACCCGCATCCAGGCCGGCCCAGGCACGGCAGCCACCATCGCGTCGCAGGCAGCCGAGCGGGTCTATCGCGCGCTGCCCGGCGGGGTGGCCGACATCTCGACGAGCCTGCACGTGGCGGCTGGCGCTGCGCTGGAGTGGCTGCCCCAGGAGACCATCCTGTTCGACCGTTGCGCCGCCCGCCGCCGGCTGGATGTAGAGCTGGCCGGCGACGCCTGGTTCCTCGGCGTGGAGCAGCTTGTGTTCGGCCGCACCGCAATGGGCGAGACGGTCCGCACCGCCAGCTTCCGCGACCTGATCCAGCTCCGCCGCGATGGCCGGCCGATCCTGCACGACGCCATCCGCCTGGACGGGCCGGTGCAGGCCCTGCTGGACCGCGCGGCGACCGGCAACGGCGCCCGGGCCGCCGCCACGCTGGTCCATGCGGCGCCAGATGCGGCCCGGCTGCTGGACCCGCTGCGGGCGGCGCTGGCCGGGTGGGAGGCCGGCGCGTCCGCCTGGGACGGGATGCTGGTCGCGCGCGTGGTGGCCGCAGATGGCGCGTGCCTCCGCCGGGCGGTCGTGGCAGGATTGAACGTGTTGCGCGACGGCCGCCCGCTGCCGCGTGTCTGGCTGTGCTGACAAGGAGACCCCATGCACCTGACCCCGCGCGAGAAGGACAAGCTGCTGATCTCCATGGCCGCCAGCGTCGCCCGGCGCCGGCTGGAGCGCGGTGTGAAGCTGAACCACCCGGAGGCGGTGGCGCTGATCTCTGACTATGTGGTGGAGGGCGCGCGGGACGGCCGCAGCGTCGCCGACCTGATGGAGGCCGGGGCGTCGGTGCTGACCCGCGCGCAGGTGATGGAGGGCATCGCCGAGATGATCCATGACGTGCAGGTGGAGGCCACGTTTCCGGACGGCACCAAGCTCGTAACCGTCCACGAGCCGATCCGATGATCCCCGGCGAAGTGTTCACGCTGGAGGGCGACATCGAGCTGAACGCCGGCCAGCCCCGAACGGCCATCAGCGTTGCCAACACCGGGGACCGCCCGGTGCAGGTGGGCAGCCACTACCACTTCGCCGAAGCCAACCCGGCCCTGCGATTCGACCGCGCCCTCGCCCGCGGCCAGCGCCTGGACATCGCCGCTGGAACCGCCGTGCGGTTCGAGCCCGGCCAGACCCGCGATGTGACGCTAGTACCGTTCCGCGGCGCCCGCATCGTGCAGGGTTTCCGCGGCGACGTGATGGGACCGCTCGACGCATGACCCGCATCCCCCGCCGCGCCTACGCCGACATGTACGGCCCCACCACCGGCGACCGCATACGCCTGGCCGACACCGACCTGTTCGCCGAGGTCGAGCGCGACCTCACCATCTACGGCGAGGAAGTAAAGTTCGGCGGCGGCAAGGTGATCCGCGACGGCATGGGCCAGTCGCAGGCGTCGCAGGCCGAGGGCGCCGTCGATACCGTCATCACCAACGCGGTGATCATCGACCACTGGGGCATTATCAAGGCCGACGTCGCACTGCTGCACGGCCGCGTCCACGCCATCGGCAAGGCGGGGAACCCCGACGTGCAGCCCGGCGTGGACATCGTGATCGGCCCCGGCACCGAGATCATCGCCGGCGAAGGCAAGATCCTCACCGCCGGCGGCATCGACAGCCACATCCACTTCATCTGCCCGCAGCAGATCGAGGAGGCGCTGGCGTCCGGCATCACCACCCTGGTCGGCGGCGGCACCGGCCCGGCCACCGGCACCTCCGCCACCACCTGCACCCCCGGTCCCTGGCACCTGGCGCGGATGCTGCAAGCCGCCGAGGGCCTGCCGGTCAACCTCAGCCTCAGCGGCAAGGGCAACGCCTCGCAGCCCGCGGCGCTGGAAGAGATGATCCGCGCCGGGGCAAGCTGCCTCAAGCTGCACGAGGACTGGGGCACCACTCCCGCCGCCATCGACTGCGCCCTGCGCGTCGCCGACCGGCACGACGTGCAGGTGATGATCCACACCGACACCCTCAACGAAAGCGGCTTCGTCGAGGACACCATCCGCGCCTTCGCCGACCGCACCATCCACGCCTACCACACCGAGGGCGCCGGCGGCGGCCATGCGCCGGACATCATCCGCATCGCCGGGCTGCCGAACGTGCTGCCGAGCAGCACCAACCCCACCCGGCCCTACACGTCCAACACGCTCGACGAGCACCTGGACATGCTGATGGTCTGCCATCACCTGGACCCGGCGATCCCCGAGGACGTGGCGTTCGCCGAATCCCGCATCCGCCGCGAGACCATCGCCGCCGAGGACATCCTGCACGACCTGGGCGCGATCAGCATGATCAGCAGCGACAGCCAGGCGATGGGCCGCGTCGGCGAGGTGGTGATCCGCACCTGGCAGACCGCCCACAAGATGAAGCAGCAGCGCGGCCCGCTCCCCGGCGACGGCGCGGCCGACAACGCCCGCATCAAGCGCTATGTGGCGAAATACACCATCAACCCCGCCATCGCGCAGGGCCTGTCGCACGAGGTCGGCTCGGTCGAGCCGGGGAAGCTCGCGGACCTGGTGCTGTGGTCCCCGGCGTTCTTCGGCGTGAAGCCGGACCTGGTGCTGAAGGGCGGCACCATCGCCATCGCGCCCATGGGGGACCCGAACGCCAGCATCCCCACGCCGCAGCCGGTGCATTACCGCCCGATGTTCGCCCAGTACGGCCGCGCGATGCAGGAAAGCTGCATCACCTTCGTGTCGCAGGCGGCGCTGGACGACGGCATCGGCCACCGCCTGCACCTGACCCGGCCCTTGTCCGCCGTCCGCAACACCCGCGGCGGCATCGGCAAGCGCAGCATGGTGCACAATGACGCTACGCCGCACATCGAGGTCGATCCCGAGACCTACGAGGTGCGTGCCGACGGCATGCTGCTGACGTGCGAGCCGGCGACGGTGCTGCCGATGGCACAGCGTTACTTCCTGTTCTGACGCCTAGAAGGAGAAGCGGATGGAACCGGACCAGTCACCAGCCGCGAAGGCTATCATGGGCGCCCTGCACTGGTTGTACGAGCGCGTGACAGCGTCCAAGCTCACCACCCCCATGCCGACGCCCGGGCCGGGCCAGGGGTCGGAGGAGCACATCGAGACGCTGATCCGCTGGACGGCGGCGCAGGCCGGGCTGGTCGGGTTCACCACCAACCTGGGCGGCCTGATCACCCTGCCATTCTCGCTGCCGGCGAACGTGGCCGGGGTCAGCGCGCTGCAACTGAACATGATCACCGAGATCGCCCGGGCGCGCGGCTACGACCTGCAGTCCGAGCAGGTGAAGGTGCTGTCCATCGCCTGCCTGGCCGGCGGCGCGGCGCTGGACATCCTCAAGAATGCCGGCATCAACGTCAGCACCCGGCTGACCCAGCAGGCACTGACGGGGATTGCGGGGGCTGCCCTCGGCCGCATCAACCAGGCCGTGGGCGCCCGGCTGACGGCGCGGGCGGGCGGCATGGGGATGCTGAACGTGTCAAAGTTCGTGCCGTTCGTAGGCGGCTTGGTTGGGGGCACGGTGGACGGGCTGGCGACGGCGGGCATCGCCGTGGTGGCCAAGCGGGTGTTCGTCCGCAAGGAGGACGCCGGGCCGGGCGAGGAAGCGCCCGTCCTGTCCCTGCCCTCCCCGGCGGTGTCCTGATGCGCGCCGCCCAGGTGCTGCCGGCCGGCGGATGGGACCCGGCGCAGGAGCGCGACCAGGTCTGGATCGACTGGGACCGCAGGCACCGCCGCCGCCTGGTGCTGCCGACCGCCTCTGGGGCGGAGGTGCTGATCGATCTGCCGCAGGCCGCACGTCTGCGCCACGGCGACGGCCTGTTGCTCGACGGCGGCGGCGTGGTGCAAGTGCTGGCCCGACCGGAACCGCTGCTGGATATCCACGCGCACGACGCCGCTGGGCTGGTGCGGATTGCCTGGCATCTCGGGAATAGGCATCTGCCGGTGCAGTTGCTCGGGGCGCACATCCGCATCCGAGCCGACCATGTCATCGCTGACATGGTGCGCGGCCTGGGCGGCCATGTGCGGGAGATGGAGGCGCCGTTCGACCCGGAGGCCGGGGCCTATGCCGGCGGGCACGGCCACCATCATGAGGGGGACGACTCTGCTCCCTCTCCCTCCGGGCTTGGGCCGTGAAACGGACCAAGGCCGGGGTGAGGGAAGCCGCACGGACCGAACCATCCTCGTCGAGCGCCGAACCCGTCTTGCATGAGCAAAGCTTGGTCGTGCAGCCCCCTCACCCCGGCCTTGGTCCGTTTCACGGCCCAAGCCCGGAGGGAGAGGGGAAAGGAGGCAGCCTTGTCAAGCTGCTCACCTGGCTCTCCCCTGCCTTTCCCACCGGCGGCTTCGCCTACAGCCACGGCCTGGAATGGGCAGTGGAGGCCGGGGATGTCCGGAACGAGGGCACTCTGGCCACTTGGTTGAACGATGTGCTGCGCCACGGTTCCGGCCGGACCGACGCCATCCTGCTGCGCCACGCCCACCGCGCCGCCGACCTGGCCGGGCTGGCAGCCGTTGCCGAACTGGCCGCCGCCGCCCAGTCCTCGCGCGAACGCCAGGCGGAAACGCTCGGCCAGGGGACCGCCTTCGCCTTGGCCGCCGCAGTCTGGGGGGCGCCTCTGCTGACGGCGCTGGATGGTCCCGTCGCCTACCCCGTCGCAGTCGGCGCGCTCGCCTGCGCGCACGCGGTCGCGGAGGACGCAGCAGCCAGAGGCTTCCTGCACGCCGCCGCCGCCAACATGGTGAGCGCCGCCGTCCGCCTGGTGCCCCTGGGCCAGACCGCCGGCCTGCGCGTGCTGTCGCAACTCGAACCCGCCATCACCACGGTCGCCGAAGACACACGCACCGCCACGCTGGACGACCTGGGTGGCGCCTGCTTCCGCTCCGACATCGCCGCCATGCGCCACGAAACCCAGTACACAAGGCTGTTCCGCACATGACCTCCCCTCACGGCCCCCTACGCGTCGGCGTCGGCGGCCCCGTCGGCACCGGCAAGACGGCGCTGATGGACGCCCTGTGCAAGACCTTCACCCCCCGCTTCGACATCGCCGCCATCACCAACGACATCTATACCAAGGAGGACGCCGAGTTCCTGACCCGCGCCGGCTCCCTCCCCCCCGAGCGCATCATGGGCATCGAGACCGGCGGCTGCCCGCACACCGCCATCCGCGAGGACGCCAGCATCAACCTCGCAGGGATCGCCGAGATGCGCCGCCGCTTCCCCCTGCTGGACGTGATCCTGATCGAGAGCGGCGGCGACAACCTGGCCGCCACCTTCAGCCCGGAGCTGGCCGACCTCACGATCTACGTCATCGACGTGTCCGCCGGCGACAAGATCCCGCGCAAGGGCGGCCCCGGCATCACCCGCAGCGACCTGCTGGTGATCAACAAGATCGATCTCGCCCCGCACGTCGGCGCCAGCCTGGAGGTGATGGACCGCGACAGCCGCCGGATGCGCGGCGACCGGCCCTTCGTGTTCGCCAACATCCGCGCCGGGCAGGGCGTGCCGGAGATCGCCGCGTTCATCGAGCGGGCGGGCGGCCTGCACTGACCCCGGCTGCAAGGAACCGCCGCAGGGCGACAACCGCCCACACCGCCTCCACCGCGCCGAACGGCCACGCCCCTTGCAGGAAGCCGTAAGCGGACCCCAGCGCACACGCCCCGGCAAACCCCAGCACCCAGCCGCGCCCCCGCGCCTCCATGGCGTAGCACAGCAGCATCAGGCTGACCGCCACCAGGCCGAACAGCGTCAATCCGTCCATACCGCCTCCAGCATCGCAGCCGCCATCCGCATCCCAAGCTCCGGCGCATCCGTGTTGGCCAGCACCGCCGCCGTCACCAGCCGCCCGCCGATGTGCCCGGTCAGCACGCCCGACGAGTAGCCCGGTCCTCCCCCGCCATGCCCGGCCAGCACGCCGTAGCGGGAGGTGCGGTCGATCATCAGGCCCAGCCCGTAGCCCTTCTCCCGGAACAACCAGTCCGTGCCGGGCGCCAGGACGGGCGTCAGCATGGCCGCCAGCGATGCCGCGTTTACCAGACGCCCGCCCCGCAATGCATCGAACACCGCCGCCACCTCGGCAACCGGCGCCAGCACGGACCGCATCGCGACCCAACCGGGATCGTACAGCCCCGCCGCGTCCTGCTGCCCGCCCCACAGCGCCGTCCACCCCGGCGCAAGCCCCGCCGTGTCGTCCCACGTGACCGCCAGGCGGGACCGCGCCAAGCCCAAAGGCGCCCAGATGAACCGGTGCAGCAACTCGGCCATGGGGCGGTCCACAGCCCGCTCCATCGCCTGACGCAGCAGCAGGTAGCCGGTGTTGGAGTAGGCCCACTCACCCACGGGGCCGAACCCGCTGGCGCCCACCGTCCGGGCCAGGAACTCCGGCTCCGTCCAGGCCTGGCCCGGCATGGTGTGGACAGCCTCGTGATAGGTCCGCAGCATCCCGTAGTCCGGCACGCCTGCGGTATGGTTCAGCAGGCGGCGCAGGGTGACGCCCGCTAGGCCCGGCGCCGCGGCATCCAGGTCCAGCAGGCCCGCCTCCGCCAGGCGCAGCGCCACGACCGCGAACAGCGTCTTGGAGATGCTGTAGGTTTGCAGCAGCGCGCCGGACGGCATGGGAGTGGTGCGCCCGGCATCGCGCCAGCCCAGCCCGGCTTCCAGCAACGGGGCGCCATCCACCCACGCCGCAACCGCGGCGCCGAGGCCGCCATGCTCTGCCATTGCTGTTTCGGCAGCAGTCAGTAAGGCGGAGCCGTCGTCAGCCATGCCGACCTAGGCCGTTCTCCGCGCCAAGCTGACCGATGTCGATATGAGGCGAGACGCCTGCTGCCGCTTTCCCCCTCTCCCTCCGGGAAAGGGCCAGGGTGAGGGAAGCGGCAAGAGCCTGCCTCTCCTAGCAGAGAGCGAAGCGTGCTCCCAACCAGGCGGAGTCTGGTCCGTGCCGCTTTCCTCACCCCGGCCCTCTCCGGGAGGGATAAGGGGAAGAAGGGGCATACCCCATCCCGCGCGTGTTCACATGCAGCGCGTAGATCGACTGACTCGCCGCCATGAACAGCCGGTTCCGCTTGCGGCCGCCGAAGCAGACGTTGGCGCAGCGTTCGGGCAGGTGGATGTGGCCAATCGGCTCGCCCGCCGGGTTGAACACCCGCACCCCGTCCAGCTCCGGCGTGCCCATGCCCCAGCCGCACCACAGGTTGCCGTCCTCGTCCACCCGGAAGCCGTCCGGCGTGCCCGCCCCGGCGTCGATCAGCACCCGCCGCCGCGCCAGCCGCACGCCGTCCACCACGTCGTAGGCCAGGATGCGCCGCGGGACCGACCGGCACTCCACGACATACAGCACCTGCTCGTCCGGAGAGAACGCCAGGCCGTTCGGCGCCACGATCTCGCCGTCCATCACCGCTGCCTGGCCCGTCGCGGGATCCCAGCGATACAGGTTCAGCGGCAGCTCCTGCTCCGCCCACTCGCCCTCATAGTCGGACAGCAGCCCGAACGCCGGGTCGGTGAACCACACCGCGCCGTCCCGGCTGACGACGACGTCGTTGGGGCTGTTCAGCCGTCGCCCCTCGAAGCGGTCGATCAGCACCGTCACGGTTCCGTCGTGCTCGGTGCGCGTCACCCGGCGGTTGCCGTGCTCGCACGTCACCAGGCGGCCCTGGCGGTCCCGGGTGTTGCCGTTGGCATGGCCGGAGGGCCGGCGGAAGTCGGACAGCAGACCGGTCGCCTCGTCCCACTTCACGATGCGGTCGTTCGGGATGTCGCTGACCAATAGGTGCCGGGCGTCGCCGAACCAGACCGGCCCCTCGGCCCAGCGCAGCCCGGTCGCCAGCCGCTCCACTGCGGCGAGGCGCAGGTGGTAGCGGTCGAAGCTGGGGTGCAGGGGCTGCACGGCAGGGTCGGGGTAGCAGGAGGCAGGCTGCCACATGGCGTCGGTCCTTCGGCGGTGCGGGGATTGCAACATTCCGCCGTGCTCCGGCCCGCTGCAACCTGGTTTTGACTTCCCCAGCCACCCAGCCCAACAACGCCGTGCAACATCGCAGGCCCTGCCCGGAATGTTCACGGCAAACACCCCCTGGCTGGTCCTGTTCACGGTGGTGCTTGCGGGTGGGCAGGTGCTGTTCAAGCAGGCGGCGCGGGCGGTGGTGGGCCTGCCGGCTGGGCGCCTGGTCCCGGTGCTGATCGCGACGCCGGCCATGTGGGCGGCCGTGGCGCTGTATGGCGCCGCCACCCTGCTATGGGTCTGGATATTGGCGCGGGTGCCGCTCAGCCAGGCCTACCCCTGGTCGGCCATGGGCATCGTGATCGTCCCGCTGGCGGCGATGCTGGCGTTCGGCGAGGAGGTGCGGCCGGTGTTCTGGCTCGGCGCGGCCCTGGTGATCGCCGGCATCCTGCTGACCCAGGCCGGAACAGGCGCGTAAGGCGGTCAGCTTGTGGTGGCGACGGTCCAGGTGGCTGACTGCACCAGGGGCGAGGCTTCCAAGGCCGTCACCACCGCATCCAGCTCCGCCGGTTCCGCCGTGGTGGGCACCAGGCCCGCGATCAGCTCCACCAGGCTGCCGCCCACCAGCGCCTGCACGTCCCGCACCGGGTAGTTCGCCCGGCCCAGCTCCACGTCCAGAAGGTCCCGCACGTCGGCCGGGGCGCAGGTGGCGTGGACGCGGTACTGCGCCTCCGTCATGTCGGCGCTGATCGGCCGGCGGTTTACCCAGTTGACCAGGGGCCGCAGCAGGGTGTTGCCGGCCAGCACGAAGCAGAACAGCGCCTCCGCCTCCGCCTGTAGCCCAGTGCCGGCAAAGGTGCCGACCGCGGCGGATTACTACAGCGTCGCCGCGGTGTTCAGCCCGCGCACATTGGCGCCGTCTTTCAGGATCACCCCCGCGCCGAGGAAGCCGATACCGGACACGACATAGGAGACGATCCACGTCGCCCCATCCGCCCCCAGCAGCCGCATCCCAAGGTCGGAGAACGCCGCCGACCCCACCGCCACCAGCACCGTCGTCCGCAGCCCGGCGGCGCGCTACCGCCACTACCGCTCGAACTCGATGGCGGTGCCCAGCACGGAGGCGGTCGCCAGCATCGCCAGCGTGTGAGCGAAGTCGCCCGCCAGGAAGCACCCGCCCGCGTCGCGCAACGCGGGCGGCAACGGAGCCTACGCTGCCACCCGCACCAGCAGCTTGCCAAAGTTGGCGCCGCCCAGCATGCCGATGAACGCGGCCGGCGCGGCCTCCAGGCCTTCCACAACATCCTCTCGATAGCGCACCTTGCCCTCCGCCACCCAGGTCCCGACGGTTTGCAGGAAGTCATCCTGCTGCGCCGCGAAGTCCCAGACGATGAAGCCGCGCATCAGCAGCCGCTTGGTCAGCACGGCGCGCATCAGGGCGACCGTGCGGTCCGGTCCCGGCGGGGCCGCGCCGAGGTTGTAGTTGGCGATCAGCCCGCACACCGGCACCCGGGCGAACGGGTTGAGGTTCGGCAACACGGCGTCCCAGACCTTGCCGCCGACGTTCTCGAAATAGACATCGATCCCCTTGGGGCAGGCGTCCGCCAGTTGGTCCGCCAGGTCCGGCGCGCGGTGATCCAGGCAGGCGTCGAAGCCGAGTTCGCGCACGAAGGCGCATTTCTCCGGCCCGCCGGCAATGCCCACCGCCCGCGCGCCGTGCAGCTTGGCGATCTGGCCGACGAGCGATCCCACGGGTCCGCTGGCGGCGGCGACCACGACGGTTTCGCCGGGCTTGGGCTGGCCGATGTTGAGCATCCCGACATAGGCGGTCATGCCGGGCATCCCCAGCACGCCCAATGCGGTGGAGGGCGGGGCCGGACCGCGCGGAACGTGGCGCAGGGCGGCGGGCTTGGCCGTGGCGTACTCCTGCCAGCCGGTGGAGCCCATCACCAGGTCGCCGGGGCTGAACCCCTCGGCGTGCGACTGCACGACCTCGCTGACGGCGCCGCCGGTCATCACCTCTCCGATGCCGACCGGGGGCGAGTAGGACGGCGCGTCGCTCATCCGCCCGCGCATGTAGGGATCGAGCGAGAGCCAGAGGGTGCGGAGCAGCACCTCGCCCGGGGCGGCGGTGGGCACGGCAGCCTCCTCCAGCCGGAAGTTGCCCGGGTCCGGGGTGGCAGGCGGACGGCTGGCCAGGACGATGCGGCGGTTCGTGGCAGGCATGGCGGACCTCGGATGCAGGGGTGGCGGGCGTGCAGGCGGGCATCATCGCATTAGGCTTGTAGCAACACCAAACGGGCAAGCTGGCGGCAGCAGAAAACTCCATGAGTGCAAGATGCCCCAAGCCGCCATCACCGCGCAGACCAATGCGCACGCGATCCTACCCGCACCCGGCGGGGAGCTGGACTGGACCGTCACCGGCGGCATCGCCGGCATGGTGGACGGCCTACAGTTGCGCGACCTGCTGGGTGACGGCCAGACGTTGGACCCGGCGCGCCCGCCGGACGTAATCATCACCTCCGGTGGCGCAACGCTGTTCAGCGGCCCCGTCACACCCATCGAGCGGCGGGACGCTGGCAGCGGCGTGACCACAGTGGGGCTGAACCTATCCGCCGCGCTGCAGGCTGCGGGTGCGACGGGTACGTTGCCGGCCGGGGCAACGGTGCAGGTCGTGCTGCACAGCATCATCGGTGCCGCCTATGCGACAACCACGCAGCCGCTGCTTAGCCGCCTCGTCGGCCAGGGCGACCCGCTGGACAACGCCGCCGAGTTCTCCGCCACCCAGGCCGGCCAGATGGTGAACAGCGACCCCACAAGCGCAAGGCTGGTGCTGCCGAGCAGCCAGTTGACGGTCGAGGTTTATGCCGTCAACGGCGTGCTGGGCGCCGCGGTCGTCCTACCAGGGGACCGGGTGACTTACCGGCTGCGGCTGGCCATGCCGCTCGGCACGGCGCAGGCGGTGCAGGTGCAGGCGGTCATTCCTGGGCTGGCCGGCACGGTGGCCTGGGATGGTGCGGGGGGGCCGGCACTGCCGGCGTCCGGCCACGCCGCCCTGGGTCCAGCCAGCACGGCCGGGCTGGCGCCGCAGGCGGTCGGCGTCGTTCCCGGCGTCGGCAGCCCGGCGTTGGAACTCGACTTCGGCAACATCGCTCCCACAGCCGCCGCCGCAGCCGGCGCCACCCCGGCGGTCATCGACGTGCTGTATACCGCGGCTCTGCCCGCTGGAGCGCCGACAGTGCAGGCGACATCGGTGGAAGAGAACTCGTTCGGCAGCGGCAGCGGCAGCGCCGCGTCGGCGGACCTAACCGCGCCGGTTCCGCAACTGCTGCTGCAAACCGCCAGCCTGAATGACACGGGATTGCAGAGCAGCTTCTTCGCGGTCGGCAACGGCTCGGGCAGCCCGGTCGCCTTCAGCACCGACTTCGGCCAGTTCAGCGGCCCCGTGACCAGCGACGCACTGGCTGCCGACCCGTTCTCGGACCGGCTGGCGGACGTGGCAGCGGGCGACCTCGTCACCTTTGTCATCGCAGTACAGAACGTGATGCCGGGCGCGCTGGCCTACGGCATCGTGCTGCGCGACACGCCGCCGGCCGGCTTTGTCGTGCCAGCCGGCGGGGCAAGCATCGTGGTTACGACCGGTGCGGGCGTGGTCCTGGCGGCCTCCGGCAACCTGTTCGACCCGGCGGGCGGCCTGGCGCTCGATCCCGGGGCGCCGCTGCTCGGCTATGACGCAACCTCCGGCAACAACGTCGCGCTGGTGGCATTCACCTTGCTGGCGACCAGCGGGGTGCCCGCGTCACGGACCATGCTGGCGAGCACCGCGCAGGTGGTGGCCTTTGCGGGCAGCCGAGGCGGCGCCAACCTGGCCACCACCGCCATCACGGCGACGACCGCGGTGGCGACGATGGCGCCAACGGTGGCACTCACGCAGACCAGGACGGACGCCGCGACGCCGGGCGGCCCGCTCGCGGTGGGGCAGACGGTGGCGCTCCACGCGGCGGTCACCCTGCCATCTGGCAGCAGCCAGGCGCTGCGGATCGACCCGGTGCTGCCGGCCGGCCTGGCCCTGGTGTCCGCGACCATCACGGACGTGACCCCGGGGACGGCGGGGCTGGCAGCGGGGCAGGCGTCGGCGTCGGGGTTCGACCTCGGCAACTATACGGCCGGGTCGGTCAGCACGGTCGGGATCGACATCGTGGCACGGGCGACCGGCGGGTCCGGCGGGGCAGTGCAGGCGGTGGTCAGCGCCGCGGACGGGACCGGAGGCCGGGTGGCGACGTCTGCCAGCGCCCAGGTTCCGGTCCTATCGCCTGCGTTGTCGCTGACGCTGACCGGGCCGGCCAGCCTGCAGTCCGGACAGTCCGGGTCCTACACCTTGCAGCTCACCGATGCGCCTGGGGCAGCCCCGGCCTACGCGGTGCAGGTCCTGGAAAACCTGGACCCTGGGCTGACGGTGGTGCCAGGGACGGCGAGCGTGTCCGGGTCCCACACCGGCGTTACATCCAGCACGACAGCGTCCGGCGGCCTGGCTGTCGCCTTGCCGGAGCTGGATGCCGGGCAAAGCCTGACGCTGACCTTCCAGGCCCAGGCCGCCGCGCCCGTCAACACCGTGCTGGCGTCGTTCGCCGAGGTGGATGCGGCATCGCTGCCAGGCGGCAGCCCGGCCAACCAACTGTCGCCGGTGCGGGCCATCGCCTCCACAGTTGTTGCCGACCTGACCGTGGGCATCACCCTCTCCAAAACCAGCCCGCATGTGGACGACATCGTGACTGTCCAGATCACGGCCGCCCTACCGGGGGGCACAAGCCCAGCCGTCAGCATCCTCGGTCACCTGGCGGACGGCCTGACCCTGGTGCCCGGCTCGATCCAGGTCGTGCAGGGCGGGGCGGGCGGGACCGCGCCAGCGGTGAGCATCTTCGGGCAGGACATCACCCTGCAGTTCGGGCCGGTGGCGGCGGGCAGCGGGAGCCAGGTCGTGGTCCAGTTGCAGGCGAAGGTCGGCGCCGTGCCGGTCGGCACGGTCCTGGCGAGCACCGCAGTGGTGGCGACCGGTTACGCCCCGTCTCCGGCGGCCGTCGCCGTGGCGCAGGTTGCCGATACCCCGCCCACCCTGACCGGGGTTGCGGCGGGCCTGGAGACTTCTGACATTACGCCTGTCACACCCTTCGCGGCGCTTGCGCTGGCTGATCCCGATGCCGGTCAGACCGAGTCGGTGACCGTCACCTTGTCCGACGTGCGGAGCGGCACGCTGACCAACCTGGGTGGCGGCGCGTATGATCCGGTGGCCGGCATCTATACGCTTGCAGGCTCGGCCGAGCTGGTTCAGGCGGCGCTGCGGAGCCTGCTGTTCGTTCCGACAGCGCATCAGGCCGTGGCCGGCGGCGAGTTCACGACCATTTTAGGCGTCGCGGTCCAGGATGGCGCCGGCGGAGGCGCGAATGCCACGATGCAGGTTGTCGCGGCCAACCTGGACGCCGTGCCGGTGATCACGGGGAGCGTGGCCGGGCAGTCCACGACGACGAGCCTCGCCGCATTGCCGTTTGCCGGGCTGCTCCTGACCGATCCAAACGCCGGGCAGATGGAGACGCTGACGGTCCAGGGCACACCGGGCCTGGGCAGTTTGCAGGGCGGTCTTGGCCTCTACGACGCAGTCACGGGCACGTACACGGCGCAGGGCACGACGGCATCCCTGACAGCCGACGTGCAGACCTTGGTGTTCACGCCCAGCACGGCGGGCACGGCCAGTTTCGGCGTGACGTTGAACGATGGGGCTGGCGGTGTGGCGCAGGATGGCACGACGTCGGTGCTCATTGCGCCCAGCGCCGACACGGCCGGCATCGCGCAGCACTTCATGCAGTTGCCCGGCGCACAGTTCCTGACGCTGATCAACGGCGTGCAGACCACGGTGGAGGGCGAGCAATACCATGGACCCGTCAGCTACTTGCAGGACCAGTTGATCCTTGACACCACCGGCCCGGCGGTGATCGTCGCCCATACGCCGGACGCCTTCATCAAGAGCTTCTCGGGCTTCGGCGCCATCCAGGTGCTGGGCGGTCGGAACGTCGTGGACGCCGGGCCTGGGTCCAACTTCGTTGTGGGCGGCACGGGGGATGACACCTTCTTCCTCGACGGCACGCATGGCGCCGTCACCTGGGACACCATCCAGGGCTTCCACCCCGGCGACATGATGACGCTGTTCGGGTTCCACGCCGGCATCTCCGGCTTCGTCTGGGCCGATGGGGAGGGAGCCGCGGGCTACACCGGGCGGACGATCCATGCGGACCTGGCCGGGGCCGGAGGGGTAACGGCCAGCCTGACATTTGCCGGGACGACGGCGGCCGACACCAGCCGGTATGTGATCTCGACGGGGACGGTGGGCGGGGTGGACTACCTGGCGGTGACCAACCCACGGTGAGGAAACTGGCGGACCCGAAACGATTCGAACGTTCGGCCTCTGCCTTCGGAGGGCAATCTTTTCGGTTTGCGGCATTTTGCTAGGTAGCAGATCGCACTGATAACCCACTGTTCGTATTCGTATTTCCTATGTTCGTGTTTGCCTTCGATTGCGCGGATATGCGCGAACCTGCTACCTACCTGCTACCTAGCACCGGTCTAGGTAGCAGAATGGGGCATGGCGATGGCGGCGGAGCGGAAGCGGATTGGGTTGCGGGAAGTGCGCGCGTTGGGTGAAGGCGAGGACGTTTGGGACCTGACCGTGCCAGGCTTCGGCGCCCGCCGGCAGCAGTCCGAAGCCGTCGCGTATGTGCTGCTGTTTCGCACGGCGGAGGGCCGCTCCCGCCGGTTCACCATTGGACGGCATGGCGCCCCCTGGACCCCGGAAACCGCACGCGAGGAAGCCCGCCGGCTGCTAGGCGAGGTGGCCGGCGGTGCCGACCCTGCCGCGGCCAAGCAAGCCAAGCGGTCCGCCGCTACCGTGACGGAGTTGTGCGACCTTTACCTAGCCGACGCCGACGCAGGCCGGCTGCTGACTCGGCGCGGTGGCACGAAGAAACCCAGCACCATCAGCACCGACCGCAGCCGCATCTCCGCCCACATCAAGCCAATCCTGGGCAAGATGAAGGTGCCTGCGGTCACGCGGGAGGACGTGGAAGCCTTCATGCACAAGGTTGCCGAAGGCACCACGAAGGCTAGGGTGCCCACCGGCCGCAAAGGTGGCATGTCCATCGTCCGCGGCGGCAAGGGCGCATCCAGTCGCACCATAGGGCTGCTGGGCGCCATCTTCACCTATGCCGTCCGCAAGCGGCTACGGCCGGACAACCCGGTGCATGGTGTAGTCCGCCACGCTGACGGGCGGCGGGAGCGGCGCCTGACCGACGCGGAGTACGCCGCCCTTGGCGCCGGGCTGGCAAAGGCGACCGAGCCGCGCCCGCGCGCCACGCCGATGAAGCGAGGCGCCCCGGAGCGGGCCGGTCTATGGCCCGCTGCCCTGGCCGCCGCCCGCTTCCTGGCCCTGACCGGCTGGCGCCGCGGCGAAGCCCTAACTCTGCGGTGGGAGCATCTGGACCTTGACCGCCGCACTGCCCGCCTGCCGGACACCAAGACCGGCCCATCAATCCGCCCCCTGTCCTATGCCGCTTGCGACGTGCTGCGGAGCCTGACACGCGGGGAGCCGAACGCGCTGGTTTTCCCGCCCTCCCGTGGAGACGGCATCATGTCCGGCTTCACCAGTCTGTTCCAGCGTATCAGTAAGGCCGGCGGGCTGCCGCAGGATGTGACGCCGCATGTGCTGCGCCATAGCTTCGCCAGCCTGGCCGGGGACCTGGGATACTCGGAAACCACGATTGCTGCGCTGGTGGGCCACAAGGGGCAGAGCATCACCAGCCGGTATGTCCATGCCGCCGATGCAGTGCTGCTAGCCGCGGCGGACGCTGTTGCAGGCAGAACCGCAGAGTTGATGGGGGAGGCCACAGCCCGGGGGAAAGTGACACGGCTGCGGCGCCAAGCCGCCGCCTGACACTGCGGAGGTTGCAGACCTTTGCGGGCGTATGCAGTGGCCTTACTATGTGCAGGCCGGAACTCCGCGCTGCCGAGTCCCGCAACGTGCGTGCGGAGTAGGATTGCCCAACCGCGTATCCGGCTACATCACTTTGCGGGAGGCCATCACCCGCGTTGCTGTCCGGCGCGCGCCGGCAGCGGACGTGCGCGGGTACCTGCACCCCCCCTACCCCGGCCCACCCTCTGACATTCCGGGCATCCACCCGATACGGTGGGAGCGCGCGCCGGAAGGCGACCCGTTCTTGCGTCCGGTGTTCGCTACCGGCCTTCGCCTGGATGCTTGGGAAGCGTTGGAGGACGCAAGACGCGCCCTGCACGACGCACTGGCCGCCGGCAAGCTAACCGTCTTTGTCCGGGATGCCGCCAACGTCTTGCAACCCGTCCCTGCCGTGGATTGGCACGCCCGATGCGGGCATGACCTGATTAGAACAGGCACGGCAGGCGGATACCCCATCAAGCACGATCCCGCCTTTATCAACGAAGCCGCCTTTGCGGAGTGGCTTTGGAAACGTCCGCCCGCGGGTTCTGCACCTGGCACGGTGGCACTTCTCCCCGATACCATGACGCTGATGCAGGCCGCAGCTTGGCTGATGCTGCGTAATGCCAGCGCCGCCAGCGCCGCACCAAGCCGTGCGGAACTTGAACGCGCCTGGACTGCTGCCGGCCCTGGCCCGGATTTCGCTGGCGCCCTAGCGGCGCTGCTGGATTTCCTACGTGATGGGCTACTCCCCTCGTTTGCCAGCACGGCTGCCGACGAAACCGCAATATCCGCCAGGCAATGGCGGACCATAATGCCCGGCCCGTATGGTGCTGGCTTGGCTGCCTTCGAGGCCAAGCCGGAAAGCTGCCGCGGGCGGCCCACAGTGGCCCTGCCAGTCGTGCCACGGGCTGAACTGCTGGAACTCTGGCCGCCGATGCCACTTCCTCCAATCGAGACACCGGAACCAACCATGCCGCCACCGCACCCCGCGCCAGCAACCCCCCAACTTCTGCCTTACAGCGCCGCAATCTATCGCTTGGCCTTCGGCATCTCTGGCGACCCGATCAAGGCGAGCCACACATGGGGAGTGCCGCCGGACCCTTGGGCAGTGGATGCGCTGGCCGCTCGCGCTGCCGGGCATCCCTGGCGCCCTGCGGAGCCGCCGCCGCAACCCGCCTGGACCTACCGTGCCGCGGTGCGCCGCCTGTTGCGGAGTGAGGAAGCCCGGCGCCCTGGCAACGGTGATCCCGTGTTGCAACTAAACTATGCCCGAGAGGTTGCCGAGCTTTACACCGCCCAACGCGCGGCGGTGCTGGACGCGGAACGGCACCTGACCGCTGCCATCCGGGATGGGGAGCTGCCAGCCTTTGGCGTCAAGGTGGACACCCCCAACGCGACCCAATGGCGCGGGCCGCATGTCCCGATTCCGCCTGAGGTGCTGGCCCTTCCCGGGCGCATCATCCGGGTAAATGGTGCCCTCTGCGCGGGAGGGGCCAGCCTGGATGACTTCGGCCCACCCAACTGCGGGCCTTACTTCTGCGACGTGTTCGTGGACAGCAAGGCACTCCGCCGATTGGACCCGCCAGACGAGGCGCCCGACGGGGGCTATATCCGGGTTTGGCCTGCAATCACTTGGCGGGCGTTCGGGCGCGCGGGTCCCCGCAACCTAGGATCACGCCCTGAAAGTTTGCGAGAACCACGCTTGGACTACTTTGAGGATTGGGAGGAACACGCGCTGCGACTGGGTGGGTGGGCGGCCATTATTGTAGCAGAAGAAGAATTGAAGGCGTTGTTGCTAAGCGGGCGTGTGACGGCATACGGGCGGCGGGAGGGCGCGGAAGCTGACGGGCAGCCTACGTACAAGCCCGTGGGGCCGCACGTCGCTATTCCTCCCGAAACCTTCCTTAACGACAAATGGGCATTTGAACCGCAGGGCTGTATGCACGAATTTCCTTGGGACCGCGTAACCGTCACGAACGGAAACCGGATACAGCGGGAGTTGTATTTCTTTGACGTTCGGATTGCCTGGCCGGCACTGGCAACGGCTTGGGAGGCCAACATAGTGCGGGAGGAGCCGCCCGTGGATGAGGAAGGGCCGGTTCTGACACCGCAATCCTTCCCGGATGCTGCCCTAGTCTCCCCGTGGGTGGCCACAAGCTGGCGGGCCTTCGGCACCTTGAACACGCCGCCTCACCTAATCGCACACCGCAGCTTCGAGAATGGCACCGACCGCCTGCCCGATGAAACCGCCGCCGAGTATTCAGCCAGGCAAGACGACCACAAGCGCTTCGATACTGCGGAACGCGAGGTGCTGGGCTTGCTGGCGTCCAGGCAGGTGAAAGCGGAAGGACAGCCGCCCGCACAGTCCAAATCCGGTGAGAAGCTGTATGTTGCCAGCACCAGCCATGTGGTCATCCCCGCCAGCACGTTCCTGAACCAGCACATTGCGTTCGGGCCAGAGGGGGAGCTGATCCATCGCAAGCCATCGTTAGAGCGGTTGTATCCCTCCGCCGACTTGAAGGGCAGCGACGCCGACCCGCGCTTTCCACTCTACCATAATGTGCTGATCGAGGCGGCAGGATTGCGGGGAGCGTGGGGAGTTACGGAAGCCACCACCGTAGCGCCAGCCGAACCCATGCCAGCTAGCAAACCGGCACCGACCCAAGAGTATTCTAGGAAGACGCTTGCCGCCTGGTTCATACTTCGCGTGAAAAGCTGGCGGAGCGATGTTGCGCCTCCCAGTGAAAAGGCGGACTACGAAGCAGCTTGCGCCATGTTCGGGGAGGTACCGCGCGACCCGTTCCGCGAGATTCGGAGAGAGAAGACGCCTGAAAACTGGCGGAAACCCGGGCCGCGACGCCCGCCCAATTAGGGCATCTGCGGCATCTTCGCGGGATTAGCCGCGACTTTCAGCGTGTGACTGATTGGAGCCAATGCAAACGTATGGAGGCATTGGCGTGCAGACCCAAACAAATCCCGACGACCTACTCACCCGCACACAAGCCGCCGCGGCACTGACCGCGGCCGGCTTCCCCACCGCAACCGCGACGCTGGCGACCAAGGCCACCCGCGGCGGCGGGCCACTTTACCGGCTGTTTGGCACGCGCGCCTTGTACCAACGGGCCGATCTGCTGGACTGGGCGCAAAGCCGCATCAGCCCGCCCCGCCGCAGCACGGCCGAAGCAGACACAAAGCAGGCTGCCTGAAACGAAACACCCTCCGATGCGCGGGCACTGAAGGGCGGTTTCGGGTTGGCAAACGCTATGCAGGACTGTCCGGGGGGACGGGTTCCATATAGCACCGAACCAAGCAGCCGTTCAACGCCCGTCGCCTCTCCATTGGAGATCGGCCATGAACACCCTCCCCACCGCCTACGGCCCCCGGCTGGCATCCACCCCGGCGCCGCTGATTATTCCAGCCGATCCTGCCGCCGCACTTGCGAAGGCCGCGCTACTGGAACGCCTGGCGGACCTGCATCAGAATGAAGGCCGCGGCTGGCACGCCGACAGACTTTCCCACTTGGCCCTCGAATTGCGCTGCCGGGCGCTGGGGGTGCGGGCGTGATGCCTCCGGACGCCCTGACCGTGTTGCACGCCCCAGGCCGGCGCCTGGCGAAGCTGCTGCATCCCGACGGTCGGGCGGAGAGCTATGACCGGACCCGCACCCTGGATGCCTACACGCTGCCGGCTGCGGACCTGGCGGGCATCCTGGCCCTTCTGCAACGGGTGCTGGTGCAGCCGGAGTGCTGCATCATCCGGGGGGAGCTGCTGACCGGCGACCGTGCCGCCGGCATCCGGCGCTTGCTCTACCCGGACAAGGACACCGGCGACCTACCCACGTTCCGGGATGTGCCCCGGCAGTGGCTGGCGCTGGACATGGAAGGCGTGATGCTGCCGCCGGGCCAGCCTGCCGCCGACCTCGCCGGCTGCGCCTGCATCGCCCTGGCGACCCTGCCCGCGGCGTTCCATGCCGCCGCCTGCATCGTCCAGGCCAGCGCCAGCCACGGCTTGCGCCCTGACCTCCGCTTGCGGCTATGGATGTGGCTGGACCGCCCGGCTTGGGGGCACGAGTTGAAGCGTTGGCTGCGGGACACCCCTGCCGACCCCAGCGTGTTCGGCGCGGTGCAGCCGATCTACACCGCCGCCCCCGTGCTGGCGCCGGGCATGTGCGACCCGCTGCCGGTACGGCTGCTGTTCCTGCCTGGAAGCGCCGCGGTGGCTGTCCCCTCCCCCGAGATGCTGGTGCCGCCGCCACGCCCCACCACGCCGCCGCCGGAGATGCAGCCCATGCACGCCGACCGCTACGCCCGCGCCGCCTTGGAGGCCGCAGTGGGCCGGATCGCCAGCGCCGCCAAGCGGCACCCGACCCTGATCCGGGAGGCGCGCAACCTGGCCCGGTTCGTGAAGGCCGGGCTACTGACCGACGCCGACATGCGGGCGGCGCTGGGGCGCGCGGCAGAGGCCGCGGGCAAGAACGACGCCGATGAAGTTGCAGCCTGCATAGAGTGGGGGCTGTCCAACCCGTCATCCTTTCCGCTGCCGGGGGTGCGTGCATGAACGCCCCGCCGACCCAAGCCGAACTGCGGGCGTTGGGCCGGGGTGTGCTGGCGGACACGCTGGGCAAGCAGTCCAGCGCCAGCGCACCTACGCCCCCTGCCCCGCCGGAAATGGGCTTCCTGTCCCGCACCCGGCTGCCAGCGCCGCCCCTCTCCTTGGCTGCGTTTGGGCCATGGTGGGCACGCTGGCTTGAACAGGCGGCGGCGGGGGCCAATGCACCCCCGGACTACGTTGCGCTGCCGCTGCTGGCCGCAGCATCCGCCCTGATCGGCAACGCCCGCTGGGTGCGCGGCTGGCACGGCTGGGCTGAGCCGCCGGCCCTATGGTGCGCTAGCGTGGGCAATCCGTCATCCGGCAAGTCCCCCGGCGCCGCGCCCGTCATGCGGGAGGTGCTGGGCATGGTGGAAGCGCACATGGCCCGGGACTACCCGGACGAACTGGCGGCATGGAAGGAAGCTGCCAAGGTGGCGGAGCTGATTGAGAAGCAATGGGAGAAGGACGTTGCCGGTGCGGTGAAGCGAGGTGAAGCCGTGCCGCCCAAGCCGCGGGAGGCCACCCACCGCCCTGCCCCCGTGCGCCCCCGGGTCCGGGTGTCCGATGCCACCGTGGAAGCCCTGGCCGCCATCCTGCACGGCTTGCCCAAGGGCGTGCTGCACGTCCGGGACGAGTTGGCCGGGTGGCTGATGAACCTGCAACGCTACAGCGGCGGCAGCGACCGGCCATTCTGGCTGGAGTCCTATACGGGCATTCCCTACACGGTGGACCGGCAGAAGAACCCCGCGCCGCTGTTCATCCCGCACCTGGCGGTGGCGACGTTCGGCACCATCCAGCCCGACCGCTTGGAGGATGCCCTGACCGGCGTGGATGACGGCTTGGCTGGGCGCTTTCTGTGGACCTGGCCGGACCCCTACCCGTTCCGCCGCCCCGTGCAGTCCTGCGACACCCCAGCGGCGGCGCTGCGCCTGCAACGCCTAGCCGGGCTTGCCATGCCGCCCGGCGACGATGGGGAGCCGCACCCGGCTTTCGTGTCCCTGGACCCCGACGCGACTGACCTGCTGGAACGGTTCGGGCAGGAGATGCAGGCCGGCGAAGGCGGGACAACCGGGCTGCTGCTGTCCAGCATGGGCAAGGCGCGCGGGCAGGCGTTGCGCCTGGCGCTGGTGCTGGAACTGCTACGCTGGTGCGCCGACGCCGAGGCCGAAGCGGAGCCGTCTAAGGTGGGGCTACTGGCTATGCAGGCGGCGGCGGACCTGATGCGGTCCTACTTCCTGCCCATGGCGGCCCGGGTGCTGGGAGATGCCAGCGTGCCGGCGGAAGAACGCAATGCCCGCACCCTGGCGAAGTGGATTATGCGGGAACGCCCGGCGGTGGTGAACGTGTCCAGCATCCGGGACGGGGCACGGCTGCCGGGCTTGCGGGAAACTGAGCTAGTGAAGCAGGCGTGCCGGTTCCTGGCGGATGCGCGGTGGCTGTCCCAGGCAGAGGAGCCGGGCAAGGCTGGCCGGCCCCGCGGCGACTGGACGGTAAACCCGCTGCTATGGGCGGCGATGGCGTGACCGCGTTCCAGCCGTCCTCCTGTCCCGAAAACCCCGAAAAAGGCGGAAACTCCGGGACGGAGGCCGCGCACGCGAGGTTTTCGCCTTTATCGGGGTTTTCGGGGACCAGGGCAGCGCAGAACGAGACTGGGAACAGCGCTGCTGCGGCGCTGGCGGCGGTGCGAGCCTACCGCCCAGGCCGCCCCGCGAGCCCTGGCGGGCCGCTACGGCGCTGAACGCTCCATCGCCTGCATCGGCATTCCCCAGCGTGCCCCTGGACTGGTGCGAGGGCGTGGCGCTGTTGGCGGCCCTGCTGGCGCCGGACAGCATCACGCCCCACCGCTGGCGCATGTTCCAGGCCACCGCCGCCCGGCTGCTGCACGATCACGGGGCGGAGCTGCACGCCGCCGGCTGGGATGCCCTGGACGCATTCGGGCTTCACGCCGCCGCGCCCGCCGCCAAGGCGAGCCGGATCACCAAGGCGCTACGCGCGCTGTTGCAGCGGCCAGGGTGATTTGGCTGACATAGGGGGTAGGCTCACTAGGAGCGCCCCGTCCCGTCGCAGTCTGCTCTCTCCCGCCAAGGGTTGAAAAACATTGGGCTGGAAAGATGCGTCAGGGACCTCGCTTACCTCGCTCTCCCATGAACCTACCCTGGCCAACCGCATCATTCTGGCAATTCCTGACAAAGCCTTCCTGGATCGCTGAGGAGCATGTCGTGAGGGTGTGACCATGCCCTGCATCAGTGAACCCTGCCCTGCTTTCACCCTTGACCAGCTCGCCGCCCTCTCGCTCTGGAGCGTCGCAAGCCCCATGGGGCTGGTCGTCAGGATCGCCACTGACCGCGAGCACTTCCCCGAGGTGGCCGTGCTGTCCCAAGGCGAAAGCCCGCAGGCGCGCTACCTGATGAACCCGACAAGTCGCGGGACGGTGGTTATGGTCCGGCCAGCCGGCGGCAAGTGGGAGCTGCCCAGCGTGAAGACAGCGCTGGCCAAGGTGCTGCTGCTGGAACAGTGGAACCCGGTCGCATGATCGTGCCGGCCCGGCAAACGGAGGACAGCCTTCCCCAGGCGGCCGTCCCCCAGGACGAGCACAGCCCTGTCCGGCAAATATCGCTGAGGCGGACGGCCTACACCGCTGGGTTCATAGCAGGTCCGGGGCAGCTATGCCCCTACCGGGACCAAGCCGAGGTGGAGGCATGGCACGCCGGCCGCGCCGATTATGAGACGTATTGCGACCAGGCCTGGTAGGCCAGGCATGAAGCTGCAGTCCATCGAGGCCGCCCGGGGCGTCGCCGCCCTGATGGTGGTCGCGTTCCATGCCGAACGCGCGCTGTCCCTGCCGCAATACGTCGGCCACATGCCGCTGGGCGGCGCGACGGCCTTCATGCACACGGGCGTTGACTTCTTCTTCGTGCTGTCCGGCTACATCATCTTCGCCGTGCACCGCGCGGACATTGGGCGCCCCGCTGCGCTGGGCCGCTACGCCATGCGCCGGATGACCCGCATCCTGCCGCCCTACTGGGCCGCAACTGCCCTGGCCGTCCTGCTGGCGCTGCCGGGGCACGGGCTGCCGTCGCCCGGGTCTGTCGCTGGGTCGCTGCTGCTGGTGCCGCACGCCCAAGGGCCAATCCTGGACGTGGCCTGGACCCTAGAACGCGAGGCGCTGTTCTATCTGCTGTTCGCCGCGGCCGTCCTGGACCGACGCTTGGGCGTGATCCTGGTCGCCGCCTGGGTGGCGCTGTCCGTGGCGGGCACGGACCTAGAAGGGTGGACGTTCGATGAATACAGCGCCCTGTTCGCGTTCGGCATCGCTGCTGCTGCCATCCCCAGCCATGCCGTGCCCCGCCCCGTGCTGCTGGCGATGATCGGCGCGGTGGCGTTCCTGGCGCTGGGCCTGGCCGAGAACGCCGGGCTGCTGACCCCCACCGGCTGGTTGCCGCGCATGGCCTATGGCAGCGCGTCCGCCGGCGTGATCGTCAGCTTGGCCGCGTCCGAACGCACGGGGCTGGTCAGGGTGGGCCGGATGCTTGGGCTGCTGGGGGCGGCGTCCTACGCGATCTATCTGACGCACACCCTTGTGCTGGGCCTGGCTGCGCGTGCCATGGCTGGGGTAGGAGTGTTGCACCTCATGCCGGACAGGCTGGCGGTAGCTGCGTGCTGCGGCGCGGCGGTGGCTACGGGGTTGGCATTCCATCGGCTGGTGGAGGTACGGCTGACGGCGCTGGTGCGGAGTGTAGGGCGCCATCCAAGCAATCCGCCAGGACCGGCCAGGACGCTCACTGGCTAGAACTAGCGAGCTGGCGTCCTGATGTGCATAGGCGGACGGAACTGGGGCGGCCTGGGGCTGGTTCCCGGTGGGCCAGGTGTTTGCGGTGTTCAATGGCGTGACCGCGTTCCAGCCGCACCCCGGCCCCGAAAACCCCGGAAAAGGCGAAAACTCCCACGATGGGGAGACCACGCCGGGGTTTTCGTCTTTGTCGCCTTTTTCGGGGTCTGCCGTGGCGCAAACCAGGGCTGCGGGCGGTGCAGCGGCGGTGCTGGACGCGGTGCGGGCCTACCGCCGCACGCCAACGCCTAAGCCGCCCCGCAAGCCCCGGCGGCCCGCCGCGCACCCGGACGTGCTGCCGCCTGGATCGGCATTCCAGAGCTAGTGCCGTTGCCCAATTAGCGTCCCGCCCCTACCAGCAGCACGGCAGGGGCGGGGGTTGCCATCCTGGCGCCACCTTCTAGAGGTCAGACGCCGGGTAAGGCCCGATTTGCGGGGGGACGAACCGCGCGGACCCGCACGGCGTATCGAACCGTCGTGTCCCTACGAATTGGCAGGAAATGTTCGGTTTGGAGGCGGAGTGTTGGCGCAGACCGTCATCTTGTCCAGCCAGCTACCCCGCCATGATGCGAGCACGTCCCTCGGTGGTGATGCGAGAACGACCGACTTCCGTCGCGGCAACGGGCTGTGACCGGGCCATAGTCCTGACTCCCGCGCGTCGGGCCATGAACCATCGAACCATCCACGGAGCGGTAATAATGGCTGTAGCGTGCCTCTGTCGGCGCGGTGAGCAAAATCAGGGTGGCAAGCGTAACGATCAAGCGTATGATAGGCCCCCGGTTGGGGCAGCCAAGCCGGCTGCGGACCCTATGCGAGCCTCAGCGAAGGATGGCCCAGGTCACAAGGCCAAGGACGCTCAGCAGTGGCATGGTAAAGATCAGGGTGATCGCGATCCCGAACATAGGCGTTGTATGTTCCAGGCCATAGGGCGGGTCTATCTCATCGCTCAACAGCCGGTAGGGGATTGCCTCGCCTCGCAGAAGCGGGGCCAAGCTTGGGTTGACATCATCCGCCCGCCCTCGGCGTCGGCAGTCATTGATCTGGCGTTGGAGGTTGTCATCCTCGCCTTGGAGTTGATCCCTGATAGCCTGACCCCTCTGGTCCGAGGCGGACGGTTCGAGTTGAAGCATGGCTGACCTTTCGCCGTTCCGCTGCGGCTACGCTGCGATAGTCACCGGAAGGTAAGGCGACGTTAACAGCATCCGGCATGTGAGTGACTTCAGGCCATCGCAAAATGTTTAAGATTTGTAAGGGCGGATCGTCAGATAGCAGCGTATCCGCCTCCCCACTCACTGGACCGACACTTGGCTGATCGCCACCTGCGGGGACGCCATGGAGCTTGACCCGATCCCGACATAGCCGGACGCGGGGTAGGGGATCGTCACGGTGCCGATGGTCGGGCATCAGAAAGCAGTCCCGTGCCCGCCCAGATGATACAGCGCCACCATGCTTCTGTTCGTCGTTAACGGCTTGGCTGGCGTTCCAGCGGCGGGGCGTGTTAGCACGCGCCGGGACGGTGCCAGCCTGGATGCTGTAGGTTGGGGATAAGATCAACCCGTGCGCGCGTGACGTTATAGTTGGTAGCAACCTTGCTGACCGGGGACATGGGAAGCCTGCTAACACCCGCGCGCACGCGGGCGAACAGTTTGAACACCCCCCGCGCGTGGGGAGTCCTGGCCGATGCCGGATGGCTGCTGCCGCCCGAACCGCCCATAGCTGCGGGCCGGCCGCGGGGGGACTGGACGGTGGACCCGCAGCTGTGGGCGGAGGGGGCGGGGACATGACCGCATTGCAGCCGTCTCCTCGTCCCGAAAATCCCGAGAAAGGCGAAAATCCCTATGCGGAAGAGGGCGGGGCAAGGTTTCCGCCTTTCTCGCCTTTTTCGGGGGCCGGGGCAGCGTAGAACGGGACTGGGGACAGCGCTGTGACGGCGCTGGCGGCGGACCGGGCCAGCGCCGCCCGGCGGTGCGGCGCCAGGTGCAAGCGAACAGGCCAGCCTTGCCAGGGACCGGCGATGCCTAACGGGCGGTGCCGGATGCACGGGGGCGGCAGCACAGGCGCACGCACGGCGGAGGGCAAGGCAACGTGTCGGGCGGCGCCTCGGACGCATGGGGGCCGCGATGCAAGCGCGCGGGAGCAGGCACGCCAGCATGGGAAGGCGAGCCGGATCACCAAGGCGCGACGCGCGCTGTTACAGCGGCCAGGGTGATTTGGCCGACATGGAGGCAGGATCACTAGGAGCGCCCCGCCCCGTCGCCGTCTGCTCTCTCCGGCCGAGGGCCGAAAAACATTGGGCTAGAAAGATACGTCAGGAACCTCACTTACCTCGCTCTCCCGTGAACCTGCCCTGGCTAAACAGCATCATCTTGGCAATTCCTGACAAAGCCTTCCTGGATCGCTGAGGAGTATGTCGTAAGGGTGTGACCATGCCCTGCATTAGTGAATGCTACCCTGCTTTCACCCTTGACCAGAGAGCCTTGCGTTTCTCCTCGACAAGGCCCGCAAGGATGCTGCTCCGCCTGCTGGTTGCCTGCGTCCTGGTCGTCTCCGCAACCGCTGCTGCCCAGCCGGCATCGGAGGGCGTGAACAAGGTGTGGCCGCCCGCGTCCGAGTGGGTGACGTTCCTGACGGCCGTCCCAGGTGGGCAGCCGGTGTGTGCGATCTTTCACGAAGGCGACCAATCTGCTGCCGTACCGGAGGCGTTCATCATCACTTTGACGGAAGTCGCCACGCACTTCCGCATCAGATACCTCGGAGATGCCCTTTCAGTAGGGTCGTCGCTGTCGCTGTCAGTGGACGGCGTGAAGGTCGTGGACGCGCCGATCCTGTCCCAGGACACCGTCGACGGGTGGACCATCATCATGGCTGATCTGCCCGGCCGCACGTTCGCCGACATGCTGGTCCCGGCCTTCACGCGGGCCAACACGATCCAGGCGGACGCTGGCGGCCGGCGGTTCACCACGACAACTGGCCAGTTCGCCCGCGTGATGCCGCAACTGGTGGAGTGCGGCCAAGCCGTCCGGGCGATGCAGAGCGGCAAGAAGCTGCCACCATCCTAGTTCGACCGCCCCCGCGGCGCCGACGGGAGCGCAGGACGAGGAGGAGTTTACCCCCCCTCAACCCGGGGTTATCGGGCGCGAATGGCTGCCCCGGCGTTATTGCATGGGTGGGCGAGGTGAACGCGTTGACGCCAGCCCTGATTGAGGTTCAGACAATGCGGACGGAGTTCCGGCATCCAAGCTCAAGCATACGGTTGAGAGCAGCGTGGGCTGCGCTCGGCTGGTCAGCCCCGGCTGTGGATGTAGGCGTGCAGGCTGTCGTTCTCCTCGACATGCCGCTCGATGCGGGCGCGCACCACGTCGCGCACGCTGATGATACCGACGAGCCTGCCGTCTTCCAGCACTGGAAGGTGGCGGAAATAGCCGCGGTCCATCAGCTCCATCGCCTCGTTAATGGTGGTGCGTGGTGTTACCGTGGTCACGGTGCGGGTCATGATGTCCCCGGCGTGCAGCGTGTGAACGCCGGTTCCCTGGCTAGCGAGGGCTTTCACCACGTCACGCTCGCTGACGATGCCGGCGAGGGTCCCGGCCTCATCGAGCACGAGCACGGCGCCGATACGGCGGGAGGCGATGGTGGAGACAAGCTCCATCAGCGGCGTGCTGGGGAGCACGGAGACGATGGTGTTGCCCTTCTCGCGTAGAACGGATGCGATTATCATTGGCCTTGGCCCTCCCAGACGACGTGCGGCGTGGGCTTGCTGCTCTGGCCTTGTCCGCCGCCGCCCGGGCGCGCACAAGCCAGGAGCCGCACGGCATGACAATTCCTAGCTTTTCGGATCAGGTGCGGCTTCACCGCCGCCGCTCTGACTGCCCGGGGCATCCCCACCCCGTCCGGCGCCGGCCTGGACCCTGTAGAGCAGGGCAAGATTAGCCCGCGCACGCGCGGCGTTCCGGTTGACAACAACCGCGCGCAACCGTGCTGACCGGGACATGGGACGCCTGCTAGCATCCGCGCACGCGCGGGCAAACAGTTTGAACACCTCCCCCGCGCGTGGGGAGTCCTGGCCGATGCCGGATGGCTGCTGCCGCCCGAACCGCCCATAGCTGCGGGCCGGCCGCGGGGGGACTGGACGGTGGACCCGCAGCTGTGGGCGGAGGGGGCGGGGACATGACCGCATTGCAGCCGTCTCCTCGTCCCGAAAATCCCGAGAAAGGCGAAAACCCGCTACGGCAGGGGCTGTGGAGGAGTTTCCGCCTTATTCGCCTTTCTCGGGGCGGGGTGCAGCGCCAAACGAAGAACGGAGGGCATGAGATAGCCTAGACGGTGGTGAGGGTTCAGGGGCCAGTTACCTGTGCGTCATCGCCTGTGGTTGTCAGATGGAGCATGTAAGCCAAATGGGGCTTCATGCGATCTACCAGAGGGGGGATGGTGGCAAAGCGCGCTACGCGGCAGCCGTCAAAGTTGACCACATCGAAGCCATCCACGGTCACGAACACGTTCCACCACGCGCCTTCCTCGAAACCAACAGCGCCCAAGGAAGCGTATTCGTCCCCGCAATCAACTGCATCAAAGTCCACTTCGGCTCCCGGGACGGCGTATGCCAGCGCCAACAGGGCTTGCCGGTCATCCCTGGAGAACCTTAAAGGTCGGGGGTTGGCCTTCGGGAACTGGACGATTGTAGCGCTTGCGGCAGCGGTGCGGGGCATGGCATTCAAGTCCAAAGGGCTACATGGCAGTCTGTTAACTTCCACATGCCGGGCCACTAGAGTAGTCAAGTTCTGTGCGCGTGCGGTAGGAAGCGTTACGCGAGGCCGTATGCTGGATTGGTATACATCGCTGTCAGGGCCGCTGTTGGAAGCCTACATGGAGAGCATGACGTAGTGGACGGTGATGCCATCACTGGCTTTCGTTCTCTCCCCCGTCCCGAAAACCCCGACAAAGGCGAAAATTCCTATGCGGAAGCGGGCGGGTTGGGGTTCCCGCCTTTCTCGCCTTTTCCGTGGCCGGGGGTGGCGAAGAACGCCAACCCGCACGGTGTCGCGCGCGTGTATCTTAGGCGAGCATGGCGTGGCGCTGGACGTGGTGCCGGACGCGGTGGGCGTGCGCCACCAGCCGGATGCGGGGCGCGGCTGGTGTGCCGGCGCTGGGTAGGGCTGCCGCCGGCCGGCATTGTCCCAGCACGGGCATTGTCGGGCGGACCTGGCGCAATTTTCGGTTCCATCCGAAGCCGACAAACCGCCCCGTTTTTGCGTTGCACTACTGGGGTGTCCCGCCGGGGACGAGCTACAAGCTGTGCAGCAATGGGTTTGTGATGGAGAGAATGCGATGACGAAGAAGCCTGGCAGCAAACTAGCAAAGAGGCAGGGCAGCGGGCCGCCAGCTAAGCCCGGGCTAACGGTGAACCTTGGGACCGCAAGTGATCGGGACGAAGGTCCCAGTAGCCTTCGCCCTATAGGAGGCAGCGGGTCCAAGGCTCTCAACAACGTGCTTGCCAATCAGGCTATTGTAACCTTGTGGCTGCCCCCTGGTATCGCCGAAGAAGAGCGGGACCGGAGGTGTCAAGCAGCAATTCTCGCCATGATGGAGTTTAAGCCGGCGGACGGCATCGAGGGTATGATGGCGGCGCAAGCGGTGGGGCTGCACTCCGCTTCGATGGAGTGCCTGCGCCGGGCCATGATCCCGGAGCAGTCAGGACAGGCATCGGACCAACTGCGCCGACAGGGTGCCAACCTGTCCCGTGCTTTCCTGGACGTGCTGGCGGCGCTGGACCGCAAGCGGGGCAAGGGTGTGCGCCAGATTGTTCGCGTGGAGAAAGTGATGGTAGCACCGGGCGGGCAAGCGATTGTCGGCAACGTCCAAGCTGGAGCGGCCGGCGGGGGACAGCATGGGGAGGGGGTGGGCTATGACGGAGGACCCGGGGGAGAACCCCATGCACCGCCTGGCGGGCGCACACCTGCCGGAACAACGCCTGCCAGACTGGCGCACGACGCTGCCCCTGGCGCAGTCCTGCCCCCGCTGCGAAGCGCAGACCCGGGCCGGGACGCCTTGCCAGTCGCCCGCGATGAGGAACGGGCGATGTCGGATGCACGGGGGCGCCAGCATGGGTCCTAAGACGGCGGCCGGGCTGGCGCGCATCCGCAAGGCCCGCACCGTGCATGGGCTGTATGGGGCGGAGATAGCGGAACTGCGCCGGCATTGTGCGGCGCTGCGGGCAGAGGCGCGGCAGTGGAGGAAGGACTCTTAGCCCGGACTGTCCAGCATGGCCGTAGCTTAGCAGCCTCGCATTACCCAAGCACACATTAGGAGTTGGACCCTCATCAGACCCGAATCCCTGGCTGATGTTCAGCGCGTAGGCGGTAGCCCTTCCTACAAAGACGGGCACACAACCAATTCCTGACACGGTTCAACGTCTGTTCCTGATTACAAGGCCCCGCCCATCTGTCACGATAAGTTGTGGCACCGCTCGACTCATCCAACTTGGCACCACTGCCCGCGGTGGACGCCTTCATTATCCGCTGGGACGGCACCGCAATGGCGGAGCGGGCCAACTACATCCCGTTCCTGTCCGAGCTATGCGACGTGCTAGACGTGCCCCGGCCTGACCCCGCCACCGGCAGCGGCGGCCCCTACCGCTTCGAGCGGGGGGTGACGCACCATGAGGCGGACGGCAGCACCAGCACCCGCCGCATCGACCTCTACCGCCGCGGCTGCTTCGTGTGCGAGGCCAAGCAGGGCGCCACCCCGCACCTGCAAGCCCCCTATTTGCCCCCTCCCTGGCCGCCCCCGACGAGGCCCAGCACCGCGCCAACGTCCGCAACACCCCGGCCTGGGTGCGCCACATGCAGAAAGCAAAGGGCCAGGCGGAGGGATATGCGCGCGACCTGCCGGTGGATGAGGGCTGGCCGCCGTTCCTGATCGTCTGCGACGTAGGGTTCTGCTTCGACCTGTATGCTGACTTCTCTGGCACGGGCAAGCACTACGCCCAGTTCCCCGACTGCCAGCGCTTCCGCATCTACCTGCCCGACCTCCGCCGGCCGGAGGTGCGGGCCACCCTGCGCGGCATCTGGTTGGACCCCAAGTCGCTGGACACCACCCAGCGCCGCGCCGAGGTGACACAGAACATCGCGGCGTTGCTTGCCAAACTGGCCGCAGCCTTGGAGGGCAGCCCGGCCCGGCCGCGCCACACACCGGAACGGGTGTCCACCTTCCTGATGCGCTGCATCTTCTGCATGTTCGCGCAATCCGTTGGGCTGCTGCCGCCCGGGAGCTTCAGCAAGTTGCTGAACCGCTGCCGGGTCAACCCGGCGGGCTTCGGGCCGGTGGTGGGCAGCCTGTGGGCCACCATGGACACCGGCGGGTATAGCGTAGCCCTGGACGTGCCCGTGCCCCGCTTCAACGGCGGGCTGTTCCGGCCGGGACCGCACGGCGGCGCCGACCCGCTGCCAGTGGACGCCGACGAGTTGGGCTTGCTGATCCAGGCCGCCGGCAAGGACTGGGCAGAGGTGGAACCGGCCATCTTCGGCACGCTGCTGGAGAATGCCCTAGACGCCAAGGAACGCGGCCGGCTGGGGGCCGAGTTCACCCCGCGCGCCTTCGTGGAGCGGCTGGTGCTGCCGACTGTCATGGAGCCGCTACGGGAGGACTGGGACGGCGTGCGAGCCGCGGCAGAGGCAGCGATGCAGGCCGGCGATGCCCCGGCGGCTGCGGGCTACGTGCGCGACTTCCATGCCGAGTTGTGCCGGGTGCGCGTGCTGGACCCGGCGTGCGGCACTGGCAATTTCCTGTATGTCACGATGGAGCTGATGAAGCGGCTGGAGGGCGAGGTGCTGGATACCTTGGCCGGCTACGCCCCGAACGAGGCCGGGCGGCTGGACATGGCGGGCGTGACGGTGGACCCGCACCAATTTCTTGGCCTGGACGTGAACCCGCGCGCCGTGCCGGTGGCGGAGCTGGTGCTGTGGATTGGCTACCTGCAATGGCACTTCCGCACCAACGGCAAGGCACCCCCGGCGGAGCCGATCTTGCGCGACTTCCGCACCATCCGAGAGGCCGATGCGCTGCTGACCTACACGCGCACGGCGGCCGACAAGGACCCGGCCGGGCGGCCCGTCACGCGATGGGGCGGGCGTACGGCGCTACACCCTGTCACGGGGGAGGCAGTGCCGGACCTAGCCGATCAAGTGCTTGTGCTGCGCCCGGTAGGTGCCGCGGTCGCACCCTGGCCGGAAGCGGAGTTCATCGTGGGCAACCCGCCCTATGTCGCCGGCAAGGACATGCAGGCGGAGTTGGGCAGCGGCTACGCGGAGGCACTGTGGGCCGCCTATCCCAAGGTGCCCCCCTCCGCCGACTTGGCGATGTTCTTTTGGTGGCGGGCGGCGCAAGCCTTGCGGGACGGGCCGGTGCGCGGGGGCAAGGTGCGGCGGTTCGGGTTCATCACCAGCAAAAGCATCAACCAGGTGTTCTGCCGCCGGGTGATCGCAGCGGCGATGGAGGGGAAGAAGCCGCTGCGGCTGGTGTTCGCCATCCCGAACCATCCGTGGGCGCAAGGGGCCGGGACGGCAGCGGTGCGGATCGCCATGACGGTGGCCGAAAGCGGCACCGGGCCAGGCCGGCTGTTGGAGGTGGTACGGGAAACGGCAGCGGCGGTGCCGGAGGTGGTGCTGACCACGCGAGAGGGCGTGGTGAACGCAGACCTGACGGTGGGGGCCAGCCCGGACACAGCCCGGCCGTTGCGCGCCAATGAGCGGATTAGCAGCCGCGGAATGTCGCTGCACGGTGCTGGGTTCATCGTATCGCCCGCAACGGCGGCGGCGCTAGGTTTGGGCCGGGTGCCGGGCTTGGAGGCACATATCCGGCCCTACCTAAACGGCCGCGACATGACGGGGCGCAGCCGGGGCATGATGGTCATAGACCTAGATGGACTGACGGAGGCGGAGGTGCGGCAGCGGTTTCCAGCCGTGTTCCAGCATTTGTCGCTGCATGTGAAGCCGGAGCGGGACCAGAATAATGAGGCATACCGGCGGCTAAATTGGTGGCTGTTCGGGCGTAACAACGCAGTGCTGCGGACTGCACTGCATGGCCTCCCTCGCTACATTGCCACCGTGGAAACCGCCAAGCATCGGCTGTTTGTGTTCCAGCCGGCGGCGGTGCTGCCCGACAACATGCTGGTGTGCATCGCCAGCGCCGACGCCTTTGATCTGGGCGTGCTGTCATCACGCATTCATACGACTTGGGCGCCGGCTGCGGGCGGCTGGCTGGGGTTCGGCAACGATCCTCGATACAACAAGACCCGCTGCTTTGACCCCTTCCCCTTCCCCATCGCTACCGCGGCGCAAGCCGTCGAGATAGCCGCCCTGGCTGACGAGCTGGACGGATTGCGGAAGAACCGCCTAGCCGCACACCTGCACCTGACGTTGACGATCCTGTACAACGTCCTGGCAGCACTCCGGACCGGCCAGCCCTTGTCGGATGCAGAAAGGGACGTGCTGGACGCCGGGCATGTCGAAGTGCTGCGCCACCTGCATGACCGCTTGGACCTTGCCGTTGCTGCTGCCTATGGCTGGCCCGCCGACCTGCCCGCCGCCGCCATCGTGGAACGTGTGGTAGCCCTGAACCAGGAGCGTGCAGCGGAGGAAGCCGCTGGCCGGGTACGCTGGTTACGCCCTGCTTACCAAGCGCCGGCAGAAGGGGCGTTTGCAGCCCGCACGGAACAGCTTGCCATGGTGGTGAACGCCGCCGACGCTGCCCTGCCGGAGTGGCCCAAAGGCGTGCCAGCGCAGTATGTAGCCATACGCGCCGCCCTGGCCCGCGGCACCCCGTCCGCCCCTGCCGACTTGGCCCGGCAATTTCGCAGCGTCCGCCCGGCCAAGCTGGTCCCTATCCTGGCTACCCTTGCGGCGCTGGGCCAGGTGCGGGAGGCCGGGCCAGGGCGCTACGTGGCGTAGGCTGGCGCGGCCCTTGCGGCACCTGGCGAAGAAATCGGCGCTGGCCGGATGGCGTCCAACACCTCGCAACGCAAGCTGCACTTCACCGTCATGGAGTCCCGGGTGGATGCCTTCACCCCATGGAACCTGATCGTGCGATGCCGAGGCGGCTGCGTGCGAGCAATCCCCATGTCTGGACTGCCGGAGAAGATCACGATTGCGCGGCTTCTGATCTGGATGTGCTGCCGAATGTGCGGCAGCCCAGTGGAGTGGGCCAGCCTGGATAACTGCGTGCCGGGATGGCAGCGACGGATATTGCGGGTTCGGAAACCAAGGTTGTACGCCTGACGGCGCGCCAGACTCAAGCACTCGGGCGCGTAGCTGCTACCTATGTGCTACCTAGCCTTTTTCGAGCCTTCATACCGCACTAGCTAACCCATTGGAAAGATTGGCGGACCCGAGACGATTCGAACGTCCGGCCTCTGCCTTCGGAGGGCAGCGCTCTATCCAGCTGAGCTACGGGTCCTGCAAGTCCTGGATAGCCCAACCGTGCCGGCACGCCAAGCCCATTCAGTGGTCTCCAGCCTGCCACGCCGCCGCCGCCACGTCCGCGCCGGAGGGCAGCCAGCCGCCATGGTCACCCATCCAGGCGATCACGTCGCCAATCACCGCATCCCGCGCCTTGTCGCGCATCAGCAGGTGGTAGCCATTTGGGTAGTAACCCCGGCGTACCCCGGGCGCCATCGCGCGCCAGGCGCGGGCTGTCGCCTCAGGCGGCACCAACGCATCGTGTGCGCCATACAGGGCCAGGGTGTTGCCCGGCAGCCCCGGCGCAGCAGCCTGCGCGGCATCCATCAGGTCCGTCAGGCCGCGCAGGGTGTCGAACCGGGTGCGGCGGATCGTCAGCGGGTCCCGCGCCAGGCGGATCAGCGCCTCGCGGTTGTCGCTGGCCATCACCCGCAACGGCACCTCGCCCCCTGTCACTTGCAGGCCCGGCGCCACGCCCGACACCAGCCACAGCCCGCTGCTTAAAACGATGCCCTGCTGCGCCCGCCCCCACACCGCCGGCGCCAGCAGCACCCAGCCATCCACCGGCGGCGCCTGCCCGGAGGCCGCCAAGGTCATGGTCAGCGCACCGCCCATGCTCTCGCCCATTACGAACAGCGGCACGCCGGGGTAGCGGGCATGCAGCAGCCGGATGCCGGCGAACGCATCGGATTGCAGCGTCGGGATACCCGCCCAGCGCCCCCGGTCCGGCGCGGCGCCAAAGCCACGCTGGTCCGGGGCGAAGACGGCGATGCCCGCCGCGGTGAAGGCCGGCGCCGGATACTCCCAGGCATCGCGGCTGTCGCCAAAGCCGTGCAGCGCCAGCACCACCGCCCGCGGCGCCCCATCCGGCAGCCAGGTCCGCACCGGCAGCCTTGCCCCGTCCGGCATCGTAAAAACCGTGTCCGCCTGCAACGCCGAAGCGGGCAGCGGGGCCAATGGCATGTTATACGTCGGCAGCCCCGTGCAGCCCGCCAGGGCGACGGCAAGCACCAGGCCATGCAGCCAGGCAGAACGGATTGCAACCACGGGCGCCATGCCTATCATCCCGGCGCACCCCCGACCAGAGAGCGACCCCTTCATGCCCGACGCCCCCTTCGGCAGCGACACCCCGCACCCCGAGCTTGCCATCCCCGAGGTGCTGCACGTGGACGAGCGCGTGGTGGCCTGCGACGGCGGAGTCGGACCGCTGGGCCACCCCCGGGTGTGGCTGCGCATCGACCACACGCAGACCTTCTGCCCCTGGTGCTCCCGCATCTTCGTGCTGAACCCCGGGGCAGGGAACGTGGACCACTAGCATGGCGGACACCCATATGCCGGACCAGGCGGCCGTGCCGGACCAGAGCGCCGCCGGCCCGCCGATGCACCTGATCCTGATTGACGGGTCCGGCTTCATCTTCCGCGCCTTCCACGCCCTGCCGCCGATGACCCGGGCGGACGGCACGCCGGTCAACGCGGTGTTCGGCTTCTCCAACATGCTCGGCCGCCTACTCGAGCACCACGAGGGCACGCACATCGCCGTCGTGTTCGACGCCGGGCGCACCACCTTCCGCAACGAGCTGTATGACAAGTACAAGGCCCAGCGCCCGGAGCCGGCGCCCGAGCTGGTGCCGCAGTTCGCCCTGGTGCGGGAGGCAACCCGGGCCTACGGCGTGGCCGGGGTGGAGCTGGACACCTGGGAGGCCGACGACCTGATCGCCTCCTACGCCCGCGCCGCCACCGAGGCCGGCGGGCGCGTCACCATCGTGTCGTCCGACAAGGACCTGATGCAGTTGGTGGACGACCGCGTCACCATGCAGGACCCGATCAAGCAGAAGGCGATCGGTCCCGCCGAGGTTATGGAGAAGTTCGGCGTCATGCCGGACAAGGTCGTGGACGTGCAGGCCCTGATGGGCGATAGCGTCGATAACGTGCCCGGCGTGCCCGGCATCGGCCCCAAGAACGCGGCCCAACTGATCCAGGAGTTCGGCGACGTGGAGGGCGTGCTCGCCGCCGCCCCCGCCATGAAGCCCAGCAAGCGCCGCGACATGCTGATGCAGCACGCCGAGGGCGCCCGCATCAGCCGCAAGCTGGTCACGCTATGCCGCGACGTGCCGCTGCCGCTGCCCTTAGAGGGCCTGCGCGCCAAGGACCCCGACCGCCCCGTGCTGGCCGCCTGGCTGCAAGCCCAAGGCTTCAAGACGGCGCTGAACCGGCTGGGGCTGGAGGGCGTGGTCCGCATGTCCGCCCCGGCCATCCCGGCGCTCCCCGTCAAGCTGCCAGGCGAAGGGCAGCCGGCCTATGGCCCCTATGAGTGCGTCACGACGCTGGACCAACTGCACATCTGGATCGCCGAGGCGCAGGCCGCCGGCATCGTCGCGCTGGACACCGAGACGGACAACCTCGACGCCCTGCGCGCCAACTTGGTTGGCCTGTCCTTGGCGACCGCGCCCGGCCGCGCCTGCTACGTGCCCGTCGCCCACCGCACGCCGCAGCCCACGGCGCAACTGGCGCTGGATGGCCCGGCGCCGGAGGAGGCCCCGCCAGCCCTCGTGCAGATCGCCCCCGCCGACGCCCTAGCCGCGCTGGCGCCCCTGCTGCGGGACGCCACGGTGCTGAAGGTGCTGCAGAATGCCAAGTACGACCAGATCGTGCTGGAACGCGCCGGCCTGCCCGGCATCACCCCTATCGACGACACCATGCTGATCTCCTACGCCCAGGAGGCCGGGCGGCACGGCCACGGCATGGACGAGCTGTCCCGGATGCATCTCGGCCACAACCCGATCAGCTACGACTCCGTCACCGGCACCGGCCGCGGCCGCATCCCGTTCGCCGACGTGCCGCTGGACCGCGCGACCGCCTACGCCGCCGAGGACGCGGACGTGACCCTGCGTCTATGGCACCGCCTGCGCCCGGACCTCCGCACGACAGGCAGCCTGGTCATCTACGAGCAGATGGAGCGCCGCCTGATCCCCGTGCTGATGCGGATGGAGCAGGCCGGCGTGAAGGTGGACGAGACCGAGTTGCGCCGCATGTCCGCCGACTTCGCCGCCCGCATGGCGGTGATGGAGGCCGAGATCCACAAGATGGCCGGCCGCCCATTCAGCCTCGGCAGCGCCAAGCAACTGGGTGAAATCCTGTTCGACGAGCAGGCCCTGCCCGGCGGCAAGCGCCTTGCAAGCGGCGCCTGGGGCACCGACGTCGTCGTGCTGCAGACCCTGGCCGACCAGGGACACGAGCTGCCGGCCCGCATCATCGAGTGGCGGCAACTCTCCAAGCTGCGCTCAACCTACACCGAGGCCCTGGTCGAGCAGATCAACCCCGACACCGGCCGCGTCCACACCAGCTTCGCGCAAGCGATCACCAGCACCGGCCGGCTGTCCTCCACCGACCCCAACCTGCAGAACATTCCGATCCGCACGGAGGAGGGCGCACGCATCCGCCAGGCTTTCGTGGCAGAGGAGGGGCATGTGCTCGTGAGCTGCGACTACTCACAGATCGAGTTGCGGCTGATGGCGCACGCGGCCGATATCGCGCCATTGAAGGAGGCGTTCGCCACCGGACAGGACATCCACACCCGCACGGCCTCCGAGGTGTTCGGCGTGCCGATGGAGGGTATGGACCCCGGCACGCGTCGCCGGGCCAAGGCGATCAACTTCGGCATCATCTACGGCATCAGCGCCTTCGGCCTAGCCCGGCAGTTGGGCATCGAGCCTGGCGAGGCACGGACCTACATCCAGGCATACTTCGAACGCTACCCCGGCATCCGCGCCTACATGGACCGCACGAAGGTTGAGGCGCGGGAGCATGGCTACGTGCTGACGCCGTTCGGACGGCGCTGCTGGGTGCCGGGCATCAACGACAAGATGGCGCAGCGCCGGGCCTATGCGGAGCGGCAGGCGATGAACGCGCCGTTGCAAGGTGGGGCTGCGGACATCATCAAGCGTGCGATGGTCCGCCTGCCGGCTGCGCTGGACGCTGCCGGGCTGCGGGCACGGCTGCTGCTGCAGGTGCATGACGAGCTGTTGTTCGAGGCAGCCACGGAGGAAGCCGAAGCGACGGCGGCAGTGGCGAAGCGGGTCATGGAGGGCGCTGCCACCATCTCCGTGCCGCTGGTGGTGGAGACCGGCCAAGGCCATAGCTGGGCGGCGGCACACTAGGCAGCCCGGCTCGGGACGGCCCAAACGAAACGGGGAGGGCACCGCCCTCCCCGCTCCTTGGTCGCTTGTAGGCGTAAGGCGCTCAGACGCGCGGGATGGGCTTGGTCGTGCCGGTGCTGCCGGTCACGCTCGTCGTGCCGGTCGTGGTGGCGACGTTCTCGACGTCCACCTTGGTCTCGCGGACGCTGTCGCGCACGGTTTCGACACGGTCGGCGGCCTCCTTCTTCAGGCCGATCTCCTCGACGACGCGCACGTCCTTGCCGACCACGGCCTGCTCGGCCGTAGCACGGGCCTCGATGGTCTGGTCGCGGAACGCATCAGTGCCGCTGACGCTCTCATTTACCGGGCGGCGCTCAATGCTGACGCGCTCCTCATGCAGGGTAACCTGCTCCTGCACCGGGGTCTCGACCACCTTGGACGTGACGCGCACGCCGCCGGCCTCGACCTCGCGCTTGCCGACGACCAGGTCCTCCTTCATCACCTTGATGGTGTCGGGGCTGCCCGTGGTGCTCGCCGTCGTGGTGGACATTGGGGCAGTCATGGGCGCGGTGGTGCCCATCGTGCTCGGGCCCGTCGTGGCGTCACGGGTGGCGGTCGTCTCGTAGCCGCCTGCCATGCCTGCCGCGCCGGCAGCGCCCATCATGCCGGTGGTGGCCGTGCTGCTCGCCATCCCCGTGCCTGCCATGCCGGTGGACATGCCCATGATCTGCTCGACGTGCGCGGCCTGCGCGTCATCGGCGCGGACCGTGACCAGGGTGCCACCGCTGTTGACGCCCTCCTGGTAGGTCTGAGCGTCCGCCTCACTGACGCCAGCACCCGTCAGGCTGCCCAGCAGGCCGCCTGCCGCCGCGCCAACACCGGCGCCGGTCAGCGCCGCCACGAGCCAGCCGGCCGCCACGAGCGGACCGATGCCGGGTATGGCAAGCGAGCCAATGCCGGCCAGCAGGCCCGCGCCGCCGCCCAGCACGGTGCCGATGGTGGCGCCAGTTCCGCCGCCAGTCGCCGCGCCCTGCTCCGGGTCGCCGCTGGTCAGGCCAGTGCTCGTACCGCCGGTGCTCGTGCCGCTGGTGCCCATGCTGTCATAGCCGGTGCTGGTGACGCTCTTGTCGCCGGACACGATGCTGATGTCGCTGTGCGGGATGCCGGCGCTCTCAAGCGCCTGCACGACGCGGGTCGCCTCGGCGTAGGTCTGGAAAACGTGTGCGATGGTACGCATGAATATGATTCCTTGGTTGTGACTTGAGCCGTGGTCGTCAGGCGTGGATTACAACGCCGGGATTACGAGGCAGCGCCGACGTTGCCCTGATAGTCGCAGTAAACGTCAACCGCCGAGCCGGACTTCATGGCCTTGCCCCGCCAGATGCCGTCGGTGTCCTTCTTGAGCGCCGTCACCTGGCTGAAGCCGCCCTTCTCGATGCGCCTGCGGGCCTCGCCCATCGTGAAGCTGTTGCGGCCCTTCACGGGCGCAGCGGACGTCTTGTTGTTGGCGTTCGAGGTGGTCACCGAAGGCGGCGTGGCGGAGTTGTTGTTGGTCGTGCTCAACTGCGCCGGCGTGTTGGTCGTAACGCCCGGCAGCCGCCCGACCGTGTTACCCACCGCTCCGCCGGGTGTGCCCATCGTGGACCCGGTCGTGCCCATCGTGGTGCCAGCAGGACCCGTCGTGCCCGGCGCCGTCGTCGTCTGGGCTATAGCCGCCGTGCCGAGCAGCGCCGCGGCAAGTCCGAGTTTGATTGCTTTCATGGCCCTGGTCCTCTGTTGTGGATGGCGGCCCAACGCAGGCCCCCGGTCAATGGTTGCGCCCTGGGGGCGGACGAACGGTGCGGGACCCGGACATCAACGCGCCACCATCTCCCGGACCAGGCCGGCCAGCGCGCTGCCCTCGAACGGCTTCGGCAGCACCGCCTCACGTGGGCCAAGGGAACGGCCGGCCAGCGAAGCCGTGCGTCCGGTGATGAAGATGATCACCAGGTTCGGCGACAGGGCGCGCAACTGGTCGGCCAGCTCCATGCCGTTCCAGCCCGCGCCCAGGTCCACGTCCGTCACCATCACCGGCGCATCCAGCCCGCCGCGCATCAGGCCCAGCGCTTCCTCGGCCGTCGCCGCCTCGACCACGCCGAACCCGTCGTCTTCCAGCATCAGCGCCACGGTCATGCGGACCAGCGCGTCGTCCTCGACCAGAAGCAGGCAGTTGTGTTTGTCCGACATGGTTGGGCCGCCACAGGTTGGGTCTCGGTCACCCCAACGGGACTGGGCAGAGTTCGTTCACTCTGTACGGCAAAGCGCGTAAGAGTTGATGGAAACTAACATCGGTTAACCGGCCACCGGCCGGCATCAGCCCAGCAGCCGTCCGATCACCCGGGCAGTGTAGTCCACCACGGGGATGATCCGGCCGTAGTTGATGCGCGTCGGGCCGATCACCCCGATGGCGCCGACGATGCGGTCGGCGCCGTTGCGCGCCGGGGCGACCACCATGGAGACGCCGCTGGCGCCGAACAGGCCGCTCTCCGCGCCGATGAAGATGCGCACGCCGTCCGACGCCTCGGCCAGGTCCAGCAGCCGCAGCATCGTCTCCTGGTGCTCCAGCCGCTCGAACAGGGTCTGGATCGCGGCGAGGCTCTCGATCTGCGTCACCTCCTGCAACAGCCGGGCCTGGCCGCGCACGATCAAGGCGCCGCCGCGGCCCTCCCCGGTCCAGGTGGCGAGCCCAGCCTCCACGACTTGGGACGTCAGGCCGTCCAACTGCGTCCGGTCCTCCGCCATGTCGGCACCGACCACCCGGCGCAGCTCGGCCAGGCTGCGCTCGGACAGGCTGCGGCCAGCCAGTTGCGCGTTCAGGTAGTTCGTCGCCTCCGTCAGCGCGGACGGCGGCAGGCCCGGCGGCGTCTCGATCACCCGGTTCTCCACCTGGCCATCGGCGGACACCAGGATCACTAGGGCACGGCCCGGGCCGAGCGGCACGAACTCGATATGCCGCACCGCCCCGTCCGACTTCGGCGCCAGCACCAGCCCGGCCGCGCCCGCCAGGCCCGCCAGCATGGTGCTCGCCTCGGCCAGGGTGTCCTCCAGGCTGCGGCCCCGGGCTTCAAGCGCGCGGGAGATTGCCTCACGCTCGTCCTCCGCCAGGCCACCCGACTGCAGCAGACCATCGACGAACAGCCGCAGCCCGCGGTCGGTCGGCAGCCGCCCGGCGCTGGTGTGCGGCGAGAACAGCAGCCCGGCGTCGGTCAGGTCCGCCATCACGTTGCGGATCGTCGCCGGGGACAGCGCGACGGGCAGGCGGCGGGACAGGGTGCGGCTGCCGACCGGCTCCCCAGTGGCCACGTACTGCTCCACGATCTCCCGCAGCACGCTGGCGGCGCGCGGGTCCAAGCCCGGCGGGGACCGCCCGGCGCTGCGGGGCGATGGACGAGCGGTGCCGGGGCGGTCGGTATTTTCCATGCCGTCAGGCGCGCCGGGTGATGTTCGGCAGGGCGATGCCGGCCAGGATGGCCTCGACGACCTCCTGCACCTCGAACGCCTCGGTCACGGTCGCCAGGTGGTGCGGCTCCCCCCGGGTCATGCGGGCAACCTGCTGCAACTGGCGGTGCAGCACCAGGGGGCGCAGGCGTTCGTTGGGCAGCGCGTCGGGGTCGGGCGCCCAGGTGCCGTCGGGGCGCTGGCGCTCCGCGAAGGACCAGTCGCGCAGGCGGATGTCGGCGACGCCGCGCACGGTCCAGGTGTTGGTGTCGTGCTCCGGCGTGGCCCCGACCGCGCCCTGCACCCGACCTGGCAGCCCGCCAGCGTCCAGGCGTGCGGTGATTGAGGTCTCGGTGCGGCCCGGGGCCGGGTACTCGGCATTGCTGGACAGCAGGCCCAGCGGCCCCAGCAGGCGGCGCGACAGGAACAGGAAGTGCGACACGACCTCGCGGGTGAAGCCGCCCTCCGCCGGGCCGTCCAGCCAGGGCGCCGCCTGCTCCTGCCAGGGCCGCGGCCAGGCGGCGAAGCCCACGTCGATGCTGAAGCCGCGCGGGGCGCCGGTCACGCCGTCCCGCAGCCACTCCGCCAGCCGGGCGACAGCAGGCGAGGACGTGAAGGGGAAGTTGACCGCCACCGGCGCCCCGCCGGCCTGCGTTTCCCCCAGGAAGCGCCGGCCGTCGAACAGGTCCACCGCCAGCGGCTTCTCCAGGAACACCGCACGCCCGGCCTGCCGCGCCATGCGGGCGTAGGCGAGGTGCGTGGCCGGGGGCGTGGCGACATAGACGCAATCGGCCCCCTCGATGACCGCCTCCGCCGACGCGGCCCGGTTCAAGCCGGGGATGGCGGGGCCGAGACGGTCCAGCGCGGCCGGCGCCTGGTCCCAGATGCCGGAGACATGCACGGCGTCGGACTCCAACGCGGCGCGCAACAGGCGCTCCCCCATGATCCCCGCCCCGATGATCCCCACGCCAACCGTCATGCCGTCATCCCTATTCCATTCTGCCAGCCCGGTTCACGCCATGTTTTGTGGCCTGCCAGAACCATGCCACTTGCGCTATATGGCCCGCCCCTCGAACAGGACACCACCATGCGCCCTTCCGGCCGCCAGACCGACGAGATGCGGGACGTTTCCATCCAGCCCGGGTTCGCCCGCCACGCCGAGGGCTCGTGCCTGATCCGGGTGGGCGGCACGGAGGTGCTATGCACCGCAAGCGTCGAGGGCCGCACGCCGGGCTTCCTGCGCGGCACCGGGCTGGGCTGGGTGACGGCGGAGTATGGCATGCTGCCGCGCGCCACCCACAAGCGCGGCGACCGCGAGGCGGCGCGCGGCAAGCAGTCCGGCCGCACCCAGGAAATCCAGCGCCTGATCGGCCGCAGCCTGCGCGCTGTTGTCGACCGCTCCGCCATGGGCGAGTGCAGCATCACCCTGGACTGCGACGTGCTGAACGCCGATGGCGGCACGCGGTGCGCCAGCGTCACCGGGGCCTGGGTGGCGCTGAGCCTGGCATTCCGGCACCTGGAGCGGAACCGCGTCATCTCGCGCTCGCCCATGACCGGCCAGGTGGCGGCGGTCAGTTGCGGGCTGGTCCGTCATGGGGAAGCGGGCGATGCGGCGGTGCTGGACTTGGACTATGCCGAAGATAGCGGGGCGGAGGCCGACGCGAATTTCGTGCTGACTGCGGCCGGCGGGATCGTGGAGGTGCAGGGTACTGCGGAGACGGCGCCGTTCAGTGAGGCGCAGTTCATGGAACTGATGCGCCTGGCCCGTCTTGGCACCACCCGGCTGTTCGAGGCGCAGCGGGCCGCCCTGGACACGGCGGCTTGACGTTGCGCCGCCTTCCACCCGGCAGCCGGCTGGTGCTGGCCACCCACAATGCGGGCAAGCTGCGGGAGATCGTGGAGCTGCTGGCGCCGTTTGGCGTCGAGGTCACGTCGGCTGGGGCATTGGGCCTGCCGGTTCCGGTGGAGGACGCGCCGGATTTTGCCGGCAACGCGGCGATCAAGGCGCTGGCTGCGGCCCGGGTCTCCGGCCTGCCAGCGCTGGCGGACGACTCCGGCTTCTGCGCCGCGGCGCTTGGGGGGGCGCCGGGCGTGGTGTCGGCGCGCTGGGCCGGGCCGGGCAAGGACTTCGCGGGAGCGATGGCGCGGGTGCGGCGGGAGATGGAGGGCAGCGCGGACCTGCGGGCTTGGTTCGCCTGCGCGCTGTGCCTGGCTTGGCCGGATGGGCAGCAGGCGACCTACCTGGGCCGGGCTGAGGGAAGCATCGCCTGGCCGCCGCGCGGCGACCGCGGCTTCGGCTACGATCCGATGTTCGTGCCGTTGGGCGGGGTGCAGACCTACGGCGAGATGGACCCGGCCGCCAAGCACGCCAGCAGCCACCGGGCGCGGGCGATGGAGCAGCTCTTGGCGTCCTGCTTCCGTTAGCGACGCAGGTAGCGGCATCACGCCATATGCGTCAGCCCTCGGTGCAGGAGCCCTGGGTACAGGCTGGGGATGCTAGATCCCCGTGGAATACCATATGGCTGGATGCCCACCAAGTTGGTTCGGGCAGACCCTGGCCAAGCTGCCGGCAGCCTATCGATCTCAGGAATCCCTCATGGAAATACTCACGTCCGAGCTGATACGGACGCAGCTCCCCGCCAAGGAGAAAGGCTCCAAGCCGGACGGAACGGTGCCGGATGCTGTCCTGCGGCGCGGCGCGGACGCGATCCTGAGGGAGCGGCCTGGCGATGGCGTTTGGGTGTTCGCCTATGGCGCCCTGATCTGGGATCGTCCCTACGCCTGCGACGGCGAGCGCATCGGCACCCTGCACGGCATGGCCCGGCAGTATTGCCTGCGCGATGACCGCAACCGCGGCACGCCCGAGCATCCGTCGCTGACCCTGGGGCTGGTGCCGGACGGCAGCGCCTGCTCCGGCCTGGTGGTGCACCTGGCGGAGCCGGACCTGGCACAGAATTTCTGGGCGGTGTGGAGGCATGAGATGGCAGCAGGGTTCTACGAGGCCCGGTGGGTGCAGGTGCTGACCGCGGCCGGGCCGCTGGACGCCGTGACCTTCATCGCCGATCCGCTGCACCCGTTGTTCGCCGGACGTTTGGAGGATGCTGCCGTGGCGGATATCCTGGCCACCACGGCCGGACCAGGCGGCCCCGCCGCGGACTACTTGCGGCAAACAGCCGACGCGATGCGGCACCGAGGGTCGCCCGATCCCTACCTGGAGCGGCTGGCGTCGCTGGTTGCAGTTCGGCTGGGTGCGGCATGATGCGGCGCTTTGCCCGCGCGGCGCTTCTCGGCCTGGCTGCGGCCTGCGCCCTGCTGCCTGCCGCGACAGCGCCGGCTGCCTCGGCCGCGGCCCCCTACAAGGCCGTGCTGATCGCTGGCGACGGGTCGCTTCCGGTGTTCGACAATGCCATGGACGGGGTGGCCGCCGACCTCCGCCGGGCCGGCGCCGCCGCAGGCATCGTGCGGCTGAGCGGCACGGGGGCTGGCAGGGCGTTGCCGGCCACGCTCGGCAACGTGGTGGAGGCGATCGCCGCCATGCACCCGGCGGCCGGCCAGGGCTGCCTGGTGTTCGCCACCTCGCACGGGGTGCACGGCGGCGGGCTGTACCTGTCGGCCGAGGAGGAGGTGTTGACGCCCGCCCTGCTGGACCGTGCGCTGCAGGCCGGCTGCGGCAGCGCGCCAACGGCGGTGGTGGTGTCGAGCTGCTTCAGCGGGGCCTTTGCCCAGCCGCCGATGACGCGGCCCAACCGGGTGATCCTGACGGCGGCCCGGGTGGACCGGACCTCGTTCGGCTGTGGGGCGGGCGAGACCTACACGGTGTATGACCGCTGCTTGTTGGGCCGCCTGGACAAGCGCGGCACCTGGCCGGCGGCCTACGACGCCATACGCGTTTGCGTGAGCGCAGAGGAACGGCGGGAGGGGGTGACGCCGTCGCTGCCGCAGGCTTGGTTCGGCGGCGGAGTGGCTGGACTGCTTTTGCCGACGGGGCCGGCGGCGCCCTAGGCGGAAACCCGCGGCACAGGCGCAGTTGCCGCGTTGGCCATTGGCGCCGCCCCAAAAGATCGTTGTTGCAACAATCATATGAGGGACAATATCAGTCTGCTGGTATGCATCTCCTAAGAGGGTGCGTGTGCATCAAGACAGCCGTGCAAGTGTGATCGGAGATCAACATGGCTGCCCAGCTCTCGAATTTGGCCCGCAACCACGGCTGCCGCCGCATACTCTCGGCGGCCTCCGCGCTGGCCATGGCCTGCATTGCGAGTCCGGCCGCTCTTGCGGCGCCGTCCGCCACGCTTGCAATGCTGACACCCGGTGAGTTCTGGACATGGTCGCTCAGCGGAAGCATCGCGCAGCCCGCATCCGGCCAGACGCCCGGCTCGACCGTGCCCCTCAGCGGGACCATGTTCGAGGATGTCGAGGTCCTGCCGTTCCAAGGCAGCCCAACGCTGGCGCTGGTCGCCGCGGACGACCTGACCATTGGCGGCGTGTCGATCTTCGGGGGCCAGGCCCCGCCGAAGGGCATCTTCTACATCCAGCAAGACCCGGCGACGCACGAGGTGCTGGTCATCGGCGACAACCAGGGTCCGAACGGCGCCCTGCGCATCGCAGCCCGGCCAGCGGTGTTCATCCCCGGCGCATGGTCCCTGGGCACGTCCTACGACGACACGCTCAGCTTCCTCTCCGGCGACTCGACCACCCTGAGTCTGGGCGTCACCGGCGCCACGACCGTCACGACGCCGCTGGGCGGCTTCGCTGCCTGGGTCGCGCCCAATGGAGCCATCGACTCGACGGGCGTCGTCCACACCGGAACTGATTACTGGACGCCGGAGTTAGGGGCGCCTGCCCTGTTCAACGTCACGACGACGGTCCCGAATGGCGGCGCGACCGAGATTTCGGCCGTGCTGACCGGCGCAAGCATCCTCGGCACGCCCGTGCCAGAGCCTACCACCCTCGCCGTGTTCGGTTGCGGCCTGCTCGGCCTAGCGGGTGCGCGGCGGCGGCACTCTGCATCCTGGCTCAGGGACCGCGAAACCATGCGAAATTGCCATATGCTTCAAAATCGGAGCCTGCCACTACCTCGCACATAGGAGCAGTTCAGATATTGGCCTCATCTTTTGAAAATCCGCCGCTCCACACATTGGACGTACAGCGGAGCCTCGCCTTGTTGAAGGACAGCGGCGGCACTTCTGACAATTCGCGTGCTTGCAAAGCCATGGCCGTTCTGCACGGCTACGCAGTCCCTAAGCCCTGTTTCAGCCGGTGCCAACTGCATCACCAATTGCCCCCGGCTTAACCAAGCCCTCGGCGCCAGCCTTCAAACGCGGGTCGGCCGCCGGCGCCGGGCCAGCCCCAAGCCGAGCAAACCTGCACCGAGCAGGGCTGTGCTCGTAGGCTCTGGCACCGCCGCGAGGGCTGCAGTGAAGGTGACGTCGCCGGCTGTGGTCAGCACAAAGTCGCCGCTGCTGGTCGAGAAGGCAACCCCAGGCTCAAACAACGCGCGGCCCGTCACCGGGCCGATCGCGCTGGTCAGATCGTAGGTTCCGAAGGGTAGGGCGGTGACGGCGAGGACCAGAGGCGGCCCGGGCTGGTTGCCAGGCGGGTTGAAAGCCTGCGCGCCGATGCCGGCACCGTTGAAGGTTTGGTCATCGACGGCCGTCGTAGAGGCGCCGGCGGTCAGGATGGCCGTGCCAAGGCCAGGCACGGTGACCGTCCCGACGCCAACCGGATTGATGAAAGTCCCTGGTGCAAAGGTGGCGACCCCGGAGGTGTCACCTGCGAAGGTTACCGTGACCAGGCTGTTCGTGAACGCAGCACCAGCGAGCGTGCCGCTGCCTGTTGTCGTCTCCGTGTAGGCGATCGGCGCCGCCCTGGCGTCGAGGGCAAGCAGCGGGCACGCGATGACGAGGGCTGCAAGCGCTGCGGTGAGCAGGTGGTGCATGAGGGCCTCCATGGAATCGGCGCCACCGTATGCCGTGACGGCTGCGCTGATGATCGCAGGTGGAGCGGCAACGCCTTCATCGTTACGCTTGCCGCTTCCGACCGCTGCCGTCAACCTGGCGTCTGGCGGATTGGCAAGCTCCACATGGTATGCCTGCTGTTCGAGGTCAGCCAGGTCGGCATCGGAGCCGCAGCGGAACGCGGCCCGATGCCAAGGGATATCGCCGCCGAAGCCGCTCACACCCGCTTAAAGGCGCCATTGCCCATCCAAGCAGCCCTGTCTCAGCGCAAGGCGGCGTCCAACCGCCTATATGCCAGCCATGGACCCCATCGCCCTGTATATCCACTGGCCGTTCTGCCTGGCCAAGTGCCCGTATTGCGACTTCAACAGCCACGTCCGCGACCGCATCCCCCAGGCCCGCTTCGCCCGCGCCCTGCGGACCGAGCTGGCATGGGAGGCCGCCCGGCTGGGCCGCCGTCCGCTGGCCAGCATCTTCTTCGGCGGCGGCACCCCCAGCCTGATGGAGCCGGACACCGTCGCCGCGCTGATCGCCGACGCCACCACCCTGTTCGACCCGCTGCCGGACCTGGAGATTACCCTGGAGGCCAACCCGACCAGCGTGGAACTGGCGAAGCTGGCCGGCTTCCGCGCTGCAGGGGTGAACCGGGCGTCGCTGGGCATCCAGAGCCTGGACGCGGCGGCGCTGGCCATGCTGGGCCGGCAGCACTCGGCGGGCCAGGCGCTGGAGGCGCTGGAGGCGGCGCGGGCGACCTTCCCGCGGGTGTCGTTCGACCTGATCTACGCCCGGCCCGGCCAGGGCGTCGCGGCCTGGCAGGCGGAGCTGGACCAGGCGCTGCAACTATGCGCCGACCACCTCTCCCTCTATCAGCTCACCATCGAACCCGGCACCGGCTTCGAGGCGCTGCACCGCCGGGGCGAGCTGGTGCTGCCGGATGACGACCTTGCGGCCGAGCTGTACGTGGCGACCGCGGATGCCTGCGCACAGCACGGCCTGCTGCCCTATGAGGTCAGCAACCTCGCCCGCCCCGGCGCGGAAAGCCGGCACAACCTCGCCTACTGGCGCTACCTCGACTACGCCGGCATCGGCCCCGGCGCGCATGGCCGCGTCACCCTGGATGGTAGCCTGGTCGCCACCCGCCGCCACCGCGCGCCGGAACCCTGGGCCGACCGCGTCGAGCGCCAAGGCCATGGCAGCACGGCCGAGGAGCGCATCGGCCCCCGCGACCGCGCCCGCGAGATGCTGCTGATGGGCCTGCGCCTGACTGAGGGCATCGACGCCGCCCGTTTCGCCGCCCGCACCGGGATGCCGCTGGACGAGGCGCTGGACCGCTCCGTTCTGGACCAGGCGCTGGACGCGGACTACCTGACCTATGCCGATGGCCGGTTGGCCGCGACCGTGGAGGGCCGCCTGCGCCTGGACGCCCTGCTGGGGCAACTTGTGTCATAGCAAGCCCGTGTCATAGCAAGCCTCTGTCACAGCCCTGCCGCTTGTTACGCCACCCGCCCTGCCCTACGTGAGCCGCCATGAGCACCGAACACGATCAGGCCCTACCGCCTGAGTACCCCGAACCCATCCCCCCCGACGCCGCCTACCCGGTGCCGGAGGGTGATCCCGCATCCCAGATCGCCCAACTGACCGCCGAGCGCGACGACATGCGCGACCGCTGGATGCGCGCGGAGGCCGAGATGGCCAACGTCCGCACCCGCGCCAAGCGCGACGTGGACGATACCCGGCAGTATGCCGTGCAGAAGTTCGCCGCCGACGTGGTGGAGGCCGCCGAGAACCTGCGCCGTGGCCTGACCAGCCTGCCCGCGCACCAGGACGGCGAACCCGACATCGTCACCAAGCTGCGCGACGGCCTGCAGGGCGTGGAGCGCAGCTTCGTCGGCGTCCTGGAACGCAACGGCATCCAGCGCACCGACCCGACCGGCCACCCGTTCGACGCCAACCTGCACCAGGCGATGGCGGAGCAGCCCTCGGCCGAGCACGCCCCCGGCACGGTGGTGCAGGCCTGGACCAACGCCTGGACCCTGAACGGGCGCCTGTTGCGCCCGGCGATGGTTGTCGTGGCGAAGGCCGGCGCGCCTTCACAGGAAGACAGCGCCGCCTGATATGCGCGCCTAACGTGCGCCACCGGGCCTTGTCCCGGTGGGGTGTGCTGAATACATCGGGAAAGTTACACCATAGGACGGTGCCGGGTGCTTCGGGCCAGGCGCCGCCGCTGAAAGGAGACTGCGTATGAGCAAGGTCATCGGCATCGACCTCGGCACCACCAATAGCTGCGTCGCGATCATGGAAGGCTCCACCGGCGCCGACGTGCGCGTGATCGAGAATGCGGAGGGCGCCCGCACCACCCCAAGCATGGTCGCGTTCAGCGACAGCGGGGAGCGCCTCGTCGGCCAGAGCGCCAAGCGCCAGGCCGTCACCAACCCGACCAACACCCTTTATGCAGTGAAGCGCCTGATTGGCCGCCGCTACGCCGACCCGCTGGTGGAGAAGGACAAGGGCATGGTGCCCTATACCATCGTCCGCGGCAGCAATGATGACGCCTGGGTCGAGGCGCGCGGCGACAAGTACTCCCCCAGCCAGGTCAGCGCCTTCATCCTCGGCAAAATGAAGGAAACCGCGGAGACCTACCTCGGCGAGAAAGTGACGCAGGCGGTCATCACCGTCCCCGCCTACTTCAACGACGCCCAGCGCCAGGCCACCAAGGACGCGGGCAAGATTGCCGGCCTAGACGTGCTGCGGATCATCAACGAGCCGACCGCGGCGGCGCTGGCCTATGGCATGGATAAGAAGGGCGGCGGCGTGATCGCCGTGTACGACCTTGGCGGCGGCACCTTCGACGTGTCCGTGCTGGAGATCGGCGACGGCGTGTTTGAGGTGAAGTCCACCAACGGCGACACGTTCCTGGGCGGCGAGGACTTCGACAACCGCGTGATCGGCTACCTCGCCGACGAGTTCAAGCGCGAGCAGGGCATCGACCTGCGCAAGGACAAGCTGGCCCTGCAGCGCCTGAAGGAAGCCGCCGAGAAGGCCAAGATCGAGCTGTCGTCCTCCAAAGAGACTGAGATCAACCTGCCGTTCATCACCGCCGACGCCTCGGGGCCGAAGCACATGGTGATGAAGCTGTCCCGCGCGAAGCTGGAGAGCCTGGTCGATGACCTGATCGAGCGGACGCTGGCTCCGTGCCGTGCCGCCCTGAAGGACGCCGGCGTGACGGCGGGCGAGATCAGTGAGGTGATCCTGGTCGGCGGCATGACCCGCATGCCCAAGGTCATCGAGACCGTGAAGCAGTTCTTCGGCCGCGAGCCTGCCCGCAACGTGAACCCGGACGAGGTCGTGGCTATCGGCGCGGCTGTCCAGGGCGCGGTGCTGAAGGGCGACGTGAAGGACGTGCTGCTGCTGGACGTGACCCCGCTCAGCCTGGGCATCGAGACGCTGGGCGGCGTGTTCACCCGGCTGATCGACCGCAACACCACGATCCCGACCAAGAAGAGCCAGGTGTTCTCGACCGCCGACGACAACCAGAGTGCCGTGACCATCAAGTGCTTCCAGGGCGAGCGCGAGATGGCCGCGGACAACAAGCTGCTGGGCGACTTCAACTTGGAGGGCATCCTTCCCGCCCCCCGCGGCGTGCCGCAGATCGAGGTGACGTTCGACATCGACGCGAACGGCATCGTGAGCGTGCAGGCCAAGGACAAGGCGACCGGTAAGGAGCATCAAATCCGCATCCAGGCCAGCGGCGGGCTGTCGGATGCCGACATCCAGAAGATGGTCCGTGAGGCCGAGGCCAACGCCGAGTCCGATAAGAAGCGGCGTGAGCAGGTCGAGGCGCGCAACAGCACCGAGGCGATGATCCACCAGGTCGAGAAGGCCCTGCAGGATGGTGGCGACAAGGTTCCGGCCGACGCGAAGGCCGAGGCCGAGGTTGCCGTCGCCAACGCCCGCTCGGCGATGGAGGGCCAGGACGCCGAGGCGCTGAAGTCCGCCAGCGACCGGCTGACGCAGTCGGCGATGAAGATCGGCGAGGCGGTTTACAAGGCGCAGGCCGCGGCCGGCGCCCCGGGTGGCGAGGCGCCCATGGGTGGCGCGCAGCAGGGTGGTTCCCAGCCTGGCGGCTCCGCGGCTGGCGACAATGTCGTCGATGCGGAGTTCGAGGAAGTGCCGGAGCAGAAGAAGAAGGCCTCCTAACTGGGCGGCTTAGGCTAGCAGCAAGGCGCCCGCGCTCCCCAGGAGGCGGGCGCCTTTTTCTTTGATCCCCACCTGATCAAGGAGTGGGGTCAGCGCCGGGTTATGAGGGCTGACGTGGCAAAGCAGGATTACTACGCGACGCTTGGCGTGCCGAAGGATGCCAACGCGGAAGATATGAAGCGCGCCTACCGCAAGCTGGCGATGCAGTACCATCCCGACCGCAACCCGAACGACAAGGCGGCGGAGGCCAAGTTCAAGGATCTGAACGAGGCCTACGATGTGCTGAAGGACGACCAGAAACGCGGCGCCTACGACCGCTTCGGCCACGCTGCGTTCGAGCAGGGCGGCGGCGGTGGTGCAGGCGCCGGGTTCTCGGGCTTCCAGGATGCTGGCGGGTTGGGCGACATCTTCGACCAGATGTTCGGCGACATGACCGGTCGCCGCGGCGGCGCGCGCAACCGGGCCGGGGCAGACCTTCGCGCAGGCGTCGAGATCGATCTGGCCGAGGCCTTCACTGGCGCCAAGACGCAGGTACGGGTGCCCACACGCGTGAAGTGCGACGCCTGCAACGGCACGGGGTCGGAGGGCAAGGACCGTGCTGCCGACACCTGCCCGACCTGCAACGGCGCGGGCAAGGTGCGGGCGCAGCAGGGCTTCTTCCTGATCGAGCGCGCCTGTCCGACCTGCGGCGGCGCCGGCCGGGTGATCAAGAACCCCTGTAAGGTGTGCAACGGCGCCGGCACGGTGCAGCGGGAAAAGACGCTGCAGGTGTCCATCCCCGCCGGGGTCGAGGACGGCACGCGCATCCGCCTGGCCGGCGAGGGCGAAGCTGGGGCGGCCGGGGCGCCGCCGGGCGATCTCTACGTGCATGTCGGCGTCCGCCCGCACGAGATTTTTCAGCGCGACGGCGCCAATATCTACTGCCGGGTTCCCCTGCCGATGACGCAGGCGGCGCTGGGCGGCGAGGTCGAGGTTCCCGCCATCGATGGCACGCGGGCCAAGGTGAAAATCCCGCCAGGCACGCAGACCGGCCACCAGTTCCGGCTGCGGAGCAAGGGTTTCTCCATCCTGCGCACCGCTCAACGCGGAGACATGTTCATCCAGGTCGCGGTGGAGACGCCGCAGCACCTCAGCAAACGGCAACGCGAGCTGTTGGAGGAGTTCGAGGAGGAGGCCCGTAACCACGCCAAGGGCAGCCCGGAGAGCGAGGGCTTCTTCGCCAAGGTCGCCAAGTTCTTCGACGGCCGGGCCTGACGCCCGGCCGGCAGGCTACCGCTTCGGCGGGGGCGGCAGGTCTTCGTCCAGGATAGAGATGAGTAGGGAGTAGGACACCTCACCTTCCTCCTCGTCCCGGTGCAGCGTGCCGAGGAAGTCCTTATCGACCGTGACCTCGACGGTGGCGCCCTTGCGCTTCGGCGCTTCCACCGCGATGCGGTCATTGCCGAGGGTGCGGCGCAGGTAGGTCTGCACCCGCGCGATATCGGTTGGCGTCATCTCATGCGTCCTAAGGTATCGCGGAGCATGTAGCAAACATGGCTGCCGGGCGGAACGGCCCCCCTCAGGGAAGCAGCCGGCGCACCGGCCCTGGGGCAGGAGCGGGCGGCGGTGCCCGTTGGGGTGCGGGCGCGGCTGCGGGCATGGGTGCGGACGGGGGCGGTCGCCGGAAGTCCTGGCCCCCCCGGGCCGGCCCTTCCATCGGCCGGTTCGGCTGCTCTGGTGCTGGCCTGAGGACGCGCTCCCGGATGAGGTAGCGGTCCCGCTGTTCCTGGTTGAGGCGGTCGCGTTCGAACCGTTCCCGGGTGAAGCGTTCGCGGTCCCCCTGTTCCCTGTTGAGGCGGTCGCGTTCGGACCGTTCCCGGGTAAAGCGTTCGCGGTCAGCCTGTTCGCTGTTGAGGCGGTCGCGATTGGACCGTTCCCGCTCGTAGCGCTCGCGGTCGCCACCGAAGAAGCGCCCGCCGAAGCCGCCGACATAGGGCGGTGCGACGTAGCCGGAGTAGCCCTGGGGCGCGTACCCGTAATAGCCCTGAGGCGCATAGCCATAGTAACCCGGCGTTGGCACGGGGTAGGCTGGCTGCGAATAGTCCGGCTGCGCTCCTACCGCGTCCGGTTGGGCATAATCCGCGCCGTAAGGCTCGACCGCTGATGGGCTGCCGCCAACCGGACCCGGCGAAACCGCCCCTGGCGTGATCAGGTAGGGCTGGCGGGCGGCATAGTAGCCGTAGGGGTAGCGGTACGGCGCGCATCCTGCCATGGCCAAGCAGACAGCAACGCCAGTCAGCCCTGGTACACGCATCCGACCCGCCCTCCTGCCGCCTTGGCATCCTTAAGCTGGTATGCTGCAAACGTGGCGGCAAGGCGGCAGTCCACGCCTTCGGGATCAGGAGGAACGGCGATGCCGGTGAGCGGCCAGGGACCCTACGACGACCAGAATATCTTCGCCCGCATCCTGCGCGGCGAAATCCCATCGCGGCGGATCTATGAGGACCAGTGGGCAGTCGCCTTCCACGACATCGCCCCGAAGGCGCCGGTGCACGTGCTGGTGGTTCCACGTGGCCCCTATGTGTCCCTGGCCGATTTCACCGAAAACGCGGCGGATGCCGAAGTGGCCGGCTTCTTCCGCGCGGTCGGCGCCGTAGCCCGGCAATTAGAGCTGGACGCGCCGGGCTACCGCATCGTGTCCAACATCGGCCGCCATGGCGGGCAGGAAGTCCCGCACCTGCACGTCCACCTGTTTGGCGGCGCACCGTTGGGCTTCATGATCCCCGGCGCACCTGATACTTCTGGTTGACACCGGCGCAGCAGGGCACCACGGTATCCGCATCCGAGGGGGGTCCCGCGCAAGGGGCTGAGAGTCTGCAAGCCCATCCGGGCCGCGCAGTGACCCTGAGAAACCTGATCCGGGTCATGCCGGCGTAGGGACGGGACAATCTGCGTCACCCCGCCCGCGTCCCATGCCCCGCATCGCGTCAGTTTGGGGAGGCGACCAGTGACCTATCAGCAGAAGCCCAGCGCCGTCACCACCGGCCCCGTCACCGGGTCCCGCAAGATCTACACCAGCCCGGCCGGCCACCCGGACATCCTGGTGCCGTTCCGCGAGGTCGTGCTCGACCCCTCCGCGTGCGAAGAGCCGGTCCGGCTATATGACTGCTCCGGCCCCTACACCGAGGAGAACGCCGCCATCGACCTGGCCGCCGGGCTGCCGCGCGTGCGCGCCCCCTGGATTGCCCGGCGCGGCTTCACCTCCGCCGTCGCGCGTGAGGTGAAGCCGGAGGACAACGGATTCGTCCCGCAGGACCGGCTGGTGCCGGAGTGCCCCGCCACCCAGGACCTGGTCGAGGGCCGCGACGGCCAGATGGTGACCCAGTACGAGTTCGCCCGCGCCGGCATCATCACCGAGGAGATGGTGTACATCGCTCACCGCGAGAACATGGGCCGGGCCGAGGCGCTGACGGAGGCCGAGGCGCGCGTGGCGGACGGCGAGAGCTTCGGCGCGGAAATCCCCGCCTTCGTGACGCCCGAGTTCGTTCGCAGCGAGGTCGCCCGCGGCCGCGCCGTCATCCCCGCCAACATCAACCACCCGGAGCTGGAGCCGACGATCATCGGCCGCAACTTCCTGGTGAAGATCAACGCCAACATCGGCAACTCCGCCGTCACCTCCGGCGCGGCCGAGGAAGTCGAGAAGCTGGTCTGGGCCATCCGCTGGGGCGGCGACACCGTGATGGACCTCAGCACCGGCCGCAACATCCACAACATCCGCGGCTGGATCGTCCGCAACTCCCCGGTCCCTATCGGCACGGTCCCGCTATACCAGGCGCTGGAGAAGGTGGGTGGGGACGCCGACAAGCTGAGCTGGGAGGTGTTCCGCGACACCCTGATCGAACAGGCCGAGCAGGGCGTGGACTACTTCACCATCCATGCCGGCGTCCGCCTGGCGCATGTGCCCCTGACCGCGCGGCGCACCACGGGGATCGTGTCGCGCGGCGGCAGCATCATGGCGCGCTGGTGCCTGGCGCACCACCAGGAGAGCTTCCTCTACACGCACTTCGAGGACATCTGCGACATCATGCGCAAGTATGACGTCACGTTCTCCCTGGGCGACGGCCTGCGCCCCGGCAGCAACGCCGACGCCAACGACGCCGCGCAGTTCGCCGAGCTGGAAACCCTGGGCGAGCTGACCAAGGTCGCCTGGGCCAAGGGCTGCCAGGTGATGATCGAGGGTCCCGGCCATGTGCCGATGCACAAGATCAAGGTCAACATGGACAAGCAGCTCAGGGAATGCGGGGAGGCGCCGTTCTACACCCTGGGGCCGCTGACGACCGACATCGCGCCGGGCTACGACCACATCACCTCGGCGATTGGCGCGGCGATGATCGGCTGGTTCGGCACGGCGATGCTTTGCTACGTCACGCCGAAGGAGCACCTGGGCCTGCCCAACCGGGACGACGTAAAGGTGGGCGTCATCACCTACCGCATCGCCGCCCATGCCGCGGACCTGGCGAAGGGCCACCCCTCGGCCAAGCTGCGGGATGACGCGATCAGCCGGGCGCGGTTCGACTTCCGGTGGGAGGACCAGTTCAACCTGGGCCTCGATCCCGACACGGCGCGCAAGTATCACGACGAGACCCTGCCGAAGGACGCGCACAAGGTGGCGCACTTCTGCTCGATGTGCGGGCCGAAGTTCTGCTCGATGAAGATCAGCCACGATATCCGCGCCGACGCCGAGCGGATGGAGGGCATGCAGGCCAAGAGCGCGGAGTTCAAGGAGGCGGGAGGCGCGCTTTACGTGAGGGCGGCGGAGTAGTAGCCCTGCTGGGATGAGTGACCCGCGCGACGCCTTGGACGCGGTCGGCCAACTGCCGGACGTGGAGATCGACCTGGCCGGCGCCGCCCTGCAACTGGCCCGGATCGACGCGCCGGACGCCGATTGGCAGGCGGCCGGCGCGCACCTGTCCGAGCTGGCGCGGGACGCCGTGGCGCTGGCGCGGGAGCTGCCCAGCACGGACCTGTCGGCGCGGGCCGGGGCGCTGGCCGGGCTGATCATCGGGCGGAACCGCTACGCCGGGGACACCGAGACCTACGACGACCCGGTCAACGCCAACCTGATCCGCGTCATCGAGCGGCGGCGTGGCCTGCCGGTCGCCTTGGGCATCCTGTGGCTGCACTGCGCCCGTGCCGCCGGGTGGGCGGCGCACGGGCTGGACTTCCCTGGCCATTTCCTGATCGCCCTGCAGGGCGAGCGCCCCCGCGGCAAGAACCGCGGCACCGAGCCGCAGCAGATCGTGCTGGACGTGTTCGCCGGCGGCGTGCCGCTAACCGCACGCGACCTGCGCGGACTGCTGAAGCGGGTCGAGGGCGCATCGGCCGAGCTGCGCCCCGGCGTGCTGCAACCCATGCCGGCGCGCGGCGTGCTGCTGCGGCTGCAGAACAACATCCGCAGCCGCCGACAGGATGCCGGGGACCTGCCGGGCGCGCTGGCCTGCATCGAGGATATGCTGCGCCTTGCGCCCGATACCGCGATGCTCTGGCGGGATGCGGCGGTCGTCAACCAGCGGCTGGAACGCGTCGCTGCGGCCCTGCGCTGTTACGGGCGCTTCCTGGAGATCGTGCCGCAGGGCGACGCCGCGATGCGGACGCGGGCGGCGATGGAGGAACTGCGGTCCCGGCTGCATTAGCGAGGCGCTACGCCGCCAGTTCCTGCGGCAGTTGCAGCAGGTGGGGGACTGGGGACAGCAGGATGAGTCCGGCCTGCACCACGAAACCGGCGCCGGCCAGGGCGACGCAGGACGGCGTTCCCCAGGTTGCCCCGACCAGCGCGCCCAGCGCAGCACCGGCTGGCCGGGCGCCGAACGCCGCCATCATCATCAAAGCCGACACCCGCCCCAGCATCGCACCCGGCGTCACCGCCTGACGCAGCGTGGTCTGCGCGATGGTCCACAGGATCGGCCCGGCGCCGAACAGGAAGAACGACAACGCCGGCAGCGCCACCCCATGCCACCGGACCGACGCCAGCATCACCGCCGCTGCCAGCACGGACACCACTGGCCCCAGCAGGACCACCCGGCCGAACGGCAGTGCCCGCACCACCCTGGGCGCCAGCGCCGCGCCGCCGACCATGCCGAGGCCGTATGCCGCAAGCGTCACGCCAACCGCCGGCGCCGACAGGCCCAGGGTACCGACGGCGTAGGCGACATAGACGCCCTGCAACACGAACCAGGACAGGTTCCAGGCCACTGCCGTCAACAGGATGGGCCGCAGCAGCGGATGCTGCCAGACGAAGCGTGCGCCTTCCTGCACGTCGTGCAGCATGGGCCGGCGTGGCTGCAGCAGGCGTGGCGGCTCGGCCAATCCCCGCAGCAGCAGCGCCGCGCCTGCCGACAGCAGCGCCGCCAACAGGAAGGCCGGGGCAGCGCCAGTCCAGGCCACCAGCGCCCCGCCCAGCGCCGGCCCGGCGGCGAAGGCCAGGCTGCGGACCAGCTCCAGCCGGCCATTCGCCGCCGCCAGCAGCCCACGCGGCACCAGCGCCGGCACCAGGGACGGCGCGGCGACGCTGTAGGCAGCCGTGCCCGTCGCGGCCAGGAAGCCCAAGGCAGCCAGCGCCGGCACGGACACCCATCCGGCCAGCGACAACACCACGACGGCCAGCAATGCCGCAGCCCGCACCACCTCCGCCGCGGCCATCAGGACACGCCGCGCCATCCGGTCCGCCAGCAGGCCCAGCGGCAATGACAGCAACAGGAACGGCAAGGTCTGCGCTGCAGCCAGCAGCCCGGTCTCCCCTGCCCCTGCGCCGAGCGCCAGCACCGCGATCAGCGGAACGGCCGCCAGCCCAAGTTGTTCGGCCGATTGGGCCAGCAGGTTGGACCAGGCGAGGCGGTTGAAAACGGGTGGGAAGGCAGCGGGACGGGGCATGTCGGCTCCAGCGGCGGCGGAACCGGCACCATGGGGCGTTGGCAGGCGGCAGGCACTCCGTTTCCTGCTGCGGCATGGGCCACACGCGCCGAGGTGTCGATGACCCGCGCTGACCCGAACACGTCCCCGTTAGCCACCCATCATCTTAACCGACCGTTAAGGTTTGACGCGCCATTTGAGACGCTTCCAACCCAGCCACAGCCTCGTCGCAGTGGGCTGGGCAACCGGGCAAGGACTGTCCAAGATGAAACTGCTCCACTCACACCCGATAAGCGCATGCCATGACCTTCCCGCCCTCCTGATGCCCGGCGTGGCCGACCCAGCGCCGGGCCTCTCCTCCGGCGAGGTGGACGGCATCACGGTATGGCTGGCCGGTCAGGTTCAGTCAGACCTTTGGTGCGCGTTGCCGCACGTGGACCCGGACGGCCAGACCTCCGTCATGATCATGGCACCGGACGACAACCCGGACGTCCCCACCTTCGTCGTCCACCGGGAGGACGCGCTGCTGCGGCTGGACGTGGTGCAGGCCGACACCTACACCCGGCTTGGCGCCTATGGCGCGCTGACCCCATTGCTGGGCGCACTGACGGCGGCGATGCTGGCGGCGCGGACTGGCCGTTAGAAGCAGGCTGGCCGCTGGGACAGAACCGGCCTCCCCTGCCAGTGCAGGAGCGCCCGATGGCCAACGACCCCGCCTCCGCTGCCAAGTCCCTCGGCGCCAAGCCCAGCATCCACCGTACCGCCTCCGTCCGGGACAGCACGTTCGGCATCTGGTGCGAGGTCGGGGCACGGACCAAAATCGCGGAGAGCAGCTTCGGCGACTACTCCTACGTCGTGAACGACAGCGACATCATCTACGCGACGGTCGGCAAGTTCTGCTCCATCGCCGCGCATACCCGGCTGAACCCGGGCAACCATCCGCTGGACCGCGTGATGCTCAGCCATGTCGGCTACCGCAGCAGCGCTTATGGGCTGGGGCCGGACGATCCCGGGTTCTTCGACTGGCGCCGGCGAAGCCAGGTGACGCTGGGGCACGACGTTTGGATCGGCCATGGCGCGGTCGTGCTGCCTGGGCGGAGCATCGGCAGCGGGGCGGCCATCGGCGCCGGGACGGTGGTGACGAAGGACGTGCCGCCATTCGCGGTCGTCGTCGGCAACCCTGGCCAGGTGCTGCGGTTCCGGTTCCCGCCCGAGGTCGTCGCTGCGCTGCACCGAATCGCCTGGTGGGACTGGCCGCACGCACGGCTCGGCACTGCCATGCACGATTTCCGGCACCTGGGCGCGGCGGAGTTCTGTACGCGCTATGATCCTAGTCCTGGAATTGGCTGACCCGGTGCTGAGGTGCGAGGCGCCATGCCGACACTGATGGAGCAACGGCCTTAAGCAAGCGTGGCGCGGCTTATCCCAAGGGCCGGCACGCCGCCGCCAGCCAATCCCGCACCGGGCCATCCAGCGCCGGCCCGACCTCACGCAGCACGCGGGCGTGGTAGGCATCCAACCAGGCGCGCTCCGCCAGGCTGAGCATCGCGGGATCAACCAGGCGCTGGTCGAAGGGCGCCAGGGTCAGCGTCTCGAAGCACAGGAACGGCCTGCGGAGGTCCGGCATCGCGGCGGGTCGAACCAGCAGTAGGTTCTCCAGCCGGATGCCGTAGGCGCCGGGCAGATAGAAGCTAGGCTCGTCGGACAAGATCATGCCAGCGGCCAAAGGGACCATGCGGCCGGCGCGGGACAGGCTGGCAGGACCTTCATGAACGGACAGGTAGCTGCCAACGCCGTGCCCGGTGCCATGGTCATAATCCAGCCCGGCCCGCCACAGGGGCACGCGCGCCAGCGCGTCTAGGTGCGGACCGGACACGCCAACTGGGAACGTCGCCGTCGCCACTGCAATATGGCCTTGCAGGACGCGGGTGAAGCGGTCCCGCAGTTCGGCCGGCGGCGTGCCAGGGCCGGTCCAAACGGTGCGGGTCACGTCCGTCGTGCCGTCCGGATACTGGCCGCCGCTATCGATCAGGTAGGTCTCATCCGGACGCAGGGGGCGGTCGGTTTCAGCCGTCGCGCGGTAGTGGATCACCGCGCCGTGCTCCCCGGCGCCCGAGATGGCCGGAAAGCTCTCCCCGCGAAAGCCTTGCACCTCCTGGCGGAACCGCAGCAGCCGGGCGGCGGCGGCGACCTCGGTCGTGTGACCGGCGGCGCCATCCAGCCAGTGCAGGAAACGGCAGACCGCAACGGCGTCCCTGGCCTGCGCGGCACGGGCACCGGCCTGTTCCACCTCGTTCTTGCACGCCTTCAGCAACAGGCACGGGTCCGGCCCGTCAACCACCACCGCGCCAGCCGCGCGCAGCGCCTGACCGAACCAAACCGGTGAGCCGGCCGGGTCCACCCGCACCCGGCGCCCCGTCAAGGCCGCCAAGGCCCCCGGCAGGGCGTCGCGGTCCAGCAATGCCACCTCCGGCCCCAGCCAGTCCCGCGCCGCCGTGTCCAGCTTGGCCGGGTTCATGAACAGCGCCGCCGTTCCATCCGCATGCAGCAGCACAAAGCCGAGGGCGAACGGCGTGTAGTCCACGTCCCCGCCGCGAATGTTCAGCAGCCAGGCCAGGGAGGCCGGGTCGGTGATGACCGCCGCATCCTCCTGCTTGGCACGCAGCGCCGCCGCAACCTCGGCCCGCTTATCCATGGCCGACAGCCCGGCAAACTGCAGCGGCTGCACCACCACAGGCGCGGCGGGCGCCGAAGGCTGGTTCAGCCAGGCGGCATCGAGGGGATTGCGGTCCACCGCCACCATCGTCAGCCCGGCTTCCTGAAAGCGGGCAAGTCCCTCCTGACTGATCAACCAGGGATCATAGCCGATCCGGCTGCCCGGTGCCGCTGCGGCCAACCACTCCGGCGGCGGCTGATCGGTGATATGGCACAGCTCGAACAGCGCCGGGTCGGTCTGGGCGGCAAGTTGCAAGGTGTAGCGTCCATCGGTGAACACGGCCGCACGGTCGCGCAACACGATGGCCAAGCCGGCGCTGCCAGTGAAGCCGGTCAGCCAGGCCAGCCGCTCCGCACTTGGCGGCACGTATTCGCCCAGATGCTCGTCAGCTCGCGGCACGATGAACCCGTCCACGCCGTCACGGGCCAGGTTCTGCCGGATAGCAGCCAGCTTGGCTGAGGCGCTAACGCCCGAAAATGCCGCGGTCACAATCTCTCCACAATCTGCATAACTCACTCACAGGCAATGCGCTTAATGCATGTCAGGCGACAGGGCTTTGCGTGCTGCAGTGCAGCAAGACCAGCACATATAATGCTCACGCCACGACAGAGCATATCCTGCTCCGAGTATGGCGATGTAACTGAACCGCTTTAAGGACCTATTATGAACGCCCCGCTTGCCAAGGAGCAGATTGCGCTCCTGATGTCTGATAGCCTGACGTACCGCACCCCGGCCGTCGAGGGCACAGATGGCACCATCGCCGACCCCCGCCCAACGGGCCTGAGCCGCCTTGTTGCCTCCCTGCGCCGTGCCGTTGCGACGATCATCGAACTGCCGCGCCGCCGTGCCGTGATGGACGAGCTAGCCCTGCTGACCGACCGCGAGTTGGCCGACATCGGGCTGAACCGCGCCGAACTGAACCGTGTGTTCGACCCGAGGTTCGCCCAGACCCGTGCGCGCAACTTCATGGGCCACGTCGCCTAGGCGACCCCGGCAGGCAGGGTCAATGCAGATAGCGTGAGGTCGCCATTTGCGATTGCCCTGCCTGACAGGGTAGATCAGCTTGCCCTGCCGGACTTCCGCACGACGAGCGTCGTCCAAGCACTTTCTTGCAAAACAGCTTCCAGCCGCAGTCCTTGCCGGCGGTGCGCCGCCAGGACCATGCGGGCTTGGCTCGCCAATAACCCCGATAGGATGGCGGTTCCTCCTGGCGCTAGGGCCGGCGCCAGATCGCGTGCCATACGGCACAGTGGGCGGGCCAGGATGTTGGCCAGCACGAGGTCATAGGGCCGGCCAGCCTGCACCGCCCGCCCCTGCCATCCATTGGCCAGCACGGGGCGAACTAGGTGCGTGACCCGGTTCATGGCGGCGTTCTGCCGCGTGACCCGCACCGACCACGGCTCGATGTCCGTCGCCAGCACCCGGCGGTGCAGCAGCTTCGCGGCCGCCATCGCCAGGATGCCGGAGCCGGTGCCAAGGTCCAGGATGCGCCGCGGACGCCGCCGGGCCGCGATCTCCAGTGCGCGCAGGCAGCCGCGGGTCGATCCATGCTCGCCCGAGCCGAACGCCAGCCCGGCATCCAGGGTCAGCACCACGCGCCCAGCAGGCGGATTGCCAGCCTCATGGGTGCCGCGGATGGCGAAGCGGCGGCCGACGCGTTGCTCCGGGAAGGCGTCATAGGTGCGGGCGAGCCAGCCCTCCGCCTCGGTCGCTTCGCGGCCGAGCTTGGCGGTGACGCCGGTTGCCATGGCGGCGATAGCCAGGGCGTCTTGCAGGCCAGCATCCCCGGCGCTCACGTCGCGCACGCCCTCCACCCGCCAAATACCTCGCGCCTCATCGGCGAAGAAGAATCCGACCGTCTCGCACGCCGTCGCCAGCGCGGCCTCGTACGCCTCCACGGCGGCGTCCGGCACCTCGACGAACACGGTCTCCAACGGGCCGGCCCGGCGCCTCACGCGCCCTCCCCCGCCTCCTGATCGACCTTCTGCACGAAACTGCTCATCAGGTGCTTCTGGCCGGACTGCTCAAAGTCGATAGTCAGCTTGTTGTCATCCACCGACGCCACCCGGCCGTAGCCGAACTTCTGGTGGAATACCCGGGTCCCCACCGCGAACACGTCCTCCCGCACCGGCCGGGCCGGCTGCTCCCAGGCCTCGATCACCTTGGGGCGGCGGGCAGCCAGGGGACCATTGGTAAACACGCTCGGCGCGGACATAAGGCGCGTTTCCCGCTGCATGGCGGCCGACCCGGCGCGCACCACCTCCGCCTCCGGCAGCTCGTCCACGAAGCGGCTGGGGATGCTGCTCTGCCAGTTCGCATACAGCCGGCGATTGGCGGCGTAGCTGACCACGGCCAGCTTGCGGGCGCGGGTCAGGCCGACGTAGGCCAGGCGGCGCTCCTCCTCCAGGCCCTTCAGCCCGCCCTCGTCCAGGGTGCGCTGGCTAGGGAACAGGCCCTCCTCCCAGCCGGGCAGGAACACGGTGTCGAACTCCAGGCCCTTGGCGGCGTGCAGCGTCATCATGCTGGCGCGGTCGCCCTCGGCGTTCTGCTCGTTCTCCATCACCAGTGAGACATGGTCCAGGAAACCCGCCAGCGTCTCGAAGTCGGCCAGCGCGCGGACCAGCTCCTTCAAGTTCTCCAGCCGGCCCGGCGCGTCGGGCGACTTGTCGGCCTTCCACATGTCGGTGTAGCCGCTCTCGTCCAGCATGGTCGCCAGCACCAGCACATGACCATCCCGCGGCAGCGCCTCGCGCCAGCGGGCGAAGGACTGGAACATCTCCCTCATCGCCATGCCAATGCGGCCCTTGAGCGCGCCCGACACCGCCAGGCGCTCGGCGGCCTGCGCCAGGGGGATCTGCTGCTCGCGCGCCGCGATGTGCATCGAGCGCAGCGCCACGTCGCCGACGCCGCGCCGGGGCACGTTGACGATGCGCTCAAACGCCAGGTCGTCGGCGGGCTGGTGCAGGATGCGCATGTAGGCGATGGCGTCCCTGATCTCGGCCCGCTCGTAGAAGCGTAGGCCGCCGATGACGCGGTAAGGGATGCCCAGGGTGATCATCCGCTCCTCGAAGGCGCGGGTCTGGGCGCTGGTGCGGACCAGGATGGCGCACTCGGCGAGCTTGTGGCCGTCGCGGCGCAGGCTCTCGATGCGGTCGCCGACCATGCGGGCCTCCTCGTCGGAGTCCCACAGGCTCACGACGTTGACCTGCTCGCCCTGCGCGTCGTTGCGGCCGGAGCGCAGGGTCTTGCCAATCCGGCCCTCGTTGTTGGCGATCAGCCCGGCGGCGGCGGCCAGGATGGGGGCGGTGGAACGGTAGTTGCGCTCCAGCTTGACGATCTGCGCACCAGGAAAATCCTTCTCGAAGCGGAGGATGTTCTCCACCTCGGCGCCACGCCACGAGTAGATCGAGTTGTGGGTGACGATGCCGTTGGCGACGAAGTTGTGCACGCCCTCGACGTTCAGGTCGTGCACCATGACGGTCTCATCAACCGTGCCGACCGCCGTCACCGCGTGGTGCCGGCCATCGGCACCGGCCATCATCATGCCGGGCCGGACCTGCGACGCCGGCCGCAGGGTCAGCGGCAGGCCGAGCAGGTTGGCGCGGGTGGTGAGCGTCACCGGCAGGTATGCCGCAAGCTGCGACTGCATGGCATGGACGCCCGCTATGTCCGCGAAGGTTGCCGTGCAGCGCCAGGCCGACGGATCGCGCCGTGAGGGCCCGGCCTCCAGACCGGCGGCGTGAAGCGCTGCCAAGCCCTCCGGGTCGTCGCCACGGAGCGTGACGCGGTGCATGAAGCCCGCTCCGCGCTGCTTGGCGAACAACGTCGTGACCAGGTGCCGGTGCAGCCCACGGGCGATCCGCGGAGCGTAGTGCGGCCGGTCCGGGTCCAGGCCATGATCCTGCATCATCCGCACAGGCCCGTCGCTGGCGGCCTGGGCCGCATGGATGCGGTCCAGCCTGGCCTGATCGCCCGCCAGGCCCGCAGTACCCGAAGTTGGGCGTGCGATGAACGGCAAGGTCGTGACGCCGTAGCGCAGGCTGAGCAGGTGGCCAAACTCCAAGGCGTCCGCGGCCCCGCCGAATGCGGAGACGAGCCAGACGGCATCCGCCTTCTCCTGCCGCAACCGCTGCTTGTAGCCGATGACCGGCCTGTCCCCGCCCCGCACATGGATGGGCGACGTGCCGATGCGGAACTGGCCTGCCCGCCGCATAAGGTAGGTATAATGTCCTTGCGGGCCGTCGCCGGGCACGACGTCGGCGAAGTGGACATGCTCCGGTGTGCTGAGCAGCTCGCGTCCGTCCGCCAGGTGCAGGCGCACGAGCGCGCGGTTGCTGCGATGGGCGTAGGTGTCGGTCACGCGCGCGGGGCGGAAGGCGCCGTCGCCATGGCAGGCCAGCACCATGTCGCCGGTCTGTACGGCCTCAATGGGACGCTGGCTGCCGTCTGCCAGCGTCACCGGCGTCCCCGCAGCCAGGCACTGGTCGTCGTCGCCGACGCAGCAGATGTTCTTGTGCGACTGCGCCAGCAGCCGCAGCCACATGTATTGCACCAGGTTGGTATCCTGGTACTCGTCCACCAGGATGTAGCAGAACCGCCGGTGATAGTCGGCCAGGATGTCCGGCTGCGACCGCAGGATCTCCGTCATGTGCAGCAGCAGGTCGCCGAAGTCGGCGGTGTTGAGCTGCTTCAGCCGGGTCTGGTAGGCGGCATAGAGGGTGCGGGACTGGCCGCCGGCGAAGTCGCCCTCCTCCGCCGCGGTTACACGCTCCGGCGTCAGGCCGCGGTCCTTCCAGCGTTGGATCATGCCCATCAGGGCCGGCGGCGCCCAGCGCTTGGGGTCGATGTGCGCGGCCTCCATGACCTGCTTCAGCAGGCGGAGCTGGTCGTCCGAGTCCAGGATGGTGAAGCCGGAGGTCAGGCCTACCAGCTCCGCATGGCGGCGCAGCATCCGGGCGCACAGGGCATGGAAGGTGCCGAGCCACAGCCCCTCCGCCGGGCGGCCCAGCAGGGTGCCGACGCGCTCGCGCATCTCCTTGGCGGCCTTGTTGGTGAACGTCACCGCCAGCACCTGGCCCGGCGTTGCACGGCCGGTCAGCAGGATGTGGGCAAAGCGCGTCGTCAGCACCCGGGTCTTCCCCGTGCCCGCGCCGGCCAGCACCAGCAGGGGGCCGTCCACGGTCTCGACAGCCTCCCGCTGCTCGGGGTTCAAGCGGGCGAGATACTCGGTCATGGTGCGGGGACGATGAGACGCATCCCCGAGATCATAGAACAGGCGCCGAACGTGGCCAACCCGGACGGACGCCTCCCGTCCGGCCCGGACGGACATCTGCCGTCCGGCCCGGACGGACGCCTTCCGTCCGGCCCGCAGCGCCTGGCGGAGCTGTTCGTGCCGCTCCGCCTGCTCGCGCTGTCAGCACGGCGGGGGTCGGTGCTGCTTGCGGTAGGCATCTTCGGCGGCGTGCTGTCGCCAGGGCTGGCAGCGGCGTGCAAAGGGGTGGTCACACCCGTCGTCTTGGCGATGATGACGCTTGTGCTGCTGCGGGTCGATTTGGCAGGGACCCTGGCGCACCTGCGGCGGCCGGTGCGGGTGGCAGCCATCGTCGTGTTCCTGCTGCTGGCCTGCCCGATGATGGCCTGGGCCATCGTGCGCCCGCTGGGGATGGACCCGGGCATCACCGCAGGCGTCGTGATCTTCGCCACCGGATGCGCCGCCACGTCCTCCCCCGCATTCGCGCGCATGGTCGGGCTGGACCCGGAACTGAGCCTGGTCGCCACGCTGGCCACCACCTTCCTGGTGCCGCTGACCGCGCCGCCGATGGCGTTGCTGCTGCTGGGGGTGGACCTGTCCATCGGCACGGGCGCGTTCATGGGCCGGCTGGGCGTCATCGTCGGGCTGCCGATGCTGCTGTCCCTGGGGCTGCGCCGGCTGCTCGGCCCGGTGCGGCTGATGCGCTGGGCGGACGCGGTGGATGGGCTGCTGGTCTGGCTGGTGGTGCTGTACGGATTTGCCGTGATGGACGGGCTGGACGCGCGGATGGCGGCAGACCCGGCCTGGGTGGTGCAGGCCATCGCCGCCGCGTTCATCGCGGATTACGGGCTGAACCTGCTGACGGCCGGGGTGTTCGCCCGGCTCGGCACGCGGGCGGCGGCCTCAGCGGGGCTGATGAGCGGCAACCGCAACATGTCGCTCTACCTTGCGGTACCGCCCGCCGCCGCCGACCCGCGCATCGCCCTGTTCTTCGGGATCTGCCAGTTCCCGCTGTTCCTGAGTCCGTTCCTGCTTAGGCCGCTGTATCGGCGGCTGCTGGCTTCTTCGCGCGTACGCCCAGCAAGTGGGCGATAGCGAACGTCAGGTCCGGGCGGTTCAGCGTGTAGAAGTGGAACTCATCGACGCCGTTGGCCTGCAGCAGGCGGACCTGCTCGGCGGCTAGGATGGCGGCGATCATGCGCCGGGTCTCCGGGTCGTCTTCGGTGCCCTCGAACATGGCGCCCAGCCACTCCGGCACGCTGGCGCCGCACATGGCGCTGAACTTGGCGGCCTGCGCATAGTTGGACACCGGCATGATGCCCGGCACGATCGGCGCGGTGATCCCCGCCGCCAGCGCGCGGTCCAGGAAGCGCAGGAACACCGTGCCGTCGAAGAAGTACTGCGTGATGGCGCGCGTGGCGCCTGCATCGAGCTTGCGCTTCAGGTTGTCGAGGTCGTGGTCGTCGCTGACGGCCGTGGGGTGCGTCTCGGGGTAGGCGGCCACGGAGACCTCGAAGTCCGCAATCCGCTTCAGCCCGGCCACGAGGTCGTTGGCATAGGCATAGCCATCCGGATGCGGCTGGTAATCCTGGCCAGCCGGGGCATCGCCGCGCAGGGCGACGATGTGCCGCACCCCGGCATCCCAATACTCCCGCGCGACGTCATCGACCTCGCCACGGGACGCGCCGACGCAGGTCAGGTGGGCGGCCGGGGTCAGCGTGGTCTCCCGCACCAGTCGGGTCACGGTCGCATGGGTGCGGGCCTGCGTTGTGCCGCCGGCGCCGTAGGTGACGGAGACGAAGCGGGGCTGCAACTGCTCCAGCCGGCGCACGCAGGTCCAAAGTTGCGCCTCAAGGGCGTCGTTCTTGGGCGGGAAGAACTCGAAGGACAGCGCCGGGGCGGGCAGCGCCGCGGTCCGGGCCGGCAGCGCGGCGAAACGGGGGCCGGTCAGCCAGCGCTCCAGGGTGGCGGGAACGGATTCGGCCTCGGGTCGGGTGATCTGGTTCATCGCGTGCTACCCAGGTTGTGAACGTGTGACTATTGGCGTGTGCGGGGTAATATACGACGGCACGGGCGCAACACCATCCGCCCGCGTGCGTTATATCCGGGCAACCTGTGGCCCAACTGCCATCGAATGTGCCTCCTTCACCGGGCGGCCATGGGGACTAAGATGCGATCCATACCCTCGCTGATGCTGCTCGCTGCCGCGCTGACCGTCTCCGCCTGCGCGGGCCATTCCCCTGCCGGCGACGAGGCGGCGGCGGACCAGGTCAACGATCCCCTGGAGGGAACCAACCGCTTCATCTACCGGGTGAACGACAAGGTCGATACCTATGTCGTGCGCCCTGTTGCAGTGGCCTACCGCGATTATGTGCCCGGCGTGGTGCGCCGTCCGATCCGCAACGTGCTGAGCAACCTGGCCAGCCCGATCATCCTCAGCAACGACGTGCTGCAGGGCAAGCCGCGCCGGGCCGGCGACACCATGATGCGCTTCCTGATCAACAGCACCGCCGGCGGCGTCGGGCTGTTCGACGTGGCGTCTGGATGGGGCTATCCCCGTCACTCCACCGACCTCGGCGTGACACTGGCGCTGTGGGGGGTGGGAAGCGGCCCCTACCTATTCCTGCCGCTGCTCGGCCCCAGCAACGTACGGGACGGCGCGGGCTATGCTGGCAGCGTGGTATTTAACCCGCTGACCTGGGCGACGTTCGGCGGCAGCACCGCCATCCAGGCGACGCAGTCCGTTGTCGGCGCTGTGGACATCCGGGAACGCCTGATCGACCCCATCGACGACGTGAAGCGCACGGCGCTCGACCCTTATGCCACGTTCCGCAGCGTCTATGGCCAGAACCGCCGATCCACCATCGACGAGACCAGGAACGACAACCAGGCGACTGTCCCGGCCTGGTTCAACCGCTGACCGAAAGTACCGCCAACCATGCTGACACGCCGCCATCTTCTGCTGCTGGGCACCGCGACCCTGGCCACCCTGTCCGCAGGGCCGCGCGCCTGGGCTCAGGACGCCACGGGCTTCGTCATCAACCTGGGCAACCAGTTGGCCGCCATCGTCAACGGCTCCGGCAGCTATGAGGAGAAGAAGCGCCGGCTGGCCCCGTTGGTCGAGCAGGCGGTCGATATCGATGGGATCGCGCAGTTCTGCCTGGGCATCTACTGGCGCCGGGCCACGCCGCCGCAGCAGACCGAGTTCAAGCGGCTGTTCCATGCGGTGCTGCTGAACAACATCGACGGCAAGCTGGGACAGTTCCAGGGCGTCACCTTCCGCCCGACCACGACGCAGCAGCGGGACGGGGACAGCCTGGTCGGGACCGTGATCCAGCGGCCAAACCAGCAAGCGAACAATGTGCAGTGGGTTGTCACCAGCACCTCGGGACAGCCGAAAATCGCCGATGTGGTGGCGGAGGGCGTAAGCTTGCGGTTGACCCAGCGCAACGACTACAGCGCCTTCCTGACGCGTAACAACAGCAACGTGGATGCGCTGCTCAACGCGATGCGGGAGCAGGCCAAGGCGTGATGCGAGGCGGTGTGACGACGCTTTCGTAAACCGTCACCGGGGCGCCGTCGCGCAGGAAGGTCTCGCAGGGCCGCATGCCGATGGCGCCCAGCACGGTGCGGGACGCGAGGTTGTCGTCTCGTGCCACCGCCAGGACCCGGGCTAGTCCAGTGTTGTGGGCGAAACGCAGGGCAGCGCCGGCGGCCTCCCGGCCCAGTCCGTGGCCGCGTGATGCTGGGGTGAAAGCGAAGCGCAGCGCCGGGCTGCGTCCGTCTGTTAGCGGCGGTGAGAATCCGCGCGTAAACGGCGCGTGTTATGCCGGGAGTGACGGTTTGGTGGGGCAGGTGCCACAGCGTCTTTGCGCGGGGTAAGGGGACGTTGTGAGGCATCG